>Ga0308175_100001711_pt1 | contig 14849 bp, 14 predicted proteins | sample PhyCR1_3_FD_203893 | JGI IMG/M metagenome (GOLD analysis project Ga0308175, IMG submission 203893) | Soil microbial communities from UC Gill Tract Community Farm, Albany, California, United States - DLSLS.C.R1 | ecosystem: Environmental > Terrestrial > Soil > Agricultural land | place: USA...
ACCGACACCAAGGGCGGCAGCCACCCCGCCGCGTCCGGCGTGATGTTCAACTCCGCCTACTCCACCGGCGGCGCCGCCTGTGCCGTGAAGACGGTCGAGTCCCTCAGCGGGATCCGCATGGACCACTACCTGGAGGTCGACTTCGCCGGCTTCCAGAAGCTCATCGACGACCTCGGCGGGGTCCCGGTCACCACGACCAAGGCCATCGCCGACCCGCAGAGCCACCTGAACCTCAAGGCCGGCACCCACACCCTCGACGGTGAGCGGGCGCTCGCCCTGGTCCGCACCCGGCACGGCGTCGGCGACGGCTCCGACCTGGGCCGCATCCAGCTCCAGCAGTCCTTCGTCAAGGCGCTGCTCGACCAGGTCGAGCACGTCGGCGTGCTCAGCAGCCCCAAGAAGCTGTACGACCTCGCCGACACCGCCACCAAGGCCGTCACCACCGACTCCGACCTCGGCTCGGTCACCTCCCTCGCGGACTTCGCGGGCGGCCTGAAGGGCATCGGCTCCTCCCACATGAGGATGGTCACGATGCCGGTCCAGTACGACCCGGCCAACCCCAACCGGGTCCTCCTGCAGAAGGCCAAGGCCGAGCTGATCTGGAAGGCCCTGGAGAACGACAGGCCCATTCCCGCGTCGGCCACGAAGGGCACGGCGGCGGGCGAGGCCAAGGGCGTCGTCAGCGGCTGACCCCCGCACCCGGCCCGCCCCGCCCCCCGGGGGTGCCGCAAGCGGCTCCGGAAAGCCGCCGGGAAACGCCCCGGGGAATAGAAGGTCCCGCCCCCCGGTTTTGGGGGATGGCGCCAGTCCTGGCAGACTGGTACGTCGGCTCCGGTTCACGCTCTCGCATCCCGCGGCTGCGACCCGGCGCCCTCCCGAAACCTAGGAGACACCTTGAAGCGCGACATCCACCCCGAGTACGTCGAGACGCAGGTCAGCTGCACCTGTGGCGCGTCGTTCACCACCCGCAGCACCATCGAGTCCGGCACCATCCGGGCCGAGGTCTGCTCCGAGTGCCACCCGTTCTACACGGGTAAGCAGAAGATCCTCGACACCGGTGGCCGTGTGGCCCGCTTCGAGGCCCGCTTCGGCAAGGCCGCCGGCTCCAAGAAGTAGCGAGCCCCAAATCGCCGGTCCACGGTCGCGTCCTCCTGCGGGGCGTGCCCGGGACCGGCGTTTTTGGTCGCCCGCCCTTGCCCTCACCGCCGTATCAGGAGCCGAAAGATGTTCGAGGCCGTCGATGAACTCGTCGCCGAGCACGCCGACCTGGAGAAGAAGCTCGCCGACCCGTCGGTCCACGCCGACCAGGCCAACGCGCGCAAGCTGAACAAGCGCTACGCCGAGCTCACCCCGATCGTCGCCACGTACCGCTCCTGGAAGCAGAACGGCGACGACATGGAGACCGCGCGGGAATTCGCCGCCGACGACCCCGACTTCGCCGCCGAGGCCAAGGATCTCGAGAAGCAGCGCGAGGAGCTGACCGAGAAGCTGCGCCTGCTGCTCGTCCCGCGCGACCCCAGTGACGACAAGGACGTCATCCTGGAGATCAAGGCCGGCGCCGGCGGCGACGAGTCCGCGCTGTTCGCCGGTGACCTGCTGCGCATGTACCTGCGCTACGCCGAGCGGATCGGCTGGAAGACCGAGATCATCGACGCCACCGAGTCCGAGCTGGGCGGTTACAAGGACGTCCAGGTCGCGGTGAAGGCCCGCGGGCAGATCGAACCCGGTCAGGGCGTGTGGGCCCGGCTGAAGTACGAGGGCGGCGTGCACCGGGTGCAGCGCGTGCCGGCCACCGAGTCGCAGGGCCGCATCCACACCTCCGCCGCCGGTGTCCTCGTGACCCCCGAGGCCGAGGAGGTCGACGTCGAGATCAACCAGAACGACCTGCGGATCGACGTCTACCGGTCCTCCGGGCCCGGCGGCCAGTCGGTCAACACCACCGACTCCGCGGTGCGCATCACGCACCTGCCGACCGGAGTCGTCGCCTCCTGCCAGAACGAGAAGAGCCAGCTGCAGAACAAGGAGCAGGCGCTGCGTATCCTGCGCTCCAGGCTGCTCGCGGCCGCGCAGGAGGAGGCGGAGCGGGAGGCGGCCGACGCCCGCCGCAGCCAGGTCCGCACCGTCGACCGTTCAGAGAAGATCCGCACCTACAACTTCCCGGAGAACCGCATCTCGGACCACCGAGTCGGCTTCAAGGCGTACAACCTGGACCAGGTCCTGGACGGCGACCTCGCCGCGCTGATCCAGGCCTGCGTCGACGCCGACTCGGCGGCGAAGCTGGCGGCCGCGTAAGAGGCGCGTACGAGTTACACGGAGGACTTGCGTGCAGTCACCAACTGGGGGGCGACCCCCCAGCCCCCGCAGTCTGCTGCTCGCCGAGGTGGCCCAGGCCACCCAGCGGCTGGCCGACGCCGGCGTGCCCTCGCCGCGTACCGACGCGGAGGAGCTCGCCGCGTTCGTGCACGGCGTGAAGCGTGGCCAGCTGCACTCCGTGAAGGACTCCGACTTCGACGCCCGCTACTGGGAGGTCATCGCCCGGCGTGAGCAGCGCGAGCCGCTGCAGCACATCACCGGGCGGGCCTACTTCCGGTACCTGGAGCTCCAGGTCGGGCCGGGTGTGTTCGTGCCCCGGCCGGAGACCGAGTCCGTGGTCGGCTGGGCCATAGACGCCGTGCGCGCCATGGACGTGGTCGAGCCCTGCATCGTCGACCTGTGCACCGGCTCCGGCGCCATCGCGCTCGCGCTCGCCCAGGAGGTGCCGCGCTCGCGCGTGCACGCCGTGGAGCTGAGCGAGGAAGCGCTCCAGTGGACCCGCAAGAACGTCGAGGGGTCCAGGGTCGACCTGCGCCAGGGCGACGCCCTGTCCGCCTTCCCGGACCTCGACGGCCAGGTCGACCTGGTCGTCTCCAACCCGCCGTACATCCCGCTCACCGAGTGGGAGTACGTCGCGCCCGAGGCCCGTGACTACGACCCGGAGATGGCGTTGTTCTCCGGCGAGGACGGCCTCGATCTCATCCGCGGCATCGAGCGCACCGCGCACCGGCTGCTGCGGCCCGGCGGGGTCGTCGTCATCGAGCACGCCGACACCCAGGGCGGCCAGGTGCCCTGGATCTTCACCGAGGAGCGGGGCTGGGCCGACGCGGCCGACCACCCGGACCTCAACAACCGCCCCCGGTTCGCGACCGCCCGCAAGGCGCTGCCGTGAGCACCCCGACGACTTCCAGCTCGCAGTACCCGCATGAGGAGGCTCGCTAGACATGGCACGGCGATACGACACCAACGACGCGACCGACCGTGTGACGGGTCTGCGCGAGGCCGCGTCCGCCGTCCGCCGGGGCGAGCTCGTGGTGCTGCCGACCGACACCGTCTACGGCATCGGCGCCGACGCGTTCTCCGCGGAGGCGGTCGCCGACGTGCTGGCCGCCAAGGGCCGGGGCCGCAACATGCCCACCCCCGTCCTGATCGGCTCCCCGAACACCCTGCACGGCCTCGTGACGGACTTCTCCGAGCTGGCCTGGGAGCTGGTGGACGCCTTCTGGCCGGGCGCCCTCACGCTCGTCGCCCGGCACCAGCCGTCCCTGCAGTGGGACCTGGGCGACACCCGCGGCACGGTGGCCGTGCGCATGCCGCTGCACCCGGTCGCCATCGAACTGCTCACCGAGGTCGGCCCGATGGCCGTGACCTCGGCCAACCTCACCGGTCACCCGGCGCCGGAGGACTGCGACGCCGCCCAGCGGATGCTCGGCGACTCCGTCTCCGTCTACCTCGACGGCGGCCCGACGCCCGGCAACGTGCCGTCGTCCATCGTGGACGTCACCGGCGAGGTGCCGGTGCTGCTGCGGGAGGGCGCGCTCTCCCCGGAGGAGCTGCGGAAGGTCGTACCCGACCTCGAGGTGGCGAATTGACGGCCCCTGACGCGGGGCGTGGCATAGGCAGGGAGAGCGCCGCGGAGATCACGACGACGTTCGTCGGGCTTCCGCGCGACAGCTTCCGCATCCTCCACGTCAGCACCGGCAACGTGTGCCGCTCACCCATCACCGAGCGGCTGACCCGTCATTTCGTGACGGAGCGGCTCGGTGTGCTCGGCGGCGGGCTGATCGTGGAGAGCGCCGGCACCTGGGGCCACGAGGGCGCGCCCATGGAGGCCAACGCGGAGGCCGTGCTGGCCGAGTTCGGCGCGGACGCCTCCGGGTTCACCGGCCGGGAGCTGCTGGACGAGCACGTCATCATGGCCGACCTCGTCCTCACGGCCACCCGCGACCACCGCGCCCAGGTCATCTCCATGGGCCACTCGGCGGGCCTGCGCACCTTCACTTTGAAGGAGTTCACCCGTCTGGTGCGCGCCATAGACCCCGCCACGCTGCCTCCGCTGGAGGACGGCGTGGTGGCGCGTGCGCGCGCCCTGGTGCGCGCGGCGGCCGCGCTGCGCGGCTGGCTGCTGGCGCCGACCGCGGAGGCGGACGAGGTGTACGACCCGTACGGGGCGCCGCTGACCTTCTTCCGCTCGGTCGGCGACGAGATACACGAGGCGCTCGATCCCGTGGTGACCGCTCTGACCGGGGTCCCCGCCCGCGCCTGACGCGGGCGGGCGCCGCCGGCCCGCGGGGAGACCGGGCACCGGCGACGGGCGGAGCAATCCGCGCGTACCGGACATCCCGGGCCTACATTGGAGTCACGTCACCGTCGACCGCCCGGAGCCCGCCATGTCGGTCACCCGCACCCTCGAGACCGATGTCCTGCGGGAACAGGATCCCGAGCTCGCCGACATCCTGTTCGGGGAGCTCGACCGGCAGGCGACGACGCTCCAGCTCATCGCCGCCGAGAACTTCACCTCCCCGGCCGTGCTGGCCGCCCTCGGCTCACCGCTCGCCAACAAGTACGCCGAGGGCTATCCCGGTGCCCGGCACCACGGCGGCTGCGAGATCGTCGACGTAGCCGAACGCCTGGCCGTCGAGCGGGCCATGGCGCTGTTCGGCGCCGAGCACGCCAATGTGCAGTCCCACTCGGGCTCCTCGGCCGTCCTGGCCGCCTACGCCGCCCTGCTGCGCCCCGGCGACACCGTCCTCGCCCTGGGGCTGCCCTACGGCGGCCATCTCACCCATGGCTCGCCCGCGAACTTCTCCGGCCGCTGGTTCGACTTCGTCGGCTACGGTGTCGACGCCGAGACCGGGCTCATCGACCGCGACCAGGTCCGCCACCTGGCCCGCAACCACCGCCCCAAGGCCATCGTCTGCGGCTCCATCGCCTATCCCCGCCACCTCGACTACGCCTTCTTCCGGGACGTCGCCGACGAGGTGGGGGCGTATCTGATCGCCGACGCCGCGCACCCGATCGGCCTGGTCGCCGGGGGAGCGGCGCCCAGCCCGGTGCCCTACGCGGACATCGTCTGCGCCACGACGCACAAGGTGCTGCGCGGCCCGCGCGGCGGGATGCTCCTGTGCGGGGCCGAGCTGGCCGAGCGGGTGGACCGGGCCGTGTTCCCCTTCACCCAGGGCGGCGCGCAGATGCACACCATCGCCGCCAAGGCCGTCGCCTTCGGCGAGGCGGCGACCCCTGCCTTCGGCGCCTACGCGCACCAGGTGGTCGCCAACGCGACGGTGCTGGCCGGCCATCTGACCGCCGAGGGGCTCCATGTGATCACCGGCGGCACCGACACCCACATGATCACCGCCGATCCGGCCCCGCTCGGTGTGGACGGGCGCACCGCGCGCGGTCGGCTCGCGGCCGCCGGGATCGTGCTGGACTGCTGTGTCCTTCCCCACGGTGACGGCCGCGGGCTGCGCCTGGGCACGGCCGCGGTGACGACGCAGGGCATGGGAGAATCCGAGATGGTCCGGATCGCCGCGCTCATGGCCGCCACCCTGCGGGGCGAGGCGGAACCGGCCGCTACGCGGGCCGAGGTGCGTGAGCTGACCGGCGGATTCCCGCCGTATCCGGGGTGAACCGGGGTAGGCGGAAGGTACGTGCACCCGGACGCGCGCGGTGGCACACAGCCACCCGTGCAACCATCGTCGCTACCCGGAAGTCCTCATCCACAAGCGTCCGTCGCTAGGGTGTGGGGCTGTGATGGCCAGCGAGACCTGTGGGGAAGCCCGTGCGTGAATACCTGCTGACGCTCTGCATCACGGCCGCGGTGACGTACCTGCTGACAGGGCCGGTACGGAAGTTCGCGATCGTGGCGGGGGCGATGCCGGAGATCCGGGCGCGTGACGTGCACCGGGAACCCACTCCGCGTCTCGGCGGGATCGCGATGTTCTTCGGACTGTGCGCGGGCCTGCTCGTCGCGGACCACCTGACCAACCTCAACGAGGTCTTCGCCAAGTCCAACGAGCCGCGGGCGCTGCTCTCCGGGGCCGCGCTGATCTGGCTGATCGGTGTCCTTGACGACAAGTTCGAGATCGACGCGCTGATCAAGCTCGGCGGCCAGATGATCGCCGCCGGCGTCATGGTCATGCAGGGTCTGACGATCCTGTGGCTGCCCGTCCCGGGCGTCGGCAACGTGGCGCTGACCCAGTGGCAGGGCACCCTGCTGACGGTGGCGCTGGTCGTCATCACGATCAACGCGGTGAACTTCGTGGACGGCCTCGACGGCCTTGCCTCGGGCATGGTCTGCATCGCGGCGGCCGCGTTCTTCCTGTACGCCTACCGGATCTGGTACTCGTACGGCATCGAGGCCGCCGCCCCGGCGACGCTGTTCTCGGCCATCCTGATGGGCATGTGCCTGGGCTTCCTGCCGCACAACATGCATCCGGCGCGGATCTTCATGGGCGACTCCGGCTCGATGCTGATCGGGCTGGTGCTGGCCGCCGGCGCGATCTCCATCACCGGTCAGGTGGACCCGGACGCGCTGGCCCTGTTCACGGGTTCGGAGAAGGCGGCGGTGCACCAGACGGTGCCCGTCTACATCCCGCTGCTGCTGCCCCTGACGATCATCGCCGTGCCGGCCGCGGACCTGGTGCTGGCCATCGTCCGCCGTACCTGGCGCGGTCAGTCGCCGTTCGCCGCCGACCGCGGCCATCTGCACCACCGCCTGCTGGAGATCGGCCACTCGCACAGCAGGGCGGTGCTGATCATGTACTTCTGGTCGGCGCTGATCGGTTTCGGCGCGCTCGCCTACTCGGTCAACTCGGCGTCGATGTGGATCGTGCTCGGCGTGGTCTTCCTGAGCGCCATCGGCCTGGTCCTGCTCCTGCTGCCCCGCTTCAGGCCCCGGGTACCCGCCTGGGCACAGCACTTCGTACCGCCTCGCTACCGCAGGCGCCGCGGCGCGGCCGAGGACCTGGCGCTGCCCGCGGAGTCCACGGAGACCGCGGCGCGGGAGCCGGCGGCGGCCGAGGAGCGGACCCCCGTCACAGCCGGTACGACAGGGGTCAACGGGGCGACCGCCATCGGCCCTCGTTCGCGTATCGGCAAGGCCACAAGGTAAGAATCTGACTAGAGCATTGCCATCTCGTGGGGGAGCAAAGACCCCCAATACCAGACAAACAGGCCGGGTTTTTGCACAAACGCGCGCCATCACACTCATGTGTGACAGCAAGCACACCCAGCAGGTAAAGACCTCATCAAATAGTTTGTGATACGGTTCACGAGAACCCCGGATAGAGCCGAAGGACCGTAGTGCGACGGTCCGCCGGTGTGAGGTCTCGACTACTCGGCCCGGGACTACGCTCGTCCATGACGACACCTGCCCCCCTGTGAAAGCGGAGTTGCCGCCATGCCGTCCAAAGACGCCCGGAACCTACTGCAGATCGCTGTGCCCGCAGCGGCCGCCGGCGTGATCGCCGTCGCCGTGAGCGCCGCGGTCGCGGGAGGCAAGGGTGCTCTGGGTGCGGCCGTCGGCACGGTGCTGGCCATCCTGTTCATGGGGATCGGCCTCTATGTGCTGCAGTGGACGGCAAAGACGCTCCCACAGCTGTTCCAGGCCATGGGGCTGATGCTCTACATGGCTCAGTTGCTCCTCCTCCTGATCTTCGTCGCCGTCTTCAAGGGCACCTCTCTCTTCAACGCCAAGGCGTTCGCCGTGTCGCTCGTCGTCACGACCGTCGTGTGGATGGCCGCGCAGGCGCGCGCACACATGAAGGCCAAGATCTTCTACGTCGATCCCGACCCCGCGAAGAGTGAGAAGCACGAGAAGACGGGGCCGCCGTCGTGAGGGGTAGGGGCGGGATAAAGGCCTGTGAGATCTCCTGCTATCGTCCGGTGCCAACTGCGGCATCGCGGGCGCGGGCATCCGAGCTGACGCCTGCTCAAACGCGAGGCTTGATGCCCCTCAGCCGCCCCCACATCCGTAACACCAGTCCGGTGCCGATCCGCGGCCCTGTGCCGCGCCGACACAACGAGGTTGCCGTACCCATGCGTCACGCCGAAGGAGCCCGCGGTGAGTGCTGACCAGACCCAGCTCGCCTTTGACTGGAGTTGTCGGATCATGTCCGACAACGGGTGTGGCTTCCCGGCTCCGGGCCTGCACTCGTTCCTGTTCAAGCCGATGGCCACGGTCGGCGGCTTCGAATTCAACAAGGTGATGCTGCTCGCGCTCGTCACCACGGTCGTCGTCATCGCCTTCTTCTGGGCCGCCTTCGGCAACGCCAAGGTCATCCCCGGCAAGCTGCAGATGATCGGCGAGGCCGGCTACGACTTCGTGCGCCGCGGCATCGTCTACGAGACGCTCGGCAAGCGCGAGGGCGAGAAGTGGGTGCCGCTCATGGTCTCCCTCTTCTTCTTCATCTGGCTGATGAACATCTGGTCCGTGATCCCGCTGGCCCAGTTCCCGGTCGCCTCGGTCTTCGCCTTCCCGCTCGTGCTGGCCCTGCTCGTCTGGGTCCTGTGGGTCGGACTGACCTTCAAGCGCCACGGCTTCGTCGGCTTCTTCAAGAACATCACGGGCTACGACAAGTCGCTCGGCGCGGTGCTGCCGCTCGTCATGGTCATCGAGTTCTTCTCGAACCTGTTCGTCCGCCCGTTCACGCACGCGGTGCGACTCTTCGCCAACATGTTCGCCGGTCACCTGATGCTGGTGATGTTCACCATCGCCTCTTGGTACCTGCTGAACAGCTGGATGATCCCGGCCGCCGGCATCTCCTTCGTGATGACCATGGCCATGATCTGCTTCGAGCTTTTCGTCCAGGCCGTCCAGGCGTACGTCTTCGTACTGCTGGCCTGTTCGTACATTCAGGGCGCTCTCGCCGAGCACCACTGAGCCTCAACACACCCCCCCCGGTCGTCCGGTGGCCAAACCCCCACCGGTCCGTAAAGAGAAGGAAGATTCAGCATGGCTGCCACTGAGACCCTTGCCGCTGTCACCGGTTCCATCGGTTCCGTCGGTTACGGCCTCTCGGCCATCGGCCCCGGCATCGGCGTCGGCATCATCTTCGGCAACGGCACCCAGGCCCTCGCCCGCCAGCCCGAGGCCGCCGGCCTTATCCGTGCCAACCAGATCCTGGGCTTCGCCTTCTGTGAGGCGCTCGCCCTCATCGGCATCGTCATGCCGTTCGTGTTCGGTGTGAAGTAAGACCTCCATACCGACACGTTTCGACGAAAGGCACTGATGTGATCGCCAACCTGGTACAGCTGGCGGCCGAGGAGAAGCAGAACCCGCTGATCCCGGCCGGCCCCGAGCTGCTCGTCGGCACCATCGCCTTCGCCATCGTGTTCTTCTTCTTCTGGAAGAAGCTGCTTCCGAACATCAACAAGGTTCTGGAGGAGCGTCGCGCGGCGATCGAAGGCGGCATCGAAGAGGCCGACGCCATGAAGGTCGAGGCCCAGAGCGTCCTTGAGCAGTACAAGGCTCAGCTCGCCGAGGCCCGGCACGAGGCCGCGCGTCTGCGCCAGGAGGCGCAGGAGCAGGGTGCCACGCTCATCGCCGAGATGCGGGCCGAGGGCCAGCGTCAGCGCGAGGAGATCGTCGCCGCCGGTCACTCCCAGATCGAGGCCGACCGCAAGGCCGCCGCGAGCGCGCTCCGTCAGGACGTCGGCAAGCTCGCCACCGACCTGGCCGGCAAGCTCGTCGGCGAGTCCCTCGAGGACCACGCCCGGCAGAGCCGTGTGATCGACCGCTTCCTCGACGAGCTCGAGGAGAAGGCCGAGGCCACGCGATGAACGGAGCGAGCCGCGAGGCCCTGGCAGCCGCACGTGGGCGTCTCGACGCGCTGACGGACTCCACGTCCGTGGACGCGACGAAGCTCGCGGACGAGCTGGCGGCCGTCACCGCGCTGCTCGACCGGGAGCCCAGCCTGCGTCGGGTCTTCACCGACCCGGCGCAGCCCGGTGAGGCCAAGGCCGAGCTGGTCCGGAGGCTGATCGGCGGTCAGGTCGGCACGACCACCGTCGACCTGGTGTCCGGCATGGTCCGTGCCCGCTGGTCGCAGCCGCGCGACCTGGTGGACGCCCTGGAGGAGCTGGCGAACGTCGCCGACCTCACCTCGGCGCAGAAGACGGGCACGCTCGACGACGTCGAGGACGAGCTGTTCCGGTTCGGCCGGATCGTCTCCTCGAACACCGAGCTGCGTGCCGCGCTCACCGACCGTTCGGCGAGCGCCTCGGCCAAGGCCGAGCTGCTGCGCCGGCTCCTCGGCGGCCGGGCCAAGCCCGCCACCGAGCGTCTGGTCGCGCGCCTCGTGACCGCGTCGCGGGGACGTAGCCTGGAAGCGGGACTGGAGTCCCTGTCCAAGCTCGCCGCCGACCGCCGGGACCGCATGGTCGCCGTCGTCACGTCGGCCGTGCCGCTCAGCGACGGACAGAGGCAGCGCCTCGGCGCCGCCCTGACCAAGCTCTACGGCCGCCCGATGCACCTCAACCTGGACGTCGACCCCGAGGTCGTCGGCGGGATGCGGGTGCAGGTCGGTGACGAGGTCATCAACGGTTCCCTCGCGGACCGGCTGGAGGACGCGGCCCGCCGCATGGCGAGCTAGCCGCACCTCGGCAATCGAGAAAACGCAAGACGTGCTTACGGCCCTGGTTGGGCCGTGCAGAGGATTCACCTCATTCAGGGGGGAGTCCCCATCCCCCCAAAGTGAAACTTCGGGCCCAACAAGGAGAGCAGGGAACCCAGATGGCGGAGCTCACGATCCGGCCGGAGGAGATCCGGGACGCGCTGGAGAACTTCGTCCAGTCGTACAAGCCGGACGCGGCCTCGCGCGAGGAGGTCGGTAAGGTCACCGTCGCCGGCGACGGTATCGCCAAGATCGAGGGCCTGCCCTCGGCCATGGCGAACGAGCTGCTGAAGTTCGAGGATGGCTCCCTCGGTCTCGCGCTGAACCTGGAAGAGCGCGAGATCGGTGCTGTCGTACTCGGTGAGTTCAGCGGCATCGAGGAGGGTCAGCCGGTGCACCGCACCGGTGAGGTCCTCTCCGTCGCGGTCGGCGAGGGCTACCTCGGCCGCGTCGTCGACCCGCTCGGCAACCCGATCGACGGCCTCGGCGAGGTCGAGACGTCCGGCCGCCGCGCCCTCGAGCTGCAGGCCCCCACGGTCATGCAGCGCAAGTCGGTGCACGAGCCGATGGAGACCGGCTACAAGGCCGTCGACGCGATGACCCCGATCGGCCGTGGTCAGCGTCAGCTGATCATCGGTGACCGCCAGACCGGCAAGACCGCCCTGGCCGTCGACACGATCATCAACCAGCGCGACAACTGGCGCTCGGGCGACCCGAAGAAGCAGGTCCGCTGCATCTACGTCGCCATCGGCCAGAAGGGCTCCACCATCGCCGGCGTGCGCCGCGCGCTGGAGGAGAACGGCGCTCTGGAGTACACGACCATCGTCGCCGCTCCGGCGTCCGACCCGGCCGGCTTCAAGTACCTGGCGCCGTACACCGGTTCGGCCATCGGTCAGCAGTGGATGTACGAGGGCAAGCACGTCCTGATCATCTTCGACGACCTGTCGAAGCAGGCCGACGCCTACCGCGCCGTGTCGCTGCTGCTGCGCCGCCCGCCGGGCCGTGAGGCCTACCCGGGTGACGTCTTCTACCTGCACTCCCGCCTGCTGGAGCGCTGCGCCAAGCTCTCCGACGAGATGGGTGCCGGCTCGATGACCGGTCTGCCGATCGTCGAGACCAAGGCCAACGACGTCTCGGCGTTCATCCCGACCAACGTCATCTCCATCACCGACGGCCAGTGCTTCCTGGAGTCGGACCTGTTCAACGCCGGTCAGCGCCCCGCGCTGAACGTCGGTATCTCCGTCTCCCGAGTCGGTGGTTCCGCGCAGCACAAGGCGATGCGCCAGGTCTCCGGCCGCCTCCGTGTGGACCTCGCCCAGTTCCGTGAGCTCGAGGCGTTCGCCGCCTTCGGTTCCGACCTGGACGCGGCCTCGAAGGCCCAGCTGGAGCGCGGCCAGCGCATGGTCGAGCTGCTGAAGCAGGACCAGTACCAGCCGATGTCGACCGAGGACCAGGTCGTCTCCGTCTGGGCCGGCACCAACGGCCGCATGGACGAGGTCCCGGTCGCCGACATCCGCCGCTTCGAGCGGGAGCTGCTGGACTACCTGCACCGCAAGGAGTCGGGCCTGCTCACCTCCATCCGTGAGGGCGCCAAGATGTCGAACGACACGATCCAGGCGATCGACGACGCCGTCGCGGAGTTCAAGAAGCAGTTCGAGACCTCGGACGGCAAGCTGCTCGGCGAGGACACTCCTGCCGCTGCCGCCAAGTGACGTAAGGAAGGGACCTGACTCATGGGAGCCCAGCTCCGGGTCTACAAGCGTCGCATCCGATCCGTCAGCGCGACCAAGAAGATCACCAAGGCGATGGAGATGATCGCCGCCTCGCGCGTCGTCAAGGCGCAGCGCAAGGTGGCGGCCTCCACTCCGTACGCGACCGAGCTGACGCGTGCGGTCACGGCGGTCGGTACGGGTTCGAACACCAAGCACCCGCTCACCACGGAGGCGGACAACCCGACCCGTGCCGCGGTCCTGCTCCTCACGAGCGACCGCGGTCTGGCCGGCGCCTTCAACTCCAACGCCATCAAGGCGGCGGAGCGGCTGACCGAGCGCCTGGAGCGCGAGGGCAAGCAGGTCGACACGTACATCGTCGGCCGCCGTGGTAACGCCCACTACAACTTCCGTGAGCGCAAGGTCGCGGAGTCGTTCACGGGCTTCACCGACGAGCCCTCGTACGCGGACGCCAAGAAGGTCGCGGCGCCCCTGATCGAGGCCATCGAGAAGGAGACGGCGGACGGCGGCGTGGACGAACTCCACATCGTCTACACCGAGTTCGTCTCGATGATGACGCAGACCGCGCTCGACGCAAGGCTGCTGCCGCTGCGTCTCGAAGAGGTCGCCGAGGAGGCCGCCCCCAAGGGCGAGATCCTCCCGCTGTACGACTTCGAGCCGTCGGCGGAGGACGTCCTCGACGCCCTGCTGCCGCGCTACGTGGAGAGCCGGATCTACAACGCGCTGCTCCAGTCGGCCGCTTCGAAGCACGCCGCCACGCGGCGCGCGATGAAGTCGGCCACCGACAACGCGGGCGAGCTGATCAACACGCTCTCCCGTCTTGCCAACGCGGCCCGCCAGGCCGAAATCACCCAGGAAATCAGCGAGATCGTCGGTGGCGCCAGCGCCCTGGCCGACGCGACCGCGGGGAGTGACCGATAATGACCACCACTGTTGAGACCGCGACGGCCACGGGCCGCGTCGCCCGGGTCATCGGCCCGGTCGTCGACGTGGAGTTCCCCGTCGACGCGATGCCGGACATCTACAACGCCCTTCACGTCGAGGTGGCCGACCCGGCCAACGCCGGCGAGAAGAAGACGCTGACCCTGGAGGTCGCCCAGCACCTGGGTGACGGCCTGGTCCGCACCATCTCCATGCAGCCCACCGACGGTCTGGTCCGCCAGGCCGCGGTCACCGACACCGGCAACTCCATCACGGTGCCGGTCGGCGACTTCACCAAGGGCAAGGTGTTCAACACCCTCGGTGAGGTGCTGAACGTCGACGAGCAGTACGAGGGCGAGCGCTGGGGCATCCACCGCAAGGCCCCGAACTTCGACGAGCTCGAGTCGAAGACCGAGATGTTCGAGACCGGCGTCAAGGTCATCGACCTGCTGACCCCGTACGTCAAGGGCGGCAAGATCGGTCTGTTCGGCGGTGCCGGCGTCGGCAAGACGGTGCTCATCCAGGAGATGATCTACCGTGTCGCCAACAACCACGACGGTGTCTCCGTGTTCGCCGGTGTCGGTGAGCGCACTCGTGAGGGCAACGACCTGATCGAGGAGATGTCGGACTCCGGCGTCATCGACAAGACCGCGCTGGTCTTCGGCCAGATGGACGAGCCCCCGGGCACCCGTCTGCGCGTCGCGCTGGCCGGCCTCACCATGGCCGAGTACTTCCGTGACGTCCAGAAGCAGGACGTGCTGTTCTTCATCGACAACATCTTCCGCTTCACGCAGGCCGGTTCCGAGGTCTCCACCCTGCTCGGCCGTATGCCGTCCGCGGTGGGTTACCAGCCGAACCTGGCCGACGAGATGGGCCTCCTGCAGGAGCGCATCACCTCGACCCGCGGTCACTCGATCACCTCGATGCAGGCGATCTACGTCCCCGCCGACGACCTGACCGACCCGGCCCCGGCGACCACCTTCGCCCACCTCGACGCGACGACGGTTCTGTCCCGTCCGATCTCCGAGAAGGGCATCTACCCGGCCGTGGACCCGCTGGACTCCACGTCCCGGATCCTGGACCCGCGCTACATCGCCGCGGATCACTACAACGCGGCCATGCGCGTGAAGACGATCCTGCAGAAGTACAAGGACCTCCAGGACATCATCGCGATCCTCGGTATCGACGAGCTCGGCGAGGAGGACAAGCTCGTCGTCCACCGTGCCCGTCGCGTGGAGCGCTTCCTGTCCCAGAACACCCACGTCGCCAA
>Ga0308175_100001713_pt1 | contig 14843 bp, 14 predicted proteins | sample PhyCR1_3_FD_203893 | JGI IMG/M metagenome (GOLD analysis project Ga0308175, IMG submission 203893) | Soil microbial communities from UC Gill Tract Community Farm, Albany, California, United States - DLSLS.C.R1 | ecosystem: Environmental > Terrestrial > Soil > Agricultural land | place: USA...
AGGTGCGGCTGCGCGAGCGGCCGGGCGTCCTGCCGTGGGGCTGCGTGCTCGCCCGCTGGTTCACACAGAATCTCGGCACCTTCCTCGCCTTCGTGCCGATGGTCGGTCTGCTCGCCTGTTTGTTCACCCTGCTGGACGACCTGTGGCCGCTGTGGGACGGCGGGCGCCAGGCGCTGCACGACAAGGCGGGACGCACCAACGTCGTACGCGTCCGCGGCTGACCCTCCGGCCTCCGCCGCCGTCCTCCCCAGCGCTATGGGCGCTTCCCAAGCGGTACGCCGCGTGTGGAGCGTGCATGACCCCGCGTTACACGAGGGTGGGGGCAGTCAGTCGAGGTCGCCGATCGCCAGCAGCTCGGCCTCGTCCTCCCGGTCCTGCTCGGTCTCCGCCGAGCCGGCCACGTGCACGTGCTCGAGAGTGCGGCGGCCGGCGAACAGCACCAGCACGCCCACCAGCACCGCGCCGGCGCCCATCCAGAACGGGGCGTGGACGCTGACGTTCTCACCGAGCTTGCCGGCGACGTACGGCGCGATCGCACCGCCGGAGAACCGGACGAAGGAGTACGCCGCCGAGGCGACCGGGCGCTCGACGGGAGCGGCACCCATCACCGCCTCCGTGATCAGCGTGTTGTTGACGCCCAGGAAGCCGCCGGCCACGATGATCCCGACCACCAGTGCTCCCTTGGAGTCGGTGAGCAGCGCCATCGCGGCGAGGTCGGCGGCGAACAGGGTCAGCGACGCGAGCACGGTCGGCACGGTCCCGAGGCGCCTCTGCAGCCACGGCGCTGCCCACACCGAGGTGAGGGCGAGCAGCAGGCCCCAGCCGAAGAAGATGAAGCCGACCTGCGAGGCGGTCATGTCCAGCGGGAACGGCGCGAAGGCGAGCAGCGCGAAGAAGCCCATGTTGTAGAAGAGCGCGGTGATCGCGATGGTCAGCAGGCCGCGGTGGCGCAGCGCCTTGAACGGGTCCGCCAGGGAGGTACGACGGGCGGCCGGAGGAGTCTTCGGCAGGAAGACCGTCGTGGCGACCAGGGCGATGGTCATCAGGGCGGCGACGCCGAAGAAGGGGCCGCGCCAGGAGATCGAGCCGAGCTGGCCGCCGACGAGCGGGCCGGCCGCGATGCCGAGCCCGAGCGCCGCCTCGAACAGGATGATCGCCTGGGCGACCGAGCCGCTGGCGGCGGTGACGATGGTGGCCAGCGCGGTCGCGATGAACAGCGCGTTGCCGAGCCCCCAGCCCGCGCGGAAGCCGACGATCGAGCCGATCGAGTGCGAGGCGCCGGCGAGTGCCGAGAACACGATGATCAGGGCCAGGCCGCAGAGCAGGGTCCGCTTGGCGCCGATCCGGCTCGAGACCCATCCGGTGATCAGCATCGCGACGCCGGTAACCGCCATGTAGCTGGTGAACAGCAGCGAGACCTGGCTCGGTGTCGCGTGCAGCTGGTCCGCGATCGGCTTGAGGATCGGGTCGACCAGGCCGATGCCCATGAAGGCGATCACGCAGGCGAAGGCGACCGCCCAGACGGCGCGGGGCTGCCGGAGGATGGAGGGCGCCGGGGCGGCCCCGTGGCCGCTCGGCGTCGAGGTGCTGGGCGTGCTGGTGCGCGTGCTCACGCGATCCCTTCTTCGTCGAACTGGTTCAGCAGGCCGCGGATCACGGCGACGGCCGTGGCGAGGTCCTGCTCGTCGTGGTGCGGGTCGGCCTGTGCCCGTGCGGCGACGACCGCGGCGCGCTCGTGGCGCGCCTGGGTCAGCACGGTGCGGCCGGCCTCGGTCAGGGTGACCAGCCTGGAGCGGGCGTCGTCCGGGTTCGGCTGCTTGACCGCCCAGCCACGCCGGACGACCGCGGCCACCGCGGCCGACATCGTCGGCTGCGAGCAGCGGTCGGCCACGGCGAGCGCCCCGATGGTGACGGCGCCCAGCTCGTCGAGCTGGGAGAGCAGCCGGAGGCTGGCTGTCGGGACCTCGGTGGACCGACCGGTGGTGTGCCGGGTCACCGCGCGGACCAGCCGCCCGGTGCAGAGCACCAGCTCGGCGCTCAACGACTCCAGCGCCGGCCGACTCAAAGTTCCTTGACTCACGCAACCAATATTACATAGCAGTCCTATGTATGTCAGCGGCGACGGTTGAGGCGTGCGTCACGGGCGGCAGGCTGGTCCGAGCGGGCCGGTGAGGCGGCGCCGCGCCGCCGTCGGGGTCACGCCGACAATGACCCCCACTGGCCATGGCGCGTGAGGATGCTGCGGGATTGCATGAACGGTGGTGGGGACCAGCGCGTGAAGCAGGGAGCGTGCAATGACCATCGGCACCAGCGCAGACATCGGCCTCCGGGACGGCTTCAAGGGCAAGGCCATCCGTCCCGCGGACCCCGACTACGACCAGGCCCGGGCCGTCTACAACGGAAGCATCGACAAGCGGCCCGCCCTGATCGTCCAGCCGACCGGAGTGGCAGACATCAGGGACGCCATCGCCTTCGCCAGGCAGCAGAGGCTGCCCCTGGCGGTGCGGTGCGGAGGGCACCAGGTGGCCGGCCTCGGCACCGTCGAGGGCGGTGTGCTCATCGACCTGTCGAGCCTCAAGGGCGTGCACGTCGACCGCGAGGCCGGGACCGCCCGGGCCAACGCGGGCGTGCTGTGGGGGGAGTACGACCGGGACCTGGAGATGTTCGGCCTGGCCACCCCGGGCGGCCGGGTCAGCACGACCGGGGTCGGCGGGTTCACCCTCGGCGGCGGCTACGGCTGGCTCTCGCCGAAGTACGGGCTGGCGTGCGACAACCTGGTCGGCGCGGACGTGGTGACCGCCAGCGGCGAGGTCGTGCACGTCAGCGACGACACGAACCCCGAGCTGATGTGGGGGCTGCGGGGCGCCGGCGCCAACTTCGGGGTGGTCGCGTCGTTCGAGTTCAGGGCGCACCCGGTCCGGCCGCTGCTGATGGCCGGGATGCTCGTCATACCCAACGACGGGGAGCACGCGGAGGAGGCCGCCCGGGCGTACCGCGACTTCGCCGAGACCGCTCCGCAGGACCTGAGCACCGTGCTGGCGACGGTGCTGGCGCCGCCCGCGGACTTCGTTCCCCCGGAGCTTGTCGGCAAGCCGGTGTTCGCGGTGGCCGCGGCCTGGCTCGGCGACCCGTCCGAGGCCGAGGAGGCCGTCGCGCCGCTGCGCAGCATCATGGCGGGCGGCGTCGACCTGGTGCAGCCGATGCCGTACACCGCGCTCCAGGCGATGCTCGACGGCTTCGCCCCCCGAGGCTGGCAGAACTACCACCGCGGCCACCACGTCTCAGCTCTGCCTGACGGCGTCCTCGACGCCTACCTGGCGAACGGTCGCGACATCGGGTCGCCGATGGACCAAGGCATCATCTTCCGCAACGGCGGGGCGATCGCCGCGGTCGCCGAGGACGCGACGGCCGCGGGCAACCGGCAGGCGGCCTACATGGCGCACCCGATCGCCTGCTGGGCCAGCGACGCGGAGACCGAGCATGAGCTGGGCTGGGTGCGGGGGTTCAGCGAGGCCTTCGCGCCGGTCAGCACCGGCGGGGTGTACCTCAACTTCGAGCCGGGCACCGGGCAGGCGGACGTGCGGGCGGGGTTCGGCGACGCGAAGCTGGCCAGGCTCGCCGACCTCAAGCAGCACTGGGACCCCGACAACCTGTTCCGCACCAACCACAACCTGGCCCCGAGCGCGGGGTAGCCGGCGGGTCCGCTCAGGCCCGGAACGGCGGGCGGCTGGTCCCGGTGACCCGGTAGCGACCCCAGGGGTCGCGGTCGGAGAGCCGGGCGGCCGCCTCGCCGTGCGGCGTCCGGATCACCACGTCGGCCCGTGAGTCGACCAGGGCGTCGACGTCGGGGTCGGCCGAGACGCGGCCGTACCAGTGGTAGCGGCCGTCGATCGGCTGGAACGCCCCGCGCAGCCTGACGTCCACCGTCACGGTGGCGTCGTCGGTCACCAGCGCGGCCGACCCGTCGTACCCCTCGATGCCGAGCTCCTGCCCGGTCATCCGCGGGCTCCTTGCGAGGCCGGGGGAGGGTCGAGCAGCCGCAGCTCGCCGCCGGACTCGTCGAGCGCGACGCCGTAGCTGCGGGAGATCCCCTCCAGGGCGTGCCAGACGAACGAGGAGAGGTACGACGAGACGGCGGCTCGGCTCATCGTCTGCCGGGTCAGCCACCACTCGCCCGTGGAGAGCCCGAGGCCGACGAGGCCGTGGGCCCACGGCTCGGCACCACCGGTGTCGACCCCCAGCGAACGCAGAACGTCGCCCATCACCCGGGCGATCGCCGCGGCGATGGCCGCCTTGCCGTCCTCCAGAGGATCCGTGTCACCGCCCACGCGGTGCCGCACCAGCAGCAGGAACACGTTGGGGTGCTCCTCGAGGAGCGCCAGGTAGGTCTCGCACGCCATGTTCACCCGCTCGCGGAGCGGACCGTCCGCGACCAGCGCCGGGCTGAGCCGCTCCAGCACCGTGGTGGCCCCCCAGGCCCCGACCGCGGCGTGCAGGTCCGACTTGTCGGAGAAGTAGCGGTAGAGCACCGGCTTGCTCACCGAAGCGGCGACGGCGATGTCCTCGATGCTCGCGGCCGGGCCGAGCCGGTCGATCGCGGCCACCGCGGCCTCGACGAGCTCGGCGCGCCGGGCCTCGCGGTGCGCCGACCAGCGGGTGCTCCGGCCGTCGTCGCTCTCGGCGCTCCCGGCCGCCGCCTTCTTGGCCGTCTTCGCCAACGACTCCTTGAGCCCCTTGACGCTGCGTGTCATGAGCCCCACAGTATCAGGTACGTGTTACTCCTGGTAACGGTTACCCCGAGTCACGCAGACATCCCGCACACCACATGGAGGTCCTCGATGACCGTCACGGCAGACCCGGTCGCGCAGCGGCTGCTGCGGTCCACGGCGAAGCAGAGCTACGACCCGGAGGTCGACCTCGACTGGGACGCCGAGCTGGTCGACGGTGCCTGGTTCATGCAGCCTGAGCGGCTCTCGCTCCACGGCACCCCGATGTGGGAGGCGATGTCGCACGAGCAGCGCGTCGAGCTGTCCAGGCACGAGGTCGCGAGCATCGCCAGCGTGGGGCTGTGGTTCGAGATGATCCTGATGCAGATGGTGGTGCGCGAGCTCTACGACCAGGACCCGCGCAGCGAGCGGACGCAGTACGCCCTGACCGAGATCGGCGACGAGACGCGGCACTCGGTGATGTTCGGCCGGGCCATCGCCCGCCTCGGTGTGCCGGCGTACGGCGCGACGCCGCACGTCCACCGGCTCGGCCGGGCCTTCAAGACGGTCGCCTCCGGGGTGAGCGCCTACGCCTCGATCCTGGTCGCGGAGGAGATCCTCGACCGCTGGCAGCGCGAGCTGATGAAGGACGAGCGGGTGCAGCCGCTGACCCGGATGGTCTCGCGGATCCACGTCCTCGAGGAGGCCCGGCACATGACCTTCGCCCGCGAGGAGGTGCAGCGTGCGGTCCGGACGCTGAGCCGCTCGCAGCTGGCCTGGCACCGGATGATCACCGCGCAGACCTCGTTCATGGTGGCCCGCACGCTGGTCAACCCGCAGGTCTACGCGGCGGTGGGGCTCGACCCCAGGGAGGCCCGGCGCGCGGCGCTCGGCAACCCGTCGTACCAGCAGACGATGGCGTGGATGGGCCTGCGGGTCGTCGGCTTCCTCGACGAGCAGGGCCTGATCGGCCCGGCCGAGCGGGGAGTCTGGAAGCGCTCGCTGCTGATGCCCGCCTGAGACGGGAAGGGTGGGGCCGGTCCCCAGTGCCGACCCCACCCTCGGACGTTCGCTACCTGCCCGCGAGGGCGTGCACGAACGTCACCGCGTCCGCCGGGGTCCCCAGCCCGGTGACCGCGTCCCAGCCCTTCCCGGCAGCGAAGCCCGGCACTCCGGAGCCGGCCTGCGTGTTGTCGCCGCGGGTGACGTCGAAGAAGTCCGCCGCGTAGGTCGTCGGGTCGGCCGCGAGCCGGTAGACGTCGTCGTTGATCTGGCCCAGGTCGTGACCGGCCGCCTGGTCGCTGATCGCGACGATCCCGGCGAACATCGGGGACGCCTCGGAGGTGCCGCAGACGCCGTAGTAGCCGCCGTACCCGGGAGCGGTGTCGAGCACGATGACGTAGGTGCCGCACGAGGCGTTCATCGAGATGTCCGGGACGCCGCGAGAGGACGCCGGGATCGGGGTGGACCCGACCGGGAGGGTGTCCTGGTAGCCCGGCCGCGCGAAGACCTTGCTGAAGCCGCCGCCCGAGCCGTTCCACCCGGTCTCCCGCTCCCCGGCGTTGGCGCCCTGGCAGTCGCTGGGTCCGTGCACGGAGTCGACCGTGAGCCCGGTGGTGACGTCGGTGCACAGGTTGGTGCCGCCCACCGCGGTCACCAGCGGATCCGACGCCGGCCAGCCGACCTCCGGGGTGGGCAGCTGCGACCCGCCCTGGCCGACGGGCTGCTTGCGCAGGCCGAGGCTGCCGTAGTCCCCGGAGCTGGCCAGGAAGGTGATGCCCTGCTGCGTGCCGGAGACGAACGCGTGGCGCAGGTTCTGCAGGGACTGCTCGGACCCGAAGGACCCCTCGGCCGCCCCGAAGCTCTGCGTCACGACGTCGGCGAGGCGGTGGTCGACGACGTACTGCTCGGCGTTCATGAAGCTCGGGAAGCCCTGGACTCCCAGCGTCTCGGCCACCGGGGTGGCGACGAGCAGGAGGTTCGCGCCGGGGGCGACGGTGTGGGCGTACTGCAGGTCGAGGGCCACCTCGACCGACCAGGCGTTGCTGGCCTGCTGGCCCGGCGAGTGCGACTGGCCCGGCGGCGCCTTGACCTGGTGGTTGCCGAACGTGAGCGTGGAGAGCGTCGCCATGCCGGGCCGGCAGTCGACGTCGGGCATCCCGCACATCAACGGGAGCCCGTAAGCCTGGCTGAAGGTCTTCAGGTCCGCGCCCGCCTGCGGGTAGCCGAACGAGTCGACGATGGCGATCGTCTTCCCGGACCCGTCCAGGCCCTGCCTGTAGAGCGCGGGCAGGTTGTAGGAGCCCTGGATGCCAGGCGGGGTGAACCGCCGCGAGCTTGCACCCGCGGCCGGGCCAGGAGCGGCGTCCGCGTCGGCCAGGAAGGTGACCTTCCTGGGTACGGCGGGAACCGGGACGGCGTGCTGCCGGACCCCGGAGCGGGACGCGGACGAGTGGGTCGCCGCGGCGACCCCTCCGGACGTGGCGCAGGTCAACGCGGTGGTGGCGGCGGCGAGGGTGGCCGCGGCTGCCGCGAGACCGCGTCGCTGGTGACGAGCGATCAAGGGTCCTCCTCAGATGGGCCGGGTGTGGCGCCAGTGATCATTGCGGTTGCCAACGACTCTGGCAAGACCCTCGCAGTGCGACAGTTCGAAATCAGGCCTCGGAGGGCACGACCGTGCCGGTCACCTCGCCGAGCGCGATCCGGCCGCCCGCTGTGCCGGGCGCCGTCGCGCGGAGCGTGACCGTGTCGCCGTCCTCGAGGAAGGTCCGGCCGTCCGGGAGCGGCTCGTTGCCGCCCCAGGAGAGCTCGAGGAAGGACCCGCGCTGCTCCTTCTCGGGACCGCTCACGGTGCCCGAGGCGAACAGGTCGCCGGACCGCAGCGACGCGCCGTTCACGGTCAGGTGGGCGAGCATCTGGGCCGGTGACCAGTACATCGAGGAGTACGGCGGGCGGCTCACGACCCTGTCGTTGAGCACCACCTCGATGTCGATGTCCAGCCCGGCCGGGCCGTCGACGCGGAGGTAGTCCAGCGGCTGCGGGTCCTGGCCCGGCAGGTCGACCCGTGCCGCGGCGAGCGCGTCGAGCGGGGTGACCCAGCCGCTGACCGAGGTCGTGAACGACTTGCCGAGGAACGGGCCGAGCGGGACGTACTCCCAGGCCTGGATGTCGCGTGCCGACCAGTCGTTGAGCAGCGTGACCCCGAGGACGTGGTCGGCGAAGGCCGCAGTGGGAACCCGCTCGCCGATCGCCGTCGGCGCACCGACCACGAAGCCGAGCTCGGCCTCGATGTCGAGCCGCCGGCTGGGGCCGAAGCTGGGGGAGCCGCCGCTCTCCGGCCGCTGGCCGGCCGGACGTCGTACCGGCGTGCCAGAGACCACCACGGTGCCCGCCCGGCCGTGGTAGCCGACCGGGAGATGCCGCCAGTTCGGCTTGAGCGGCTCGTCGTCGGGCCGGAAGATGCGGCCGACGTTGCTGGCGTGCTCCAGCGAGCAGTAGAAGTCGACGTAGTCGGCCACCTCGATGGGCATCCGCAGCTCGACGTCCGAGACGGGGACCAGGTGGGGCTCGACCAGGTCGCGCTCGGTCTCGTCGCTGAGCAGGCCGGTGAGCCAGGACCGCACCGAGGACCACGCCGGCCGGCCGAGCTCGAGCAGCGGGTTGAGCGACCCGGCCTCGAAGACGTGCGCGACCTCGAGCATGTCCGCGGCCGCGACCGGCGCCAGGTCGACCACGAGGTCGCCGATCCGTGCCCCGACCCGTGGCCCCTCGTCATCGGCGGTGAACACGGCGTACGGCAGGTTGTCGACGTCGAACAGCGAGCCCGCCGCTCCCTCGACCCAGGTGCTCACGACACCAGCCCGAGCTTCTGCAGGTCCTCGAGCGGCTCGACCACGCTGCAGGACCCGAACGACGTGAACCAGCGGCGCGCGCTCGCGAGCGTCTCGCCGGTCGCCTGCTCGACCAGGACGTCAGGGTCGTGCTCGTCGAGCAGCTCGGCCGCGTCGTCGACGCTCGCCCCGTCGAAGAGCGCCTTCGTCGCGAGCAGCACGTTGAGGAACCCGTGGTGCTCGATGCCGGTCTGCGGGTCATGCCGGCGCACCGCGTGGTGCAGGCCCGCCGTGCACTTGAACCTCATCTCCCGGTCGAGGGCGGTCTCGATGCACCCGGCGAGCTCGTGCGGGGCCGGGAACGCGTCGGCATGCGGCCCACCGGTACGCAGCTTGAGCCGCAGCTCGGCCGAGGCGAGCTCGTCGAGGGCGCCGAACCAGTCCGGCGTGGGAGGGGAGCCGTACAGCCGCGGCATCTCGACCTGCACCGGCACGTCGTCGAGCTCGCCGGACGAGCGCAGCTGCTCGACCATCGTGGTGATCCGCCGGGCGTTGTGCGCGGCCTCGCCCGTGGCCGAGTCGCGCACCGCGACCTCGACACCGGCCAGCGCGAGGACGCCGGCCCCGGCCCAGCGAACAGCCGGCTCGATCGCCCCCGCACCGCCGGACACCACCACGGCTACAGGTAGTTCGTGACCGAGCGCAGATCCGGAGCGGGCTCCGACCTGCGTTTCGTCACGAGCTACCGCAGTCAGCAGCGCCGCGAGCTCGGCCAGATGCCGGTCACCGACGACCAGGGGCCCGACCAGCGCGGAGTGCGGTGAGCTCATGTGCTCGAGATGCGCCCGCAGCGCCTCGTCCAGCGGGGCGTTGCCGGGCGGGAAGACCGCGGCGTCGTCGACGAGCCCGTGCAGGTGGTCCGGGACGGTTGACACGGCTCCGACCCTAGCCCATGGTGAGGACGTTGACCGGACACGAGTGTCCGATAACCGACCAGGGAGACGAGATGGCCTACTACCGCCAGGTCGGCGAGGTCCCGGCCAAGCGGCACACCGCCTTGCGCGACGCGTCCGGAGCGTTGCGCTACGAGGAGCTGATGGGCGAGGAGGGCTTCACCTCCGACTCCTCGCTGCTCTACCACTCCGGAGTGCCGTCGGCGATCGTGGACAGCCAGGTCTGGGAGCTGCCCGACCAGTCGACCACGCCGAACCATCCGCTGAAGCCGCGGCACCTGAGGCTGCACGGGCTGTTCGAGGACTCGGCGAGCTCGACCACCCCGGCCGGCGGGACCATCCGACCGGACGGCGGGAGGAACGCGATCGAGCACCGCCGCCTGGTGCTCGGCAACGGCGACGTGCGGATCTCCTACGTGCTGGCCGAGGCGACGTCGCCGTACTACCGCAACGCGGTCGGCGACGAGTGCGTCTACGTCGAGCGGGGCAGCGGCACGGTGGAGACGGTGTTCGGCGTGCTGGGCTACCGGACCGGCGACTACGTGCTGGTGCCGCGCGCCACGACGCACCGCTGGCTGCCGAGCGGGCCGTCGGCGCTCTACGCCATCGAGGCGAACAGCCACATCACGCCGCCCAAGAGGTACCTCTCCCGCTTCGGCCAGCTGCTCGAGCACTCGCCGTACTCCGAGCGCGACCTGCACGGCTTGGGGGAGCCGTTCACCGTCGAGGGCTCCGACGTCGAGGTGCTGGTCAAGCACCGGGGGAACGGTCCGCTCGGGCTGGTCGGCACCCGGATGTGCTACGCCACGCACCCCTTCGACGTGGTCGGCTGGGACGGCTGCCTCTACCCGTACACCTTCAACGTCGAGGACTTCATGCCGATCACCGGCAAGGTGCACCAGCCGCCGCCGGTGCACCAGGTGTTCGAGGGCTACAACTTCGTGGTGTGCAACTTCGTGCCGCGCAAGGTCGACTACCACCCCCAGTCGATCCCGGTGCCGTACTACCACTCCAACGTCGACAGCGACGAGGTGATGTTCTACGTCGGCGGTGACTACGAGGCCCGCAAGGGCTCGGGCATCAACCTCGGCTCGGTGTCGGTGCACCCCGGCGGCTACGCGCACGGTCCCCAGCCGTCCGCGGTGGAGGCCTCGATCGGCGTGGAGTACTTCGAGGAGCTGGCGGTCATGGTCGACACGTTCCGGCCGCTCGAGCTCGGCGAGGCGGGTCTCGCCGCGGAGGACCCGGCCTACGCGTGGACGTGGGCCGGTCGCGGGCCCGACGCGGTCGGCGACGGCGACGGCGGCCCCGCGCTGTACAGCAACTCCTGACGCCGACATCATCGGGCCATGCCGACGCACATCGCGTTCCTGCGGGCGGTCAACGTGGGGAAGCGGAAGTACCCCATGGCCGAGCTCCGCAGGGTCCTCACCGACGCCGGGTACGACGAGGTGGCGACCCACATCCAGACGGGGAACGTCCTGCTCCGGACGTCGACCCGTTCGCGCACGAAGCTCGAGGCCGAGCTGGAGCGGATCTTCCTCGCCGACCGCGGGTTCGAGGTGGCGACCATCGTGCTCTCTCCGGCTGAGCTGGCCCAGGTGGCGGCCGACGCGGAGGAGATCGCCGCGGAGCACCCGCCGCGCTTCGGCCACTACGTGAGCCTGCTGAAGAAGGAGCCGACCCGCGCCGCGGCCGAGCGGGTCGAGCAGCACGGCCACCCCGAGGAGACGGCGGTCGTGCGCGGCCGGGCGGTCCACCTGCTCTACGCCAAGCCGTACCACGAGGCGCGGGTGTCCAACGTGCTGGTCGAGAAGCACCTCGGCGTCGCGACGAACCGCAACGCGAAGGTCATCCGCGCGCTCGCCGACAAGTGGGCCGGCTGACGTCGTTCGGCCGCGCTGCTAGCCGATGTTGCGGTCGGCGCCCGCCCAGTACGGCTCGCGCAGCACCCGCTTGAGCAGCTTGCCGGTCGGGTTGCGGGGCAGCTCCTCGACGAAGTCGACCGAGCGCGGCCGCTTGAACCCGGCGATCCGGTCGCGCGACCACGACAGCAGGTCCTCCTCGGTGAGCGAGGAGCCGGGACGTCGTACGACGATCGCCTTCACGGTCTCGCCCCAGCGCTCGTCGGGCACGCCGATCACCGCGACGTCGGCCACGTCGGGGTGCTCGGAGAGGGCGGACTCGACCTCGATCGGGTACACGTTCTCGGCGCCGGTGACGATCATGTCCTTGACCCGGTCGGTGAGGAAGACGTACCCCTCCTCGTCGAGGTAGCCGGCGTCGCCGGTGTGCAGCCAGCCGTCGGCGTCGAACGAGGCCGCGGTCTCCTCGGGCTTGTTCCAGTAGCCGGGGGAGTTCTGCCGGGACCGGGTCCAGATCTCGCCGACCTGGCCCGGCGGGCAGTCCTCACCGGTGGTCGGGTCGACGGCCTTCATCTCGACCCACGGATACGGCTTGCCCGCCGAGCGCATCAGGTGCTGCCGCGGCCCGCCCGGGTCGTGGTCGGTCGAGCTCAGCTCGGTGATGGCACCGGTGGTCTCGGTCATGCCGTACACCTGGAACAGCGGAGCCCGGAAGACCTCGAGCGCGCGGGTCAGGGCCGCGGATGTGATCGGCGAGGCGCCGTAGGAGATCGACCGCAGGCTGGAGAAGTCGCGGTCGTCCGCGCCCGGCACCGCGCACATCATCTGCAGCACCGCCGGGACCAGGAACGCGTTCGTGACGCGCTGCTGCTCGATCACGTCGAGCAGCACCTTCGGGTCGGGCACCGGCACGAGCACGTCGGTGCCGCCGCGGGCGAGCGCGACGTTGGCCCAGCCGGACCCGCCGATGTGGAACAGCGGCATCGCGACCATCGACACCGACGTCTCGTCGACGGTCCAGGCGTCGGCGACGTCGAACAGACCCGCGCAGTTCTCGTTGGTCAGCATCACGCCCTTCGGCAGGCCCGTGGTGCCGGAGGTGTAGAGCTGCAGGACCACGTCGCCCGGCCCGGAGGGGCGGCCCGGGTCGCCGGTGCGCGAGCCGGCCAGCCAGTCGGAGTACTCCTCGCCGGTGCGGATCACCGTGGTCAGCGCCGGCGCCTCGGCCCGGATCGCCGGTAGCATCGCCTCGAAGGCCGGCCCGATGACGAGCACGGGCGCTCCGGCGTCCGCGACGATCCGGCCGATCTCGGTGGGCGTGAGCCGGAAGTTGACCGGCGCGATGGCGGCGCCGACCCGGGCGGCCCCGATCATCACCTCGAAGAACTCGGGGTTGTTCAGGTCGAGGTACGCCACCCGGCCGTGCTCGCCGACACTCAAGTCCAGCAAGGCGTTCGCGACCCGGTTGCCGTTCTCGTCCAGCTGCGCGTAGGGCACCGTGCGCTGGGCGCCGACGAGGGCCGGGTGGTCAGCCCGGCTGACCGCGAGGTCGGCGAACATCTGCGTGAGCGGTGGCGTGGTGGTCATGAGATGCGCACGCCTGCACCCGCCATCTCCTGCACCGCGCGCTTCGTCGTGTCCGGAGCAACGCCGGCACAGAGCGCGGTGAGCAGCCGGGTCGCGAAGCCGTCTCGTACGGCGTCGAGCGCGGTCGCGCGCACGCAGTGGTCGGTGGCGATGCCGCACACGTCGACGTGCGTCACCTCGTGCTTGCGCAGCCACTCGGTGAGCGTCGAGCCGTCCGCCGTACGCCCCTCGAAGCCGGAGTACGCCGCGGCGTGCTCGCCCTTGAGGAACACCGCGTCGAACGGCTGCGGGTCGAGGTTCGGGTGGAACGCCTCGCCGTCGGAGCCGACCACGCAGTGCCGCGGCCAGGAGTGCTCGTAGTCCGGTTCCTTGCTGAAGTGTTCGCCCGGGTCGATGTGGTGGTCGCGGGTGGCCACCGCGACCTGGTAGTCCGGCGCCTCCTGGTCCTGTCGCGTCCAGTGGTGCAGCAGGTCGCTGATGTCGCTGGCCACCCGTGCGCCGCCCTCGACCGGGAGGCTGCCGCCCTCGCAGAAGTCGTTCTGCACGTCGACCACGATCAGGGCACGCCTCATGCGCTGAGGTTAGCGACGCACCGGCAGCCAGGCGAGGACGTCCTGGACCATCGCGTCCCACACTCCCCACTCGTGCTCACCGGGCCGCCAGTCGGTGCGTACGTCGACCCCGGCACGCTGCGCCGCATCGGCGAACTGCCGGCTGCCGTCGACCAGGTGGTCCTCGGTGCCACAGCCGACGTAGAGCCGCGGCAGGTCCGCTGCGTCGTGCCGGGCGAGCAGCGCGAACAGGTCGTCGTCGTCGCCGACCCGTCCGTCGTACACGCGGTCGAAGAGCTCGCGGCGCTCCGGCAGCAGGCCGCGGATGTCCAGCGCGCCGGACAGGCTGGCCGCCGCCGCGAACCGCTCGGGGTGGTGCAGCGCCCACTTGAGCGCGCCGTAGCCGCCCATCGACAGCCCTGCGACGAAGGTGTCCTCACGACGGGGCGACACCCGGAAGAACGAGCCGACCACCTCGGGCAGCTCCTGGGACAGGAAGGTCCAGAACCGCGCGCCGTGCGCCTCGTCGGCGTAGAAGCTGCGCTGCACCTGCGGCATCACGACCGCGACGCCGTGCTCGCCGGCGTACCTCTCGATGCTGCTGTACCGCAGCCAGGCGGTGCAGTCGTCGGAGAGCCCGTGCAGCAGGTAGAGCACCGGGACGTCGCCGCGGCTGGTCGAGCTCGTCGAGCGGTGTGTCGAGCTTGTCGAGACGACCCCGATCTGCTCCTCGCTCGCCTGCGGGAGCAGCACGGTCATCGAGGTGCCGACCTCGAGCACCTCGGAGAAGAAGTCGCAGCGCAGCAGGGCCATGTCAGATCCCGTCAGGTAGCAGAGTCAGCTCGGGTAACCGCTCAGGTGCTCGGTGGGGATCACCGGCTCGCCGCGGGAGAGCTGGTGGGCGGCCATCGGCAGCTCGTCGCGCGAGGTCGCGTGCCGCTCGCGGGCGGTGTCCAGGCTCTCGCGGCCGACCACCTCGCCGTCGCGCACCAGCGGCACGAGCAGCGCGCGGTCGTTCCCGTCGTTCTCCGGCGGCGCCCCGACCCCGATCACCTCCGCCTCCGCGACACCCTGGGAGGAGAGCCTGCGCAGGGCGTACTTCCGGCCGCCGATCGACACCTTGTCCTTGCTCTTCTTCGCCACGCTGACCAGCTCGCCGGCGCCAGGTCCCTGCCGGGCGACCAGCTTGTAGACGAACCCGCATGTCGGGTGACCGCTGCCGGTCACCAGCGAGGTGCCGACGCCGTACCCGTCGACCGGGGCCGCGGCGAGCGCGGCGATGGAGTGCTCGTCGAGGTCCGAGGTGACGATGATCCGGGTCTGCGTCGCGCCGAGCTCGTCGAGCTGCGCC
>Ga0308175_100001714_pt1 | contig 14834 bp, 15 predicted proteins | sample PhyCR1_3_FD_203893 | JGI IMG/M metagenome (GOLD analysis project Ga0308175, IMG submission 203893) | Soil microbial communities from UC Gill Tract Community Farm, Albany, California, United States - DLSLS.C.R1 | ecosystem: Environmental > Terrestrial > Soil > Agricultural land | place: USA...
GAGAACGGCGGTCTGCCGACGAACGAGCGGCTGGAGTTCCTCGGGGACTCCGTGCTCGGCCTCGTCGTCACGGACACGCTGTACCGCACCCACCCCGACCTGCCCGAAGGCCAGCTGGCCAAGCTGCGGGCCGCGGTGGTCAACTCGCGTGCGCTGGCGGAGGTGGGCCGCGGGCTCGACCTGGGCGCCTTCATCCGGCTCGGCCGGGGTGAAGAGGGCACGGGCGGCCGGGACAAGGCGTCCATCCTCGCCGACACCCTTGAAGCGGTGATCGGCGCGGTCTATCTCGACCAGGGCCTCGACGCGGCCTCCGAACTGGTGCACCGCCTGTTCGACCCGCTGATCGAGAAGTCCTCGAATCTCGGTGCCGGCCTGGACTGGAAGACCAGTCTCCAGGAGCTGACCGCGACCGAAGGGCTCGGCGTCCCCGAGTACCTGGTCACGGAAACCGGTCCGGATCACGAGAAGACCTTCACTGCTGCCGCCCGCGTCGGAGGCGTCTCGTACGGCACCGGCACCGGCCGCAGCAAGAAAGAGGCGGAGCAGCAGGCCGCCGAGTCCGCCTGGCGGGCCATCCGGGCCGCAGCGGACGAGCGCGCCAAGGCGGCCAAGGAGGCCGTCGAGGACGACGACACGTCGTCCGCGCCCGCCTGACGAGAGCAACACCGAGCGCCCGCCCCGTCGTTCACGCCGGGGCGGGCGCTCGCCTTCATCCCACGGTTCGTACGGGGGTCACGATGCCTGAGTTGCCCGAGGTCGAGGTCGTCCGGCGCGGCCTGGAGCGGTGGGTCGCCCACCGCACGGTCGCCGACGTCGAGGTGCTGCACCCGCGTGCCGTGCGCCGGCATGTCGCGGGCGCCGACGACTTCGCGCACCGGCTCAAGGGCCACCACATCGGTACGCCCAGCCGGCGCGGCAAGTATCTGTGGCTTCCGCTGGAGGAGACGAACCAGTCGGTCCTCGCCCACCTCGGCATGAGCGGCCAGCTGCTGGTGCAGCCGCACGAGACGGCGGACGAGAAGCACCTGCGCGTCCGGGTCCGGTTCGCCGACTCCCTCGGCACCGAGCTGCGCTTCGTCGACCAGCGGACGTTCGGCGGACTCTCGCTGCACGACAACACCCCAGACGGCCTGCCCGACGTCATCGCGCACATCGCCCGCGACCCCCTCGACCCGCTGTTCGACGACGAGGCCTTCCACCTCGCCCTGCGCCGCAAGCGCACCACCATCAAGCGCGCCCTGCTGGACCAGTCGCTGATCAGCGGGGTCGGCAACATCTACGCGGACGAGGCCCTGTGGCGCGCCCGCCTCCACTACGAACGGCCCACGGCCGGCCTCACCCGGCCGCGCACCGCCGAACTCCTCGGCCACGTCCGTGATGTGATGAACGCGGCCCTCGCCGTCGGCGGCACCAGTTTCGACAGCCTCTACGTCAACGTGAACGGCGAGTCGGGCTACTTCGACCGGTCCCTGGACGCGTACGGCCGCGAGGGCCTGCCCTGCAAGCGGTGCGGCACGCCCATGCGGCGCCGCCCGTGGATGAACCGGTCCAGCTACTTCTGCCCGAAGTGCCAACGGGCCCCGCGCGACCAGTAGTCGACGGCAGGTCCTAGTACGGCTGCCGGGCGTCGTAGGCCGCGCGGGAGGCGAGCACGTCGTCCATCGAGCCCTCCACACAGTGGATGAGGGCGAGCAGTCGCTCCGCGACCCGGTGACCGAGCGGGGTCAGCTCGTAGTCGACGCGCGGCGGGTTGGTCGGCTGGGCCTCGCGGTGCACCAGACCGTCGCGCTCCAGCGCGTGCAGCGTCTGGGACAGCATCTTCTCGCTCACTCCGTCGACGCGGCGGCGCAGCTCGTTGAAGCGCAGCGAGCCCTCGTGAAGCGCGCCGAGCGTCAGCCCGCCCCAGCGGCCCGTGACGTGCTCGAGCGTGCCGCGCGAGGGGCACGCCTTGGCGAACACGTTGAACGCGAGGTCGTCCTCGATGACGGGCTGCTGGTCTGTGCTCATACCACAAGGGTACGCGAACACAGCGCTCACCACTAGGTTGCACTAACTAGAAGTTAGTGCTTTTCTTTCGTCATCGTCAGTGAGCTGCCCCTTCGCGGATGTTCGAGGAGTTCGTATGACCATGCCCGTTGTCTCCATCGCCTACCACTCCGGGTACGGCCACACCGCCGTGCTCGCCGAGGCCGTCCGTGCCGGTGCCGCGGAGGCAGGTGCGGAGGTCCACCTGATCAAGGTCGACGAGATCACCGACGAGCAGTGGGAGACGCTGGACCGCTCCGACGCCATCGTCTTCGGCTCGCCCACCTACATGGGCACCGCCTCCGGCGCCTTCCACGTCTTCGCCGAGGCGTCATCCAAGCGCTGGTTCGGGCAGGACTGGAAGGACAAGCTGGCGGCCGGCTTCACCAACTCCGGTTCCAAGAGCGGCGACAAGCTGCACACGCTGCAGTTCTTCCAGATCCTCGCCGGGCAGCACGGCATGCACTGGGTCAACCTGGGCCTGCACCCGGGCTGGAACAACAGCGAGGGCTCCGAGCACGACCTCAACCGCCTCGGCGTCTTCGCGGGCGCGGCCGCCCAGACCAACGTGGACGAGGGCCCGGACGCCGTGCACAAGGCGGACATCGCCACGGCGGAACACCTTGGCCGCCGGGTCACCGAGACGGCCCGCGTACTGGCCCGCGGCCGCGCGGCGGCCTGAACGAGCGGGAAGCGGTCAGCGCGCCCGACGCGTGACCGGGCGCGCGGGGGGCCGGCTCAGTAGCCGAAGAAGTGACGGGCCGAGTCTCTGACCTGCGGCCGTCCTATCGATCAACGCTGCGACCTGCAGCTTAGCTGTCGACGGGTGTCAGCGTTGGTCATCGTTGAGTGCCCTCCGACGGCCCTGTCACGGCCCGAGAGGGGCCCGCGCGAGGATGACCTGCCTGACAGCACCTAGTAGGTTTCTCGCCGCGCCCGATTCCCGGGAACGGGCAGGGCTGTCCGAATCGACATGACGAAGGAACTGGCTCAGTGATGAGGATCAGGAGAACCCCCAAGGTGGTGCTGGCCGTCGCGGGGCAGGCAGCGATGGTGGCCTTGCAGGTGATGGTCCAGGAGGACGCAGCCGGGGCCGGCTCGTGGATGATGCGCCTGATCCTGCTGGCTCCCACACTGTTCGGCATGTACATGGTCTGGCGGCTGTTTCTTAACCCTTACATATCGTTCGGCCAGGACCGCCTCCGGGTGAACAACATATTCACGCACTACCTTGTGCCCTACCACCTGATCACGGCACTGGAGGGGCGGACCGCCCTCACCCTTGTCGTGTCGGGATACGGCCGCCTGCCGGTGGCCGCACTCAACGCCGCTCCTCTGACGGGCAAGGCCAAGCGGGACACCGTCGCACAGGAGTTGCTGCGACGCCGCGATGCCGCCGTCCCAAGAGCCGGACATGGCTTTGAGAAGCGCAGCACGCTCGGGCTCCCGGAGTGGTTGGGGCCCGTCACATCCCTCGCGTGCTTCCTTGTGGGCGGCCTCGCGTCGGCCCTCGGGTAACACACGAGGCCAAAGCTTTGAGGTCTGGCCTCATCCTTATCAGGTCAATCACGGGGGACCGTCAAGGTCGGCGAACCGGGCCTGCGCCTCGGCCGATCGTCCACTGAGGTCCGGCGTCGACCGCTGCTGTTCGCGCTTGTTGGTGTCAGCCGCTGGTGTCAGCCACCGCACGCAGGCTTGACAGCGCATGCGGCTCTATTCCTCGGCGGAAAGAACTACGTCAGCAGCGCGCGCGTACCCCTTCGGATCGTCCACTGCCACCCGCACTCGCCACCGTTGCGGTCCCCCGATGTGCTTGACGAATCGGCTCTCTCCGAGCACGTCCCCGATCACGAACCGCCGGTCTGCCAAGTAGAGCGACCCGTCAAAGACCGTGGTGAACGACGGATCGGAGGCAATGGCATCGCCGTAGTCCTGGAACAGCCGCACCTTGATCAGAACCGTCTGTGCCTGTACACGAACAATGACGTGAGTATCGGAAGACGCGGCGGGGGCGCCCCGCAACTCCAGGTCTTCCCGAATCCAGTCTGGGGACCCCAAGGCCATGATCGGATGGTTGACGTACAAGTCCACTCCCGCTATCTGCACGGGTCCCACCCTTCTGTCAGCCCTGGGCCTGCCGACATACTCGCGTACACCCGGCATCCAACCGGCACCCCCACTACCTATCCCAGCTCCCATCCCGTCCGCCGTCGACCCGCACACCGTGGAGCGGGCGTGGTTCATGGCGTCCAGGTGGAGCGCGCCACTGTACGAACGACCTGGACGCCATGGGCCGCGTCTGCTCGGCTCTGCCTGGGTCGGCGGTGGTCGGGATGGGAGCTCCCCGCGCACGCCACCACGTGCCCGCGGTCGGCGACGGTGCCCCCTCCATCCCGGTGCCGGCCGATCCCCCGCCGGAGGCGGACTACCTCGCTCGCCTCCGCGAGCTTGGGCAAGGAACCCCCGGCTTCTTGCCTCAGTAACAGAGGTGCGGCCTACGGCCGCGCAAACCTTGGCAGCTCGCTGCGCTCGCGCGCGACGGCGTTCGGGAGCTCCCGCCCGCCGCGTGCTTCCGGGCCGACTCGGACCTGGCGTGCCCGACGGGTCGGCACAGTCCCTGCGACTCTCCCGGCTGCGCTCGCGAGGGAGCGCCCCGCAGCGCGTGGCTGCGGGGCGCCGATCGCAACAGGCCCTAGTGGGGTTTAGTCGACTGTCTGCCCGTCGTACATACCGCCCCTGCAGGTCGGGAGCACGGGCGTCGACCGATCGATCATTCCGCCGCCGTCCGTGCACTCACCCGGGGTGACGCTGCTGACGCTGCCGGCGGTGGCGGTGGCGGCGCCTGTGAGGCCGAGTCCGGCGAGGGCTGCCGTGGCGATGACGGCGGCGAGGATTCGTCGAATGCGCATTTTGGTTTCCCTTTCACGGATTGCCTCGGTTGGGGCACTAGTCAGCTTGATCTTCACCCATGTGGGTGGCACGTCATGTTGGGCCATTCGGGTGACAGTGCTGTCAGGTGCGGGGTCGGTGACGTGACCCGTCGGACAGGCCCTGGAACGAAGAGACCACCCCGGCCGGATGGGTGGTCTCTTCGTTGTTCCGGAGGGACAGCGTCCGCAACCATCGTCTTGGCCGTGGGCCGCTCTATGCGGTGATCGACTCATGGCCACCGGCCCTATCCACCAGTGGGCGCGCGTCGGCGCAGCGCGGGCGGAGCGGGCCGGAGGCAGGAGCGGCGACCGCGGCGGAGCCGGGAAGCGCGCCCGGCGGAGCGGAGCGCAGCCGGGGCTTGATGAGGTAGAGAAACCTGTAACGGGATCGCTCGGCGCTTGGTGCGTTTCGCTTCTGCGACTGCTTGGCCCCATGGTCACGGACGTGGCGTCGAGTCCTCTTCCAGAGCCTTGAGCACCGAAGCGGGATCACCGTTGTAGAGGACGTGGGGCTCGTCCGGCTCGGGCGGCACGAACCGGGTCCGGTAGCGCAGCAGGTCGCTTTCAGCGAAGAAGATCGAGTTGGGGTCGGCTTCGTGCAGCGCGTTCCGCTTGCTCACGCGTGACCACAGCTCTTCATGGCTCGCCTCTAGGTAGACCACTACCGTGCTCGCACCAGCGTCGGTGGCGATCGATCGCCACCGTGCACGGTCCTCCGGTGTCCAGAAGCCGTGATCGACCACAACGTCATGCCCGGCCCGAAGCTCCTCGCGGAGCTCCACGGAGATCTCTTCTAGGACAGGGCGCTCCAACGTCGGAAACGTCCCCCGGGGAAAGTCGACCCCGTACACGCCGTGTCGACGGAACATCTCCTCGTCCGGGCACAGCCTGACGAAGCCGTGGGTAACGAGGGCACGCGCCAGCGTCGTCTTGCCCGAGCCGGGAAGACCCACCATTAGGACACAGAACGGCCGTCGGGTGTCGTTGGGGGCCGTCACTGGGTGACTTCCGATTCCGTACGCCACGTACGGCCGGGGCCTCCAAGGTCTACGCCGTACTCCACGACATTGCCGTCGATGTCGACGAACTTCGCGGTCATCACGACTACAGGCGCAGTCGGCGGCTTCGAGGGGTCCAGCTCCAGGAGCTCGGCGTCCTCCGGTGTCAGCAGGCGCGCGGACGCGGTGTCGATTCGCTGAGCGATCGGTCGGCCTGTGGCTTCCGTGATGAGCTGTAGCGACGTGCCCCCGATCAGTCGGTCGCTCTTTGCCAACTGCGGGATCAGCTTGAGGTACCGAGTAGGAACCCACGACGTGGAGTGGGCCACGATGCCGTGCCGGTCGCGGTACACGCGACAGCGCCTGATCACATCCGAGCCAGGCTTGATGTCCAGCGCCTGGGCTACGTCCGCGGGCGCCGGCACTACTTCGGCCTGATGCGCGGACCTACACCCACCTGATGCCGACCAGCGCGACCCGGACGCGGGCCGCCGTCGATGCGGTCTTCGGGGACGGCTCGGCTACCGATGACGGCCCTGAGACGGCCCAGGAGACATCATAGGGCGCTGACCTGCGGTTATCTCAATAGCCGAAGTCCTGCGTCCACCAAGGACCGCCCGAGCCCAGGTGCACGCCGACCCCGAGGGTCTTGAAGTCGCAGTTCAGTATGTTGGCGCGGTGGCCGGGGCTGTTCATCCAGGCTTCCATCACGGCCGCCGCGTCCGCCTGGCCGCGGGCTATGTTCTCGCCGCCGAGGTCGGTTATGCCCGCCTTCGCAGCCCGGTCCCAGGGGGTGGCCCCGTCCGGGTCGGTGTGGTCGAAGAAGCCCCGCGCGGCCATGTCGTCGCTGAAGGCCTCGGCCAGCGCGGTCAGCGAGGAGTTCGCCGAGAGCGCGGTGCACCCGACCTTGGCCCGCTCCTCGTTGACCAGCTTGAGCACCTCCGCCTCTACGGCGGCCTGCGTCGACACCGTCACCGGCGCGGTGGTCCGCTTCGGGGCCTTGGTCGACGTGCGCGACGGGGTGCTCTTCCGCTCGGGGGCCTTCGCCGGGGGCGAGGGCTTCTTCGACGGCGCCTTCGTCGGGGTGGGGGAGGCCGAGGCGGACCTGGACGCGGAGTCGGAGGGGGCCGGTGAGGTCGCCCGCTGGGTGTCGCGGCTCGCGGCGGAGCCGCCGTCGCGGCTGTCCGCGCTGCCCGAGTTGCCACCCTGCTCGGACGCGGTGTTGCTGGGGGAGTCCGCCGCCTGCACCTGGTCGCCGCCGGTGGTGTTCGTGCCGCCGCCGAGCTGGTAGTTCTCCAGGCCGGGCACCGCACCGGTGGCCACCGCCACGGTGCCGAGGGCCACGGCGGCGGAGACGCCGAGCAGCCCGGTGCGCACCGGGGTGGCCGCCTTCTTCCTGCGCCGGCGGCCGTGGGGCGGGCCGCCGGCCGGGGTGAAGCCGTCGTCGCCGGGTGCCTGCGCGGGCTCGTCGTACACCGAGTACAGGTAGGCGGTGCTCCGGGCGGTGGTCTCGGCGTACGCCTCCGGGTGCAGATACGGCGCGATGCCCATGGGCGCGCGGTCGCCCGCGTACGACTCCTGCGGGTTCTCGCCGCCCGTGGCCGAGTGGTGGGTCTGCGCGACCCCCGTGGCCCGGCCGGTGGCGGCGCGGCCGGCGGCGGAGCGTCGGTGGCGTCCCATGCCCTTGCCCTCTTCCTCGTCTCGCGGTCGACCCGGCGCCATGGTGGTGAGCGACTCCGTATGGTCAACTCCGCTCACTCGAACGAGTGAGTTTCATATGAGATTCATTGGGTCGGGACGGTACCGCATGCCACTGGGGCGGGGTGTGTCCCGAGTGACATTGGCCGGTTAGGTTGCACCCATGAGCGAGGATGTTCGACTGGTCGCCTGGGTGAGAGGACGCGTCCAAGGTGTGGGTTTCCGCTGGTTCACGCGGGCCAAGGCGCTGGAGCTCGGCGGCCTGAGTGGTTTTGCTCTCAATTTGGGCGACGGTCGCGTCCAGGTCGTCGCCGAGGGGTCCCGGAAGGGCTGCGAGGGTCTGCTGGACTGGCTCCAGGACGGCGACACGCCCGGACGCGTCGACGGTGTCACCGAGATCTGGGACACACCCCGTGGCGGCTACGACGGCTTCGCCATCCGCTGAACCGATTCTGTAAAGCCGCCCAGGCCACCGCGTGGTGATCTGCCCCTGGCACATGCCCGCAGCAGAAATGGGCTGGTGGTTGCCAAGAAGAGCGCCACGTGGCAGGCTCCGCAGATACAGCTGATCGCCACGCCCTGAGGGCCCCCGCAGGAGACGCAGCGCCGCCGTCCGGTGGCCGTGCGCCCCGGGTTCGCCCGCCAATACGGGGTGTGATCGTGTTGACCGTCAAACTTTTTGGTGAGACGCTGAAAGCCCCGCGCACCTTCGCTGTTTGGCATGTAGGAACGCAGAGCAACACTCGAGTGTGTCAAGCACCGCGGGTGCGAATCCCTCACGACCCACACCGCATCGGTCGGTCACTCATTGTGGAGGACCATCCATCATGGCAAAGGCGCTTCTCGGTTACGTCGGCGGCTCCGACCCTCGACTCCTCGCCGAGATGCGACGGCTGCAGCAGCGTGTACAGGACCTGGAGTCCGAGCTCGTACGGATCCAGGCGGAGAATGACGCGCTGGCGGCTGCCGCTTCTCAGGACAGGATCATGGAGAGCATCGACGCACACCAGGCGGAGCCTGCGCTCACCTGATCGCTGCATCGCTCCACGACAGCAGTCGCAGCGGTTGGGGTGCCCGTATCAACCGCACTAAGTTGTAAGCAACCGCGACCCGGTCGCCAGAGTTGCAAGGGACGCTTCGGCGTCCCTTCTTTCTTCCCCCGTGCATCCTTTCACCGTCTTTAACGTTTGGTTTGCCCTGCGTGTTCAATGGCGAAACCGTGCGGTTGCGAGTGTCCGTGGAGTGAGATAGCGGCGGCGGGTAGAGTCCAGCGGCGTGCACCTCAAGGCCCTGACTCTCCGCGGGTTCAAGTCGTTCGCCTCGGCGACCACGCTCCGGTTCGAACCGGGCATCACGTGCGTCGTCGGTCCGAACGGCTCGGGCAAGTCCAATGTCGTGGACGCACTGAGCTGGGTCATGGGCGAGCAGGGCGCCAAGTCGCTGCGCGGCGGCAAGATGGAGGACGTCATCTTCGCCGGCACCACCGGCCGCCCGCCGCTGGGCCGCGCCGAGGTGTCCCTGACCATCGACAACTCCGACGGCGCCCTGCCCATCGAGTACGCCGAGGTCACCATCACGCGGATCATGTTCCGCAACGGCGGCAGCGAGTACCAGATCAACGGCGACACCTGCCGTCTGCTGGACATCCAGGACCTGCTCTCCGACTCCGGCATCGGCCGCGAGATGCACGTCATCGTCGGCCAGGGCCAGCTCGACTCCGTCCTGCACGCGGACCCGACCGGCCGCCGGGCGTTCATCGAGGAGGCCGCCGGTGTCCTCAAGCACCGCAAGCGCAAGGAGAAGGCGCTGCGGAAGCTCGACGCGATGCAGGCCAACCTCGCGCGCGTGCAGGACCTCACCGACGAACTGCGCCGCCAGCTCAAACCGCTCGGCCGGCAGGCGGCGGTGGCCCGCCGCGCCGCCGTCATCCAGGCGGACCTCCGCGACGCCCGACTGCGTCTCCTCGCCGACGACCTCGTACGCCTGCGCGAGGCACTGAAGTCCGAGATCGCCGACGAGGCGGCCCTGAAGGAGCGCAAGGAGTCCGCCGAGCGGGAGCTGAGGAAGGCGCTCCAGCGGGAGGCCCTGCTGGAGGACGAGGTACGGCGGCTCACACCGCGCCTGCAGCGCGCCCAGCAGACCTGGTACGAGCTGTCCCAGCTGGCCGAACGGGTCCGCGGCACCGTCTCGCTGGCCGACGCCCGCGTGAAGAGCGCCACCTCCGCGCCCCCCGAGGAGCGGCGCGGCCGCGACCCCGAGGACATGGAGCGCGAGGCCGCCCGCATCCGCGAGCAGGAGGCCGAGCTGGAGGCGGCTCTGGAGGCCGCCCAGCGGGCCCTGGACGACACGGTCGCCCACCGCGCCGAGCTGGAGCGCCAACTCGGTGTCGAGGAACGCCGGCTGAAGGACGTCGCCCGCGCCATCGCCGACCGCCGCGAGGGCCTCGCCCGCCTCTCCGGGCAGGTCAACGCGGCCCGTTCGCGCGCCGCCTCCGCCCAGGCCGAGATCGACCGGCTGGCCGCCAGCCGCGACGAGGCCCAGGAGCGCGCGGTCCGGGCCCAGGAGGAGTACGAGGCCCTGAAAACGGAGGTCGACGGTCTCGACGCCGACGACGCCGACCTCGCCGAGCGGCACGAGACGGCGAAGCGGGCGCTCGCCGAGGCCGAGTCCGCGCTGACCGAGGCCCGCGAGGCGGCCACCGCGGCGGAACGCCGGCGCGCCGCGACCCAGGCCCGGCACGAGGCGCTGGCGCTGGGCCTGAGGCGCAAGGACGGCACCGGCATACTCCTGGACGCCCGGGACCGCCTCACCGGAGTCCTCGGCCCGGCGGCGGAACTGCTGACGGTGACCCCCGGCCACGAGGTCGCGCTGGCCGCGGCCTTCGGCGCTGCGGCCGACGCCGTCGCCGTGACGTCCCCGGCCTCGGCGGCCGACGCGATCCGCCTCCTCCGTAAACAGGACGGAGGGCGGGCGGCCCTGCTCCTGACCGACACCCGGGGGGCCTCCGACGGCGGCCCGGGCGGCCCGGACGTCTCGGGCGACGGACCCCAGGACGGGCGCTTCGGTGAAACCCCCTTCGCAGCCGACCTGGTGCGGGGCCCCGCCGAGCTCATGCCCGCCGTCCGGCGGCTGCTGCGCCGGATCGTGGTCGTCGGCACGCTGGAGGACGCCGAGGACCTGGTCCACGCGCACCCCGGACTGACCGCCGTCACCGCCGAGGGCGATCTGCTCGGCGCGCACTTCGCGCACGGTGGCTCGGCCGGCGCGCCCAGCCTGCTGGAGGTGCAGGCCTCCGTGGACGAGGCGGCCGCCGAGCTGGAGGAGCTGGCCGTCCGCTGCGAGGAGCTGACCGGGGCCCAGCACGCGGCGGCCGAGCGGCGCACCGGAGCCGCCACGCTCGTGGAGGAGCTGGGGGAGCGGCGGCGGGCCGCCGACCGGGAGAAGTCGGCCGTGGCCCAGCAGCTCGGGCGGCTCGCGGGACAGGCGCGGGGCGCGGCGGGGGAGGCCGAGCGGTCGGCCGCGGCCGCGGCACGCGCGCAGGAGGCGCTGGACAGGGCCGTACAGGAGGCCGAGGAGCTGGCCGAACGGCTCGCCGTCGCCGAGGAGATGCCGGTGGAGGAGGAGCCGGACACCTCGGTGCGGGACCGGCTCGCCGCCGACGGCGCCAACGCGCGGCAGACCGAGATGGAGGCCCGCCTCCAGGTCCGTACGCACGAGGAACGGGTCAAGGGACTCGCGGGACGCGCCGACTCGCTGGACCGGGCCGCCCGCGCTGAGCGCGAGGCACGCGCGCGTGCCGAGCAGCGGCGGGCCCGGCTCAGGCACGAGGCCGCCGTCGCGGAGGCCGTCGCCTCCGGCGCCCGGCAACTGCTCGCGCACGTCGAGGTGTCCCTCGGGCGGGCGGCGGAGGAGCGGGCCGCCGCCGAGGCCGCGAAGACCTGGCGGGAGCAGGAGCTGACCGCCGCCCGGAACGCGGGCCGTGAACTGAAGTCGCAACTCGACAAGCTGACGGACTCGGTGCACCGGGGCGAGGTGCTCGGCGCCGAGAAGCGGCTGCGGATCGAGCAGCTGGAGACGAAGGCGCTGGAGGAGCTGGGCGTCGAGCCGGCGGGGCTGGTCGCGGAGTACGGCCCGCACCAGCTCGTGCCGCCCTCGCCCCCCGCCGTCGGCGAGGAGCTGCCCGAGGATCCGGAGCACCCGCGCAACCGGCCCCTGCCGTTCGCGCGTGCCGAGCAGGAGAAGCGGCTCAAGGCCGCCGAGCGCGCCTACCAGCAGCTCGGCAAGGTCAACCCGCTGGCGCTGGAGGAGTTCGCGGCGCTGGAGGAGCGGCACAAGTTCCTCAGCGAGCAGCTGGAGGACCTGAAGAAGACCCGCGCCGACCTCCTTCAGGTGGTGAAGGAGGTGGACGAGCGCGTCGAGCAGGTCTTCACCGAGGCCTACAGGGACACCGCGCGGGAGTTCGAGGGCGTGTTCAGCCGGCTCTTCCCGGGCGGCGAGGGACGCCTGGTGCTGACCGACCCCGACAACATGCTCACCACGGGCGTGGACGTCGAGGCGCGTCCGCCGGGCAAGAAGGTCAAGCGGCTGTCCCTGCTCTCCGGTGGCGAGCGCTCGCTGACCGCCGTGGCGCTGCTGGTGTCGATCTTCAAGGCCCGGCCCAGCCCGTTCTACGTCATGGACGAGGTGGAGGCGGCCCTGGACGACACCAACCTCCAGCGGCTGATCCGGATCATGCAGGAGCTCCAGGAGAGCTCGCAGCTGATCGTGATCACACACCAGAAGCGCACGATGGAGGTCGCCGACGCGCTCTACGGCGTCTCCATGCAGGGCGACGGCGTGTCGAAGGTCATCTCGCAGCGCCTTCGCTGATCCCTACTTCAAGACCCACTCACCCTGTGTTCACTATTTGAACACAGGGTGATCCAGTGCGTCTCAAAACTTACAGCCACACAGGTATTGACTTCGAAACTTGAAGGCATAGTCTCTGCAACGTTGCTTTTACCTTCAGGTCTAAGTGGTGTGATCGCGACGCCACGGGATACCTGTAAGGGCTCACCCCCACGCGGCAGCGTTGCCGTGGCCCGAGGAGTTATTCGTGACCAGCACTGCGCAGGCACCCAAGTCGAGAGCCGGGACGGCTCACCCCGATCATCTCGGGCACGTCATCTTCATCGCGGCGGCGGCCGCCATGGGCGGTTTCCTGTTCGGCTACGACAGCTCGGTGATCAACGGAGCCGTCGAGGCCATCCGGGATCGCTACGACATCGGGTCCGCGGCCCTGGCCCAGGTCATCGCCGTCGCCCTGATCGGCTGTGCCATCGGTGCCGCGACCGCCGGCCGGATAGCCGACCGGATCGGCCGCATCCGCTGCATGCAGATCGCCGCCGCGCTGTTCACGGTCAGCGCCGTCGGCTCCGCGCTGCCCTTCGCGCTGTGGGACCTCGCTTTCTGGCGCATCGTCGGCGGCTTCGCCATCGGCATGGCCTCCGTCATCGGCCCGGCCTACATCGCCGAGGTCGCCCCGCCCGCCTACCGCGGCCGGCTCGGCTCCTTCCAGCAGGCCGCGATCGTCATCGGCATCGCCATCTCCCAGCTGGTCAACTGGGGTCTGCTGAACGCCGCCGGGGGCGACCAGCGCGGCACGCTGATGGGCATAGAGGCCTGGCAGGTCATGCTCGGCGTCATGGTGGTCCCCGCCGCTCTGTACGGTCTGCTCTCCTTCGCGATCCCCGAGTCCCCGCGCTTCCTGCTCTCCGTCGGCAAGCGTGACCGCGCCCGCGCGATCCTCGCCGAGGTCGAGGGCAAGGACGTGGACCTGGACGCCCGCGTCGCCGAGATCGAGCACGCGATGAAGAGCGAGGACAAGTCCACCTTCAAGGACCTGCTCGGCGGTGGCTTCTTCTTCAAGCCGATCGTCTGGGTCGGTATCGGCCTGTCGGTGTTCCAGCAGTTCGTCGGCATCAACGTCGCGTTCTACTACTCCTCGACGCTGTGGCAGTCGGTCGGTGTCGACCCGACGGACTCGTTCTTCTACTCCTTCACGACGTCGATCATCAACATCCTCGGCACCGTGATCGCGATGATCTTCGTGGACCGCATCGGCCGCAAGCCGCTCGCCCTCATCGGCTCCGTCGGCATGGCCGTGGGCCTGGCGCTGGAGGCCTGGGCGTTCTCGTACCACCTCGTCGACGGCAAGCTGCCCGCGACCCAGGGCTGGGTCGCCCTGGTCGCCGCCCACATCTTCGTGCTCTTCTTCGCCCTGTCCTGGGGCGTGGTCGTCTGGGTCATGCTCGGCGAGATGTTCCCGAACCGGATCCGTGCCGCCGCGCTGGGCGTGGCAGCCGCCGCCCAGTGGATCGCCAACTGGGCGATCACCGCGAGCTTCCCGTCGCTGGCCGACTGGAACCTGTCCGGCACGTACGTGATCTACACGGTCTTCGCCGCGCTCTCCATCCCGTTCGTCCTGAAGTTCGTCAAGGAGACGAAGGGCAAGACGCTGGAGGAGATGGGCTGACCGCCCCGCCAAGTCCCGAGGAGAAGGGCCAAGTCCCCGCTGCCCCTCTCCTCGAACCCCCGCCGCCCCCGCTCGGTCACTGCCCGAGCGGGGGCGGCTCTTTGCCGCCGGGCGCACGCCGGCAGCCGGCCTCGCCGGGGTCGGCCGTCCAGCGCCGGGGCCCCCGCTCCGCGAACAGCCGCAGGCTCCGCCGGCCCTCCGCCGGCGGCATCCCGCCCACCAGCGGATGCAGGACGAGGCCGGCCAGGCGCAGGCTCACGCACTGCCCGGGGTGAGGACCCGGTACACGCCCTCCTCGCGCAGGTCGCGGACCGTCGTGGCCGCCGACCGCACCGCCGAGCGGGTCCCGCCGGACTGCGAGGAGGCGTACGTCCGCGCCTGGTGCGGGAAGTGCTCGCCGTACCCGGCCCGGGCCCGGTCCGGATCCCCGGCGAGGTGCGGCAGCGGGCTCTCGGCGGCGGGCATCATGGTCCAGCCCCCGGTGCCGTAGTCGGTGAGCCGCTGCGGCCCGGTAGCGCGCGGAAAGGGAGCGGGGGTGGCGCCTGGTTCGACCGGGTTGAAACGTACGACCGTGCCGGGCATGGCTGCGTCCCCCTGCGGATGTGCAGGGGGACGCCGGCCGGCGGAGCGTCGGACGGCCATCGCGGCCCCGCGGGCGGGCCCGGTCAG
>Ga0308175_100001715_pt1 | contig 14833 bp, 14 predicted proteins | sample PhyCR1_3_FD_203893 | JGI IMG/M metagenome (GOLD analysis project Ga0308175, IMG submission 203893) | Soil microbial communities from UC Gill Tract Community Farm, Albany, California, United States - DLSLS.C.R1 | ecosystem: Environmental > Terrestrial > Soil > Agricultural land | place: USA...
AGGTGCCGTCGGCGCCGGTGAAAACTTTCTGCGTCGCGGCGCGATAGTCGGTCGGCTTGGCGAAGAAGATGTTGGGGACGAAGGTCTGCGGGTTGCGGTCGTAGAGGGGGAACCAGCTCGACTGGACCTGAACCATCAGGCGGTGGCCGGGCTCGACCACGTAGTCGACGTTGGGAAGCGCGAATTCGTACGTCAACGGGGCGTTGGGGGTGAGCGCCTGCGGATGCGCGGGGTCGGTGCGATAGCGGCCGCGCATCACGTCCATGGCGATCGCAAGCTCGTAGCCGCCCAGTGCCGGCTTGTCGGGCATTTCGGCAGGGTAGACGTCGATCAGCTTCACTACCCAGTCGCTGTCAGTTCCGCTGGTCGAAGCATTCAGGTGCACGAGCGGCGTGCCTTTGAGGGTGAGCGGCGCGTCTAGCGGAACGGTCTCGTAGGTGAGGACGTCGGGCCGCGCCTCGGCGAAGCGTTGGTCGTCCTCGAGCCAGTAGCGCCAGGTCGATCCCGGCGCCCAGGGCGAGATGTTGGGCCGTGAACGATAGGTGACGGGCTTGGCCGGGTCGGAGACGTAGCTATCGAACATGCGGTTCGTCGGCCGGTCGAAACTGAGACCCCGGTTCGCGGTGAGATAGAGAGGTGTCAGTCCCGCCGGGCAGCCGCGCGCGCAGGCGATGGGCCAGTCGTCGAGGCGCTCCCAGCGGTTGGGGCCGACCTGATACGCGGTCACGCGCGCGATGTCGGCGTGCGGTCCACCTTTCAGATGCTCGTCGAGGAAGGGGAGAAGGATGTTCTGGCGGAACCACTTGCCGGTGTCCGTGCTCCAATCGAGAGGGCCTAGCGTCGATGCCGGACCGTTCGCCTCGCCATGATGCCAAGGACCGAGGACGAGGTGGGCGTTCGGGCTGGCTTTGGTGGCGTTGAAGACCGCCGGCGCGCCGTAAATATCCTCCTGGTCCCACTCGCTGTCGACGAACAGGGTAGGGACGGTGAGCGGCGTCGCCCCGAGGATCCGGTCGACCGCCTGATCCTGCCAATATTCGTCATATTCGGGATGCTGGGTCAGCCGAACCCAGAAGGGCAGCTGGTCCATCCCCATCGCCTGTCCGTAGGCTCCGGCCGAGCCATAGCGAAGAAAAGTCGTGTAATCGTCGTAGCCGGAACTGAACCAGTCCTCGTCGGACTTCTTGGCCGCGGTCTGGCCGTAGACGTAGCTGATCATTTCTTGCCGGAACGCGCCGTTGTGGAACCAGTCGTCGCCCTTCCAGACGTCGACCATCGGGTTGATCGGGACGGAGGCCTTGAGCGCGGGGTGCGGGTTCACGAGGCTCATCAGCGTCGTGAAGCCGTCGTAGCTGGTGCCGATGGTGCCGACGCGGCCGTTGCTCTCGGGCACGTTCTTCACGAGCCAGTCGATCGTGTCGTAGGCGTCGGTCGCATGGTCGACGGCGGTCGGGTTCAGCGGGCCTTTCAGCGGCCGGTTCATCACATAGTCGCCCTCGGACCCATATTTTCCGCGGACGTCCTCGTAGGCGACGATGTAGCCTGCGCGGACCATCTCCGCTGCCAGCGGCGAGAGGATATTTTCGGGGAAGGCTCCGAACGATCCGCGGGAGGTCGCCTTGTCCGCCGAATATGGCGTTCGGTCGAGCATGATCGGGAATTTGCCCGCGCCGCGCGGAATGATGAGGACGGTGTAGAGCTTCGTCCCGTCGCGCATCGGGATCATCAGCTCGCGGCGGACATACTGGAATTGCGCGCGCGGCGGGGTGAAGCGCGAAGGAATGTCGCCGCCCTGCGGGATCGCAGGGACGTTTCCGTGGAAAGTCTTGGGAATGTCGCCACCAGGCTGAACCGCCGGCTGGACGTGACTCTCACCGCTCACTGGAACCGCAAACGCCAGGGCCGCGGCGAAGAGAAAATAGGACCGAAACGCCATGCGACTCCCTCGTGTCAGGCGGTCATTGGCACAGAGGTTGCGCGCCGGGCAAATTGCTGGAGGGTGAGTCGGTAGGCCGCTTCAACCGCGCTCGATGCGGCGTCCCAGCTATAGGCTTCGCTTGCCTTTCGCGCGGCGTGGCCGATGCAATTGCATTCGTCTGGGTCGTCGATGAGGCGGGCAACGGCTTCCGCCAGATCGTCAGGTGAATTCGGTGCGCAGAGCAGGCCGGTCTTCCCGGGATCGATCAGCGCGCGCGAGCTTGGCGCGTCCGAGGCGACGATCGCGACGCCCGAGGCCATGCCTTCGAGGACGACGTTGCCGAACGCCTCGGTGAGGCTCGGATGGATCATGATGTCCGCGCTGGCGACAGCGCGAGCGAGCCCGGGTCCGTCGAGATGGCCGGTGAGGATTGCGTCAGGAAGGGCGCTCAGATGATCCGCGGCGGGCCCGGCGCCTACGACCAGCGGCCGGACTTTGCGACCCTTGTTTTGAAGGATGCGGATGGTCTCGATGTAAATGTCGATGCCTTTCTCGACGACGAGGCGGCCGAAGAAGAGCGCGACTGTGTCATCGGACTTCCACCCGAGAGAGCGCCTCCAGTCGCGGTCACGGCGGGACGGATTGAAGAAGTCGCGGTCGACGCCGCGGCTCCAGAGCGCCACCCGATCGTCGCCGCGGAGACGCTTCATCTCTTCGACGAGATCCGGCGTCGGGGCGAGCACGCAGCTCGCTCTTCGATAGAAACGCCGAAGATGCGCGTCGGCGAGCGGACGCAGCCAGGCGATTCCGTAATGTTCGAAATATGACGTGAAGCGGGTGTGCAAGCTCGCGATCACGGGCACTTCGAGCTTTTGAGCGAGAGTCTCGGCACGCGTGCAGAGGATGTCGGGCGTGGAGACATGGATCAGGTCGGGGGCGAACCGCTCGACGTCGCGGCGGATTGCAGCGGGAATTCCCAGAGCGAGCTGAAACTCGGTACGAACCGGCAGGGTGACCGAGGCGACGGGGATGAGCGTTCCCCGAGGCTCGAACGCCGGCGTGCCGGTCACTGGCGAATAGACGCGAACCTCGTGCCCGCGGCGTTCGAGATAGCCGACGAGCTGGTTCAGAGCCTGGTTCGCGCCTTCGCGCAGATAATTGTAATTGCCGGAGAAAAGCGCGACCCTCAACCGTTCCTCGTTGATCACAGGCTGCGAAAGTTGAGGACGGCGTTGAGCACGAACAGCGCGAGCCCGGCGAACAAAGACGTGACGACGCGCGCGACGAGGTAATTCATTCCGAGCGCCATGAACCCGCTGAACAGCAGCAGCGTGATGATCAGGCCGAAAGCCGCATTGACGATGAAATAAGCATAGCCGGCGGCCACCTTCCGCTGTGTTCCGCTGTAGATCCAGGTGCGACCGAAGACGTAATGCATGGTGTTCGCGGCAAGGAAGGAAACCGCTGCCGCGGGGAGCTTGGCGACATTGAATTGTTCGACAAGGACCCAGAGCAAAGCGAGGCCGAAGGCGAACACGCCGATGCTGACCACGGTGTTGCGGTAGAGTAGCCTCGCGCCGCGGCGGCTCCAAAGCCGATGGAACAGGCGCTCGCGCGGGGCGGGCGTTGAAACGGCCTCGGCCGCGAGCTCCAGACCGGCGTCCGTCAAAGAGCGCGCCGCCTCAAATCAGGCCGCGATCGCCCGCGCCGATTCCAACGGGAGGTCGGTCTCGTCCCCGTCGTCCGGCCAGCCGGTTCGCCGCTTCAGGCCGGGTGTCAGAAACAGCACCGGCAGCTTGATCAGCAGAAGCTCGGAGTGAATGAAGGAGTCGATCGCTCGTTCCCACCATATTGGCTCACGGCCGCCGTGCGCCTCGATCCACCGATCGTACGGCGCCCAGTGCCGCGGCTCGTCGTGTTTGATGATCTGGTAGATTTTGGCCAGCATCCGGTCGTTTCGGATTGTCGGATGCCGGAGCAGGACCTCGACCTGACGATAACCGCGTTGCTCGGTCAGCGAAATCACGCGGCAGAGCTGCTCGAAATGGCCGTCCTCGATGAAGCGGTCGATGTCGAGGTCGTCGATATGCTTTGCGAACACCAGCTCGACGAACCGGTCGATGTGGCCGCAGGCGCGATCGACGAAAAGCGGCATCTCTCCTCGCTTCTCGAACCAGCGCTTGAACATGAGGTAGTGTTTGCGCTCGTCCGCGCGGTGCTGCTCGACCTCGGCGATCAATCGCTCATCGTCCGGAAAATGCTTGCGCACGGCGGCGAGCACCTTGTCCAGCGCCGTGTAACCGCGATGCTCATTGTAGATGTAGATGGCCGTAACGATGTCGAGCCACCGGCGAGCGAACGACGACAACATCATCGAACGCTAGTCCCAGCTGTGAGGGGGGTCAACGCGGGGTGGACGAGCGCGTTGCAACCTTTATCGGATGTTACGGAACAGACATCGTTCAGCTGCATTGCAGCTTGCCACATTTAGCGGAGCCGGAATGGCCGACCGAGACGTATTCGATACTGCAACGCGCATCGCCGCGGGCGACGACGGAACCAATTACGACAATGTCGCGATTGCTCTTCACTGGGCGACGGCCGTGCTGGTCGTCATCCAGTTCGTGCTTGCCATCACCTGGGATTATTTCTCCAGGGACACGCGCGAGAACCTGCAGGGCGTTCATGTCTCGCTCGGCGTGCTTCTGACCGCGGTTGTCATTGCGAGGATCGTCTGGCGGCTGATCCCGGGACACCAGCGGTCCGCGATCGTCACCGAATGGGTGAAGATCGCGTCGAAGACCGTTCACTACCTTCTCTATGTTCTCCTCGTCGTGCAGGCGGGACTGGGGTTCGCATGGCGATGGGCACAGGGCCATGACGTCGCTTTCTTCGGCCTGTTTGGAATTCCCGGTCCGTACGGGCAGCTCGCACGGCCGACGCGGCACCTTTTGGCGACCTTCCACGACAAGATCGGCTGGGCGATCGTGATCATCGCCTTCGGCCACGCGCTCGCCGCCCTTTATCATCATTACAAGCTCCACGACCGCGTCCTCGGGCGGATGTTCCCGCCGGCACGGCGCTCGGAACGCGCCGCATAGCGTTCGACCGCGACCGCTCCCTTGCGGGGAGGGGAGGAAGTTGGCAGAGGCAGCCTCCCATGGGTTTCTGGTCGAAAACATTCACCTGGTGGAACGGAGCGACGTGGGGGACCTCGCTGTTCACTCGCCGCTTCGGGAGCGAAGTCGGCCGCGACGATGCCGGCAACCTTTATTATCAGGACAAGAAGCATCCTCAGCGTCGCTGGGTGATCTACAACGGCGCCAACGACGGCAGCCGGGTTCCGCCCGACTGGCAACTCTGGCTTCGCGGGACGATCGAGGAACTTCCCGAAAAGGCGCTCCCGCCGATCCGCAAGTTCCAGAAGAAGCCGACTCCGAATCTCACCGGTACGATGGAAGCGTTCCGGCCCGACGGGGCACTCGGAAGCGGGCGCATCCGCCCGGCCTCGACCGGCGACTACGAGCCGTGGATTCCCGAATAAACGTGAATCGGCTTGCCGCGCCCCTGCTGATCGCGCTCGCGCTGACCGCTTGCGGCAAGAATGCCCAGCAGAATGCGAGCATGGCGAGGCTGAGAGTGCCGGCGACTGCGGCTGGCCAAGGGGGGGTGACGCCAATGGCGCAGCGGGTCGCCGTCCTGGGAATCCTCAACAAGCGCAACGGGATCGTCCAGAACGTCACTCTTCGTCCCGGCCAGTCAGTCCGCTGGAAGGATGTCATCGTCCGCCTTCGCGCCTGCGAAACGACCGCGCCGTGGGAGGAAGAGAAGCTGACCGGCGCCTTCGTGCAGGTTGATGTGCGGCGTCCGGACAAGAGCTGGAACCGGGTTTTCTCGGGCTGGCTCTACAAGGAATCGCCGTCGCTCAACGTCGTCGAGCACCCCGTCTACGACGTGTGGCCCAAGAGCTGCGCAATGACATATCCGGCCGGCCCGCCAGCTCCGGCCGCTCCCGCAAGCTCGAGCAATCTGTCGAGCGCGACGAAGTCCGGGGGAGCATCCAAAGTTAGCGCCGCAGCGCCCGGCAATACGACCGAGCCCGCGCCCGCCGCCGCTCCGCCGCCGAGCGCGGTCGCCAACAACGCGACGTAGCTTTCACGCGATACAGTGATTGCGCCGAGCGAGGCGAGATGCTCGGTCATGAACTGGCAATCGAGAAGGGTGAAATTGCCGACCTTCAGTCGCGCGACGAGCCAGGCGAGAGCGACCTTGGAGGCGTCCGTCGTTCGGCTGAACATGCTCTCGCCGAAGAAGGCGCGGCCAAGCTTCACGCCGTAGAGGCCTCCGACGAGCTTTTCATCACGCCACACCTCGATCGAATGGGCGTGCCCCGATCCGTGGAGCGCGAGCATCGCCCGTTCCAGCTCCGCGTTGATCCAGGTTTCCTCGCGGTCGGCGCAGGCGGCGATCACGCCCGCGAAGTCGCGGTCGTGAGTGACCGTGAACTTGCCCGAGCGGATCGTCCGACGAAGCGACCGCGAGACGTGGAAGCCGTCGATCGGGATGATCGCTCGGTTCTTGGGCTCGACCCAGAAGAGCTCGTCCGCGCCACGGCTGTCGGCCATCGGGAAGATGCCGGTGGCGTACCCTTGGAGGAGCAAGCGAGGGTCGAGCCGACTCATGGCGCTATCATCCGTCATTCCCGCGAAAGCGGGAATCCCGCTTTTTTGATCATGCCAGCGAAAGTAGCGGGACCCCGCTTTCGCGGGGGTGACGGTTTAGAGAATCTCCCGAACTTTATCCTGCGGACGGCAGAGGCGAACGCCATTTGGTGTTTCGACGATCGGACGCTCGATCAGGATCGGATGCTCGACCATCGCGTCGAGGACCTCGTCGTCGGTGATACCCGGCCGCTTCAGGCCGAGCTCTTCGGCGAGCGGCTCTTTCGCGCGCAGGCCTTCGGCCGCAGTGATTCCGGCGCGGGCGTAAAGGCGCTTCAACTCCTCCCTGGAGGGTGGGTCCTTGAGATATTCCTGGATCCACACGTCGCAGCCGGAATCACGCAAAATCTCGAGCGTTTTGCGCGACGTTCCGCACATTGGATTGTGATAAATAGTTGCCTTCATTCGTTCCCCTCTTTCCATTTGATAATCAATGACTTGCGGGCGCGATTTGCGCTCCCCGAAACGACAGTATAGCGGCCTTTTGTCGCGGCTGCGGAACGATGAGCGCCAATCGTCGTTCCTGCGCTTGTGACATGCACCGCCCGTCGGCGGTCCCGCGGCGTACGGCGCATGTTCAAGCAGCTCAACAAACGGGAGAAAGAGCGATGCGTAAATCCATTCTAGTCCTTACGCTTGCAAGTACCGCCGCGGTTGCCGCGTGCACGTCCAATCCTCACACCAATGCGGATATCGCGACGGGCGCGGCTGTCGGCGCTGCTGGCGGCGCGGTTGTCGGCGCGGTTGCCCCTGGCATCAGCACCATTACCGGCGCTGCGGTCGGCGCGGCGATCGGCGGCCTTGCCGGAGCGGTTTGGGCCGACAACAACAATGACGGCTATGTCGACGGCTATGTCTATAACGGCCAATATTATGCCGGCCCGCCGGCCGGCTATGACCCGACGACGCACGCGGTCGTGACCGGTGCCCTCGGCGGCGCGGCGCTCGGCGCGGTCGCCGGCGCGGTCCTCCCGGGCATCAGCGTTCCCGCGGGTGCGGTAATCGGCGCTGCGGTCGGCGGTCTCGCCGGCGCGATCTGGGCCGACCGTAACAATGACGGCGTGGTGGACGGATACGTCTATAACGGGCAATATTATGCCGGTGGCCCGTCCGCAGCTCCGATGCCCGCCCCGGCTCCAGTCTACACGGCGCCGACCCGGAGTGGCGAACGCGGCTAAAACGCGAAGCCAAGTACGGAGAAAAGGTGGAAAGTTTGCGTAACAAGTGCACCGGCCGTCGGCCGGTGCACTCTTTTCGAGAGAAAGGCGGACTTGCCGCTGCGCTGATGCTGGGCGCGGCGGCATTGCTCGCGCCATCGCCCGTGTTGGCACAATCGGCGCCGGTGGCCGCAGTCTCAACGATCGCGGCACCGCAAAGCGGGCAGAGCATCGTCGATTTCTATCGAGCGCGGAAAGGCGCTCCGCTGTGGCTGACCCCTCAGGCGGGCGACGCCGCGCAGCAGTTGATCTCGCTACTCAACAGCGCCAGCGTCGACGGGCTGAATCCGCAGAAATATTATACCGCGGAGCTCCAGGCCGCGGTCCAGCGCGCCGAGGCGAAGAACAAGCGCAAGGACATCGAGCGCGCCGACGAGCAGCTTTCGGAAGCCTTCGTCGCCTATGTCGAGGACCTTCGGCAGGATCCCGGTGTCGGGATCACCTGGGTCGATGCGGGGCTCAGACCGAAGCCGCCGTCGCCGCTCGCCGCCCTGCTCGAGGCGTCGGCCGCGCCGTCGCTTCCGGCTTATGTCGCAAGCATGGGCTGGATGCACCCCTTCTACGGCGAGCTTCGGCACGCAATCACCGAGCATCAGTACAGCGACGACCAGCAGCGCGAGATCCTCGAGCTAAACCTCAAGCGTGCGCGGATCCTGCCGGCCGGAAAGCAGCGCTACGTCCTCGTCAATGCAGCCCAGCAGCGGCTGTTCATGTACGAGGACGGCAAGCCGGTCGATTCCATGGTCGTCGTCGTCGGCAAGACCAAATATCCGACCCCGATGCTCGCCGCTTACATCCGCTTCGCGGCGCTCAATCCTTATTGGTACGTGCCTTCGGACCTCGCCTGGGACGATGTTGGGCAGTTCACCGTGAAGGACCCCAGCTATTTCGACCGGATGGGCTACGAGCAGGTATCCGACTGGTCGAAAAATCCGCAAATCCTCGATGGTCACAAGATCGACTGGGACGCGGTGCGTGACGGGAAAGAGGAGGTTCTCCTTCGACAGAAGCCGGGCCCCGAGAATTTCATGGGGCGTATCAAGTTCATGTTCCCTAACCAGTTCGGCGTCTATCTCCACGACAATCCGCGCCGGAACCTGTTCAAGGAATCCGTCCGCTACTTCAGCGGTGGTTGCGTGCGGCTCGAGGATGCGTGGCGGCTGAGCCGCTGGCTATTCCACCGTGAGCTCACTTGGGAGGGCGCCGGCACCGAACAGCCGGTGATGCTCGACCAGCCCGTGCCGGTCTACATCACCTACATGACGGCGGTACCCGACGGGCAGGCCATCGCTTACTACGACGACGCCTACGGCCGCGATAAGGCGAAGCTGGCGGAGCAGAGCGGCGACGACGCCCAGAAGAGCGCCGTCGGCGGCCGCTGAAGGCTGCTTAGCGCGGGGCCCAGTTCGGGACCCAGGTGACGTCCTGAGCGATGGCGCGTCCGGACGGATCGCGGGCGGGGCTGAATCGAATATATTGCTGCGTGAGCTGGCACATCAGCGAGTCTGCATAAGGATTGCCGCTGCTTCGGGCGACGCGGCAGTTGGACACGCTGCCGTCGGGATTGACGCGGATCGTGATTGCGACATTGCCGTAAGGAGACCCCGTCGCCGAAAACCGGCGGTACTCGCTATTGGGAATCTTGGTGAGCTTGCGTGCCGGCGTGAACGAGCCGGTCCCGCCACCGCCGGCGCCGTAGCCGTTACCACCGGCGCCCGTCCCATTGCCTGATGCAGCAGCGCCGGAGGTCGAGGCGCTTCCAGTGCCGGCGATTCTGGCCGCGGGGATGGGTGAGGGCGCGGGAATGCGCGGAGGGGGAGCGACCACCGGCGTCGGCTCGGCCTTCTTCGCCGGAGCGCCTTCGGGCTTCTTCACCTGGGGCTTCGGTTGGGGCTTGAGCGGAGCCGGGGGAATCGGAGGCGGAGGTGGCGGAGTCTGGAGGTTGAAAGTCTTCAACTGCTCGACCGCCTGCGTCACCATCCGCACGTTGAGGCCAGTCAGAATCACGAAGGCGAGCGCGACGTGCACTGCGACGACGGCGGCGATGGCCTTGGCCTGGTCCGGCTTGTCTGCGGTTCCGCGATAGTTCGACACGTCTGTCCTCGTCCCGACAAACGCGCGTCGTGGCGGAAGTTTTCGGCTTGCTAGGTCGCCGGGGGCTTGGCGTCGGCCATGAAGTCGGCGTGGCTTCGCTCTGGACCGACAGCCGTCCAGATGACGATCGCGACGGCCATGACTCCACCGAAGATGGCCAGGGCGAGACCGTAATTATTGCCGTGGCTCTCGGCGATTCCCGCCTGGAAGACGCCGTTCTTGGACATGATCAGATTGCCGAGCTGGTAAGCGAAACCGGGGAACAGGGCGCGCGCGGCGGGCGGCGAGAGCTCGTTGAGGTGGACGGGAACGATTCCCCACGCGCCCTGCACCGCGACCTGCATGAGGAAGGCGCCAAGGCCGAGCAGGACGGGCGTCGCTGTGAACGCCCAGAGCGGAATGACAGGTAGCGCGAGGATGCTGGCGATGATGATCGTGCGCTTGCGTCCGATTGTCTCCGACCAGATCCCGAAGCCGATCCCGCCGACGATCGCGCCGACGTTCATGATCGCGGTCAGGGTTCCGGTGAGATGCGTGTCGAAATGGTGCTGCTGCTGAAGGAAGGTGGGGTAAAGGTCCTGGGTGCCGTGGCTGAACGCGTTGAACAGGGCCATCAGGACGATCATGTAGAGCGCGATCTTCCAGTAGCGCAGCAGCTCGGCGATGGGGTTGGTCCGCGGCCTCTCGCGGCTAGCCTCGAACACCGGGCTTTCCTTGACGTGGATCCGTATGAGCAGGACGAGGAGGGCGGGCGCGACTCCGACCATGAACATGCCGCGCCAGCCGATGCTGTCGAACAGCAGGAAGTAAACCAGGCTGGCGACAAAATAGCCGGACGGATACCCACTCTGGAGCAGGCCTGACACCGGGCCGCGAAGGCGTGCGGGAATCGATTCCATGACCAGGCTGGCGCCGAGGCCCCATTCACCGCCCATCGCGATTCCAAACAGGAATCGGAGGATGAGCAGGGTGGTGAGCGAAGGCGCGAAACCCGAAGCGAACTCGAAAATCGAGAAGAGGATGATGTCCGCCATCAGCACGGGTCGCCGTCCGAACCGCTCGGCGAGCCAGCCGAAGACGAAGGCGCCGATCGGCCGTGCGGCGAGCGTCAGGAACACCGCATAGGACACCGCCTTGATGTCGGTCCCGAACTCCTTAGCGATCGCCGAAAACATGAAGACCAGCAGGAAGTAATCGAACGCGTCGAGCGTCCAGCCAAGATAGCTCGCCCAGATCGCGCTGCGCTGCGACGGCTCGAGCGACTTCAAGTCGGCGATCAGGCTCATTCGGCGGCTCCCATTCGCTTCGGTTAGTGCCCGCCGGAGCGCGCCCGGGCAAGCGGCAGCGGTCATGTATTTGTCATCGCAAATTCATGGAACGACGGTTCGCCGGCTGACGTTGCGGGCGAGCTAGGAGAAGAAGATATGAAGGCATTGGCTATTGTCGGTCTGGCGACCGTCCTCGCCATTGGCGCCGCATCGAGCGCGGACGCCCGGCAGGGTTGCGGCGCCGGATTCCACCGGAACATGCGCGGCCGCTGCGTTCCGAACATGCGCAACACGCGCGAGGTGTTCGTCGTCGGGCGCTACTATCCGGGTCGCGGTTATTGGTACAACGGTACCTGGTGGCACCGCCGCTATCGCTATCACCACAGCTGGCGGTATCGCTAAGGAACGGGTCCGTACAACAAAGGCTCACTCCGGCGTTTCCGCCAGGAGTGAGCCCGTCAGTATTTCTGACTGGCCGGCCACAGGGGGAAGACCGGCGTTGACCCTAGATTGGTGTCGATTTGCGGGCGTTCAAGGTTGCTGCGCCGTTAGAGCAGCTTGACGATGACGATCGAGACGTTGTCGGGCGCACCGCGCGACAGCACCAGCTCGATAAGGTTGTCGGCGGCAGCATCGGGCGGTGAACGCAACAACTCCGCCGCGATTTCATCATCCTCGACGACACGGGTCAGGCCGTCGCTGGCGAGGAGGAACTGGTCCCCGGGCACAGCATCCCCGCTGACGATGTCGACGTCGACCTCCTCCGCGACGCCGACGGCGCGGGTGACGACATTTGCATTCTCATGCTTCTCGGCATCCTCGGGACTGAGCATTCCCGCATCGATGAGCTTCTGCACCAGGCTGTGATCGCGGCTGACCCGCGACAAATAGCCGTCGCGAAAGCGATAGGCGCGGCTGTCGCCCATCCAGAAGCAACGGAAATCGCCGTTCGCGATCGCCAGGCCGACGACGGTCGTTCCGATGGTCTGCTGGCTGGCGCTTGATCGCGCGAGATCGATCAGCTGGCGGTTGGCTCCGGCGAGCGCGTCCTTTGCCGCACTTGCCAATTCGTCGAGATTTTCGACCGGTGGCAAATTCCGAAGGGCCTCGATCACGGTGGCGCTCGCAACTTCTCCCGCCTCGTGGCCACCCATGCCGTCGGCGACGGCCCAAAGCCCGCGATCGGCATCGGCGAAGACGGAATCCTCATTGATCTTACGCTTCAGGCCGACATCCGTACGGCTGGCACAATCGAAGCGCATTCGTCCCCCCTGCGCGGTCGTTCAGCCAATGACTAGCATTCGCTCGCCTATCATGCGATTTACTTTTTCATAGGGTGTGTGGGGGCGCGCGGCCGATGAACAAGGCATATAGTAACAAGGCGCTGCCGATGGGCACGGTGTTGCGCGAGTGGCGCATCGACGAAGTGCTCGGTGTCGGCGGCTTCGGGATCGTCTACAAGGCGCAGGGCATCTACTTCAACGAGCTCGTCGCCATCAAAGAATATTTCCCGAGCTCGATCAGCGAGCGGGATTCGGAAGATACCGTGGTGCCGATCGATTCCGAGGCGGAGGAAGTCCACGCCCTCGGGCTCAAGAAGTTCGTGGAGGAAGCGAAGCTCCTCTGGAACCTGTCCACACCGAGCCGCCACCCGAACATCGTCAGCGTTCGGAGCCTCTTCGAAATCCACGGCACCGCCTACATGGTCATGGATTTCGAGGACGGGATCTCGCTCTCGAAGATGCTGAAGCAGGGGCGGCGCTTCAACGAGCGCAGCCTATGGAACATCCTCCAGCCAATCTCGGAAGGGCTCGAGCGCGCGCACCGCGTCGGCGTTCTGCACCGGGATATCAAGCCCCCGAACATCCTCATCAACGAGGACAATCGTCCCGTCCTGATCGACTTCGGCTCGGCGCGGTTCGACACGGCGGAAGCGACGAGCACCAAGGTGACGTTCCACACGCCGCCCTACGCCGCGATCGAACAATATGTGAAAACCTACCCGCAGGGGCCGTGGACCGACATCTACGCGCTCGGCGTGGTCATGTACGAGTGCATCACGGGCGAGAAGCCCGCCGAGGTGCTGGAGCGGCTTCACGCGGGGCTCGGCAAGCCGCTCGCCGAAGGGAAATGGGCGGGATACACCAAGAAGTTCCTTGCCGCGGTCGATGCCGCGATGGTGGTCAAGCCCGAGGAGCGTCCGCAGTCGCTGAGCGAATGGCTGGCGATGTTCGGAAGAGCGGGACAGTCAACGGATGTCGCCGACGACGAAGCGACCCGCTTCTACACCACGCAGGTCGAGAGCGAAGAGATCGTTCCCGTCCCGCCGACCCCGAACCTTGACCCGAAGGCGCCCGTGGAAACTGGTGTTCCCGCCGATCCGAAGGACGCCAAGTTCAAGCGAGTCGGTGAGGAAACCGGTGCGAAGAAACGGAAGCCGGCCGAGCCGAAGCCTGGCGAAACGCCGGACGACATCCCCGATCGCGGAGCGGAATCCGCGGCAGCCCTTGCGGCGTCGAAACCGCCAGCGAAAGCGGGGTCCAAGACGCCGCCAGGCTCAAAGGATGCCGCGAAGAAACCCAATACCGTGCTCATGGCCGGTGCGGCTGTTGTGGTGCTCGCCGTCCTCGGCGTCGGCGCGATCACGCTGCGAGGGGGCAATTCGCAACCTCAGCAGAATCTGCAGAGTGCCAATGCGATCGATAATTACGGACCTCCTGCTGCAACAGCCGCGGCGAACCAGGCAGCCGCGACCGATCAGACCGGTGCTGTGAACGCCACGGACAACGCCGCCGCGCCGGCGCAAACACCGACCAGCGATCAGACCAATACGACACAGGCTTTGCAGGCCGAGAAGGCAAAGAACGCCGCGGCGCAGGCACAGCTTCAGGCCCTGAAGAAAGCCCAGGCCAAGGCCGCCGCGGCCGCCGCCGGGCCAGTGGCCCCGACCGCCACTTCGCGCAAAGCCGGCCGGGCGGCGGAAATCACGTCGACCCCCGACACGGGAGTCTCATCTTCAACGTTGGCGCAGTTCAATTCGACGATCGATGATGCGCGATCGATGGCCAAGAGCGTCATGCGAAACGGGACGCCGCAGAACATCTCGCTCGCGAGGAACTACGACCAGTATCTGAAGACGCTAAAGGACTCGATGCGGGGGGTGCAGTCGGAACGGGAAGCGCAGAAATTGCTCAAACAGGCCAACCAGACGCGCGCCTACGTCGTGTTCCTGACGAAGCACTAGACCAGGACCGGTCCAGCTTGAATGCGCCGCGCAGGACGCGGGCATAAAGCTCGGGATCGTCGACCGCGGTCTCGCCGTCTTCAATCAACGCTCGGGTCCGAATGCTGTCGGAACCTCCGCTGATGTCGACGTGGATCACCGGGACGGAATTGCGGAGGGCAAGCCCGACAACCTCCGCGGTGCCGCCGGGTCCCCGCGCAGCCTGGCCGTCCCAGATGGCGACGATCACGTCGGCCTTGCGAACGAGGGATTCACCAACGAGGACATAGGCTGCTTCGAGGTCGGAACGCTGTCCGGGGAGCGCAATGATGTCGTCGGCGGCTGCGAGTGCTCGCTCGAAGCGGTGTAGCTCGCGCCCCTTAGCGAAGTCC
>Ga0308175_100001717_pt1 | contig 14832 bp, 14 predicted proteins | sample PhyCR1_3_FD_203893 | JGI IMG/M metagenome (GOLD analysis project Ga0308175, IMG submission 203893) | Soil microbial communities from UC Gill Tract Community Farm, Albany, California, United States - DLSLS.C.R1 | ecosystem: Environmental > Terrestrial > Soil > Agricultural land | place: USA...
GAGACCGTCTGGTTGGTCGCGGCGGTGGCCGTCTGGTGCGAGCCGGTGTGGACGACCCTGCGCTACGGCCAGGTCAACCTGCTGCTGGCCACGGTGGTGCTGTGGGACCTGACCCGCCGCCCCGTCGGCGGCCACGGCCGCTGGGCCGGTGCGGGACTCGGGCTCGCCGCCGCGGTGAAGCTGACGCCGGCGCTGTTCGCGGTGTTCCTGCTCACCACGGGGATCGTGGCCCGGCTGCGGGGCGGCGACGGGGAGCCGTGGCTGCGTCACGCGCGCGGGGCGGCCGTCGCGTTCGCCGGTGCCACGCTGCTCGCGGCGGCCGCCCTGCCGTACGACTCGTGGCGGTTCTGGACGGACACCGTGTTCCGCTCGGACCGGGTCGGGCACGCGGAGGACACCGCCAACCAGGCCCTGCGCGGCGTTCTGGCGCGCCTGCTGCACACTCCCGACCCGGGAGCCGTCTGGACGGCCGGCGTGGCCGTGATGGCCGCCGTGGGGCTCGCGGTGGCGGTGACGGCGGAGCTGCGCGGGATGCGGGCCTGGGCGGTGTGCTGCTGCGCGGTCACCGCGCTGCTGGTCAGCCCGGTGTCGTGGACGCACCACTGGGTGTGGTGCGTGCCCCTGGTGCTGCTGCTGTGGACGCGCGGACACCGGGCGGCGGCCCTGGGCACGGCCCTGGTGTTCTGCTCGTACGCCCCCTGGTGGGTGCCGCACGGCCCGGCGCGGCCCGAACTGCACCAGAGCGGCGCCCAGATGACGCTCTCGGCCCTCTACCCGGCCGCGGCCGCGCTGTTCCTGGCGCTGGCCCGGACCTCGACATCGTTGCCGGAAAGACGGCAGGGGCCGGGGATTCGTCAAGCGGTGACGAAGGAGTAGAACCTCTTGAGCGTGCAGTGCTCCTCGAGCAGGCGGCCGTAGATCGGCTCGCCCTCCAGCTCGCGGTAGGTCTCGATCGGGTCGCCTTTTATGATCAGCGCCCGCGCGCATTCCTCGCACCAGTACTGGTAGTCGGGATTGATCGGCTCCATGTCACGGACGATCGGCGTACCACTGCCGCACCAGTCGCACTTTCGCCTGTGTGCACCCATCGATCAGCTCCAGCTGTGGCCGCAGGCCGTGCACACGTAGGAGATTCCGCCATTGTCGCCGAGAACTTGCGCCACATGTCCGGAACCGCAGGAAGGGCAGCTGAGCCGGGTGGTCGTGTCCCGTATCAACGCAGCACCGAGGAGGTGGCCGACCTCCCCAAGGATGCTCGCAGGCATCGCTACTCCTCCCGTCGGGCCGCGCCCCCTTCCGGCCGTTTGATTCTGCCACGGCCGGGCCAATACGGTCAGCGACGCCTCGGTACCGGTCCGGACACGGCGCCCGTCGCGGCTGGGCCGGCCCCTGTCCGCGCGCCCACCGGGAACGCCTCCGTGGAGGTATACGCCCTCGGGACCCCATGTGACTCAAGCCGGTACGGGACCAGTCTGCCCAACACCGCCCCGCCGGGTCAGCCGGACGAGCCGGGAACACGAGGAAAGATCCTCCGGAACAGTCGCCGGAACACAGAGGATCCCGCCCCCTGAGGGGACGGGATCCTCATCACCGATCTCTGACAACTCGACAGAGTGTCGATCCGTGGAGCTAAGGAGAATTGAACTCCTGACCTCCTGCATGCCATGCAGGCGCTCTACCAACTGAGCTATAGCCCCTTGTCCCACGCGGCGGGCCGCATGGTGTTTCGCCCCGCTCGGCGGGGCGAACAAGAAGAACTTTAGCCTGTGACCTGCCGGAAAGTGAAATCCGGGTCCCCGGGTGGGGAACAGCGGGCCCGGGGGCCGCTCAGTCGTCGTCGCCGAGGACGGGCTCCGGGAGGGTGCCCGCGTTGTGCTCCAGCAGGCGCCAGCCGCGGGCGCCCTCACCGAGCACGGACCAGCAGCAGTTGGACAGGCCGCCGAGGCTCTCCCAGTGCGAGGCCTCGAGGCCGAGGAGCCGGCCGATGGTGGTGCGGATGGTGCCACCGTGGCTGACCACCACGAGGGTGCCGTCCTCGGGCAGCTTCTCGGCGTGCCGCAGCACGACGGGGGCGGCGCGGTCGGCGACCTCGGTCTCCAGCTCGCCGCCGCCGCGGCGGACCGCCTCGCCGCGCTTCCAGGCGGCGTACTCCTCGCCGTGGCGGGTGATGATCTCCTCGTGCGTCAGCCCCTGCCAGACGCCCGCGTAGGTCTCGCGCAGGCCCTCGTCGGGGGTGACGTCGAGCCCGGTGAGGGCGGCCAGCTCGGAGGCCGTGTTCGCGGCCCGGCGCAGGTCGGAGGAGACGATCGCGTCGGGCCCCAGGGAGGCGAGCAGCCGGGCGGCGCGGCGGGCCTGGCCGATGCCGGTCTCGGTCAGTTCGACGTCCGTGCTGCCCTGGAAGCGGCGTTCGACGTTCCACGAGGTCTGGCCGTGCCGCCACAGGATGATGCGGCGGCCCCGGCCCCCGCGGTCGGTCACTTCGCCGGTGGCACTCATCGCCAGTCCCCGTCGGGCTCCTCGGCGGCCTCGGCTGCCTGCAGCTTGGCGTGCTCCTGGGCCTTGCCGCGGGTGGCCTTGGCGTCGGCGGGCAGCTCGAGCTCGGGGCAGTCCTTCCACAGCCGCTCCAGGGCGTAGAAGACCCGCTCCTCGCTGTGCTGGACGTGGACGACGATGTCGATGTAGTCGAGCAGGATCCAGCGGGACTCGCGGTCGCCTTCGCGGCGTACGGGCTTGGCGCCGAGTTCCTTCTGCAGGCGCTCCTCGATCTCGTCGACGATCGCCCGGACCTGGCGGTCGTTCGGCGCGGAGGCCAGCAGGAATGCGTCCGTGATCGACAGCACGTCGCTGACGTCGTAGGCGATGACGTCGTGGGCGAGCTTGTCGGCCGCCGCCTGGGCGGCGGTGTTGATGAGATCGAGGGAACGGTCGGTGGCGGTCACTACGCGGCTTTCGGTCGGCGGTCTGTTGACCTCAAGGGTCTCACGGACCGACTGGCGCACCCCACGCGATCACGGCATCGCGTGGGGTGCCCCGGCCCCGGTCAGGAGGAGGCGGGCCGGTAGTCGCCGCCGAGGACGACCGAGACGTCGGCGCCGGAGGACACGGTGCCCTTGGCCACGGAGCCGGCCGGCAGGCCCAGCGTCTTGGCGACCTCGGCGGCGTTCGCCTTGTCGGCGGCGTCGGTGTAGAGCACCTGGGAGGTGGTCCGGGTGCCGGACGCGGTGCCGCCCTCGAGGAAGGTGAAGCCGCCGTTCAGGAGCACCACGCGGGCCTTCTCGGTGTCGTCCTTCACGCCGGTGGCGTTCTGGACGGAGACCCGCACCGCCGATCCCGCGGCGGGGCTCTTGGCGGTGCCGCCCAGGATGTCCTTGACCACGCTGTCGCTGGTCGCGGCGCTCAGGGTGCCGCCGGTCTGCACGGGCAGCAGGGCCGTCCGGTAGTCGCCGCCCTTGGCGAGGTCGGCGAGGCCCGCGAGGAAGGTGCCCAGGTCCTTGTCGGTCAGCGGCGGGTCGAGGATCTGGGCCAGGGTCTGCACGGTGGTGGTGGCGGCCGCCGGCTCGGAGGAGAGCTTGCGGAGCACGCCCTGCATGACCTGCCCGAACCGCTCCAGCTGGGCGTTCTGGGACTCGCCGGACGCGCGGTAGGTGGCGTAGGCGACGGCCATCTTGCCGCTGAGGGTCTGCGCCTTGCCCCGGTGGACCAGCGGCGGGGAACCCTTCTTCTTGGCGTCCGGGTCGGGCACGTCGGTGTTGGTCTCGATGTCGATGTTGCCGACCAGGTCGACGAGGTTCTGCAGGTAGGGGGTGTCCAGGCGCCAGGTGCCCTGGATGCTGGTCCCGAGGACGGTGTCGAGCTGGTCGCGGGTGCCGGAGGCGCCGTCGTCGTCCACGGACTTGGCGAGCGTCGTGGTGGAGCCGTCGTCGCCGCTCAGCGCGAGGGAGTTGGGCAGCAGCACGGTGGTGCCCTGCTTGGTGGTGGTGTTGTCGACCAGCAGTGCCGTGGAGGTGCCGGACCTGCCGGTGTTGTGCAGGTGGACGACGATCACGTCGCGCTTCTGGGCGCCCACCGGCGTGGCCGTGCCCGTCTTGGAGCCGGAGGAGGACAGGCCGGGCAGTTTCCCGGCGTACCAGAGGTAGCCGACGCCGCCCACGGCGACGAGGGCGAGGACGACGAGGAGGGCGATGATCCGGCTGCGGGCGCGGCGGCGGGCCTCCTCGCGGCGCTCCGTGCGGTTCTCCGTGAACGCCAGCCAGTCGATGACGTCCTCGGAGTCGCCGTCCGGCTCCTCGACGAAGGCGAACTGCTCGTTGCCGCGGTCCGGTTCGCCGGGGGCGGTGCGGGGCTCGGGGACCTCGGGCTCCCGCGGGGCGGTGGTGCCGCCGGGGCCTGCCTGCTGCGGGATGTAGGCGGTCTGTTCGGCGACCCGGGGGTGCTGCCCGCTTGTCGCCGCCTGCCCGTAGGGGTCGTACGGGGCGGTGGTTCCCTGGGCGCCGGTGCCGTAGGCGTCGTACGGGGCCTGGGAGCCGTAGGGGTCGTAGGAGGGCGTGGCGGGCTGCTGCCGGCCGGTGCCGTACGCGTCGTAGGACTGCGGCTGCTGAGGGCCCGTTGCGTACGGGTCGTAGCCGTAGCCCTGCTGGGCGTACGGATCGTAGGACTGCTGCGGCGCCTGCTGCGCCGGGATCTGCCGGTACACGGGCTGCCCGTACTCGTCGTAGCCGACGAGTTCGTACGGGGCGCCGCCCTGGGCGGCGTCATCCGCGTCGTATCGGTCGTTCACCGGTGCCCCTCTCGGCTCATTCGCCGCGGTACAGCTCGCGCTTGTCGATGTAACGCACGACTCCGTCCGGCACCATGTACCAGATGGGGTCGCCCTTGGCGACTCTCGCGCGGCAGTCCGTCGAGGAGATGGCGAGCGCGGGAACCTCTACGAGCGAGACGCCGCCCTCCGGCAGCCCCTGGTCGGTCAGGTGGTGGCCGGGACGGGTGACGCCGATGAAGTGCGCGAGGGAGAACAGCTCCTCGGAGTCCCGCCAGGTGAGGATCTGGCCGAGGGCGTCGGCACCGGTCATGAAGAACAGGTCGGTGTCGGGGTTGAGGGCCCGCAGGTCGCGCAGGGTGTCCACGGTGTAGGTGGGGCCGCCGCGGTCGATGTCGATGCGGCTGACGGAGAACTGCGGGTTCTCGGCGGTGGCGATGACCGTCATCAGGTAGCGGTCCTCGGCAGGGGAGACCTTCCGGTGGGACTTCTGCCACGGCTGGCCGGTGGGCACGAACACCACCTCGTCCAGCTGGAACTGGGCGGCGACCTCGCTGGCCGCCACGAGGTGCCCGTGGTGGATCGGGTCGAACGTTCCGCCCATGACGCCGAGGCGGCGCCTGCCCGTGTGGGCGGGGCCGTTGCCCGGGCGGCGCACCGGGGTGTGCACCGGGCCGGTGGGCTTGTCCTGCTCTTCCATGCGTGCAGACCCTACCGGCCCGGTCCGAGGGCCCTGGCCGGGGACGGGGTCCCGGTTCAGCGGTCGCGGTTGAAGCGGGTGGTGATCCACAGCAGGAGCAGCAGGATGATCAGCGCGCCGCCGCCGGTGACCGCCGGGTTCAGGCTGTTGTGGTTGCCACCGTGCTCCCCACCCTCGGCGGCGAGGGTGACCAGCTGGGCAGCGGCGAGGTGGAGGCTCATCGGCAGGACCTATCGCGTGTGGACGGGATGAAGATGTCGGCTCATCGTAAGCGGGCGGCCCGGCGGCGATCACCCCGACTCCGCCGTCGCGGTGGACGCGGGGCGTCAACTGCGCCGCCGGCGGGGAACTTCCGCGGCCCGTCAGTCGTCCTTCTGCTTGTAGCCGCGCAGCAGGATCCATGCGGTCAGTGCGCAGCCGAGGAACATCACGATCAGAACGATCCGGAGCAGGTTGCCCGATCCGTGCTGCTGGACGGCGGTGCCGGCGGCCTCGGTCAGCCAGGTGGCCGGGGGGCGGTACTCCATGACGTGGTCTCCTTCGCTGTACTGCCCGTCCACGGTAACTCCGCCTAGGCTGGCCCCCGCCTCGGGGGCGACAGTGGCACTGACACGCACATGGGGGAAGACATGTCCGACGACGGCCGTGAGCAGACCGGGCACGAGCGCGTGCCGAGCAGGCAGCGCAGGCGCTTCCCGGGGATCTCCTCGCGTGCCTACGAGCATCCGGCCGACCGGTCGGCTCTGGTGGCGCTGCGCAAGCTGAGCGGTTTCGACACCGTGTTCAAGGTGCTCAGCGGGCTGCTGCCGGAGCGGAGCCTGAGGCTGCTGTTCCTGTCCGACTCGGTGCGTGTCTCGGAGCGGCAGTTCGCGCACCTGCACGACATGCTGCTGGACGCCTGCTACATCCTGGACCTGGAGAAGGTCCCGCCGATGTACGTCACGCAGGACCCGCAGCCGAACGCGATGTGCATCGGTCTGGACGAGCCGGTCATCGTGGTCACCACGGGCCTGGTCGAACTGCTCGACGAGGAGGAGATGCGGGCGGTCGTCGGGCACGAGGTGGGGCACGCCCTGTCCGGTCACGCGGTGTACCGCACGATACTGCTGTTCCTGACGACGCTGGCCCTGAAGGTCGCCTGGATACCGCTGGGCAACATCGCGATCATGGCGCTCGTGACCGCGCTCAGGGAGTGGTTCCGCAAGTCGGAGCTGTCGGCGGACCGGGCCGGGCTGCTGGTGGGGCAGGATCTGCGGGCCTCCATGCGCGGCCTGATGAAGATGGCGGGCGGCAACCATCTGCACGAGATGAACGTGGACGCGTTCCTGGAGCAGGCCGAGGAGTACGAGGCCGGCGGCGACCTGCGCGACTCGGTGCTGAAGATCCTGAACGTGCTGCCCCGCTCGCACCCCTTCGCCACCATCCGGGCCGCGGAGCTGAAGAAGTGGGCCGGGTCCCGGGACCACCAGCGCCTGATGGACGGCCACTACCCGCGGCGCAGCGAGGACAAGGACGCCTCGGTGAGCGACTCCTTCCGTGAGTCCGCCGCGAGCTACGCCAGCGATGTGAAGACCTCGAAGGACCCGCTGATGAAGCTGGTCACGGACCTCGCGGGCGGCGCCGGCGACTTCGGCGGCCGGGTCCGCCGCGGCTTCGACGGCTTCCGGGGCCCGGCCCCGTCGAAGGGCGCGCCGCGAGGCGACTCCGAGCAGGACGGACCGCAGGACGGACCGCGAGGCGACTCCGAGCAGGACGGGGAATAGCCGGACCACGGCCCCGGGGCCCGGCCGGGACGTCAGACCTTCGGCGTCAGACCTTCGGCTGGGCCTCGGTGGCCAGCGTGCCGCACAGGGCCGTGGTGCTGTCCGCGGCGTAGGGGTTGGTGCCCGCCGGGCCGCCGCTCCGGGCGGTCTGGCCGGGCAGCAGAGGCCGCAGGTAGGAGGTGGCGTCCTCGGCACAGGACAGCGGGCCCGCCTGGGTGTAGGAGCCGGCCAGCCGGACCTGGCCCACGCGCAGGTCGTCGCGGGTGAAGCGGAAGGCCAGCTCGCGGCGGACGGTGAAGAGGGACACGGCCGCGTCGGCGGCGGCGCCGGCCGGGCGCAGGGCGTAGACGAAGATCGTGTCGGCGCTGATCTCCAGTGTGGCCGTGTCGGTCTCGGCGGTCCGCAGGGTGCCCTGGGCGCGGATCCGGTCGTCGGCCAGGCGCGCGTGGGAGGGGTCGATGCGGACCAGCCAGCCGGTGGGGGCGTGGCGGCCGTCCGCCGCCGGGTGGTCGAAGCCGCGGTCGAACTGGGCGAGCTGGTCGGAGTCGAGCAGGGCCCGGACCGGGCGGACCTGGCGGCCGGTGAGCACATCGGGGTCGAGGGAGGAGCGGACCAGGTAGTTCCTGGCGATGCTCAGGGCGGCGGTGACCTGGCTGTCCGAGAAGTGGGCGGTGCCGCGGGAGGCGGGCAGCGGGATTCCCGCGGCACCGACCTCGAACTGGGCGGCCGGGCTGTGCGCGTACAGGTACTCGGCGTCGGTGGCGCCCGGCACCTTGCCACGCGGGGCCAGCGGGATGACGGTCATCCGCAGGGGCTCGACGGTGCGCCGGGCCTGCGGGGAGCCGTAGGGGTGGCGGACACCCATGTAGACCGCGGTGGCGAAGGCGACGGCGATCAGCAGGAGGAGGATCAGGGCCTGCCGGGTCAGCCCACGGCGCAGCGGCGGGCGGCGGCGCACGGCGGGCGAGTGGTCGGTCATGCGCTCCTGTGCGGAGTACTCCTGGAGGCGGGCAGCGCGGACGAACGACTCGTCGAACACGACGGATCGGTACTCGTCCTCGCCACCTGCGGGGCCGCCCTCGGGTGTCCCCTCCGGTGGGTCTCCAGGCCCGCCCATACTTTCAGGGTAGGTTCCGGGGGCCTCCGGTAAACGCACCGCTGTGCGACAACTTCTGACAGGTTCTCACCAGAAACGCGGGGCGGCTTTCAGGGGGATCGCGGGATCGCCGAGACCGCGGGGCGGCCGGTGTCGGCGGAGGCGGAGGGGCGTGCCGCCGCTCCCTGCTCCAGGCCGGTGGAGGCGGGTGACGGCATCCGGTCGCGGGTGCCGGAGGAGGCGCCCCGGTAGACGGCGGCGAAGGCCAGCGCGACCATGCCGACGCCCATCACCAGCGCGAGCACCCAGGCGACGGGCCGGTGCCAGCGGACCTGCTTGCCGTAGGGCCAGAAGGCGCCGTGGTGGGCGGCGCGGGCCTGGTCGTCGTCGAATTCGTCGTCGTCCTGATCATGACCGAATCCGGTGCCCTCGACGCCGTAGCCGTCGTCGTAGCGGTCGCCTCCGGCGTGGGCGCGGCGGCCTTCCGCCTCGGAGGCCTCGGCTCTGGCCTGGGCCGCGGCCAGGAGGCGTTCGACGGCCGTCGGCTCGTGCACCACGGCCGCCTGCACGAATGCCTCGTCGAATACCACGGAGGCGAACTCTTCGTCCGACACCCCGCGGTCGTGGTCGTCGTCGGGCTCCCAGCCGTCCGAGAACGGCGTGCCCCCCACGTCCTCCGGCACGGATCCAGAGTAGACCTGGGGGGTCAATTTGGGCAGACGGTACGGAAATTCATCCGCCTGCTGAGATGTCTTTCCGTCAGGCCTGCTCGCCGGCGTGCGCGCGGCTCCGTCAGCGGCGTACGTGCCCGTCGCCGGTGACGATGTACTTCGTGCTGGTCAGCTCCGGCAGGCCCATCGGACCGCGGGCGTGCAGCTTCTGGGTGGAGATGCCGATCTCCGCGCCGAAGCCGAACTGGCCGCCGTCGGTGAACCGGGTGGAGGCGTTCACGGCGACGGTGGTGGAGTCGACCAGCTGGGTGAAGCGGCGGGCCGCCTGCTGGGAGGTGGTGACGATCGCCTCGGTGTGCCCGGAGGTCCACAGCCGGATGTGCTCGACGGCCTTGTCGAGGGAGTCCACGACGGCGGCGGCGATGTCGTACGACAGGTACTCGGTCTCCCAGTCCTCCGGGGTCGCCTCGACCACGGTGGCCTTGGAGTCCTTGGCGTGGGCCAGCACGCGCTCGTCGGCGTGCACGGTGACCCCGGCCTCGGCCAGGGCGTCGAGGGCCCGCGGCAGGAACTCGGCGGCGATGTCCTGGTGCACCAGGAGGGTCTCGGCGGCGTTGCAGACGCTGACCCGCTGGGCCTTGGAGTTGATCAGGATCTCGATCGCCATGTCGATGTCGGCCTGCGCGTCGACGTAGACGTGGCAGTTTCCGGTGCCGGTCTCGATGACGGGGACCACGGACTCGCTCACCACGGTCTGGATCAGGGAGGCGCCGCCGCGCGGGATGAGCACGTCGACGAGCCCGCGGGCGCGCATCAGCTCGCGGACGGAGTCACGGCTCTCGCCGGGCACCAGCTGGACCGCGTCCGCGGGCAGCCCGGCGCCGCCGACGGCGTCCCGGATCACCCGGACGAGGGCGGTGTTGGACTCGTAGGCGGAGGCCGAGCCGCGCAGCAGGACGGCGTTGCCGGACTTCAGGCACAGCGCGGCGGCGTCCACGGTGACGTTCGGGCGGGCCTCGTAGATGATGCCGACCACGCCGAGCGGGACGCGGACCTGGCGCAGGTCGATGCCGTTGGGCAGGGTGGAGCCGCGCACCACCTCGCCGACCGGGTCGGGCAGCTTCGCGACGTCGCGGACGTCGGCGGCGATGGCGCGGACACGCTCGGGGGTGAGGGTGAGCCGGTCGACCACGGACTCGCTGGTGCCGTTCTCCCGGGCCTTGGCCACGTCCTTGGCGTTGGCCTCGACGATCTCGCCGGTCCGGACCTCCAGGGCGTCGGCGATGGCGAGCAGCGCGTCGTCCTTCACGGCGCGCGGGAGCGGCGCGAGATCGGCGGCGGCGGCCTTGGCCCGGTAGGCGGCCTGGGTGACCGGGGACATGGAGTCGTACGGCGAGAGCGTGGTCATGGGGGGAAGGGTAGTGCGCGGCACCGTGCCGTCAGCCGTTGTCCCATACCGCGAGACGGGTCAAAAGGGGGTGAAGCCCGCCGTGGAACCTCGCATGGAACCTCGCCGTGACCGGTCCGATCAGCGGCACCGGCCCCTTCAGAACGGGTGCACCCCTACCGGAGTCGCGGGCGCGGGGCCGTATCCCTCGGCGATGCGCTGGTGGTACGTCTCGCGGTCGATGACCTCGAGGCCGACGATCTCCCAGGCCGGCAGTCCGGCGGTCTGCCGGTGCTCGCCCCACAGCCGCAGCGCGACGGCGGCCGCGTCATGGAGGTCGCGGGCCTCCTCCCAGTAGCGGATCTCCGCGTGGTCGCCGGCGTATCTGCTGGTCAGCAGGAAGGGGTGGTCGTGGGCGAGCTGTTCCAGGGCGCGCCGCAGGTCGGGCAGCGGCACCTCCTCCCCGGAGACGCTGAGGGTGACGTGCCACAGGCGGGGCAGGTCCCTGGGCACCTCATGCCGCTCGTAGGCGTCTCCGGCCACGACGCTCGTCAGAGCACCGCGGGACGCCGTCCCGGGGCGCGCTCGTCTCACGACGGCCTCCTTCTCGCATGACCCTTGACGGAACGTGTCCCATCAACATGTCCCCGAGAGAAAGTTGAGCAGGCCGCCGGGCTCCGCGTGGCGGTTTCACGGAACGTCCCCCACCGGGGGCGTTCCGTACGCCCTGTTCTACGAGTGGCTCTACGAGTGCGACGAGTGCAGCAGTACCAGGTCGTCCCTGTGTACGACCTCGCGTTCGTACGCCGGACCCAGCTCGCGCGCCAGTTCCCGGGTCGAACGTCCGATCAGCAGGGGGATCTCCTTGGCGTCGAAGTTGACGAGCCCCCGGGCCACCGCGCGTCCCGTGCCGTCGCGCAGCTCGACCGGGTCGCCGGCGCTGAACTCGCCCTCCACGGCGGCGATACCCGCGGGCAGCAGCGAGGTGCGCCGCTCCACGACCGCCCGGACGGCGCCGTCGTCGAGGGTGAGGGAGCCCTGCGGGGTGGAGGCGTGCTGGAGCCACAGCAGCCGGTCGGCGGAGCGCTTGCCGCTGGGGTGGAAATAGGTACCGGTGTCGCCGCCGCTCAGCGCATCCGCCGCGTGGACGGCGCTGGTCAGCACCACCGGGATGCCCGCGGCGGCGGCGATGCGGGCGGCCTCGACCTTGGTGACCATGCCGCCGGTGCCGACCCCGGCCTTGCCCGCGCTGCCGATCTCGACCTCGGCGAGGTCCCCGGGTCCCCGCACCTCCGCTATCCGCGAGGTGCCCGGCTTGCTCGGGTCGCCGTCGTAGACGCCGTCGACGTCGGAGAGCAGCACCAGCAGGTCGGCGTGGACGAGGTGGGCGACCAGGGCGGCGAGGCGGTCGTTGTCACCGAAGCGGATCTCGTCGGTGGCGACGGTGTCGTTCTCGTTGACGACCGGCAGGGCGCCCATCGCCAGCAGCTTGTCCAGTGTGCGGGAGGCGTTGCGGTGGTGGGCGCGGCGGCTCATGTCGTCGCTGGTGAGCAGCACCTGGCCGACTCGGACGCCGTAGCGGGCGAGGGAGGCGGTGTAGCGGGCGACGAGCAGGCCCTGGCCAACACTGGCGGCGGCCTGCTGGCGGGCGAGATCTCTGGGACGGCGACGCAGCCCCAGGGGGGCGAGTCCGGCCGCGATGGCTCCGGAGGAGACCAGTACGATCTCCCGCTCCCCTCCGCTGCGCACCTTGGCGAGGACGTCGACGAGCGCGTCGACGCGGTCGGCGTCCAGGCCGCCCGCGGCCGTGGTCAGCGACGAGGAGCCCACCTTGACTACGATCCTGCGGGCCACACCCACGGCCTGCCTTGCCTCGGTCACCTTGCCTGCTGTCCCCTCGCCCCGTACCGGCTGCCTGAGCGGCAATCGCTGCCTGTCCGGCAATCTACGCGAAGGGGGCCGGGCGGTGCGCATCGGTCCAGCCTCCGGACAGGCACACAGTAACCGTTTGCTCACGGTTCGCGTACGGCAAAAAGGTTGTATCCGTTGCCTATAGAAATTAAACCCTTCACCAATTTAAATTGACCGTTGTGTCACCTACCGTTCGCCACCCGAAGCGCATCCTGCTCAGATCGGGCAAGAGTCCCTATGACGTCTTCTCCGTGGAGGAGGCCCTCCATCAGGACGTCATCGCCACCAACTCCGGCAACCTGATCTTCCAGGACGCCGCGCACAAGATCCTCGAGACGCCGAACACCGAGGTGTTCTCGAACGGCGGCCGCACCGAGGTGGCCGCTGCGGCGCGCATCAACGCGGAGTACGACGCGTTCGTCGTACCGCTGGCCAACGCCTTCCGCCCGTCCTTCGAGGTGGCGCTGCAGCGGCTGACCCGCCTCATCTCCAAGCTGCGCATCCCCGTCGTGGTGCTAGGCGTGGGCGCGCAGACCGGTGTGGGCTACGACGCGGCGCGGCTGAAGCGGATCGAGCCGACCGTGCGCGCGTTCTGTTCTGCGGTGCTGGACCGCAGCGCCTCGATCGGCGTGCGCGGCGAGTTCACCGAGACGTACCTGCGGGACATGGGCTTCAAGGACGTCGAGGTCATCGGCTGTCCGTCCCTGTTCATGTACGGCCGCGAACTCGACGTGCGCAAGCAGGTTCCCGGTCTGACGGCCGAGTCACGGATCGCGATCAACGGCTCGCACAGCGCGGTGAGGAAGCAGGGGCTGGGCCGGATCATCAACCGCGCCCACGAGCACTACCCCAATCTGCGCTTCATCGGCCAGAACCTCAGTGACGCGCGGCAGCTCCACTGGCGGGACCTGTCGGACCCGAACGCCGCGGTGACCGCGATACCGACGCACCCGGACCACCCGATGTACCGGGAGGACAAGGTGCGGGTGTACGTCGACCCGATCACCTGGATCGACGAGCTGCGCCCGTTCGACTTCTCCTTCGGCTCCCGGATCCACGGCAACATCGCGGCGCTGCTCGCCGGTACTCCCGCGACGGTGCTGTGCGGGGACTCGCGCACGCTGGAGCTGTGCCGCTACTTCGAGATCCCGCACCAGCGCCTGGACAAGGTCGCCAAGGACCCCGAGGCGGCGGACCCGGCGCGGCTGTACGAGCAGGCCGACTTCAGCGGGCTGACCGGCAACCACGCCGAGCGCTTCGAGCGGTTCACCCGCTTCCTGGACAAGAACGGGCTGCAGAACACCTTCACGCACGGCGACGGCGGCGCCGCTTTCGAGAAGCGGATGCGGTCGCTGGCGTTCCCGCCGGGCGTGCGCCCCTGGAACGACGCCGACCTTTCCTCGCTCACCACCCGGTTCGGCTGGCTGCACACCCAGGTCGGCGAGCTGTCCAGGGACAACGACCGGCTGCGGCGGGAGCTGGCCCGGTCGAAGCGGGTCAAGGACGCCGTCCCCGCGCCCGCGGCCTCCGTCTACCGGCGCGCCCGCCGGGTGGTGGGCCGGGCGCTGCAGTCGGGCAAGTAGCGCGGCGCGGCACCGGCGGACGTCAGGCCGCCGCCGCGCCGATCCCGCCGCTCGGCAGCAGCCGCCTGATCCTCCGCAGCGCCCGGCGCGGGAGGGAGCGGGCGGCCGGCTCGCGGTACCCCGGGAAGGCGCGGGCCTCACGGGGTTCGGCGAGATACACGTCGTCGGGGATGCCGGCCGCCTCGGACCGGAAGTGCGGGTAGGCGAGATACAGGCGGGTGCCGCGCTTCTCCAGCAGCGCGGCGGCCTGCTTCCCGGCCCGTACGAACTCCACGACGTCCAGCAGCGGCTCGGCCCGCTGCTCGGCCACCAGGTGCAGCCGCAGCCGCTCGTGGACCTTCAGGCGGCGGGCGACCCCCGGCGTCCAGTAGGCGTCCATCAGCGGCTTCGCCAGCTCGAGCTTGTTCCGGCGGACCGCCTCGCCGTCCTTGAGGAACTTGGGCCCGAACTGCGGCAGCAGGGTGATGAGGAAGGGCCGGACCATCAGGTCGTCGCGCCGGGGGCCGGCCGGGACCATGTCGGCGATCAGCTTCATCAGGGCGCGCGCGGAGTCGAAGCGCAGCGTGTAGCTGCCGGTCTTCGTCACATGCTTGCCGTCCTCGCGGCCCACCAGGTAGTAGCAGGTGTGATCGGCGAGCACGGAGACGCCGTCCGCCCGCAGGTAGGCCTCCAGGGTGAAGAGCGCGTCCTCGCCGGTCCACAGCGATTCGTCGAACCGCATGCCGTGCCGCTCCAGCAGCGCACGGCGGAACAGCTTCTGCGCGCTCAGCGTGAACTTGATGTTGGAGGAGAAGACGTCGGTCCGCTCGAGGGTCCGGCCGAACATCGACTTCGGCGGAGTGCGGTTGACGCCCTCGACCCGGCCGAGGACGACGTCGGTGCCGTTCCGGTCGGCCATGGCGACCATGCGTTCCAGGGCCTCGGCCCCGAGCCGGTCGTCGGCGTCGAGGAAGAAGACGTAGCGT
>Ga0308175_100001719_pt1 | contig 14819 bp, 11 predicted proteins | sample PhyCR1_3_FD_203893 | JGI IMG/M metagenome (GOLD analysis project Ga0308175, IMG submission 203893) | Soil microbial communities from UC Gill Tract Community Farm, Albany, California, United States - DLSLS.C.R1 | ecosystem: Environmental > Terrestrial > Soil > Agricultural land | place: USA...
GTGCGCGTACTGCAGGACGGCGAGAGCGCGCTCGAGCGTCGTGCCCTGGTCGATCGCAAAGGCGGGGCCGGCGCTCCGCGGCCGCAGGACGAAGTACCACCGCCGCACAGACCAGGCGGCCGCCGCAGCGAGCACACCGGCGAATGCGAGCGCGAGCCAGAAGAGCAGGTCGGGGGAGAGGCGATACGTCGGCGACGCGAGCGGCGTGATTCGGGCGCGCCAGTTGAGCCGGCTCGACTTCCGGAGGAATGCGGCGACGCCCGGGCTGACCTGCGACAGCACCTCGACGGGAGGCCAGCTCGAGTTGATGCCGAAGAGCGGCTTGCCGTTGGGCGCGACGTACTCGATCCGCGCGGCGCGGAACCGGAAAACGTGGAACTTGTCGCTCGGCGGCACACGCGGCACGCACGGCGAGGTGACGCAGCGGAGCGTCCACGTGTACGTCACCTGCTCGAAGCGTCCGATGCTGAGCCTGAGGATCGTCGGCTGCCTCGTCGTCGACAGGTACGGCGCGAAGCTCGCCACGACCCGCAGCCGCGCCGGGTCGATCCACTTCGTGTCGGCGACGACGGCGAGCTTCGCGGTCACCGAGTCGCCGAACAGGTGGACGGTGGGGGAGATCGTCGCGTACGCCTTGAACGGCGTGCCCTCGCCGACCGACGAGCCGGAGTTGAACACAGGCAGGCTTCCGGCCGCCGGCGCGGCGAGCACGAGCGCCGCCGCCGCAACGAGGAGCGCGCGCCTCACGCGACGGCTCCGCGCCACATCTGCCGGATGTCCGCCCAGCGCAGGAACGCGGCGAGCGTCTCGCCGAGATCGTGCGAATGGACCGTCACCGGCTCGAGTGCCAGGGAGCGGAAGTCGCGCACGAGCCGCTCCCAGCGCGCCTCGTGCACGTCGCGAAGGCGCGCAGCCTCCCGCTTCGTCAGGTAGACGGGAAACACCCGCGCGGTCTGGGGATCCGCGTACGGGATCGCGACTCCGCCCACGGCCGGGAACGTCCGCTCCCAGACCGGGTCCTGGACGATCACCGGCACGACCTCCCAGCGGTGCTCGAGCGCCCGCTGCCACAGCTGCAGGTCGGGCGGGACGACGAAGTCCGAGACGACGAAGACGAACGCCTGCATCGGGAGCTCACGCCGGTGCTCGCCGAGGAAGTCGAGGCCGCGCGACACCGTGTCGGCAGGCGCGCCGAATGCGCGATCGTAGGCTCCGGACTCCGCTCGCGCCTCCGTGCGCGGCGGGCGCCAGAAGGGCTCGCCGTCCGCGAAGTCGAGATAGCCGGTGAGGCTGCGGGCGGCCCGCGCGCTCGCGCCGATCAGGTCGACCGTGGTGAGCAGGGCGCGAGGCTTGTCGAGAGGGCGGAGCTCCGAGGCGGGAATCGACATCGACGGGCGGCGGTCGCAGAGCACGACGACCCGGGGCGCCTCGTCCGCGAACCGCTCCCGGACGATGAACTCGTCGCTGCCGCGTGCCGCGGAGAGGCGGGCCGACGCTGCCCAGTCCATCCAGCCGACGTCGTCGCCCGGCCGGTACTCCCGGGTGCTCGCGACGTCTGAGCCGACGCCCCGCCGCGCGCTGCGAACGCCGCCGAACGCGAGCCCCACCACCCGGCGCCTCGGCACCAGCGGGAAGACGGTGGCCACGGAGTCAGCCCGACGCCGCTGCGGGGACGTCGAGATCGATGTCGAAGCCCGGCTTCGGCGCGGCTTCGAGGCAGCGGGCGAGCACCTCGAGGCTCGCGGCCTCCCACCCGATGTCGCGGAGCTCCGCGAGGAAGCTCGGGCGGAAGAGGATCCGGTGCATGAGCACCGGTACGAAGAGCTGCTCGACGTCCTCGGGTGTCACGTAGCGGCGCGAGTGGAGCACCGCCCACGCGCGCGCGGCGCGGTTCAGCGCGAGCGTGCCCCGAACCGAGCTCCCGATCGCGACGAGGTCGAGGCCTCTCGTGGCGCGCGTCAGGTCGACGATCCAGCGCGCGACTGCCTCGTGCACGAACACGCTCGCGACCGACTGCCGGAGGACGGCGACCTCGTCCAGGCCGATCGCGGGGCGCAGCCGGCCGAGCGGGTGGCCGCCGAGCTGCTCCTCGACGATGCGAGCCTCGTCCTCCGCCTCGGGGTAGCCGAGCGTCGTCTTCACGAAGAAGCGGTCGAGCTGCGCCTCGGGCAGCGGAAACGTGCCCTCGTACTCGATCGGGTTCTGCGTCGCCATCACGAGGAACGGCTCGTCGAGCAGCCGGGTCTCGCCGTCGACCGTGACCTGCTGCTCCGCCATGGCCTCGAGCAGCGCCGACTGCGTCTTCGGCATCGCGCGGTTGATCTCGTCCACGAGCACGACGTTCGCGAACACCGGGCCTTGCCGGAACTCGAAGTCGCGCTCCTTCTGGTTGAAGATCGAGAGGCCGGTGACGTCGGTGGGCTGGAGGTCGGGGGTGCACTGGATGCGGGTCGAATGCGCGCCCTCGATCGAGCCGGCGATCGCGCGCGCCAGCACCGTCTTCGCGGTGCCGGGGACGTCTTCGAGGAGCGCATGGCCGCCGCACATCAGCGCCGCGACGACGAGCTTGATCTGCTCGCGCTTCCCGTGCACCACCGTCTCGATGTTGTCGAGGAAGCGCTCGGCGATCTCGGTCGCCCGGCCCAGCTCGTCAGTGGCCACTCAGACCTCCGGTAGGTAGGGGACGTCGACCTGCACGGGGTGCATCGGACAGTTAGACGCCGAACGCACGATTTCGATTGAGCCGGACTTTCGGTTATATCGATACGAGTGACAAGTCGTGTCAAGGGCGGGCGTCGGAGGTCCCGTCAGCCGCCCACCACGAAGGTGCTCTTGCCGATCAGGGGGCCGTAGCGATGCTTCGCGCGCGGCCCGAGACCGGGCCAGACGAGCCAGATGTAGCGGCCGGGGCGAAGCCGAGGCAGGTGCAAGCTCGGTCCCGCGGGCCACGTCGTCAGAACCTTGGCTCCGCGTAACCAGAGCTGGACGTTGTAGTAGGTCGCGTGCGGGACGGCGCGCCAGCGCAGCGTCGTTTCGCCTCTGATGTGCGCCGCCGCACGGGGCGAGAGGAGCGGCGGCGAAGGGGTCGCGACCCCTTTCGCGAGGCTCCTGTTCCCGGCCACGTCGAAGGCTGTCACCACGTAGCTGTAGCGCTTTCCGTTCCGGGCTTTCCGGTCGGTGAACGTCGTCACGCGCTTGCCGTCGTAGACGGTCACCGGAGCGCCGCCGCCCGTACGGACGATCGTGATCGTCGCGACGTCGGCCGAGGCACTCCACGTCATCGTCACGGCCCGGTCGAGCGCGTTGAAAACGACCTTGTCCAGCTTCGGTGGTGTCGAGTCGAACTTGAAGGCGAACGAGCCGTCGGGGCCGGCGTTCCCCGCGTTGTCGCGGCAATGTCCCGTCAGCGTCGCGGTGGCATCGTTCGGCTTGTCGTAGCTCGGCGCATCGCAGGACGCGATCCCCGACGTCGCGTCCGAGCCCGAGAACGACACGACAAGGCGATGGTTGTACCAGCCGTTCGAATCGGGCGGGCGGTCGGGCGTCCCCGACGGCGCAGCCGGCGGAGTTGCGTCGTAGCGGAGCGGGAACGAGGCAGAGGCCGTGTTCCCGGCTTTGTCGCGACACGTTCCGGCGACCGAGGCCGAGCCGCTGTCGGGTCCCGAGTAGCTCGCCGACGTGCACGTGTCGACACCGGAGACCGCGTCCGAGCCCTGGAACGCGACATCCACGGGATGGTTGTACCAGCCGTTCGCATCCGCGCTGCGTGCCGAGGCGGAGAGGCCGGGCGGTGTTGCGTCGAACTGGAACGAGAGCGTCTTCGGAGCGGAGACGTTGCCGGCGTTGTCGGTGCACGTCCCCGTTGTGGACGCAGTACCGGAATCGGGGCCGGAGTAGGTCAGGCTGGTGCAGGAAGCGATGCCCGACGTTGCGTCCGTTCCGCTGACCGCGACGCCGACCGCGTGGTTGTACCAGCCATTCGTGTCGGGGGGGCGCTGTGCGGTGATCGCTGTGGCAGTCGGCGGCGTTGCATCGCGCTTGATCGTCACGTCGAGCCTGCAGCACTGCGTACCGCTCACACTCACGGTGCAGGTGATTTGCTGACCGGCCGTGTCGGAGGAGATCGTGACGTTGCCGCAACCCTGCGGATTGCTGGAGCCCGCCGGTAGGACGAACGAGACGCCGACGTCGCTCGTGTACCAGTGCGAGTCGCACGCCGAGGTGACGCCGGCGGCTGTGCAATTCGCCGTGATGCCGTCGGCCCGGGCGGCCGCAGGTAGAGCGAGCGCCACGGCGGCGAGCATGAGCCCGGCGAGCGCCCGCCTCTTCATCGCGCCGCCTCGCGCGCCGCCCCGGCCACGAAGGCGGCGCTGAGCAGGACGAGGAGCGCCACTGCGAGGGCGAGCGTGCGCGACACCCGCCGCGGCGGCTCGACGGCGGCGGTTGCAGCTGCTGCGACTCGCGCCCCGAGACCCGGAGCAGGATGGACGGGTACCCGAAGGGGCTCGACGGCGACCTTCCTCGCCGTATCGGCGGCCTCCGGCTTTTGTCGGCGGGCGGACGAATGGGTGACCGGAGTGCGGCCGAGGCTCGACGGGGCGAACTGCCTCGTCGATGCGGGCCGTTGCACGGCCGGGGCGGGGCTTGTGTCGGCCGCGGGCGCACGCAGAGCCGGCGCGGGCGGCGAGAGCTTCGGATAGGGATCCGGAGCCGGCGCGCTCGGGGACGGGCTCGGGTCGGGAGACGCGACGGCCGCCCCGGCCGTCGGTGCTCCGAGCGCCGTGACGAGCCCTGCGAGCAAGGCGACGCCCACCCACCGGCGAGAACGCAGCCGCAGCAACGACGAGCTACCGGTCCCCACAACCGACACTTCCCCTCGTTGCACCATCACGTTGCTTCCCACACAAGGTACCGCCGTTTTTTGCGGAGTTACACCCCTCGAACGGAGAGGTGCGGGGCCCCGGACTGCGGCCAACCCGGGGCCCCTGCCTCCCTGGCTAGAACATGAGCTGCATTCCGCCCGGGAGGGTCCTTGCGAGGTTCGGAGCGGTCGAGCTGCTCTCAGCCTCGTTCGACTGCTCCGTCTTCCCACCGCCTCCGTAGCTCCAGATGCGGATCGGGTCGCTCGAGTTCGAGGCGCCGATCTGCGTCGCGGAGCTCAGGGCCGCCGCGATCTGGTCGACGCCGACCCACTGGCCGAGCGCCTGCACGCGCCGCACGTAGCACCCGCACCTGGAGGACAGCTGCGTCTGGGTTCCGATCTGGGTCGGCGAGGCGAGGTTCGACGCATCGGCTCTCGAGGAGGCTTCGTTCTCCTGCTCGAGCGCTCCGTCGTTGCCGCCGCTCGCGATCCGGACCGGGTCGGCCGAATTGCCGAACGAGCCGCCGCCGCCACAACCGCACTCCGAGCGGCCGGGCAGCTGGAGCGCGGACGACGCCGCGAACGCCCCCTGCCAGATCGACGACTGCTGTCCGAGCGCCTGCACGCCGCTTCCGACCTGCGTCTGGCTCCCTGACTGGGTCGTCGGGGCGTTGTTCGCCGCCGAGGCGGACGACTCCGCCTCGTTCGACTGCGACACCGCGCCGCCGTTCCCCCAGCTGGCGATGCGGATCGGCCCGCTCTCGTTCGTCGCTCCGATCTGCTTCGCCGAGGAGAGAGCTGCGGCCAGCTGGCCGACCTCACTCGACTGTCCGAGTGCCTGCACCGCCGGGCCGGTGGAGCAGCCACAGCCGGAAGGCGCCTGAACCTGGCTTCCGGACTGCATGACCGGTGCGGCGTTCGTTGCCGACGCAGAGGACTCCGCCTCGTTCTTCTGCGTCAGAGATCCGTCGTTACCGCCCGAGGCGATGCGGATCGGATCGCTCGTGTTCGTCGCGCCGAGCTGGGTCGCCGAAGAGGCCGCTGCCGCGAGCTGATCGACGTTGCTCGACTGGCCGATCGCCTGAACGGCCGGGCTCGTGCTGTGGCATCCGCACGAGGAGCCAGGGTCGCTCTGGGTTGCCGTCTGCGTCACCGGGGCGGTGTTCAGCGCCTTCGCGGAGGACTCCGCCTCGTTCGACTGGGACACCGAGCCGCCGTCCCCCGGGCTCAGGACGCGCACCGAGAGGTTCGAGTTCTCGGGCTTGACCTGGGTTGCCGAGGACAGGCCGGTCGCCTTCTGCGTGGTGTCCGCGTTCTGCGTCGAGGACTGGACGCCGGAGCCGCTCCCCGCCTGGGAGCTGCCCTGGGTCGTCGCCGCCGTGTTCGTGGCGTCGGCGGACGAGGATGCCTCGTTCGACTGCGTGACGGCACCGTCGTTACCGGGGCTCAGGACCCTCACCGAGATGTTCGAGTTGCTCGGCTGGACCTGGGTCGCGGACGATGCCGCAGCCGCGGTCTGGTCCGTCGTTGCGCTCTGCTGCGACGACTGAACGCCGGCGGTGCCGGGCGCAGACTGCGACGCAGCCTGCGTCGTGGGCGCCGTGTTGGCCGCCGTGCCGGCCGACGAGGCGTCGTTCGACTGCGCCGACGGAGCGGCGGTGGGGGCCGCGGCCGGAGCCGCAGTCGCCGGAGCCGCGGTCGCCGGAGCCGTCGCGCCTGTGCCGGCCGCCTGGAGCGCCCCGGCGAGGACGTCGTCCAGCTTGCCGGACGTCACGCAGCCGCAGCCCAGCGACATTGCCTGGGTTGCGTTCTGCGTCGTCGACGCGGTGTTCGCCGCGGTCGCGGACGACGAGGCCTCGTTGGACTGCGAGACTGCGCCGTCGTTGCCCGGGCTGAGCACGCGAACCGAGATGTTCTGGTTCGACGGATCCACCTGGGTTGCGCTCGATGCGGCGAGCGCGGCCTGGTCCGTCGACGACGACTGCGTCGCCGACTGAACCGGATCGGCCGCGAACGCCGTGCCGGTAGCCGCGGTGAGAGCCGCGACCATGGCGGCGAGCGCCGTGATCAATCGTTTCATCGAACAACTCCTTTGATATCGCTGGTATCGCGCGTGATAGCGCGCGTGCGAAACGCGGAGCCTCCGACTTAGCCGGGCCGGCTCGGGATCTCGTCGACGCGGGCACGCGGGGTGCGCCGGCTAGGCGGAAGCCGGAGAACCGCGAGCCCTGGGAGTTGCAGAAGGAGCCAAGCTGTGAGGGCGGCGACGACGCCGGAGGCGGAGCCGCCCCCGGGAGGCCCGTCGCCGCCGCCGCCGATCGGCAGCGGCGGGAAGGCGAGGACGTGGAGCGGTTGTGTGTCTCTCGCCCGTCGTCGCGTGGCCGGCCGATCGCGCTCGCCCATGCGGGGCGTCGCCGTGACGGTCGAGACGGCGGCTGCCGCGACCCACGGCAGCTGCTCCTGCGGCGCACTCTGCCGGGAGCGCTCGAGCGGCCCAGCTGCGTGTCGCGCGCTCCCGGCGACGGGGAACGGCGCGATCCGAGGCGTCGCCGCAGGCGGGATCGCCCGTGCGATCGCCTCGGGCGCGAGGCCGGGGGCTTCGGCGCCGACTTGCGGAATCGGCGGCGGAGCGACCGGAGGCTCAGGGAGCACGACGACGGGAGGCTCGGGCGGCACGACGGCCGGTGGGTCGGGCGGCTCCGGCGGCGTGACCTGCGGGAGCTCCGGGGCAACGGGCGCGACGACCTCCGGCGCCGACGGTGAAATGAGGTCACCGGATTCTGGAGGAATTCCCGCACCGGATGGCGGATCGGACGCGGTCGAAGCTGCACAGATCGTATCGAGGTTCCAGGTCCAGATCCATCCGGTAATGCCGGTATCGATCGTCTGGGTGGTATCAAAGCCGGTGATATCGGCGCAGGTCCAGGTCCAGTTCCAGATCCAGGTCGAGCGGACGCTCGGGGAATCGGCGGCGCCCGTTGCCGGCTGCGCTGCGGTCGGGGCCTCCGCGGCCGACGCGTCGGGTGCCGCTGCGGGCGTTGCCGGCTGCGCGTCGGCCTGATACTGCGTTGCGGGCGGCTGGTACTGGCCCTGCGCGGACGTGTCGGCCGCGATCGTCTGTGTGACCTGCCCGTCCGACCCCGGACTTGCGACGCGGATCGAGACTGCGACGTTCGCCGGCGCGACCTGCGTCGCGGCGCCCCCCGTCGAGGCCGCCTCGGTCGTGCCGGCGCCCTGTGCCGCGGTCTGCACGCCGCTTTCCGCCTGGCTCTCGATCGTCTGGGTGACGTCGCCGTTGTCGCCCGGGCTGTTGATCCGGACGGAGACGGCGAGGTTGGCCGCTCCGAGCGTCGATGCCGCGGCGTCCGTCGGAGCAGCGGCGTCGCTCGTGTCCGGCACGGTCGGCATCGACACCGTCGTCTCCGGCACTGCGGGCGTCTCGGGCGCTGCGGGCGCCGCCGGGACGACCGGGGGGACAGTGGCGTCGTCGGCACGGGCCGGGAGCGCGTAACCGAGCGCGAGCGAGGAGGTTGCGAGGACTGCGAGAGCGATGCGGCGCGCGTCGGGCGTGATTCCGGGACCTCCTCGGTCGCAACTCGTTCGGATGGGAAATACCCACGCGCCAATAGACATATGCAAACAACGAAAATTCACTTGAACTTTCTGCAAACAAAGAGGAAGATCGAAGTCTCTTGGGCGGAGTGGATCGTCCTGCGGATCTGGTCAGCAGTCACCTGCCGCTCGTCCGGAGGCTCGCCCGACGCTACTCGGGTTGCGGAGAGCCGCTGGACGATCTTCTGCAGGTGGGGTCGCTCGCCCTTGTCGCGGCGGCTCGGCGCTTCGACGCGACGCGCGGCATCCCCTTCGCCGCCTACGCCGCACCGACGATCGACGGTGAGCTGCGGCGGTACCTTCGCGATCGTTCGGGCCCGATCCGGGTGCCGCGCCGCGAGCAGGAGCTTGCAGCGGCGCTGCGGAGGCAAGCGCACCTCACGGCGCAGCGCCTCGGTCACGAGGCATCGCTCGACGAGACCGCGGCGGCCGCGGGAGTCTCATTGCACGAGGCGCGCCTCGCCCTCGACGCCTCGGCTCGACCCGTGCCGCTGACGGCGGTTGAACGACGCGCGAACCCGGCTGCGGAGGAAGAGATCGAAGCGTGCGAGCGCCGTGCGCTCGTCGCGGACCTGCTCGCCGTGCTCACGCCGCGCGAGCGGGCGCTCGTGCTCTTGCGCTTCCGCGGCGACCTCTCTCAGGGCGAGATCGCCCGGCGGCTGGAGATCTCGCAGAGCCAGGCGTCAAGGCTCCTGGCTGCTGTGCTCCAGAAGCTCCGACGGGCGCTCGAAGCAGATGTCGGCCGCGCGGCGTGAGATTGTCGTACGTCTCTCACGCGCCTAGACTGGGCTGATGGAAGCGGCCGGCTCTCCGCAGGAGCCCGAGGCGCCGGGGCGCAAGCGCACCGGCGCGCACAGCGGACGGCTGCTGTTGCGGATGCCCGAGTCCCTGCACGGCGAGCTGGCACGTGCCTCGGGGCGCGCCGGGGTCAGCCTCAACGCCTTCATCAACGACGTCCTCGCCGGCGCGGTGGGAGCACAAGCCGCCCGGGCGCGGCCGGCTTCCCGCGCCGCACGCCCGGGCCGCGGCCGACGCCGGCCGCTCGAGCGCCTGCTCGTCGCGAACCTCCTCGTCGTCACTGCAGTCGGCGCGCTGGCGGTCGTCCTGCTCGTGCAGGCGTTGCGCTGACCCCGCGCGCGGGCGCTCAGTCGATCTTGAAGGCGGCGTGCTTGATCTGCGTGTACTCCTCCATCGAATAGGCGGACATGTCCTTGCCGTAGCCCGACTGCTTGTAGCCGCCGTGCGGCATCTCGGACGTGATCGGGAGCAGGTGGTCGTTCACCCACACGGTGCCGAACTGGAGCTTGCGAACGGCGTTCATCGCACGGCCGACGTCCCGCGTCCACACCGACGCGGCGAGGCCGTAGCGGACGTCGTTCGCCCAGCGGATCGCCTCGTCGTCGTCGGCGAAGCGCTGCACCGTGACGACCGGGCCGAACACCTCGTCCTGCACGATCTCGTCGGTCTGCTTCACGTCGACGACGACCGTCGGCTGCACGAAATAGCCGCGCGAGCCGTTCGTGCCGCCGCCGGTCAGCACGGTCGCGCCCTTGGCGCGCTCCAGGAAGCCGAGCACGCGCTCCTGCTGCGACTGCGAGATCATCGAGCCCATCTCGATCTCGTCCGACTCCATCGGGTCGCCCACCTTCAGCGACTCGACCTGCGGCACGAGCTGCTCGAGCAGCGCGTCGTAGATCCGCGGCCCGGCGATCACGCGCGAGCCGGCCGTGCAGTCCTGTCCGGAGTTCCAGAAGCCGGCGAGCCGGATTCCCTCGGCTACCGCCTTCGGGTCGGCGTCGTCGAAGACGACCATCGGCGCCTTGCCCCCGAGCTCGAGGTGCACGCGCTTCAGCGTGTCCGCCGCGTTGCGCGCGATCGCCTTCCCGGTCGAGACGTCGCCGGTCAGGGAGACGAGCCGTACGTCGGGGTGCGCGACGAGCCGCTCGCCCGCCGGTACGCCGTCGCCTGTCACCACCTGGAGCACGCCGGCCGGGATCGCCTCCTGCGCCAGCTGCACGAAGCGGAGCAGCGAGAGCGGAGTCTGCTCGGACGGCTTGAGGATCTGCACGTTGCCGGCCGCGAGCGCCGGCCCCAGCTTCCAGATCGCCATCATCAACGGGTAGTTCCAGGGGCAGATCCCAGCGACGATCCCGAGCGGCTCGCGCCGCACGATCGACGTGTAGCCCTGGATGTACTCGCCGGCGGATTTCCCTTCGAGGCTCCGTGCGGCGCCCGCGAAGAACCGGAGGTTGTCGGCCGAGAACGGCATCTCGTCGCGCGACGCCATCAGCGGCTTGCCGACGTTCACCGACTCGAGCTGCGCGAGCTCCTCGGCGTTCTGTTCGAGCACATCAGCCAACTGGTAGAGCAGCTCGGAGCGGTCCTTCGGCGTCTTGTCGAGCCAGTCGGGGAGCGCCTGTTTGGCCGCCTCGACCGCCCGGTCGACGTCTTCCGAGTTGCAGCGCGGCACCTCGGCGATCACGTCGCCGGTAGCCGGGTTGATCACCTCCATCGTCTCGCCGGAGGCGCTCGGCGCCCAGTCGCCGCCGATGAAAGCCTTGTACGCGGTCTTCGTGGTGCTCATGGTGCCTCCCTTACTTTGCAATCACGGCAGCCGTCGCGCCCCTGCGAAGTATCCCCGCGTCGCGCATCAGCCGCTGCGCGAGCACGACCGGGATGACCGTCAGGACGATCACGACGAAGGCGACGACGTTGATCACGGGCAGCTGTTGGCCCTGGTGGAGGTTGTCGAGGATGAAGATCGGGAGCGTCTCCTGCGCCCCCGCGGTGAACGTGGTCACGATCACCTCGTCGAAGGAGAGCGCGAACGCGAGCAGCCCACCGGCCACGAGCGCGGTCGAGAGCACCGGCCACGTGACGAAGCGAAACGTCTGCCAGCCGTCTGCGCCGAGGTCCATCGACGCCTCGAGCAGCGAGCCGGAGGTCCGGCGGAGTCGCGCGAGGACGTTGTTGTAGACGATCACGACGCAGAAGGTGGCATGCCCGATCACGATCGTCCAGATCGAGAAGCTCAACCCCGCGAAGACGTAGAACGAGTTGAGCGCCATGCCGGTGATGATCCCCGGGAGCGCGATCGGGAGGATGAGCAGGAACGAGATGGACTCCCGGCCGAAGAACCGGAAGCGCGCGATCGCGAACGCGGCCATCGACCCGAGCACGATCGCGATCGCCGTCGCGACGGCCCCCACCTTCACCGAGAGCGCGAAGGCGGAGCGCGCCTCCTGGTTGTGCCAGGTGACGCTGAACCAGTGCAACGTCCAGCCGGGGATCGGCCAGCTCTGCACCGTCGAGCTGTTAAACGCGTAGAGCGCGATGATCACGAGCGGCACCCAGAGGAACGCGATCACGAGCGCCGACCAGAGTGCGAGTCCGAGCCGGGTGCGCTGTGTCTCCATCAGAGCGCCTCGAACGCGCCGAGCCGGCGCGCGATCGTCAGGTAGACGCCCATGATCAGCACCGGGATGACTGCGAAGGCGGCGGCGAACGGGATGTTCGCGTTGATGCCGATGAAGCTGTAGACGACGTTTCCGATGAAGCTCGAGCTCGGCCCGCCGACGAGCAGCGGGGTGATGAAGTCGCCGAGCGTCAGGGAGAAGGTGAAGATCGAGCCGGCGATCACGCCCGGCAGCGCCAGCGGCAGGATGACGCTCCGCAGCGTCCGCAGCCCGCGCGCTCCCATGTCGGCCGACGCCTCGATGTACGAGTCGGGGATGCGCTCGAGGGCCGCGTACACGGGCAGGACCATGAACGGAAGCCACACGTAGGAGAAGACGATCCACATCGCCCAGTTCGTGTACGCGATGTTCTGGTCCGGAAGCCCGAGGCCGCCCAGCGTCCAGTTGATCGCTCCGTCGTGCGCGAGGATCGTCCGCCACGCGTAGATGCGAACGAGGTAGCTCGCCCAGAGGGGCAGCAGCACCATCACGAAGAGCACCGCCCGCGCCCGGCCGCCGGCGATGCGGGCCATGAAGTACCCGAGCGGGAAGGCGAGGACGGCATCCGTCAGCGTCACCGCGGCCGCGATGCCCATCGTCCGCCCGGCGATGCGCAGGTAGGGCTGGCCCGTATCGAAGATCTGACGGAAGTTCGAGAGCGTCCAGTGATGGACGAGCTTGCCGGTGAACGAGTCGACGGTCCAGAGCGACGACACGAAGAGCACGACGAGGGCGCCGACGTAGACGAGCAGGAACGCCGCGACGGGTGGGGTGAGGAGGCCGGTCGCCTTCAGCCAGGGGCGACGCCACAGCACCGCTGAGAGGCGGAGGCGGGCCCGCCTCGTGCGCGGGCCCGCCGCTACCGCCGTGACGTCAACTGCCAAGCCTCACCCGGTGATCTGCGTCCAGGCTTGCTGCCAGGCGTTGTAGTCCATGCAGTCGCTCGATTTCTGCCAGCCGCACTGCGCGATCGGCGTCTTCCAGAAGAAGATCGTCTTCGAGTAGGAGGCCGGCTCGTTCAGGTGGTAGTCCGCGCACGAGCCCTTCTGCGCCTTGTTCATGAACGAGCACGCCTTCGGGTTGACGGGCGTCTCGCCGAAGACGAGCGCCTGCTTCGCCTCGACGCTCGGCTGCGTGACGTACTTCATCCAGAGGTACGCGCAGTTCGGATGCGGGGCGCGCTTCGCAAGCATCCACGTGTCGGCCCAGCCCGTCGTGCTCTCCTTCGGGATCGTCTCGCTGATCGGGGCCTTCGCCGCCTGCAGCTGAAGCGTCTGGTACGGCCAGCCCGCTCCGATCACGACGTCGCCGTTCTTGAAGTCGGCGATCTCGTCGGTCGCCGAGTTCCAGTACCGCTTGAGAAGCCCCTTCTGCTGCTTCAGCAGCTTGACCGCCGCGTCGAGCTGCGGCTTCGTCAGCTCGTAGGGGTCCTTGATGCCGAGGCTCGGCTTCGTCTTCATCAGATAAAGGGCTGCGTCTGCGATCTGGATCGGATTGTTCGGGACGGTGATCTTGCCCTTGTACTTCGAGCTGTAGATCGCGCCCCAGCTCGTCGGGGCGGGCTTCACCTTCTTCGTGTTGTAGATCAGCGTGTTCGGGCCCCACTGCACCGAGACGCCGTAATGGACGCCCTTCACCGTGTTGTGCGCCGGCGAGCGGAAGTTCGGGAGGAAGTCCTTCCAGCTCGGGATGAGCTTGACGTTCACCGGCTGCACGTCGCCGCCGTAGATGAGCCGGAGGCTCGCGTCGCCGGAGGCGGACACGAGGTCGTACTGGCCGCCGCCGCCCCCGCCGCCGCTCCGCATCAGAGCGACCATCTCGTTCGACGAGCCGGCGTCCTTGCGGTGGATCTTGCAGCCCGTCTGCCTCTCGAACGGCTTCGCGAACGACGGGTCGGAGTAGGCCGCCCACTCGATGAGGTTCAGCGAGCCCTCGCCCTTGCCAATCGTCGTCGGAAGCCCGTGGCCGGAGCTCACGCCCGCCGCCGGCACGCAAAGCGCGACCGCAACCGCCGCAATCAGCACGTGTGCCCTGTTGATCCGAGTCACTGCCCGTCTCCCTCCTTGGCGATTTCATAGGTGTGCTCCGGCCGCCATTCGAGCCGGACACGTTTCCCCCGGGCTTCGAGCACCTCCTGCGACGAGGTCTCGAGGTTCTGCCGGACGACGACGAGCCTGCCGCCTGCGTCCAGGTCGACGATGTAGCGCGTGACCATCCCGACGTAGACCACGTCGTGCACGACGCCGCCTTCGCCGGCGCCGCCGTCGTCGTCGCGCATGTGGATCTTCTCGGGCCGGATCGAGATGCGGCGCCCGTCCCGCTCGAGCACGTTCGAGACCCCGACGAAGCCGGCCACGAACTCCGTCTCGGGGTGCTCGTAGACGTCCGCCGGGGTGCCGAGCTGCTCGATTCGTCCCTCGTTGAACACGGCGAGGCGGTCGCTCATCGTGAGCGCCTCCTCCTGGTCGTGCGTGACGTAGACGAAGGTGATGCCGAGGTCTCGCTGCAGCGCCTTCAGGAACACCTGCATCTCCTGGCGCAGCTTCAGGTCGAGGGCGCCGAGCGGCTCGTCGAGCAGCAGCACCGTGGGCGAGTTGACGATCGCGCGGGCGAGCGCGACCCGCTGGCGCTGCCCGCCCGAGAGCTGCACGGGCTTCCGCCCGCCCACGCCCGGAAGCCGGACGCGCTCGAGCACCTCCTGCGCCTGCAGCCTCCGGTCCCGGCGGCTCACGCCCTTGACGCGTAGTCCGTACTCGACGTTCTCTTGCACCGTCATGTGCGGGAAGAGCGCGTAGTCCTGGAAGACCGTGTTGACGTCGCGCTCGGAGGGGGGAGTCCCCGTCACGTCGACGCCCGCGAGCTCGACGCGGCCGGCATCGGGGCGCTCGAAG
>Ga0308175_100001720_pt1 | contig 14818 bp, 12 predicted proteins | sample PhyCR1_3_FD_203893 | JGI IMG/M metagenome (GOLD analysis project Ga0308175, IMG submission 203893) | Soil microbial communities from UC Gill Tract Community Farm, Albany, California, United States - DLSLS.C.R1 | ecosystem: Environmental > Terrestrial > Soil > Agricultural land | place: USA...
ATGAGGCCGGAGATGAGCCCGGAGATGAGCGAAGTGTCGAGGCCGTCTCGGGCCACCCGAGACCGGTTCGAGGAGTCACCGGCAACACCTGCATTCCAGCACCTAACCGACCTTTCTCTCAGGACGGGCAGTCCAACCTAACCTCGCCGGACCGACGCCGCCACCCGTATCGCCGTTGTCGGTGGATCAAGAACACCCTGTCCGAACCAGACCACCGCGGCAGGCCCCGCCTTCAGGCGGCGCAACGTGCCCTGGACGCCCTCTAGCTCCTGCTCAGCGGAGGCGCCCTTCATGGCCAGCATCTGCCCACCGGAGCCCACCAAGGGAAGGCACCAACCCAGCAGTCGGGACAAGGGGGCGACGGCGCGGGAGACCACGGTGCCGAAGGACCGGATCTCGTGCAGGTCCTCGGCGCGGGCCCGGACCACCTCCACCCGATCCAGGCCAAGCTCGGTGATCGCCTCGGTCAGGAAGTCCACCCGCCGCTGCAGCGGTTCGACAAGCGTGACGGTGAGGTCCGGACGGTGCACCGCCAGCACCAGTCCGGGCAGCCCGGCACCCGAGCCAACGTCGGCGACGGTGCCCCCGGCCGGGATGCCGTCGGCCAGCACCGCGCAGTTGAGCAGGTGTCGCTCCCACAGTCGGGCGGTCTCCCGTGGTCCGATCAGACCGCGGACCACCCCGGCGCCGGCGAGCAGCCCGGCATAGCGAACGGCGGTGTCGAGGGAGTCCCCGAAGACACCACGAGCCACCTCGGGGGGATCGGGTGGCTCGGGTGTTTCACGTGAAACCGGGTCGGTCATGCAGTCCTCATACGGGTAGCACCACCACATACCGGTGCGGCTCCTGACCCTCGGACTCGGAGGTGAGACCGGCTGCGGCGACCGCGTCATGGACCACCTTGCGCTCGAACGGTGTCATCGGGTCCAGGGACACCGGCTCGCCGGACTCCTTGACCCGGTCCACGGTCTCCGCGGCGAGCTTCTCCAGACGAGTGCGCTTGGTGGCCCGGTGCCCGCCGATGTCCAGCATCAGCCGGGACCGCTGCCCGGTCTCCCGATACACCGCCAACCGGGTCAGCTCCTGCAGCGCCTCGAGCACCTCACCGTTGCGGCCCACCAGCTGGTTGAGCTCCGCACCCACGATGGACACCGACGCGCGGTCACCCTCGACGTCCATGTCCAGGTCGCCGTCCAGGTCGGCGATGTCGAGCAGCTCCTCGAGGTAGTCGGCGGCGATATCGCCCTCCTGCTCGAGCAGCGACACCCTGTCGGTGCTCTGCGACTCCTCGGTGGCGGTGGTCTCCGTGGACTCGTCGGTCACGTGGTTCTCCTCGTCGGGTGGTCAGGTAGGTCGGACGGGAAGGGCTAGGAGCCGGTGGACTCCCCGGGCTCGCCCTCCCCGGGCTTCGGCGACCGGGCCGGTCCGGACTGGGGCCGGGAGCCGGTTGGCTTCTGGCTGCTGCTGCTGCGCCGCTGGCTGCGAGACTGCTTCTTCGGCTGCTGCCTGCGCGGCGGCTCCGGCTGAGCCGGCGTCTCCTCCTCGGCCGGGGCCTCGGGGTGGGGGCGAGGCAGGATCCCGTGCCGCTTCGCTTTCTCGGCGTCCCGGGCCTCCTTGGCGCGGAACGCCGGGGTGCCCGGCGCGGGGTTGTTGCGGATCACGTAGAACTGCTGGCCCATGGTCCACAGGTTCGAGGTGGTCCAGTAGAAGAGCACACCGACCGGGAAGGCGATACCACCGACGGCGAACACGATGGGCAGCACGTAGAGCAGCAGCTTCTGCTGCTGGGCGTACTGACCGGTCATCGCGTCGGCCGGCATGTTCTTGCTCATCAGCTGCCGCTGGGTCAAGAAGGTGGTCGCGGTCATCGCGATCACCAGCACGGCGGCCAGGATCCGCACGCTGGTCAGGTCCGTGGAGGTGAAGGTGTCGCCGATCTTGGCGCCGAAGATCGTCGCGTTCGCCAGCTGGTGCACCTGCTGGGCGGTCAGGATGCCGACGCCGGTGGTCTGGTTGTGTGCCGCGTGGTCGATGAGCCGGAACAGGGCCAGGAAGATCGGCATCTGCAGGATCAGCGGCAGGCACGAGGCGAACGGGTTGGTGCCGGTCTCCTTGTACAGCGCCATCGTCTCCTGGGCGAGACGCTCCCGGTCGTGGCCGTACTTCTTCTGCAGCTCCTTCACCTTCGGCTGCAGCAGCTGCATGTTCCGGCTGGACTTGATCTGCTTGACGAACAGCGGGATCAGCGCCGCCCGGATGACCAGGGTCAGCCCGATGATCGACAGCACCCAGCCCCACCCGTTCACATCCCCCAGCAGCGCGCCGAACACGTGGTGGAAGCCGCTGAGGATGACGGACGTGATCCAGTACAGCGGCGTCATGATGGCGCTGCCGATGGAACCTAGGAAGTCGAACACTCAGGCTCCTCGAGTCTGCGTGGATGGGCGGGTCAGCGGGGTGGCGCGCGGTGCGCGGACGTCCTTGGGCGGCGGCACCGGGTCGTAGCCGCCGGCGGCCCACGGGTGGCACCGGGCCACCCGTCGCACGGCGAGCCAGCTGCCCCGCAGGCTGCCGTGCACGGTGACCGCCTCGAGCGCGTACGCCGAGCATGAGGGATGGTAGCGGCACACCTGGCCGTACAGCGGGCTGATCGCGAACCGGTAGGCCCGGAGGAGGCCGATCAAGAGGTACTTCATGCGGTGGTTCCACTCGGGGACCGGCGTGCCGAGGTCGACGTTGTCCTCGACCGGGCCAGCGCACGGTCCATGTCGGCGCCCAGCGCGGCGTACGAGGCGTCCGCAGCGGGCGGTAGGGCGCGTACGACGAGCGTGCTCGAGCGTGGCCACGACGCGAGCCGGTCCCTCGCCAGGGCACGCAGTCGACGCTTCACCAGATTACGCGTCACCGCCGGACCCACCGCCTTGCCGACCACGAATCCGATGCGGACCGGTCGGTCCGGCGATCCGGCGCGGGTGACTGCACCGTCCCCGGAGCCGGGGGTCAGCAGGTGCAGCACCATGGTCCTGGTGCCGAACCGCCGCCCCCTGCGGACCGCGTCGGAGAACTCCCGTGACGCGGTGAGCCGGTGCAGCCGGGTCAGCATGGCGGGCGCCTGCCTGCCGACGTGGTGTCGCTCAGGCCGCGAGCCGGGCGCGACCCTTGCGGCGGCGCGCCGACAGGATGGCGCGGCCGGCGCGGGTGCGCATCCGGAGGCGGAACCCGTGCGTCTTGTGGCGACGACGGTTGTTCGGCTGGAACGTACGCTTGCTCACGACTTGCTCTCCATGGGATCTGGCCGTTGGTCTCTGGCCGTGCGGATCCGGCGGTGCGGATCTGGCCGGAGGATGTGGCGGGCATGCGGACCGCCCATCCGCGGACCGGCACTGGCGAGCAGCGGCTGGTGGTCCGTGGACATGCGGCACCGGTCGGTTCCCGGTCCGACCGCCCCACGGTACGCGGTCGGCCTTCACAGGGTCAAACGCAGAAAGACGCCAGAGCCTGTGGACAACCGCTTGATCCACAGGGTCGCCGCTTGTTAGCGTGCGCCCATCGAGATCCCCGGGGCGTCTGCGCCCTCGGCGGCCCCGAGTTCTCGGTCCGGGGTCGATGCACAACCTGTGGACAAACGTGTGGAACGCTTCCCAGCGCCACCCCGACCTGCGCAAACCTGGCCCGGGACCGACGGGGCTGGGCCAGACCAGGAGGGTGACACCCACGTGGACGAAGCAACGGGTCCGGATCTGGCCGCGGTGTGGGCCGGACTGGTCGACGACCTGCCACCCAACCAGCGCGCCTGGCTAGCCGCGAGCCACCCGGTCACCATGCACGAGAACACCGCGATCGTCGCAGTGGCCGACGACTTCACCCGCAACCAGCTCGAGGGCCGGCTACGCACCCGGCTCGAGGACGCGCTCGGTGCCGCCTTCGGGGCCCAGGTCCGGATCGCGGTGACGGTGGACCCGGAGCTGGAGGCCGGTACGACGCGGCAGCCCGAGCCCTTGGCGGACGAGGCACCGCCGATAAATCCACAGATCGCTTTGTCGACAAATCCCCTCGACGTACCCACCCCGCTGCCGAGCCACAACGGTGCGACGAATGCGCGGCCGGCAGGGAACCCGGGCAGCGCGGTGGAGACCCGGCTCAATCCGAAGTACATCTTCGAGACGTTCGTCATCGGCTCCTCGAACCGGTTCGCGCACGCCGCAGCCGTGGCGGTGGCGGAGGCGCCCGGCAAGGCCTACAACCCGCTGCTGATCTACGGGGACTCCGGCCTCGGCAAGACGCACCTGCTGCACGCCATCGGCCACTACGTGCGCAGCCTGTTCAACGGCGCCCGCGTCCGCTACGTGTCCAGCGAGGAGTTCACCAACGAGTTCATCAACGCGATCCGCGACGACAAGACCGCGGTGTTCCAGCGCCGCTACCGCGACGTGGACGTGCTCTTGATCGACGACATCCAGTTCCTGGAAGGCAAGATCCAGACCCAGGAGGAGTTCTTCCACACCTTCAACACGCTGCACAACGCCAACAAGCAGATCGTGATCACCTCCGACCGGGCGCCCAAACGGCTCGAGGCGCTCGAGGACCGGCTACGCAACCGGTTCGAGTGGGGCCTGATCACCGACGTGCAGCCGCCTGACCTCGAGACCAGGATCGCGATCCTGCGCAAGAAGGCCGCCACCGAGCGGATGACCGCGCCGGCCGACGTGCTGGAGTTCATCGCCAGCAAGATCCAGACCAACATCCGCGAGCTCGAGGGCGCGCTGATCCGGGTGACGGCCTTCGCCAGCCTGAACCGGCAGCCGGTCGACCTGACGCTCACCGAGATCGTGCTCAAGGACCTGATCCCCGAGGGCGGCGAACCGGAGATCACCGCCGCGCTGATCATCGCCCAGACCGCCGCCTACTTCGGGCTGTCCATCGACGACCTGTGCGGCTCCAGCCGCAGCCGGGTGCTGGTCACCGGCCGGCAGATCGCGATGTACCTGTGCCGGGAGCTGACCGACCTGTCGCTGCCCAAGATCGGCCAGCAGTTCGGCGGCCGCGACCACACCACGGTGATGCACGCCGACAAGAAGATCCGCCAGCTGCTCGCCGAGCGGCGCAGCGTCTACAACCAGGTCACCGAGCTCACCAACCGGATCAAGCAGCAGGCCCGACAGCCGTGAGCCGGGGGCCTGACCCCGACCCAGCCGACCGGCTCGGCTGGGGAGCGACCTGGGGAACTCAGCCCCGGACCGGTGAACAGGCTGTGGACAACTGTGGGTATCCCGGACAAAGCGGGCCGGCGAACCACAGGCCTCCCGGACCCCGGCACCATGGATCCACAACTCGCCAACATCCCCAAACCGGTGCTGACCTGCGGCGTTGCCCTCGATCCACAGTTTCCACCGCTGCTACGACCACGACGAGCCCTCAACCAGATGAATCACACGGGAACACCACTGCGGCCCACGACCTGGGGATGACGCGTCGTACGGTGTTCGGACCACCGGACCAGATCAGCACTCCCGCTGCCGCGCCCGCCTCCGCCATGGCAGGATTCACATCCGCAGCAGCAGACCTTGCAGGAGGCGAACACCAGTGAAGTTCCGCGTCGAGCGCGACGTCCTAGCCGATGCCGTGGCATGGGCTGCCCGCAACCTGCCGGTGCGGCCAAGTGCCCCGGTGCTGGCCGGGCTGCTGATCGAGACCAGCACTGAGACCGGGTCGGAGGGCCTGGTGCTCTCGTCGTTCGACTACGAGACCTCCGCACGCACCACCATCCCGGCCGACGTCTCCGACGAGGGCCGCGCGCTGGTCTCGGGCCGGCTGCTCGCCGACATCTGCCGCAGCCTGCCGAACAAGCCGGTGGAGATGACCATCGACGGCGCGAAGGTGTCGCTGACCTGTGGTTCGGCCCGGTTCAGCCTGCAGACCATGCCGGTCGAGGAGTACCCCTCCCTGCCGGAGATGCCGGCGGCCACCGGCTCGGTGAACAGCGACCTGTTCGCGCACGCGGTCTCCCAAGCGGTCACCGCCGCAGGCCGCGACGACATGCTGCCGGTGCTGACCGGTGTCCGGGTCGAGATCGAGGGCGACACGATCGCGCTGCTGGCCACAGACCGGTTCCGGCTCAGCCTGCGCGAGCTCGAGTGGAACCCCGGCGCCAGCGACGCCTCGGTGGCCGCGCTGGTGCCGGCCCGGGTGCTCGCGGACACCGCCAAGTCGCTCACCTCCGGCTCCGAGGTGACCATCGCGTTGGCGGCGTCCGGCGCCGGAGACGGGATCATCGGGTTCGAGGGCTCCTCGGGCGGTGGGGTACGACGGACCACCACCCGGCTGCTGGACGGGGAGTTCCCCAAGGTGCGCAGCCTGTTCCCGTCCGAGCACCTGACCGTGGCCCGCGTCGACCGGGCCGCGCTGATCGAGTCGGTGAAGCGGGTCTCGCTGGTGGCCGAGCGCAACACCGCCGTGCAGCTGGCCTTCAGCGACGGGGTGCTGACCCTCGACGCCGGCAGCGGCGACGAGGCGCAGGCGTCGGAGTCGATCGAGGCGACGGTCACCGGCGAGGACATCACCACCGGGTTCAACCCGCAGTTCCTGCTCGACGGGCTCGGCGCGATCGAGGCGCCCATCGTGGAGCTGGCTTTCACCCAGGCGTCCAAGCCGGCCGTGATCACCGGCGCGACCCCGGACGGCGGGGCGGACACCGACTTCCGCTACCTGCTGATGCCCCGCCGGCTGCTGTCCTGACCCGGTCCGTCGGACAGGGGATAGCCTGGCCGGCGGAGTACGACGTACGTCGCGACCGCGGAAGGACACCGCATGGAACTCGGTCTGATCGGCCTGGGCAAGATGGGCGGCAACATGCGCGAGCGGCTGCGCCGCGCCGGGCACACCGTGGTGGGCTACGACCGCAACCCCGACGTCAGCGACGCGGACAGCCTGGAGGCGATGGTCGCGCAGCTCTCCGCCCCCCGGGTGGTCTGGGTGATGGTGCCCGCCGGCGACCCGACCCGGCAGACCATCCACGCTGTCGCCGACCTGCTCGACAAGGGCGACGTGATCGTCGACGGCGGCAACTCCCGGTGGACCGACGACCAGGTGCATGGCGCGGAGCTCGCCGCCCGCGGCATCGGCTTCGTCGACTGCGGGGTCTCCGGCGGCGTCTGGGGCCTGGAGAACGGCTACGCGCTGATGGCCGGCGGCGAGAAGCAGCACGTCGAGCAGGTGCAGCCGGCCTTCGACGCGCTCAAGCCGGAGGGCGAGTTCGGCTGGGTGCACGCCGGCAAGGTGGGCGCCGGACACTTCTCGAAGATGGTGCACAACGGCATCGAGTACGCCGTGATGCAGGCCTACGCCGAGGGCTTCGAGCTGCTGGAGGCCGTGGACGAGGTGGACAACGTCACCGAGGTGTTCCGGTCCTGGCGCGAGGGCACCGTGATCCGGTCCTGGCTGCTCGACCTGCTGGTGGCCGCGCTCGACGAGGACGAGGGCCTGACCAAGATCGAGGGGTACGCCGAGGACTCCGGCGAGGGCCGGTGGACCGTGCAGGCGGCCATCGACAACGCCGTCCCCATGCCCGCCATCACCGCGGCGCTGTTCGCGCGGTTCGCCTCCCGGCAGGACGACAGCCCGGCGATGAAGGCGGTCGCGGCGATGCGCAACCAGTTCGGCGGCCACGCCATGCACACCAGCGCGCCGCCGACCACCGCCGACACCCAGGGCTGAGCGCCCTCCGAGCCAGAAAGACCGCGGCGTGCACGCCAGCCACCTGTCCCTGCACGACTTCCGGTCCTACCCGGCCGTCGAGGTCGCGCTCGACCCCGGCGTGACCGCGTTCATCGGACGCAACGGGCAGGGCAAGACCAACCTGGTCGAGGCGGTGGACTACGTGGCCCGGCTGTCCTCGCACCGGGTGGCCAGCGACGCGCCGCTCGTCCGGCACGGGGCGGACCACGCGGTGGTCCGGGCGGCGGTGGTCCGCGACGGGCGCACCGCGCTGCTGGAGGTGGAGATCAACCCCGGCCGCTCCAACCGGGCGCGGGTCAACCGGTCCCCGCTCCCCCGGGCCCGCGAGCTGCTGGGCATGGTGCGCACGGTTTTCTTCTCCCCCGAGGACCTGGCCCTCGTCAAGGGCGATCCCGGCGAGCGACGCCGGTTCCTCGACGACCTGCTCACCCAGCGCGCACCCCGGTTCGCGGGCGTCCGCTCCGACTACGAGCGGGTGCTCAAGCAGCGCAACACCCTGCTCAAGTCCGCGCGCGCTTCCGGCCGCGGCGCGCGATCCGAGTCCGCGGTGGCCACGCTCGGCGTGTGGGACGCGCACCTGGCCCGCACCGGCGCGGAGCTGCTGGCCGCGCGCATCGTGCTGGTGCGCGAGCTGCGGCCGCTGGTGGCCAAGGCGTACGCCGCGGTGGCCCGGGGCGCTGGAAATGCCGAGGCCGGCCTGGTCTACCGGCCCAGCTTCGAGCTGCCCACGGAGGTCGTGGACGGCGAGATCGGACCGGACCGCAACGACCTGGTCCAGGCGCTGCTCGCCGAGCTCGAGCGGCGCCGCGGTGACGAGCTGGACCGAGGGGTGACCCTCGTCGGCCCGCACCGCGACGAGCTCGCTCTGTCGCTGGGTGAGCTGCCGGTGCGCGGGTACGCCAGCCACGGCGAGTCCTGGTCCTTCGCGCTGGCGCTGCGGCTGGCCTCCTACGACCTGCTGCGCGCCGGCGGCGACGACCCGATCCTGATCCTCGACGACGTGTTCGCCGAGCTCGACGTCGACCGGCGGGCCCGGTTGGCCGAGCTGGTGGCCGGTGCCGAGCAGGTGCTGGTCACCGCGGCGGTGCCCGCCGACGTGCCCGAGCTGCTGGACGGCAGCCGGTTCTCGGTGACGGGTGGGGAGGTGACCCGTGCCTGAGCAGGACGATCCCCTTGGCAGCAGCGGTGACAGATCCGGTGACCCGGCCGAGCGCCAGGAGCAGCCCGACCACGACGAGGCCGGCCTGGACCTGGCCCGGGTCATCGCCCGGTCGCTCGCCGGGGCGCCCCGGCAGCCGCGCCGTACCCGCGGCCGGGGCCGACGCCGCACGCCACCGTGCTCCTCCGGCGCGCACCCCGACGACCGGGACCCGCAGCTGCTCGACAGCACCATCGGCCGGCTGATCTCCGACCAGGGCTGGGACACCGAGGTGCGGGTGCACGGGGTGTTCGGTCGGTGGGAGCGGATCGTGGGCCAGGACGTGGCCGCGCACTGCACCCCCGAGGCGTTCAGCGACGGCCGGCTGACGGTGCGCACCGACTCCACCGCCTGGGCTACCCAGATGCGACTGCTCGCCGCGACCGTGGTCCGCCGGCTCAACGAGGAGCTCGGTCACGGGACGGTCACCGTCATCGACGTGCGCGGTCCGAGCGCACCGTCCTGGAAGCACGGCCCCCGGTCGGTCCGGGACGGTCGAGGCCCGCGCGACACCTACGGCTAGGCGCGCCGCACAGACCGCTCGGGCGGGTGCTCGCCGGTATGGGGACTAGAAGCCTCCCCCGTCGGAGCCTCCTGGACGCCCTCTGAGGCTCACAATCGCATCTTCTGCCTCGGTGTCCCCGTCGAATCTGTGGATGGGTACCTCGAAATCGGGGCGTCACGGGGTACACTGGACCTTGGGTCGATCCCCCGTTCGATGGACTCGCTGAACGCCAGCACCGCCGCTTGCCGGTGGTTGCCCGCGGTCCGGGACCGGCCTTCGTCATGTCAGCGTCCGTTCACCGCCCTACCGATGGGGTCATGCCAGGTGGACAGACCCGGACCAGAAGAAGGTTGCACGTGGCAGACGAGATGCCCGTTCCCGACTCCCTGAACGACGCCGGCAACGGCCACGCTGTCGAGGAGGGCAGGTACGACGCGTCGGCGATCCAGGTTCTCGAGGGCCTGGAGGCGGTCCGCAAGCGGCCGGGCATGTACATCGGCTCGACCGGCGAGCGCGGCTTGCACCACCTGGTCTGGGAGGTGGTCGACAACTCGGTCGACGAGGCGCTGGCCGGGCACTGCGACCGGATCGACGTGGTCCTGCTCGCCGACGGCGGGGTGCGGGTGGTCGACAACGGCCGCGGCATCCCGACCGGCGTCCACCCCACCGAGGGCATCCCGGCGGTCACCATGGCGCTGACCATGCTGCATGCCGGCGGCAAGTTCGGGGGCGGCGGCTACAAGGTCTCCGGCGGGCTGCACGGCGTGGGCGTGTCGGTCGTGAACGCGCTCAGCTCGCGCCTGCAGGTCGACGTACGCAACCGTGGCCACCACTGGCGGCAGACGTTCAGCCTCGGCGAGCCGGACGGGCCGCTCGAGCAGCTGGAGGAGACCGACGAGACCGGGACGACCATCACGTTCTGGGCCAGCGCGGACATCTTCGAGACCACGACGTACAGCTGGGAGACCCTGATCCAGCGGCTGCGCGAGTACGCGTTCTTGAACAAGGGCCTGGAGATCGTGGTCCGCGACGAGCGGAAGCAGGCCGAGGAGATCGCGGACGCGATGGCCGACGGCACCTCCGGCGAGGAGGCGGCCGCGGAGCCCGCCGAGCGGGACGACGAGGGTCACCGGGTGCTGCAGGAGCGGTTCCGGTTCGACCGCGGTCTCGTGGACTACGTCGAGCACCTCAACCGCGGCAAGGTGCACGCGCACCCGAGCATCATCGACTTCGGCGCCGAGGTGAACGGCGCCGGCATGAGCCTCGAGGTGGCCATGCAGTGGAACACCACGTTCACCGAGTCGGTGCACACCTTCGCCAACACCATCAACACCCACGAGGGCGGCACCCACGAGGAGGGCTTCCGGGCCGCGCTGACCTCGCTGGTGAACCACTGGGGTGAGGACTGGGGCCTGATCAAGAAGAAGGAGGACCGGGTCTCCGGCGATGACGTGCGCGAGGGCCTGACCGCCATCATCTCGATCAAGCTCGGCGAGCCGCAGTTCGAGGGCCAGACCAAGACCAAGCTCGGCAACACCGAGGCCAAGGGCTTCGTGCAGCGGGTGGTCAACGAGCAGCTCGGCGCCTGGCTGGAGCAGAACCCCGCCGAGGGCAAGGAGATCGTCCGCAAGGCGATGGCCGCGGCGTCCGCGCGGATCGCGGCCCGCAAGGCACGTGACCTGGCCCGCGGCCGCAAGGGCCTGCTCGGCGGCGGTGGGCTGCCCGGCAAGCTCTCGGACTGCCAGTCGACCAACCCCGAAGAGTGTGAGGTCTTCATCGTCGAGGGCGACTCGGCGGGCGGTTCGGCCAAGGGCGGCCGGGACCCGCGGATCCAGGCGATCCTTCCTATCCGCGGCAAGATCCTCAACGTCGAGAAGGCCCGCATCGACAAGGTGCTGGCCAACCAGGAGGTGCAGGCGATCATCTCCGCGCTCGGCACCGGCATCCACGAAGACTTCGACATCGACAAGGTGCGCTACCACAAGATCGTGATGATGGCCGACGCCGACGTCGACGGCCACCACATCCGCACGCTGCTGCTCACCCTGCTGTTCCGGTTCATGAAGCCGCTCATCGAGCACGGCTACGTCTACCTGGCGCAGCCGCCGCTGTACCGGCTGCGCTGGAACAAGCCGCACGAGCACGAGTACGTCTACTCCGACGCCGAGCGAGACGCCCTGGTCCGCGCCGGGCAGGCGGAGGGCAAGAAGCTGCCCAAGGAAAACGCGATCCAGCGCTACAAGGGTCTCGGCGAGATGAACCCCGACGAGCTGTGGGACACCACGATGGACCCGGCGAACCGGCTGCTGCTGCAGGTCACGCTCGAGGACGCCGCGCAGGCCGACGAGATGTTCTCGGTGCTGATGGGGGAGGACGTCGAGCAGCGCCGGTCGTTCATCCAGCGCAACGCCAAAGACGTCCGCTTCCTCGACATCTGATGCCTGCTGTCAGCGTGAGGCTGTCTGCGTCCCCCGCCACCCCGGGGTGCTTGGGCGGCGCGTCGGCCGGTAGCCGCCGCCGTGGTCGTGCACCGCTGCGACCGCCGCGGCCAAGCCCTTTTACGCACCCCGGAGCGGCGTGTGCCGCCGCCGGCCCCCCACTGCCAGACCGCGTCGCAAGTCGAACCGCACAGCTTCAGCCGAGCACCAGAAGGAAATGACCAGTGACTGATAACACCATCGAAGGCGGCGGGCCGACCGGGCCGGGCGGGCGGATCGAGCCGGTCGAGCTGCAGGTGGAGATGCAGCGGTCCTACATCGACTACGCGATGACGGTGATCGTGGGCCGGGCTCTGCCGGACGTCCGCGACGGCCTCAAGCCGGTGCACCGCCGGGTGCTCTACGCGATGTACGACGGGGGCTACCGCCCGGACCGCGGCTACTCGAAGTGCTCTCGTGTGGTCGGCGACGTGATGGGCCAGTACCACCCGCACGGCGACTCCGCGATCTACGACACCCTGGTCCGGCTGGCTCAGCCCTGGGTGATGCGCAACCCGCTCGTGGACAGCCAGGGCAACTTCGGCTCTCCGGGCAACGACCCCGCGGCCGCGATGCGGTACACCGAGTGCAAGATGGCGCCGCTCGCCATGGAGATGGTCCGCGACATCGACGAGGACACCGTCGACTTCGCACCCAACTACGACGGCCGCTCCCAGGAGCCGGGCATCCTCCCGGCGCGCTTCCCGAACCTGCTGGTCAACGGCTCGGCCGGGATCGCGGTCGGGATGGCCACCAACATCCCGCCGCACAACCTGCGTGAGATCCACGACGGCGTGCAGTGGGCGCTCGAGCACCCGGACGCCACCCGTGAGGAGCTCCTCGAGGCCCTCCTGGAGCGGATCAAGGGTCCCGACTTCCCCACCCACGGGCTGATCGTCGGCCGGCAGGGCATCGAGCAGGCCTACCGCACCGGGCGCGGCTCGGTCACCATGCGCGCGGTCATCGACGTGGAGGAGGACAACAAGGGCCGCACCCAGCTGGTGATCACCGAGCTGCCCTACCAGGTCAACCCCGACAACCTGGCGCTGAAGATCGCCGAGCTGGCCGACAGCGGCAGGATCCAGGGCATCGCCGACGTCAAGGACAACACCTCGGCGCGCACCGGCCAGCGGCTGATCGTGATCCTCAAGCGCGACGCGGTGGCGCGAGTCGTGCTGAACAACCTCTACAAGCACACCGAGCTGCAGACCAACTTCGCCGCGAACATGCTGGCGCTGGTCGATGGGGTGCCCAGGACGCTGACCCTCGACCAGTTCATCAGCCACTGGATCACCCACCAGGTCGAGGTCATCCAGCGTCGTACTCGCTTCCGGCTGCGCGAGGCGGAGAAGCGCGCCCACATCTACCGCGGCCTGGTCAAGGCGCTGGACATGCTCGACGAGGTGATCGCGCTGATCCGGCGCAGCCCCGACGTCGAGGAGGCCCGGGACGGGCTGATGGCGCTGCTGGACGTCGACGAGGTGCAGGCCCAGGCGATCTTGGACATGCAGCTGCGCCGGCTCGCGGCCCTGGAGCGGCAGAAGATCATCGACGAGCTGGCCAAGATCGAGGCGGTGATCGCCGACCTCGAGGAGATCCTCGCCAGCGAGGAGCGGCAGCGGCAGATCATCTCCGAGGAGCTCTCCACCATCGTCGAGAAGTTCGGCGACGAGCGGCGCTCCCAGATCATCCCCGCCGACGGTGACCTGTCCATGGAGGACCTGATCCCCGACGAGGACCTGGTCGTCACCATCACCCGCGGCGGCTACGCCAAGCGCACCCGCGCTGACCTGTACCGCACCCAGAAGCGTGGCGGCAAGGGGGTGCGCGGCGCCACGCTGCGCGGCGACGACGTGGTGCAGCACTTCATGGCCACCAGCAACCACCACTGGCTGCTGTTCTTCACCACCGCCGGCCGGGTGTACCGCACGAAGGCCTACAACCTGCCGGAGGCCGCCCGGGACGCGAAGGGCGGGCACGTGGCCGGGCTGCTGCAGTTCCAGCCGGACGAGCAGATCGCCCAGGTGCTGGCCATCCGCGACTACGACCAGGCGCCCTACCTGGTGCTGGCCACCCGCAACGGCCTGGTGAAGAAGACCAGGCTCGGGGAGTACAACAGCCCGCGGCAGGCCGGCGTGATCGCGATCAACTTCCGCGAGACCGAGGACACCGAGCAGGGCGACGAGCTGATCGGGGCCGAGCTGGCATTCCCGGAGGACCACATCCTGCTGGTGACCCGGGAGGGCCAGTCGATCCGGTTCCGTGCCGACGACACCCAGCTGCGGCCGATGGGCCGGGCCACCTCCGGGGTGACCGGGATGAAGTTCCGCAACAGCGACTCGCTGCTGTCCATGTCGGTGATCCGCGCCGCCCAGGTGCAGGCCGAGCACGATGCCGGCCTCGACGACGAGTCCGCCCCGGAGGCCGCTCCCGCCGGACCGTACTTCGGGGTGCAGCCGCAGTACGTCTTCACGATCACCGACCGAGGGTTCGCCAAGCGGACCCGGATCACCGAATACCGGCTGCAGAGCCGCGGCGGGCTCGGGATCAAGGCGATGAAGGCCGACGACGAGCGCGGCCACCTGGTGGGCGCGTTCATCGTGGTCGAGGGCGACGAGGTGCTGTCCATCAAGGAGTCCGGACAGGTCACCCGTAGCGCGATCGACGACACCCTGCGTCCCACCGGGCGCGACACCAAGGGCGTGAAGTTCGTCGGGGTCAGCGGCGGTGACCGGGTCGCCGTGGTCGCCCGCAGCGTCGAGCAAGCCGCCGAGATCGAGGAGGAGCCGGACACCGAGCCCGACTCGGGACCCAGTGGTGAACCCGACGAGGGGCCGGATCCCGCGCCGGAGACGTCCTGACTAGTCCGTTCCCACCCAGGTGCAACAATCGTGGGGATGGTGC
>Ga0308175_100001722_pt1 | contig 14808 bp, 10 predicted proteins | sample PhyCR1_3_FD_203893 | JGI IMG/M metagenome (GOLD analysis project Ga0308175, IMG submission 203893) | Soil microbial communities from UC Gill Tract Community Farm, Albany, California, United States - DLSLS.C.R1 | ecosystem: Environmental > Terrestrial > Soil > Agricultural land | place: USA...
AAGTATTCGGCGGCCTTCGGTCGCGGCTTGGCCGGATCGACGATGAGTGCGCCGTACATGCCGTTGGCGATGTGCATCGCGACCGGCGCGGTGCCGCAGTGATACATGAACGCGCCGGGGACGTGGGCCACGAAACGATAGTGCAGCGAGTCATTGGGCATCACGTTGACGTAGTACTTGCTTGGCGCGATCTCCGCCGCATGAAAATCCATGCTGTGCGGGATGTTCGCCTGGTTGATCAGGGTAAAATCCACCGTGTCCCCCTGGCGCACGTGCAGCGCCGGGCCCGGCACAGTGCCGCCGAAGGTCCACGCGGCATAGGTGACGCCCGGGGCGATCCGAACCTCGGCGTGCTTGATCTCCAGGCGGATGCGGTGGACCTTGCCCGGCTCCGCCGGGGCAAGCCGGGCGAGGCGGGGGGCCGGCTCCGCCTTGGGACCCCCGATGGGCGCTTCGCCGTGCGACACGTCGGAGGGCGGGTTGCTGTCCGGGGCTTCCTGCGGGCTCGCGACGGCCTCCTGTCGAGATGGGGGTTGCGGAGCGCGCGGCGGGGCGTTGCGGCAGGCGGCGACCACGAAGAGCGCCGCCGTGAAGGCGAACAGGCGATTCATCGGCATCCACCTCGCTTGGCATGATCGTACTGGCAAGCACGAACGTCGGGTGTGTCCCCATGGTAGATCGAAGCGGAACCAAGGACAACCCGTGCACACTCGCAGCGCGCTACCCGTCCACCCGCCGGCCGGTCGCGGTATCGAACCAGTGCAGTCGCTGGGGGTCGGCATGGAGCCCGACCACCGACTCGATGTCAGGCACCGGCTCGGGCGGCGCGATCAGGCGGACCTCTTCGCCTCGGCCCTGCGCCCCCAGGCGGAGATGGACCAGTAGCTCGCTGCCACGGGGCTCGACGACATCGACACGGGCGCGCGCCTCGCCGTGCTCGGCGGAGGTCATGGCCAAGTCGTGCGGCCGAACCCCCAGCGTGATCGCGCGGCCGTCGGCCGGCGCCCCCGCGTCCGACCGAATGGACCACCCCGCCGGACCCTTCCAGGTGCCCGCGTTGACGCCGCCCGGCAGAAAGTTCATCGCCGGCGAGCCGACGAATCCTGCGACGAACATCGTAACCGGGCGCCGGTACACCTCCATCGGCGGCCCCACCTGCTCCACCAGTCCGTCCCGCATCACCGTCACCCGCCCTCCGAGCGTCAGCGCCTCCTCCTGATCGTGCGTGACGTACACGATGGTGGCCCCCAGGCGCCGGTGCAGGCGGGCCAGCTCGGCCCGAGTCTCCACCCGGAGCTTGGCATCGAGGTTGGAGAGCGGCTCGTCGAACAGGAACACCTTGGGATCGCGAACCATCGCCCGCCCCAGCGCCACCCGCTGGCGCTGGCCACCGGAGAGCTGGCTCGGCTTCCGCTCGAGCACGGGCTCGAGGCCGAGCGGCTGCGCCACCGCCTCGACCCGCTCGGCGATGGTGCCCTTGGCGGCGCCACGCATGCGAAGCCCGAAGGCGAGGTTTTCCCGCACGCTCATGTGGGGATAGAGCGCGTAGCTCTGGAACACCATCGCGATGTCCCGTTCCTGCGGCGGCAGGTGGGTGACGTCGCGATCGCCGATGAACACCTGCCCGCCCGTGGGGGTCTCGAGGCCCGCGATCATGCGGAGCGCCGTGCTCTTGCCGCAGCCCGACGGGCCCACCAGCACCATGAACTCGCCGTCGGCAATGTCGATGTCGAGGCCGCGGGCGGCCACGTGCCCGTTGGGATAAGTCTTCTCCACCCCTGCCAGCCGTACCGACGCCATGGGCTACCCTTTCACCGCGCCGGCCGTGAGACCCTGCACGATCCGTCGCTGGAACGCCAGCACCAGGAGCGCCACCGGCGCGGTGGCCACCACCGCGGCCGCGAGGATCTGGCCCCATGGCACCTGGTACTGCCCGCGAAACAGCGCGATGGCCACCGGCACCGTCTGCCGCTCGGGGCCCAGGGTGAAGGACAGCGCGAAGAGAAACTCATTCCAGCTATACACGAAGGTGAGGATAGCGGTGGCCGCGAGCCCCGGGAGGGCCAGCGGCCAGATGATCTCGCGGATGGTGCGGAGCCGGCTTGCCCCGTCCACCATGGCGGCCTCCTCGAGCTCCGCCGGGAGCTGGCGGAAGAAACCCACCAGCAGCCACACCGTGAGCGGCATCGCAAAGGTGAGATACGGCAGGATGAGTCCGGGATAGGTGTTGATGAGGTGCAGCCGGCGGAGTAGCAGGTACAGCGGCGAGACCACCGAGATCTGGGGAAAGACGCTCACCGCGAGGATCAGCCCCAGGAGCGGCACCTTGCCGGGAAACCGGAGCCGCGCGAGCGCGTAGGCGCAGAGCCCGCCCACCACCACGCAGAACACGGTCGTAGTGCCCGCGACGATGAGCGAGTTCCGGATCGGCACCCAGAAGTCCCGCTGGGTGAACAGCGCACGGTAGTGCTCCGTCACCAGCACATGGGGAATCAGCGACGGCCGCACGAACAGGCTCGCTTCGGGCGTGAACGAGGAGACGATGGCCCAGTAGAGCGGGAAGGCGCTGGTCAGGACCATCGCCACGATCGCCACGGTGCCCCATCGGCTCGGCCTCATGCCCGGGTCTCCGTGAGGCCCGCGCCGAGAAACCGGATGTATCCCAGCGCCAGCGCGAAGGTCACCGCGAACACGATGACCGACAGCGCCGAGCCGTACCCGAAGCGAAGGTTCTGCAGCAGGGTGTTGAAGGTGTAGAGCGCGATCGGCTCGGTGGAGGTGCCGGGCCCGCCCCCCGTCATCACGTACACCAGATCGAACACCCGGAAGGCGTCGAGCGTACGAAAGATGAGCGCCACCAGGATGGCCGGCCGAAGCAGCGGCAGCGTCACGTAGCGGAACTGGCGCCACGCCGAGGCCCCATCGATGCGTGCCGCCTCGTAGAGCGACGCGTCGATGTTCTGGAGCCCGGCCAGGAGCAGCAGGGCCACGAACGGCGTCGTCTTCCAGACGTCGGCCAGGATCACCGGTACCCATGCGAGTCCGGCCTGGATGAACCACACCGGCGGCTGCCGCACCAGATGGAGGTCGGACAGCAGCGCGTTGGCGATGCCCGAGCGGCCCTCGAAGATGAACCGCCAGAGCAGCGCACTCACCACCGTCGGGATGGCCCAGGGCACCAGCACCGCGGCCCGCACGAGGGCCCGGCCGCGGAACGCGCGGTTCATGGCGAGCGCCAGCCCGCAGCCCAGCACCAGCTCGAGGGTCACCGTGGCGACCGTGAAAATGAGCGTGTGTCCCAGCGCCTCACGGAACCGGGCATCGCCGATGGCCTCGAGGTAGTTCTGGAGACCGATGAACGGCCGGCCGAGCCAAGGCATGCGGAGGTCGTGGAGGTGGACCGATTCCCACACGGTCCAGAGCAGCGGGAACAGGGCGACCAGCAGGATGGTGGCGACCGCCGGCGCGGCCAGCCACCAGCCCAGGCGCGCCTCGCGGTGTTCGGCGGAGAGCGGTGGGCGCGTCATCGGCTGGCGGGCTCAGCGGGTCGCACGCATCCCTCCCTCCCCCAGCCCCACCCGATCGAGTAGCGCCTGCATCTCCTTCGCCGCCTGCGCCAGCGCCGGGGCGGGATCCAGCTGCCGGGTGAGCGCCCGATGCAGGTAGATCTGCAGGATATCCGAGAGCTGAGTGTACACCGGCGTCACCGGACGCGGGACCGCGTGCTCGATGATGGTGCGGGCCTGGGCCGGAGGAATGGCGAGTGCCCGGGCCAGGGCCGGGTCATCGTACATGGCGGGACGGGTGGGGAACTGGCCCACCCCCCGGGCGCGCTCGAGCATCTGCTCGGGCCGGGTGAGATACTCGATCACGGCCCAGGCCGCGTCGGGATGCGCGCTGTTGGCGTTGATCGCGAGCTGCGCGCCACCCAGCGCGGCCGTGGGATGCCCGCCCGGCTCGGCGGGCATGGTCGCGACCGCGTAGTGGCCCGCCACCCGCGAGGTGGCGCTGTCCGCCATGAGCGCGTAGGCATAGGGCCAGTTGCGCATGAAGGCGGTCTCGCCGTTCTGGAACGCGAACCGCGACTCCTCCTCGTGCCACGTAAGCGCGGACGGGGGCACCAGCGTGTCCCGATAGATCTGATCGCGCATGGTGGTGAGCGCCCGGACCGCCGGGGGCGCGCTCACCGTCACCCGGGTCCCGTCGAGAATCCGCCCGCCGAACCCGCCAAGGTACTCGCTGAAGACGGTCACCAACCCTTCGTAGCGCGCCCCTTGCCACACCAGCCCGTAGGGAAGGCCATGCTCCGCGCGGGCGCGCTCGGCGTCCTGGTCCAGCTCGGTGAACGTGGTGGGCGGCGACCGCATCAGGTCGGTGCGCCAGTAGAGCATGCCGACGTCGACGAACCAGGGGATTGCATAGAGGCGGCCATTCCAGCGGTTGGCCGTCACGGTGGCCGGGAAGAACGAGTCGGTGGCCGGCCGAAACCGGTCCAGATCGAGGATCCAACCCGCGGCGGCGAACTCCGGAGTCCACACCACGTCGAGCTGCAGGATGTCGGGCTCGCTCGCGCCGGCGTTGAGCCACTGCACGTAGAGCTGGTGCCGCTGGTCGGCCGCGTCGGGCGTGGCTCGCTGCACCACGCGGATGTCGGGGCGTAATTGGGCCAACCGCGCGAGCTGCCGCCGGAGCACGTCGCCCTCGGCGCCGAGTACGCTGACGGGCAAGGTGATGACCGCCGGGCCTCTCGGGGGCGCCGACCGGCAGCCTTGCAGGACCAGCAGCGCGAGCCCGGCGGCGAGCGACCGAAGCGAGAAACCGGCGTGGGGGGTGGGGATTGGTGCGTCTCCCGGAGAGGCGTACCGCGTGCGACCTGACACGGTAATACATGACGGTCATCCGTGCTAGCGGCGACATCGCCTTGCGGTCAAGGCACGCCTAGCGCTATTGTGGGCGGAACGCCCGGCCGGCGGCCGGCGCGCGAGACTTAATCGGAAGATTGTCGTGATCGCATCCACCCGGTCCCGTTCCCCCACGGGAGCTGCAGCGCCGCGGGACCAGCAATCCAGGTCGCCTGTGACAGATGTGGACCGGGACAGCTATTCCCGGGAGCGTCACAATGGCCCCCATCCCGACCGAGACCAGTGCCTCGCACGGTGTCAGCCGGTTCCCACCGTAGTCGCCCAAGTTCCTGCCTGGCGTCACGCATCTCGCCTCACGTTCTCCGCTTCCACCCCCGTCCAGCACGCTCACGTCGGCCTGGCTGCGGCCTTGCTGGTGTGCGCTCAACTTGGCGGATCCCAGGAATGGAGGTAAGCCACATGCACCGCAGCTGTCGTTCGATCCGTGCCGTCATTCACTTCGCCGCCACGGCGCTCGCGGGGCTACTCGTTCTGTCCGTCGTGCCGCCCTCGACGGCCGTCGCGCAGGGCGCCGCCCAAACCGGCTCCATCGGCGGGAAGGTGGTGGACGAGAAAGGAGCACCCATCGTCGGCGCCCAGGTGGGCGTTCAGGGGACGACCGCGGGTGCCCAGACTGGCACGAACGGGGAGTACGAGATCGACCGGGTTCCCGTGGGAGCTCATCTTGTCCGGGCGCGCATGGTCGGTTTCCGTCCCGACTCGGCGAACGTGACCGTCGCGCCCGACCAGCGCCTGAGCCAGGATTTCACGCTTACCAGAAATCCGCTGCAGCTCCAGACCCTGGTTGTCACCGGTACGCAGACGCCCAGGATGAATCTCGACGCCAGCGTCGCCGTTACCTCGCTGACCGCGCAGGACATCCAGCGGGCCGTGCCGCGGAGCACCACCGAAGCGCTTCGCTATGTACCGGGCTTTACCCGGGTCGAGAGCTCCGGCGGGGAAGTCAACGAAAACATCTCGATCCGCGGCATTCTTGGCGTCGAGTACGTGAACTTCCTGGAAGACGGGCTGCCGGTATTTCCCACTATGCACACGTTTTTCATGAACGCCGACAATCTGTTTCGGATAGACGAGAACGTCGAACGGATGGAGGTAGTGCGGGGCGGTGCGTCGGCCCTCTTCGGGTCCAATACGCCGGGCGCCATGATCAACTTGATCAACAAGACCGGCGGGGACCGCTTCGACGGTACCTTGCGCGCGACGGGCGCCACCCAAGGGCTCGCCCGTTTCGACCTCAACGCCAATGGGCCACTGGGCGACGCCTGGCGATTCAACGTGGGCGGGTTCTACCGCTACGACCACGGCGTGCGGGACCCCGGGTTTCCGGGCATCCGGGGCGGCCAGGTCAAAGGCAGCGTGACCCGCCTCCTCTCGAACGGGTACATCCGCCTGTCCGCCAAGGTGATCGACGACCGCAACCAGTTCATTCTCGACCTGCCATTCGTGAATCCGGACGACCCGCAATACGTCGCCGGCTTCGGCAACTACGGCTCATTCAACAGCCCCGAGGGGCTCGATCTTCGAGTTCCCATCCCGACCGGCGACCTGAGCCTGCCGCTCGACAATGGACTCCGCACGCAGGCGCAGTGGTACACCGCCGATGTCGGATTCGACCCGACCCCTGAATGGCACATCCAGAATAGCGCCCAGTTCATGCAGGACCAGCAGGAATGGAACGCGCTGGTGCCGTCCACGGCCGTCCCGGCGTCGGATTTCGCCACCGCGAGCAAGGGCCAGGGGGGGCTGGGACTGCCCGCGGGGAGTACCCTGTCGCTGACCTATACCAACGTGCTCGACCCGACGGGCAAAACTCATCTGCCGTTCAGCACCGCGAACGGTCTGGTGGCTCCGGGCCAGCTGATTCATGTGGGCAAGCCGCTCTCCGCATTCCAGGACCAGATTCAGATCCGGCGGACCTTCGGCAAGCATACCCTGTCGTTCGGCACCTACTTCGCCAACTACTCGCAGGACAATCACTGGTATTTCACCCAGATCCTCACCGACGTGGGTGACCAGACCCATTTCCTCGATGCGGTGGTCACGCCGCCGGGAGGCACGCCGGATAGTGTCACCAAGAACGGGTTCCTGAATCAGCTCTCCGGCTACACCAACGGTTCGGGCCAGACCAGCGTCATATCCGGCGTGTTGGGCGGCGAGATCCAGCTCACCGACAAGCTCCGGGCCGACCTCGGGGTCCGCGGAGAGTACGACAAGTTCGTGCAGAGCTCCGAGAACACGGCGACCTTCGACCTGGACGGCGACTCCACCACGACGTACAACAATGAGACCTTCGGGAACGGCAGTTTCCGGCATTTCGATCGCGGAATCAGCGATTGGTCCGCCTCCCTGGGCCTCAACTACACGCTCCGGCCGAACCTCTCGCTCTACGCGGCCGGCGCGCGGGGCTTCAAGATGCCCGCGCTGGACGAATTCCTGAACGCCACGGCCGAGCAGCAGGTCGATCTCTTCGAATCGAAGGAGGTGCAGTCGATCGAGGGGGGCGTCAAAGGCTTCGTCGGCCCGATTGGATTTACCGTGGGCGGATTCTGGACCAAGCTGAAGAATGTGGTGAGCCAGGGCCTGGTGATCGACAGCATTACCGGAGGATCCACGTGGATCATCGTCCCTTCGCCGGAGAACAAGTCCTACGGCACGGAGATCGAGCTGGTGGCGAATCCCACCGCGGGGCTTCAGCTCCTGGGCAGCGCGACGATTCTCAAGGCGGAGCTGGGCACCGGCGCCGGCGCGGACATCGGGAGCCGGATCGCCGGGGTACCGACGTCGATCGCGAATGCCGCGGCGGTGTATTCGGTTCGCGGCCTGCAGCTCAAAGGCGACTGGCACTGGGTGGATCGGCGACCGGTGGATGTGACCGCGGGCGTCTCGCTCCCGGCCTACAGTTACTTCAACTTCGGGGCGGCGTACGCGCTCCCCGGAAGCGGCACGACCATCAACGTGGACCTGCTGAATGCCTTCCAGGGTAAGGGCCTCGAGGAAGGCAATCCCCGGTTGGTGACCACCGGTCCAGTGTTCCTGGCGCGGCCGATTCTACCGCGGCGGTTCCAGGTGTCGGTGTCGTACGACCTCGGATCGGCCGGAGCGGCGCAACGGCTGCACTGAGCTGACCCAGAGGTAAGCGAGAATGACAATGGCGAGAGCGTTGGTCGCACTCGGAAGCTGGTGCGGCCACGCTCTCGTTGCCGTTGGCCTGCACGCGCAGGGCGTGCCGCCCCACCCGGCGGATTCCACCTTTCTCCTCACAACCGACGATCCGGCTCGGTTCCCGTCGCCGTTCATCGGCAACGGTCGCATTGGCGTGGTGATTCCATCGCTCGGCATCGGCGCGACGCCGTCCATCGCGGCCGGATTGTACGAGCATGGACCGAACGATGTTCCGCGGATCGCGGCGGTTCCGGCCTGGAATGCGGTGGCAGTGGCCGACGGGGATCACTGGATCGAGCCCGACCGCGACTCCATCGGCGCCTACCGCCAGACGCTCGACATGGCCACGGCCACGGTCACCACGAGCTACCAGTGGATGGCCGGTGACCGCCGCATCGATGTTCGGGTCGAGATGTTCGTCTCCCGTGGGCCGGCCGGCGTGGCCGCCATCCGGCTCGAGCTCACGCCCAAACAGGCGGGGCCGATCCGGGCCCGCTTCGCCCTGGCCGGCTGGCCGTCCCCCAAACGGCTGCCGCTCGACACCCTCAAACACGTCACCTGGTGGTGGGGGCCGGACGAGCTCTGGTACCCCGGACGCGTGGCCGTGACGTCGCGGACCGCGCGCGCGGCGGCCGGGTCCGCCCGCCTGTCTATGGGCGGAAGTCCGGTGGGACGTGCGATCCCAGTGGGCGAGTCGGCCGAAGTCCGCTGGCCCGCCGACCTCCCCGCCGCCCGGGTGCGCACCCGCGCGCGGGGCGACTCGGCGCTGGTCGAGATCGCGTTCGAGGCCGCGGCCGGGCAGACCTATCGCTTCACCCAGCTCACCGCATTCGCCTCCGGCGCCGAACCGGGGCTGGCGGGCCCGCCGCTCGCCGTCGCGGCCAGCCGCCTGCGCCAGGCCAGCAAGGCCGGCTACGAGGGCGTGGCCGCGGCCAACGCCAAGGCCTGGGCCGACCGCTGGGCCACCGACATCCAGATCGACGGCGACCCCGAGCTCCAGCGGGTGAGCCGGACGATGCTGTTCTATCTGCTCTGCAGCGCCGACTCGGGCACCGCGATGGGCATCCCACCGATGGGCCTGTCCAGCGCGGGCTATTACGGCCATGTGTTCTGGGACAGCGACACCTGGATGTTCCCATCCCTCCTCGTGACCCATCCCGACATGGCCCATTCGATGGTGGCCTTTCGGGCCCGCACGCTGCCGGCGGCCCGGATCAGGGCGCGCGCGCACGGCTTCCGCGGAGCCATGTATCCCTGGGAAGCGGACGAGCGCGGTATGGAGACCACGCCTCACTTCGCCGCTCAGAACGCGAGCTCGGAGATCCACGTCACCGGCGACGTGGCCTATGCCCAGTGGCAGTACTACCTCGCCACCGGTGATTCGGTGTGGCTGGCGCGCGAAGGGTTCCCGGTCCTCCGCAGCGTCGCCGACTTCTGGGTCAGCCGCGCCTCCCGCGACTCGGCCGGCGGCTACCACATTCGGAACGTGGTCTCGGTCGCCGAAGGGCTGGTCGGAGTGAGCGACGACGCGTACACCAACGCCGTGGCCCGGCTGAGCCTTCAGTTCGCCACGCATGCCGCGGCGCGCCTGGGCACGCCCGCGGATCCGCGCTGGCGGCAGGTGGCGGACAAGCTGCACATGCCCATCGACTCCACCACCGGGTCGTGGCGGACCTACGAAGGGGCGCCCGATTCAACCCTCGGCTGGGTGACCCCGCTGCTCGCATTTCCGCTGGGAGTGCCGATCGGTGACGCCGCCAAGCGCGCGCACCTCGACCAGGTGGTCCACCGGCTCGGCGACGAATCCGTGGGGGCGATGATGGGGATTACGCTGCTCTCGGTGGGCGCCGCCGAGCTGGGCGACCGCGGCCTGATCGACACCTTGCTGCCGTACAGCTATCGCAATCATCTCAAGGGGCCCTTCCTGGTTCCGTCGGAGACGCCAACCAACAACGCGTTCGCCTTTCTGACCGGAGCCGGCGGGTTCCTCCAGCAGATCCTGTTCGGATACACCGGGCTCAGGTTGGGTGAGAAAGGGCTCGCGCCGGCATTTCGGCCGGTGCTGCCCTCCCGGGTCCGCCGCCTGGTGATCCGGAATCTGCACATCCGCGGCGCCGCGACCGATGTGGTGGTGGATTCGACCGGGCTGCACATGTCCGCGAGCCGCGCTTCCGGCGCGGCCACCGCACGATGACCGGTCCGAGCTTACCGTGATCGCGCTGCTTCTCCTGCTCCAGGCCGCTCAGGCCCCCGTGCTGGCGTTCCCCGAGCGAGGGCTCGACGACCCGGCCGCGTACCAGGGCTATCAAACCCGGTTCTACCGCGACGCCATCGGCAACACGGTGCAGATCTACCTGGAGCCGCGCGGCGGCCGCGTGGTGAACCTGTGGGCCGATGCGGTGGACGAAAGCCTTGCCTTCACCGTGCGGGACGCCGCTGGCCGGTCGGTACGGCTCGACTGGGCGGCCGACAGCGCGGTGGCTGGACCAGCCGGCACCGAGCGAACGCTCGAGTGGCGGCTCTCGATTCCGGCCTCGCGGGCCACCATCGGCTGGTTCGTGCTCGGCTCGATGCGGGTGGAGCGGGACTTCCAGTACGCCAAGGCCGGTCTCAAGCCATTCCGCGCGCCGCGCTTTTACGTGGCCGAGGAATCCCTGCTCGTGGCCAACGTGGCACGGCTGCCGGCGGAGGAGCGCCAGCGTCACCTGGGCCTGCTCAACGCCGGGAGCGTGGCCGAGCTCCGATCACGCCTCCTGCCGACCGTTGCGGGGCGGTGTACCACGGAGTGCCGAGCGCGAATCGAGCGCCCGTCGCTCGACGGGCGCAACCACCTCTCGCTCGAGCTGAGCGCCGATCCGCGTGAAGCGGCGATGCGGGTGGACTCGCGGACGGTCACCTTCCGGTCTCGCAGCGCTCGCGGACCACTCCGGATTGTCGTGCGGATCGGCACCGATGGCGCGGCCCTCACACCGCTGGCGCGCGATTCCATCTTTACCCGTCCCTTCCTCGACTTCCTGGCGGCGGCGCAGGGCGACACGGCCGGCGCGCGGGGACGCCGGCTCGAGCGCGAGGTGCGGGGTGTGGAGCTGCTGAGCTCCGAACAAAAGCTGATGGCCGGGCTGCCCAATTTCGCAACCTACTTCGGCCGCGACATGCTCATGGCTGCGCTCATGATGCGGACCATCTGGCGGCCGGCGATGTCGGAACACGTCATCGCGAGCGCGCTCCGGAAGCTGTCGCCCCGGGGCGACGTGAGCCACGAGGAAGCCCTCGGCGGCCAGGCCATCCGCGAGAACTCGGCGGAATACAACCGGCTGATGGCCGCCTATTTCACCGCAGCCTCCGGCGACCCGGCCGCGCCCGGCGACACCCTCGCGCGCGCGCGCGACGTGTTGTCGCACCTGGCCCGGACCAGAGAGAACTACCACATGCTCGACGACGAGTTCCAGCTCCCGATCGTCGAGGCCCGCTACCTGGCCGACACGACGGTGCCCGCGGCGGAGAAGCGCGGCTTTCTGCTGCAGGCGGACAGCGGCGGAGCGACTCGGCTCGGGCTCATGCTCCGGGAGATGGCGCTCGTCGCCGACGAGACCCGCGCCTATGCCCAGGACCCCCGGCCGGCGAACCTGGTGTCGTTCGAGCGCCTCGACTCGACCCGTTGGCGCTCGGCGAGCTGGCGCGACAGCGATGCCGGCTACGCCGGTGGCCGCTACGCGATGGACATCAACGCCATCTGGGCCCCTCGCGCGCTGGAGGCCATGGCCACCATCCTGACGACCCTCCCGCGGCTCGGCCTCGAACCGGCGACCCTCGATTCGCTGATCCCCGTGTCGGGGGCCCTCGCCGGCTATCGGGCGGACTCCGCGTCGCTCCACCGCGCCATCGCAACCTGGCACGGGGCGCGCCGGCACTTCATCGTCACGCTGGGCCCCGACGAGGTGGCGCGCCGGATCGCGGCCAAGCTGGCGTGGATGCCGGCGACCGAACGAGCGTACTGGCGGAAGGTGCTCGATGCGAGCGGCGGAGGCCGTGACTCGTTGAGCTTTCTGGCCCTCTCGCTCGACTCGGTCGCCACCCCGATCCCCGTCCTCAGCACCGATCCGGCCACCGAGCTGTTCCTGGATGCCACCTCGACCGACAGCGTCGCGATGGACCAGCTCCCGCCCATGCTGCGGCCCTATCCGGTGGGGCTGCTGGTGGCGCGGCTGGGCCCGCTGGCCACCAACGACGCCTACGCCGATCGGCGGGTGTGGAACGCCTTCGCCAAGGATACGTACCATGGACCGCGGGTGGTCTGGGGACGCGAGGTGAACCTCCTGCTGCTGGGCCTCGCCGCCGTGCAGGGCCGCGGCCCGGCGCCGGCCGGCACATTCCAGCAGGCCGCGGATGCCGAGCGACAGGTGCTGGACGCCGTGCGCGCCTCAGGGCTCGAGCACAGCGAGCTGTGGAGCTATCGGATCGAGGGCACCCGTCTGATCCCGACCCGATACGGAACCGGATCCGATGTGCAGCTCTGGAGCACGACGGATCTGGCGGTGCAGTATCTCCGCCAGGCGCGGAGATGAGGGGAGGACGGGCCGACGGGAGGACGGGCCGACGGGAGGACTGGAGGACGCGTACGGTCGGAGAACGGAGGGACGGGTCGAGTACCGGGTCGCCGGGCAGTGCACTAGACGCGGTGGCAATTGGTTCCTGGACGCCGCATTTTAAAGTCAGCGGCCGCTGTCCGAGTGTGCTCGAGCGGCCCGACACCACCGCGACCGGACTCACGAGGCTTCCCATGTGCCGCAACATTCGCCCGCTCTACCACTTCGAGCCGCCGGTCACGACTGACGAGGTCCGAGCGGCCTCGCTCCAGTTCGTCCGCAAGGTGAGCGGCTTCACCAAGCCATCGGCGGCCAATCAGCCGGCGTTTGACCTGGCGGTCGAGGAGGTGGCCCTGGCGGTACACCACCTGCTTGGAGCCCTGGTGACCTCGGCGCCTCCCAAGAATCGCGAGGTCGAGGCCGCCAAGGCCCGCGCACGTGCCGCGCATCGCTACGGATGAGGCGCTCCGGCCCCCAGGACAGCCCTCCCCATCACCTTGGTTGCCGCTGTGGGCGCGCGTGATGGCAGTCACACCTGCTTCCTGAACCTGCCCCTAGCATAGGATCTCCATGAGGAGGTCCTATGCATACCGATCTGGCGCGCCCGGCGCGTCTCACCCTGATGGGCGCCGCCTGCTTGGCCGCCCTGGCCACTGGCGCCTGTAAGGGCCGAACAAACACCGCCGACACTGGACAAGCCGGCACCGCCGCCACTACCGATACCGGCGCAACCGCCATGGCCGCTCCGGCCGACACCGCCATGGCGGCCAAGGCCCCGATGACCGACGCCAATATCGTGGCCTTGCTCGACGAGGCCAACAAGGCCGACAGCGCGACAGGTGCGTTCGCGCTGACGAAGGCCTCGAACAAGGACGTGAAAGCGTTCGCGAAGATGATGATGGGAGAGCACCACGCGCTTCGGGTCGAGGGGCTGGCCCTGGCCAAGAAGCTCAAGCTGACGCCCGAGGCGCCGGCGGATGATCCAGTAAAGACCGCCGGGTCCTCCGAGATGTCGGCGCTGCAGTCGGCAGGCAGCGGCGCGGCATTCGACAAGGCTTACATCGACCAGGAAGTCACCATGCACAAGGCGGTGATCGACCTGGCGCAGAAGGGCCACGACGAGACGCAGAACAGCGAGCTCAAGGCCTTGATCGAGAAGGCCAAGCCGGTGATCCAGAAACATCTGGACCGCGCCGAGGCGCTGCAGCAGCAGCTGGGCAAGGCAACCACCTGACGTAACGGCGATACCGGCGGCCACATTGCGCCGGCACGCCCTCGAACAGCGCGGTCGGGCCTAGAGCTCGGCCGCGCCGTTCGCGTCCATGCTCTCGAACCCGATCCGCTTCTTCTCCAGGTAGCCGCGCAGGGTTTGATGTCGCCACTGGCGGAAGAAGTCCTTGAGATAGCCATCATGCACCGGCAGGACCCGCCGCGGCGCGACGCGCTCCACGAAGGCGGCAGCGTCCAGATCGGTCATCCACGGCGCCGTGACGACCAGGGCCACGGCCTCGACACCACGGTACTCGGCCAGCTTGGGGTCGAACGAGTCGCCCGAGTGAAGCAGCCGATCGTTCACCACGCAGGCGAGGTTGTCCGGTGGCGGCCCCGCCAGCAGCGCCGCATGGGGCACGATCATGGTCCGCAGCGTGAACGCGCCGACCGAGGTCGAGCCCGGCAACGGCACCGTGGCCCGAACGCCCGCGGCGGCGAGCTCACGCACGCCGTCGCCGGTCGCGAACACCCGGGCACCGCTCCTATCGACGACGCGGCGAATCAGCTCGGGATCCGCGTGGTCGGCGTGCCAGAGGGTCACGACGATCGTCGACACGCCGGCAAAAGTCTCGGGCGTCGCGGCGGGATCGAGGAACTCGCGCCGGCCAGGATCGAACAGCAGCGACTCGCCGCGCTCCTCCACCATGAGGCAGGAGTGGCCGAACTTTCGGACTTTCATGCAGTCTCCTTGCGGGGCGGACGATATAGCCTGGTCGCTCCGAACGCGAGCGGTAGTGACTTCGATCACGCCGTAACCTGCATAGCGAAGCCGGGAGAGCGGTACTCGCTTTCCCGGCTGGTATTCGCTTTCGGCTGCTTTGCGGCCTCAGACCTCGGCTACCACCTCCGGCCGAACCCGGAGCGCC
>Ga0308175_100001723_pt1 | contig 14805 bp, 12 predicted proteins | sample PhyCR1_3_FD_203893 | JGI IMG/M metagenome (GOLD analysis project Ga0308175, IMG submission 203893) | Soil microbial communities from UC Gill Tract Community Farm, Albany, California, United States - DLSLS.C.R1 | ecosystem: Environmental > Terrestrial > Soil > Agricultural land | place: USA...
ACCACGTCGGGCCGATATGGCGTCCCCTGCTTTAGCGGCATGCGCCGCCGCTACTGCGGCTGTGTCTGAATAGCCTCTCCAACTGCTGATCTTGCCATCCTGCAATGTGAACACGTGAGCGATGCGAGCATCGATCCGCCCTCCTGTGTCCTTCACAGTCGCAGTCCATCGGCCTTCCGTGATCACGTTGCCGCCCGCCTCGATATAACGATCAACAGCGACATTGCCACTTATCGTGCTTTGCCCGATGGCTTGGAAGAAGTCCATGATGCGTCCCGTGAAGTTTCCGAAGTAAGGCACAGAAGTTGGACCGTAATTCACCCATTCTGCATTCAATTCCACATTCGCGAGCACGCTTTCAATATCGCCCCGATTGAAGGCGGCATAGACGTTCTGGACGACAGTGGTATTCGACTGGTTCATATCTTTCCCCTGGATCAATATATGCCCAAACTGGCGTGTCCATCAAGGGAGGTGCGCAGCAGCCACTTCTGTCACCTACGGTAATCGGTAACCGGATGAAGCCACGCTCCAACTTTGCCAAAGCCCAGCTTCAGCCGGGGCAGTGCTTTGCAGAGCTTACCCCATCAAGCTCCGCTTGAGCGTTGTTCACTCGCCTGGAGCGAACTTGGAAGCTGGGTTCAGGCTGAGACCGGGCGAGGCTTGGGCTGCGTTCACCGCAAGCTCAATGATGAATTGTCTCCAGTATCCGACCAGCCAAACAAGATTCCCCACAGGGCCATCACTTCCTGTGACCAGGGCGTAATCCAGGACTCAGGAAGCCCAGCTATGCCTATTTCCGTTCTCCCACGTCTGTGCTGTACCTTGCTGGTTCAAACAGTTGGTTACCCATTCGGCGGTCGAGTGAAGCATCTAGAGGGCTATTTGCATCAGCCAAGCTCTCACGATTAGCTATGCAGTAGAACGCCAAGGCCGCAAAGAATAAAGGAAGTGCAACACCGAACTCACCACTGAAATAGTGGGTGTGCCCACGATCTTGAGTGATGCGTTCAAAGAACGCCTGTATGACACCGTTGTGGGTCGCATGCATGATTGTTACAGGCCAAATACTTCCCGACTTCATCCGCAACCACGCCATCACCACCGCACTCGACAAAACCATCGCGCCAAAGCAGCCAATCTGATACCAGCGCGGTGTATCGGCAGTGCCATATGAACCTGACAAGATCGCGGGCATGTGCCAGACGCACCAGATCGCACCACTCACCAACCCCGTTTTAGGGAAGCTCATCCATTTCGCAAGTTCGGGAACGAGAAAGCCGCGCCAACCAATCTCTTCCCCGAGGGCTGCGATCATTCCTGGCAGCAATCCAAGAATACTGATGTAAAGGAAGGCAGCGACAATTACGAGTCCGTTCGCTTGCGAAGTCATTCCGAGGGTAAAGCGTGCGCGCTGCAAGAATGTTGGGTTCGGAACTACGCCAAGACCAGTGATCCAAATCAGCCCATAGGCCGCAAACGAAACGGATACCGGGATCACCCATCCAGCTACCAGCCATTTCATGCGACCGATTTTCCAGCCGATCTCCGTCAGCGAACGCCTTCTCAAGAGGCTGACAATGATGGCCGATACGGCGGGACCCCACATCATGGCTATGGCTCCTGCGTGCAAGAAGTAAGTCAGCGCGCAAAATGTAAGCACCAACACCACGTACAGAGCGGCATTAAGCTTCGCATCCTGTTTCATAGCTCCTCCTGGCGCACCGCTTGGTCCTAAGGATTGCGTCGGTTGCATATTTTCATGTAAGCGGATACGAATGCAGATGGGAACTCGTTCGCATCTTTTCTGTGGTTCGGTGGTCTGGGCATCAATCGACACCACCATCGTCCGAATCTGCCCGCTGCGCAGACTCGCGTGGCGTAAACGCTGAAAGAACTTGCCCGTACCGCCGCTCTCTTGATGAGGAAAGCCACACTCCAGCGTTGCCCGAGCGTAGCTGCAACCCGGAGCCATGCTGGCCTCAGATTGGTCCCATTACCGGGTTAGCTTGAGCGGTCGTTGGAGCGAAGTTGGATCTGGGTTCAGGCCGAGAGTGGAGGCTTGAACTGGGTTCACTGAACAAGCGCAAGGCCGGTGACCAACGACGCTTTCTATTCAACTCAGGCCGATCAAGTCGAAGGCTAGCGCTCGGTTCGTCGGGTAATCCTTTTCGGATGTCCTCGTTAGAATTTCAGCCCATCGCGCCAAGCCATCACTTCCCGTTCAGAGCGGACTGCATCCCTGATGTCAATCACGGGTCGCGCCTCGAATACGAATGCCGGGAGCATTGAGCAGAATTTGTGAACGACAGTCGGATCGTCACATTCCACCAACATGTGGCCACCCCATTCACCCACGCGGATGACAAACACCTCTATGTTGAAATTGGCGGGGGCTGTCCATTGGCCGAAGACATCAAGGATTCGCTTTTGCGCATTCTCATACTCGATAGGTGAGCCTTGCGGCCGTTCGGACCAACTGATCATATACTTCATCGGTATTCTCCTTCTGGAGTGTCCATGCCGCTTTTAGGTCTCTGGCGTATAACGGGATAAACGATTGTACCCTGTGGACTGCGCGATACGGATTATTCTGAGCCACGGCCGATGCCGAAAGTACCCGATGCGCATACGGCCTGAGCCTGGATAACTTTGTTTGACCCGGCCCCGTACCTCAGCTCCGACTTGCTCCCTTACCGTGGTTCGCTAATCGAGTGAAGCCACACTCCAATGTTGCCCGAGCGTAGCTCCAGCCGAGAGCAGTGCTGAGCTGGAGCTTGGCTTGAGCGTAGCTTCATTTGAAGAACGTCGCGGTTGAACTTGCACGATCAACATGACTGATTATCGAGGTCAATTCCCGTTCTAACTTTTCATCACCTGTTGCAGGTTATGAAACACGGGAGTTCTTCCACGCCAGGAGTATTGCAATACTGAGATACCCAAGGTTCGCAACCGATCCTCTGTGTCCGCTGGTGCGCCATTAGGGACGGTCAAAATCCTCTTAATCCTTTTTCCTTCGAAGGCCCCGTGTAGCATCAGTTATCCAACCGCTTGGTACAAGCTGCCTCTGTCGACGTCTGTTTTCACTTCGAAAAGGTGGGTCATGCGACCGCCATCGAAAACGTAGAGGTCTATCAACGCCGTTCGAAATGCTTGCCAGCGCTCCTTGAGTTGATCTTGAAGAGCTGTTACGACGTAACCGTGAGTATTCTCGGACGTCACTCTTTGTCTGACGACATAGCTTTTACGTTTGCCCGCGAACTCGGGACCAGATAGCAATCTTCGAAAGGCGCGTTGCGCAGTTTCCGACCAGGATGGCTCTGTACTCTTGAAAGCCGCTATCTGCGCGACAAAGTCGGACAACTTTCTCAGGAGTGCCGTGTCATCCAATCGCCCGATAACGGCAAAAGTAGAAGTGGACCCGTCATCTCTCGCTATGTGTGCTAAATCGCCACGATATTGCGCAATGAAAGCCATTCTGCCGAGTGATGAATGACCTTTCGTCAGGGCGCCGTTGTGGCAGAGATAATATCGGCCCTTCTCGTCTTGTAACAATGCCCCCAGTTCGCCTGCTGAATGGATTCTTTGATGGATTGATCTGAACCGTAAATTCTAGCGAACGGTTCTCCTTAGGGTCTTCGAGACCATAGCCGCACCAGTAGTGAGTTGGCGTTGGATGCAGCATGGCCCAGAACTGATAGCGCGCATGCCAATATACGTTGAAGTAGTCATTCCCGCTCGGCCACCCGATGTTGCGGAAATAGCGGACTGCTCGTCCCTTCAATCGTCCGCTGAGTTCTCTATAAGCTTTTCTAGTGTCCCTCTCGGATGTCAGCAGCTCTAATCGCATCTCTGTGAGTCTTACCGGGTAGTAGGTTCCGCGATCAAGGATTCAGGCCGAAAAGCGTTTAGGTCTTGTCCTTTCAATCAGCGATATGCAGGTCCTTGATCAAATTCGGCAAAAAACTTATGAGCACCCTGCGCGGTACTCCAATTCGATCGCGCCCCCTACCATGCTCCTGCTTCGCCTAGCTACGCTTTAGTCGAGCACCAGCTAAGCCGAGCGAAGTTCGAGCTGGGCTTTCCTGTTGACTCGGCGGTGCCTGCCCACCGTGCGTCGAGGTGTTGTCAAAATCGTTGCTGATGCTGCCTCTCTGAGACCCACGCCAATCAGTATTTTTAACTCCCACTTTCCCGTTGTCATTAACGGTCGATTGTGAGTACAATTAGCCATGCCACGAAAGAGCGAAGCAACCTCAACACCCAAGCGAGTTGGACTGTATGCCCGAGTGAGTAAGGATGACGGCAAGCAGGACACAGAGAACCAGCTTCACGAGTTGCGAGAGTTCTGCAAGCGTTCCGGTTGGACTGTCGAGCATGAGTACATTGACCGTGTATCAGGCAGTAAGTCAGAACGGCAGCGCCCACAGATGCAACAGATGTTCGAGGACGCAAGCAAGCGTCGTTTTGATGTGCTGCTGTTCTGGAAGCTCGACAGGTTCAGTAGAGAAGGAACTCTGACAACCCTCAAACACTTGCAGCGGCTGTCCGATTACGGCATCCAGTGGCGGAGCTACCAGGAGCCATTCCTTGACACCACCAGTGCTTTCGGAGAGATGCTGGTGGGCGTTGTTTCGTTCTTCGCAAAGCATGAGCGTGCCTGTATAAGTGAGCGCACCATCGCTGGTCTGAAGCGTGCGCGGCGTGCAGGTAAATCCCTTGGGCGTCCTCGTGTCGAAGTAGACGTGCAGAAGGTACTTGCCCTACAGGCAAAAGGCATGGGTCTACGTGGAATTGCAGAGAAGACCGGCTGGTCATTGTCCAGCATCATGCGTGCTCTGCGGCCAGCAGCATAAAATTCCGCCAAGTATCACTGTTAGGTGGGCGGAAACTGCCCTGTGTCGCCGTACTCATGGTCCAAAGCGGGCTGAGTTCTTGATTCAAACACTGAAGGCTGGGCCCTTAGGTGCAGCGGTGTCTCAGCATATTGTTTTCCCTGCCCCGCAAAGATCGATATCGGCTCGGAGTAAATGGTCCGTAGCCGACCGTATTCACCGCAAATGCTACGCCAGTTGCGGTCCCCTGTGTCGAGCATTTCTCCGATCAGATCCGATAACAAACCGCGCTCCCGCCGCTCGTCCGCGCACTGGGCGAAGCGCGCTTGGCTCGTTGCGCGCTTTATCAAATCGATCAGATCGAAGAAGTAGCTCCCTTCGAGGGTCGAGGAAAAAATGCTTGGGGCACCAACAAGAAAATCACCGATTGGCCGCGCTCTTGCCAGTCAGTCTTTGACCATAGCTATTGGCTATAGCAGCGCATTTGTGCCGTGACACGGCGGTTTCATCTCGAAGCTTTTGTGTAGCTTACAAGCCGAATCAGCCATTCGATGAGCTTTAAGGTGTTCGCGAAAGGAAACATCGCCCAGTGTCCCTATTTAGGCATTCGGCGGTCTCCGATGAGCAGCACCCAGGATGATTGCACCAAAGCAACCGAAAAGAAGGGTCTGTGCAGCTTGGCGTGCAATCGGATCGAAGCTTGGTGAGACTACGACCCCGAAAGACATCACGAATGTTAAGTAGACGGTAAACCAAGTCCAATTGATGTCAGACAGTTTGGGAACTCCGTTAGTTCGCCAGATGGCAATCATAATTGCGAGTACCGGAGAAATCCACGTCGCCAGAAAAGAATGCTCCTTGAGCCAACTCATAATCCTGTCGCTGGATTATCACATGAGCCAGCTCATCTTCAGCTTGTTTTCAGTGAGAACCAGTCTTGACAGGCTGCGGCACGGATGTTGCGCTGCACTGCTGAACGGGCGTACCGGGATGAACGCCAATCGCGCCCGGCCAGACAGACTCCCATTAGACTCCCAATAAGCGTTCCGAACCGAGAACGCGCATAAGCGCCCCAGCTACTTAAAGAGGCAACCGTTGAGCGCCGTTCCTGCCTTGTCCCGGTCCTGGTGAGAGCCAGGTTCGAGCGGGCTGTTTCTAACCCAGCGGTCCGGCTAAGCGGCAATCGATCTGCTGGGCTACTGCAATTTATTGACGTAGTCGATGTAGCAGAGGCTATTCACGTCAAGGTTGCGTTGGATTAGATAGTTTCTATTTCCGGTGCCCGCCGCATTAGGAAGCGTTACGTTGTAAGACGCACCGTTCGGAGCAACGTTCAGATGTTGACCGAAGGTCCAGGCGCACTTGTCCGCGTTCTCTGCACCTGTGGAATCGGCCCACCCGGAATTAGGATTCGGGTCCGTATTTGTCTCTTCAAGCTCATGGGCGATAACCGAAACCATGCCATCGACCCCGGCGTTACCGTTAGGGCCAATGGTTTGTGCCGCGCAGGAACTCAGACATCGACCTGCATTCCCAACAAAAGAGTATTTGATGTCAGAGCCGTTGATGGTGCCGGATGTATGCCACCCACAATACTTGGAGCAGAAGCCAGATTTCTCTGCCACGTTCGAAGAGGTCAGGACGAAATACAGACCCGTGGTATCGGATCGCAAGTTGCCAGTTGAGATTGCGTTACTGACAATCGCCTGAATGTCCGAATCGGAAAGTCTGGTCCCGCGTGAGCCTGTGTCCGTGTATTCTCCACCGAGACTTACCGATCCAGTCGGCGTTCCGTACGAGGTATTGATCTGGTAATAGCTTGACTGGTTCAGCCCATGCAGGAAGTCTCGGATGATGACTTGGCCGTCCGGGGTGTCCATTCCATTCTTCTGGTTCCAATTTCCATACCAGATTAAGTACACAGTGGGCGCCTGCAATACCGGACCTTTGTGATACGTGATAGGCGGCGTCATCTGCCCGGTCGAGCCTGCAGTTGGTGATACATCAGCCTCGTGCGGATTCGTTTTGTGCGGGATGATTTCTGGGCGTCCGGCACCTTGGGACTGGGCGTTCGCGAACCCAATGCTCAGCGCAAACGCGAATAGGGCGACGGACTGCCTGCGGGCAGACATCATACGGTCACAACTCCTAATAGAAATGTTAGATAGCTATCATATCAGCTCTAGCGACTGCGGCGGGTTCTGGTCGTAGTGAGAGCGAGTCGGAGGGCTGCCATGACTCGGACATTTGTGGTCGAGCCAATTGGACTAGTCACCGACGTACCCTGGCGAGAATCAGAGCACGCTGCAAACTCCCATTAGACTCCCAATAAGACTTCCCAACCCTCCAAAGGCTTACTTTGAGCGCCACTCGTGCCTTTGTTTTCTATTGATTACCAGGCTGTACTGGGCTCATAACCCAAAGGTCGCAAGTTCAAATCTTGCCCCCGCAACCAACTAAATCAGTTGGTTACAGTTCCTACCGCGTACAGCTAAACTCCTGATAACTCCCATTTCCGGGTGGTTCTCAGCCTTCCGCCGTAGGCGAGAGCTGGTACTTCATCTCGCTCCACTTGTGCGCAGCTCCAGTTCCAGGCGGTCGAGATGATCGATTCGATATCGGTGAACGAGGGCTTCCAGCCAAGCACTTTCTCGGCCCGTTTGGCTGAAGCTATCAACGCGGGCGGATCACCAGGGCGACGCTCTTCTTCTCGCGTCGCAATTGGCGCGCCGGACAAACGCTCTACCGTTTGAATCACCTCGCGAACGGAAACTCCGTTCCCGCAGCCAAGATTGATTCGCTCGCTCGCTCCTCCTGCTTCCAGGTACTGCAAGGCAGAGACGTGCGCCGCGGCCACATCTGAAACGTGAACGTAATCGCGTACGGCGGTTCCGTCGGCAGTTGGGAAATCGGTTCCGTAGACGCGAAGTTCGGGATACGATCCTAGCGCTGTGCCGATGGCCAAAGGGATCAAATGTGTTTCCGGATTGTGGCTCTCACCGATGACACCGGAAGGGTCGGCTCCGGCGGCGTTGAAGTATCGGAGCGAAACGTAGCGGAAATCGTGGGCTGCCTCGTACCACTGACAGGCCTTTTCAATGAAGAGCTTGCTTTCGCCGTAGGGATTGACAGGAGCTTGAGGGTGCTCTTCATCCAACGCTTCGGTTTGCGGCACTCCGTATACAGCGCATGTGGAGGAGAAAATCAGCCGGTCGACACCACAAGCCAGTAGACTGTCGAGCAACGACAAGGAGTTCCGAACGTTATTGTGGAAATACTTACGCGGGTTGTTCATCGACTCACCCACGTAAGCACTGGCCGCGAGGTGGATTGCAGCACGAATCTCATACCGCTCGATTGTGCGCCGTACCAGGGAATCATCCCCAATGTTCCCCTTGATCAGCGGTCCCCACTGAACTGCCCAGGAATTTCCGGTAGAAAGATCGTCAAGGACGACGGGAGTATATCCGGCTGCTGCTAATGTCTTAGCAGTATGGCTACCGATATAACCAGCACCCCCAGTTACTAAAATGTTTGGCAAACCCACCTAACGATAAGTTTACGGACCCTACAAACAAAGAGCAATTGCACCGATCATAATATGGAAGTACAACTCAGAACGTACCGGTACGAGGTGGCGTTGACATGTCAACGTTCGCGATTCTGGAGTTTTAAATGATCAGATCCACAGCTGACGAGCCTGTCGCGCCCGAACGTGGGGGACCCGTCCCATCGGGAACCGTTGAGCGGAACCATACGGCCTTGGGACGAGCCGACGCACTTTGTGCCATTGCCCTGTGCATTTTGACTCTCGTGAGCTGGATTCCACGGTGGAATGGCCCAATCGATCTCCGCTGGGACGGCGGGACTTACTTCATTCTCGGCACATCACTTGTGCAGGGCAAAGGCTATCGGCTACTCAATGAGCCGGGCGACATCAAAGCCGATCAATATCCTCCGCTCCTGCCGGCTATTGTTGCCGTTCACGAAAAGCTGTTGTCCTCCAGCGATCCTGTGAAGGTCGGTATCTGGTTACGTCGAACCTGGATCCTGTTTTCCATCGTGTATGTGTGCGGCTCCTTCTTTTTGGCGAGGCTCTTCCTCTCGCGTCCGTACGCTTTCTTTCTTGCTTTCATCTGCATGATCAGCTACGACATGTACTACCTGGCCACACTCTGTTTTGCCGAGCTTCCGTTTGGAGTCGCCACCGTACTTTTCGCCTGGTCCTATCTTCGAAAGAACGGCCAGAGTTGGACCAGACATCTCACGCCTGTGTTCGCCATTGCCGGCTATCTACTCCGCACAATGGGAATCGCGCTTCTCCTGGCGTGGGTCGCGGATGCCTTGTTTCGAAGACATCTCCGAGTGGCGCTACTTCGCAGCGTGATCGCCGCACTTCCCGTGCTTGCGTGGCTGTCGTACGTGCACACCGTGGAAACCGCCCCGGATTACAAACATCCTTACTATGCCTATCAACGTGACCCTTCCATGTTTTACAACGTAAGTTACGCGGTGAACATGAAGCTGAAGGATCCGTTCAAACCAGATCTGGGCAACGTGACTCTCGGCGATCTTACGCGCCGTTTCTTCGACAACGCCGTTTGGATCCCGCGGACCTTAGGGCAATCGATCACAGCCCGGGAAGGATTCTTCCAATCGCACGTCAATTCCATCAATAGAGCGATCGGAAGAAACCTTGTGCCCCACTGGCCTTACAAAACCCTGCTCTATGTGTTAGGGCTTGTTGTGCTGCTGGGTGTAGTGGAACTCATCCTGGAGCGGCAATGGCTGATTAGTGCGGCGATATTGCTCACCGTCGCTGCAATATGCACAACACCCTGGCCCGGGCAGTTCGCGCGCTATCTTGCTCCGATCCTGCCCTTACTTCTGCTCGCGTTTTTAGCAGGTGTTGGCGCTTTTGGAAGCGCAGCCGGCCGGCTTCTACCGCAAGTGCTGGCCCGCAGGCTGAAAGCGCTTCGTATCACAGGAATGGCTTTGGTTTTCTGCGAATGCTGCATTGCCTTCCAAAGTGGAAACCGCAACTTCCTCGACAAGGCGTATTACAAGGCCGAGAACGGAGAAAAGAAGTCTTACCGCTTACTTCATTACTCAGGGGAGTATCCAGATACAGAAGACGCTCTGGCTTGGTTACAAACGCGTGCTGATCGTAATGCCGTGATCGCGGTCACAATGCCGCAGTGGGTATATCTACAGTCAGGTTTCAAGGCGGTTATGCCACCGCTGACAACTGACTCGGACAACGCTGTAAGGCTAAGTGATACCGTGCCGATAAGTTTCGTTATCGTCGAGGAGCTCCTGATGAACGATAACTTCAACACTTACTTCCCTAAGCTGGTTGTGGGAAGTCCGAACCAGTGGAAGTTCGTGTATTCGAAGCCGGGCAGCCCGGTGAAAGTGTACGCCAGAGTCGGCGTCGCGCATTTGTCCGGCAAGCTCGTTACCAGATAGGCTTCCAGGTGATTTGGCCCAATCGAACATCCGGCGGTTGCACGCGGATCAGAACCGCCGGATTTTCATCAGGGCGGAGTATCCAGATGCTACGATCGCGGAAACGCCGCATCAATGCCGCATCTGACTTCGGGTTCACTCGTCTGGCCCAGATAATCCGTGCGTCCTGAATGTCCGGTTCGTTGTAAACCCATTCGAAGCCCGGATCGTGCTTCTGGCCATACTCGACGAAGACAATCGCCTTCTTGCCTTCTGACAATACGGAAGACTTGACCTTCGGCCCCTGGATTTCCGCTGGCGATCCTAGAGCCCATTGCAGCGGCCAGAAGCTTAGGCGCCAACCCAATCGGTGCGCCGATGCCGGTATGCTCGCCATCAACACGCAGCCGATTGGGATAGCCCGACTCAAGAAGAGTCCGATTTCCCGGGTGCGCCAACGCCAGCGGCGCAACTCGCGAAATCCGAGCAGTAACATCCCGACAAACGGCGCAAAAGCGGGGGCGAAATAGTGCGGGTAAAACCAGACAACCTGTGCCGCAGCAACCAGCATGGCGAGCGCGATGGCTCCCACATACCGGGCTATACGTTGCTCCTCGCCAGCATCCTTCCGTTTCAGCGCAAAACTATAGGCGACTAGCGGAACAGAAAGCAGGGGCCCAAGGAAGAAGATCCAAAAGTTCTTCAGCTTCCTGAAGAGCTCCGGAATTCCAAAGTCGCACCGTGCTGTTCGATACAGATCAGCTTCAGCCACATACACCGCACGGAGCGACTCGGTGGCGTACGCAGGCTCTGGTCGAAGATGGCCCCAGATGAAGAGAGGAGCAATTGCATACTCCCGCCTGTCTTCCACGTACGGCAGCGTGAATGGATCACGAGTGACGCGGGAGTTGTAGTACAGCATGGCTCCCGCTGAGAGCACCAGGATCGACACAACAGGAAGGATGAGACCAGGCCTGTAGAGGCGATGAAGTGTCCCAGATTGTTTGGACCAGGCAATCATCAGGACGAGCGAAATCGAACTGATAACCAGACCTTCGAAGGGCCTGGTATTAGCGAGTAGGATTACGCCGAGGGCAAGGATCAGCGCATGTTTGACATTGGCGTTGCGAGCAACTCTCGGTACACTTCCAAAGATCAAAGCCCCCCCGAGCGCAGGAAGAGCGCCTCCCCAATAGCTGTTCATCCAGTAGCTGAGCAAAAGCCAACGAACTGCGGCGAGCATGGAAGCAGCCAAAGCCCAGCGCCCGGGAAACCATCCCGAAAGCGCCCAGAACACAGCGCCACCAAGCAATCCAACGCTCACGACGACCCCGGACCACGCTTTCCCAGTCGCCCATAAGCCAGCGGCAAGGGCGAGTCCCTGTCCGGGAGCATACATGGACATATAGGTTGGGTGCTGGAGGATATGTACGCTCTCGAAATGCCGCCAGAACGGATCCGGCGAGTTTGTAAGCCGCCCCGCAGCAAAAGTTTTGGCTGCGAGCAGGTAGCTGAATTCATCATGGATGGAAGGCTCGGGAACCGGCACCAGCGCTAACAAGCACAGACGCGCTACGATAATGGCTGCGACGATGCCTATCGTTGTTTGGCGGGGCCGGCGTGCCAACTGTCCAAGCAGACGTTCGGCGCGACCGAACAAACGAGATCCCGCTCGCGGAGCGGCAAAAGCAACGGCGAAGATAATACCCGTCAGGATCGCTTCAATAATCTGGCAGAAGTAGGTCGTCGACGCCCAGTCACGAAGCATCGTTTAATCTTCGTTGTATCTGGGCTGGTAGAAGAGCGTGGTGCCAGATCGTGTTGTACTAGTACAGATAAATCTGCTCATTGTGAGTGCTTGTCGCTGTCCACTGTTTTATTTATCCAAGGAAAGCCGTTCTATTTCCCAACCGAATGAAGCTCTTGATCGCAATACCAGCCCTGAACGAAGAAGAAAGCATTGAAGCTATTATCGAGCGCTCACTCGCGGCGCGTGACGAGATCATCGCTCGCTCCCCAGTCACGAGCGTCGACATCACCGTGGTCAGCGATGGATCCACGGACCGAACCGTCAGTCTAGCGCGTAAGTACACGGACAGAATCAAGCTGATCGTATTCGAGCAGAACCGGGGCTACGGGGCTGCCATTCAACAGGCTTGGATCGAGTCTGACGCTGATCTTCTTGGATTTCTGGATGCAGACGGAACCTGCGAGCCCAAATTCTTCGGAGATCTGGCGCAGGGTCTCGTGAGCCGGGGAGCAGACGTTGCTCTCGGCTGCCGATTAAATCAGAGCTCTGAGATGCCCGCTGTGCGGCGCACAGGAAACATTCTGTTTGCCGGTCTTCTCACTCTGCTTTCAGGCCAATGCATTCGTGACACCGCGAGCGGCATGCGAATCGTGCGCCGCGAAGCATATGCTCGATTGCGGCCACTGCCTACAGGACTTCACTTTACGCCCGCTATGAGTGCGCGCGCGTTGCTCGACCGTGATGCTCACGTGAAGCTGATTGAGATTGACATGCCTTACCACGAGCGTGTCGGCGATTCGAAACTCAAGGTCGGCAAGGATGGCCTGCGGTTTCTAAACGTGATCACCAGAACCGCTATCGAGTATCAGCCTGCCCGGGTAGCCACCATTCTCGCAGTGGCTCTGGCGGCTGCGGGCGGAGTCGCGCTCGCCCTAGCGCACCGAAGCGGCCGACGCACCTGAGTTAGCCGGTGCCTCGAGAAGGTACAGAAGGTTACCGTCGTGCCGGGCTTTTACGGAAACACGCCAGCCGTGTTGCATCAGGTCCTCTAAGACCCACCCGAACGGATCAGGATAGCCATAGGCCAAAAACCTCTGATGGCTCGCTACGAACCGGTGATAGTCCTCGACGTCCAAAGGCGCATAGTTTCGAAGCGTGAGCAGGCCCCTTTCAACCGTATCGGTACCGGTATATTTCAGTGCCAGGGGTACGTCCCCAAGATAGATGAGATGTCCTCGTCCTTTCGCGGCGGCTCTATGCGACTGAACGAAAAACTGATGAGGAGACAAGATCACCAATGGCAGATCAGTGCCGTTTGAAGCAAGATAGTCGAACGTCTGGTCTTCCACTAGCGCATTCCAACGGAACTGTTGATATTGCCGGATTCCGATGATCAACCAGCAAAACGCAACAGTGCCGGCGAGAAGAAGCCCTAAAGCAGAGTTGCCCCGGCCAATACGCGCAAAACTCCAAGCGAGGAGAATACTTAATCCGATCACGGCATAGATGGCGTAACGCGAGGTAAAGGCCCCGGTTACGAACTTTGCCAGGCAGATCGCTACCGTTGGCAGGAGGACAAAGCCGATCGCAAGTGCAAACTCGTGCGCTGGGACTCGGGCTTTGCGCGATCGTTCAATGCCGTCATCTCTGCGGGTATAGATCACGAGGCCAGAGATGACCCCGATCAGCAGTAGAGCGAAGCCGGTTGGGATGAGCAGGTCTTCGTAGAAGCTGACCATTAAAGTCCAGCTGGGCTTCGCCCAAAAGTGGGAAGAATACTTTGATGCCGCCCGAATGACCGGCAAGGAGAAAACCAGAGGCACTACTGAGGCGGCAATCGCGATCGACATGCCCCAATCGAATCTTCTCCTGTTCCAATACCGTACAAGCTCGGCAAGCCCGAAGGGGAACAGCAGGAGCACCGCATAGTAATGGCAGTTCAACGCACAAGCCAGAAATAGGGCAACTCCGGTTAAGGATAATGGCCGACGTCGGCCCTCGGCAGCATTTTGCCAGCACAGCATTGCCAGACCGGCAAAGCCCATCACGAGTCCATAGGGCCTTGCTTCGTAAGCGAAGTAATAGGCCTGCGTGACTGCCGGGAAGATGAACCCGAGAAGTCCATAAGAAGCCGGTACACGCTTTCGAACAAACAGGAAAATGCTGATGCTCATTAGCAGAAAGCCCAGCGTCTCCGGTAAACGCAATGCCACCGAAGTCGTGCCGAACAGCCCTGTAGAGAGGCGCACAATCGCAAAGAAAAAGAGCGGCAGTTGCTCCGCTCCCGTTAGTAGCGCCTTCCATACATCGCCGAGCGAGTTCTGGCGAGATATATAGAACGTGAACAACTCGTCATTCCATAAGGGTCTCGTTGCATCTTGAAGAAGGGTGAGGACAAGGAATACCGCGCTGAACAAAGCCAGGAGATACGGCCATCTCTGTTCGACAGCAACGAGTGCACGCTCAGAGCGGCTCAGCGCCGTTCTCGCCCTAGAGACATCACTTTTCGCGGGAGTTTCACTAACCGTGGGAAACATCCAGATCTCAGCGTGAAATGAGTTCCGTTTGCGCCGGTTCCGGCTTCGCGATTAGCCGGCCGTCGGTCTGAGTTGGAATCGCTCTGGACCGAGCAACTGACCGGTCCCGCCATGCCTTACGGACAATCCTGAGCAGCGCCATTGCATACTGGGGACCTAGCCGCAGTAGCCGAAAGGAGGATGTGCCCATCTCTGCTGTCCGGTTAATCCACGAAATTGGAACTTCTTTGATCGA
>Ga0308175_100001724_pt1 | contig 14802 bp, 8 predicted proteins | sample PhyCR1_3_FD_203893 | JGI IMG/M metagenome (GOLD analysis project Ga0308175, IMG submission 203893) | Soil microbial communities from UC Gill Tract Community Farm, Albany, California, United States - DLSLS.C.R1 | ecosystem: Environmental > Terrestrial > Soil > Agricultural land | place: USA...
GCTCACGGCGTCGTTCACGAATCAATCCGCCGATCAGGCACTCGCGATCGTCGCGGGAGCACTCGGCGCCCGGGTCGCCCGAAACGGGCGAACGGTGCGCTTCACGACCAACGGTCCCTGAAGCGGACGACCGCGTCGCGAACGGACCGTAGCAGCTCATTCGCATCACTCTGAGACCAACGCCCCCACACGGAGGTCGTACGCGTGCGTCGTTCGGTACTGCTCTTGTGTGTCATGGGTGCCACCCTCCTGATGGCCGGCGCGGCAGGAGCGCAGGTCGCGCCGCCGAAGGTGCGCAGCGGGGCGGTCGCCCCGATCGACGTGCAGCCGCTCGACCGGCGCGTGACGCTCGATCTCGCAAACGTGCCGCTGCGCGATGCGCTGCACGAGATCGACCAGCAGGCGCAGCTCGGACTCGCCTACTCGCCGCGCATCGTGCCGGTGGACCGGCGCGTGACGATCAAGGCCGACAGCATGACGGCGCGCGACGCGCTGGAGCATGTGCTGCGCGGCACGGGCGTGATCGCGGTGATGACCACGAGCGAGACGGTGCTGCTCGTGAAGGGCCGGGTGAAGCACGCCGAGTTGCCGGTTGCGGACTCGATGGGATTCGCGGCGGTGCTCGTGCACGTGGCCGACACGGTCACGGGAAGCGACATCCTCGGTGCGGTGATCAACATCAAGGGGACCAAGCTCACGGCAACGACCTCGGATCAGGGCTACGGTCTGATCCAGCACGTGCCGTCGGGATTACACGTCGTGACCGTCCGCTTTCTGGGATACTCACCGGTGGAGCACACCACCGTGGTGCCCGACTCCGGCTACATCCGGCTCGACTTCCTCATGCACATGGGGATGACGCGGCTGCAGGAAGTGGTGACCACCGCCACCGGACAACAGCGGCGATACGAGCTCGCCAACGACATCACGAAGCTCGATGCCGACTCGATCGTGCGCACGCAGCCGATCTCCAGCGTCACCGATCTGCTCGAGGGACGGGTGCCGGGACTGACGGTGCAGCGCACATCGGGCGCACCTGGAGATCCGAGCCGGCTTCGATTGCGCGGCACGAGCAGCATGCTCCGCAACAATGATCCGATCGTGATCGTGGATGGCGTTCGAGTGTTCTCCGCGCAATCGGACTCCACGAGCGCGAACCTGGCCTCCGGACGTGGCTCGGCGGGGAATCTGCTCGGCGGATTCGAGTACAGGGCCACGCCATCGCCGCTCGACCAGATCGATCCGCAAGCGATCCAGACGGTCGAGGTGCTCAAGGGCCCGTCGGCGGCAACGCTGTACGGGCCCGATGCCGCAAATGGCGTCATTGTGATCACGATGAAGAAGGGGCACGCGGGGCCGGCGCGATGGTCGGTGGCCGCATCGCACGGCCTGTCGTACATGCCCGGGCAGTATCCGCAGGGACTGTATCGATGGGGGACCGACCTGCGCAGCTTCGCCACCACCCTCTGTCCCCTCACGGCGACCGGCTGCCGGGCGGACAGTCTCGTGCGCTTCCAGGCGTTGAACGACGATCGATACACGCTGCTGCGGCACGGTGGCAACTCGAACCTCTCGCTCGGCGTGTCGGGTGGCAGCGACGCGCTCACGTATGCGATTACCGGCAGCTACGACAACGATGAAGGAATCATCGGGCTCCCCGACGTGGAGGCCGAGCGGTTCACCTCGGTGCATGGAGCCGCGCCGTTCTCGTGGATGACGCGTCCCGACCAGCTCCGCCGGTGGAGCGGCTCGAGCCGGCTCGCCGCGAAGCTCGGCGCGAAAACGGATGCGTCGCTCACGATGACGCTCACGCGCGAGACGCAGCAGCGCTCGAGCCTCGAGCAGGGGATCGCGACGTTGATGACGACGTACATCGATCGTGCATCGGGAACGTACTGGCGTGCCTACGGAGATGGGCTGAGCACGACCAACGAGCTGCTCCCCGACTTCTACGTGCGCTCCACGGATGACGCGACGAACTTCACGAACGCCGCCAACTTCAACTGGCGTCCGCTGAAGTGGCTCACCGCGGCTGCCGATGCCGGGCTCAATGTCGTCACCCGCCGAGATGACCAGCTGGTTCCTCGCGGCTTCATGCCGAGCTCCGACAGCATCGGCAGATTGTTCACCGGAAGCGGCAGCACCGTCGTGAGCAGCGTGAATCTTCGTGCGACGGGAATCGCGCCGCTGCCGCTCGGCTTTCATCTCCAGCTCTCGACGGGCGCCAACTACACGCGCACGTCCCTCGCGGCGCTCGAGACGGGAGTCACGGGGCTCGCGGAGGGAACGAGCTCGGTGAACGGCGCCGAGCAGATCGCGTACTCCACACAGCTCAACACCGACATCACGAGCTTCGGCTGGTACGTCGAGCCGGACTTCACGCACGACCGGTTCACGATCACGACGGGCCTGCGGATCGATGGCAGCTCGACGTTCGGCTCGAACGTGAGCGTCCCGATCTTTCCGAAGGTCGGTGTCTCGTGGCTTCTCTCGCAGGAGCCGTTCTTTCCGTTCAAGCATTTCTTCGACGTGCTGCGCGTGCGCGCCGCGTACGGGCGCGCGGGCGTGTGGCCCGGACCGGGTGATCATCTGCGGCTCTACAGCGGCTCGAGGCCATGGGAGGACGGGGGATTCACCGACGTCACGCAGGTCTCGACCATCGGCAACTCGCAGATTCGCCCCGAGCGATCATCGGAGGTGGAGGGCGGATTCGACGCGGACTTCCTGCACGGACAGCTCTCCGTGGGGTTCAGCGGCTACCGGAAGATGCGCTTCGATGCGCTCGAGCAGGTGCCCGTGGCGCCATCGGTGTACGGGCCCGGCGTACACGAGCTGCTCAACATCGGAACCGTGCGGAACACCGGCGTCGAGGCGACGGTCAGTGCGCAGCTGCTGCGCACGGATCCGGTGACCTGGACAGCCGCCGTGAACGTCACGCGCAATCACAACATGGTCACGAAGCTGGGTGACGGCGTTCTGCCGTTCGGGACGAACGATGCGCGCATCGTTGCGGGCTATCCGCTGTTCGGACGCTGGGCGCGGCCGATCCTCGGCTTTGCGGATGCGAATCAGGATGGCAAGATCGAGCGCAACGAGGTGCTGCTCGGCGACAGTCTCGTGTTCATGGGCGGAAACGAGCCGAACTACGAAGCGAATTTCTTTTCGACGCTGTCCTTGCTGCGCGGGGCCGTGTCATTGAGTGGCGCCCTCAGCTACCAATCGGGGCTCACGCAGATCAATCAGACGATCAGCACGGCGGGGCAGAGCATCTTCTCGCCCGGCACGAGCGATCCGAATTCCTCGTTCGCCGAGCAGGCTGCGGCCGTCGTGATGAACGAGACGGCGTACGGGCTGATGCAGACCGTGAGCACGTGGCGCATCTCCAGTGTGTCGCTCGCGTACAACCTGTCCTCGAGCTTCGCGTCGCACTTCGGTGCGCGCTCGCTCTCGATCGCCCTGCAGGGGACGAATCTCGGGCTGTTCTCGAACTACAAGGGCAAGGATCCAAACGTGAACGCGTACGCGACGGGAAACAGCACGCTCGACACGGGTGTGCTCCCGCAGCCGCGCGCGTGGTCGCTCGCCGTCCATGCTACCTACTGAGGCGGAGACTCCCATGGCGATGATGGCGATGCGCAGGTTCGCAGTCCGGGCGATGCTCGCGGCGGGCGCGGCTGCGGCACTGTCCGCGTGCTCCCCCGAGAATCTCGTCGGAAACGCGCAGCTGCCGCCGGACGTGCCGGATCCTGCGCAGACGCACACGCCTGCGGGCGCGCTCGCCGCATATCGCGGCGCACTCCTGCTCTTCCGCACAGCCGTAGGCGGAGCTGCGACGTCGATGATCCCCGTCTCCGGCCTGCTCGCCGACGAGTTGCGAGCCGGTGATCTCGGACAGATCGGCAACGTGTCCGAGCCCATGCTCATCGATAGCCGCTTCTTGCCGGAATATGGTGGGTCCGGCGATGACAACATCACCCCGGGCGAGATCACCGACGTCTACGGAGCGCTGCAGAAGACTCGCGGTCAGGCGCGCGAGTCGCGCGGCGCACTCATGGCGTTCATTCCCGCCGGCTCCAACGCGCAGCAGGGACATCTCGATGCACTCGAGGCGTACTCCGACGTGTATCTCGCCGATCTCTTCTGCTCCGGCGTGCCACTCAGCACGCTCGACTATGGCAAGGACTTCACGTACAAGCCGGGATCGACGACGGCCGATGTCTACAAGACTGCCGTCGCCCTCTTCGACTCGGCACTCACGCTCGCTGCCGACAGCGATCGCATTCTGAACTTTGCCCGGGTCGGGAAGGCGCGCGCACAACTCGAGCTGGGAAACTACGCCGATGCGGCGACAACCGTCGCGAGCGTGCCTGATGATTTTCAGTATGCGCTGCTCTACGACCAGTCGGCATCGCCGGGATCACTCAACGGTTTCGTGAACCGGTCTTTTGCATACAGCGATTTCAGCCTGTTCAACAGTGGGATGCTCTCCACGATGGTGGATGCCGAAGGCGGCAACGGCCTGCCGTTCATCTCGAGCGGCGACCCGCGCTCGGCGTGGGTCGATGGCGGCGTCAATCAGAACGGTCGCGCGCTGATCTATCCGGTAAAGTATTCGCTCGAGGGTGATGGTCCGATCGTCATTGCGAGCGGTGTGGAGGCTCGACTCATCCAGGCCGAGGCGCAGCTCCACGCGAACGAGAGCGGATGGCTGACGACGCTCAACGCGCTCCGCACGGACAATACGTTCGACACGCAGCCCGATCCAAACGACAACACGAAGACGGATACGCTCTGGCATGCTGGCACTGGTGGTGTGTCCGGCCTGGCTCCGCTGACCGATCCGGGAACGGACGATGCGCGCGTGAGCCTCGTATTTCAGGAGCGTGGCTACTGGCTCTTTCTCACCGGTACGCGACAGGGAGATCTGCGGCGACTCGTCCGGGAGTACGGACGACAGTCCAATCACGTGTATCCGACAGGACTTTATCCCGGAGCGTTCAACACGTACGGCAACGACATCACGGCGCCGATTCCGGGTAGCGAGCGGATGAGCAATCCGTTGTTCACCGGATGCCAGGGCCGAGGAGCGTGAGATGATGTCTTCGCTACATCACAGGATGCGCGCACGACTCGGCTGTGCGTTGCTGCTGGCGCTCGCCGCGGCAGGCTGTTCGGGAGATCCTCCGGTCACACCGCCGCCGGCGCAGGACCCGACGACGCTCTATTGGCAGCTCACGCTGAACGAGCATGCCGTGATGATGTCGACCGTGGCGCCGCTCGATACCCTGCGGATCGTCGCGACGCCGCGCACGATTTCCGGAGCGCCCATTCTCGATCTGGGGAAGCCCACGTACACATCGCTCGATCTGGATCGCGCCTTCGTCGATTCCGCGGGCCTCGTGCATGCGGTCGGCGTGGGCGATCAGGTGCAGATCGTCGCCTCGCTCGAGGAGAACAACATTCTCCATGCGGACACGATGGTTTTGAACATCACCGAAGACGCGGCTCCGCCGACACTCGCGACGTTCACGATTCATCCCGATGTCGGCGACAGCGCGAAGGTCGCGGCCGCGTCGAGCGTTACGATCATTCCGCGCACCGCGGCCGCGGACGGTACGCCGATCAGCGATGTGCCGGTCTACTTCACGAGCTCCGACCCGGAGGTCGCGACGATCGACCGCACGACCGGATTTCTGGCGCCGAACCGGCCCGGCCAGGTCACGGTGTACGCGACGACGAATGTCTATGGCGTGACGAAGTCGGATACGGTGCCGTACACGATCGGCCATCCGATCACGATCGCGCTCGAGATCGTCTCGCAAGTCAATGCGAGCGGCGAGACCGTGAACGTGTTCTCGCCGAACACCGTGGAGCTCGGGCCGGGCGCGATCGTGCTTTTCGGCAACGTGACGACGCTGCCGACCGACGTCACGTTCGATGACCCGACGAACGTCGCGGAGGACCAGAGGGATTGTCCATTCCTCGAGACGCTGTGCGGCACGGGCAACATCGACGCGTGGGTGAAGGACCCGAGCGACGAAAGCGGCATCACGGGGCTGCGCGCGCGGAGCTTTCCCGTTCCCGGGACCTACACGTTCCACAGCACGATTTTCGGGTCGACCGGCACGATTGTCATCGCCGACGAGCATACTCCCTGACGACCAAGACATGTCGCTGAACAGACGTACCTTCCTGAAAACCGGAGTGGCCGCGGCCGCAATGGCGGCGGTGCCTCGCCCGCTCTACGCGCAGCTCGGCCGCGCGCCCGAGCTCCTTCCGCCAATCGAAGACCCGCGGCTCGCATCGCTCGCGGCGCGGGCGCTCGACAGCGCACGTGGCGCAGGCGCGGTGTACGCCGACGTGCGCCTCACGCACACGAGAACACGACGCTTCTTTCCGCTCTTCACGTACGATGATGAGGACATGGAGGTCGGCGTGCGTGCGCTGCTCGACGGCTACTGGGGATTCGCGAGCGGCCCGGTGTGGAGTCCCGACGAGATGGCGCGACTCGGTCGCGAAGCGGTGCATCAGGCGAAAACGAATGCGCTCGGCAAGCCGCGCATCGTGACGCTCGCGCCGGCACCGGTGCTGAAGAATGCGAGCTGGACGATGCCCGTCCAGATCGACCCGTTCGCGATTTCGCCGTTCGAGGTGCAGGACCATCTCACGAGTCTCGAGATCTTCACGAGGCGCGCGCCCAACGTGGGGCTCGTGAAGAACAACGCAATGAGCACGATGCAGGAGAAGGCGTTCGCCTCGACGGCCGGCAGCTACTGCACCCAGCGCTCGTATCTCACGATGGGCGATCTCGCCGTCGGCGTGTATCTGCCGAGAACGAAGCAGCAGAGTGAATTGGCGCTCGACTGCGTCTCGGCGGCCGGCCTCGGTTGGGAGCTCTACGCCGCCGATTCGATTCCGCGCGTGCGCGATCACTCGCTGCGCGACGAGATCGTGCTCCGCCTCGAGGAGGCGAAGGAGGACGCGATGCTTCCCGTCAAGGCACTCGATGTCGGTCGCTTCGATGCGGTATTCGACGAGACCAGCATGGCGAATCTGCTCGACGGCACCATTGGGCACGCCACCGAGCTCGATCGAGCGCTCGGTCTGGAGGCGAATGCGGGCGGGACGAGCTACCTCAACGATCCATTCGCCATGATCGGCAGCTATGTGGCGGGAGCGCCGCTGCTGACGGTGAGCGCGAATCGGTCCGAGGCCGGCGGTGCGGCAACCGCGAAGTGGGATGACGAGGGGGTCGCACCCGATGACTTCACGATCGTGAAGAACGGCACGCTCGTCGACTTCCAGACGACGCGCGAGAGTGCCGGGTGGCTCGCGGACGCGTATGCGAAGCTTGGAAAGCCGGCACACTCCCATGGATGTGCGAATGCGCCGAGCGCGGTCGAAGCGCCGATGCAGCACGTGCCCAACCTGACGCTCGCGCCTGGACGCGAGGCATCCGACTTCAATGCGCTCGTGGGCGGAATGTCGGATGGAATCGCCATCAAACGCGCGAGTCTCGACATGGACTTTCAGCACGGGAGCGGGCTGGGGCTGGCCGCCATCTTCGACGTAAAGAAAGGCAAACGCGTCGCCAGATATCCGTCTGCGGGATTTCTCTTTCGGTCGACGGAGATCTGGAAATCGCTGCTGACGATGTCCACCGACAAGGCGTCGAGGCGCTTCGGGGTTTCCGCGCAGAAGGGAGAGCCACCGCAGACGTGCTATCACAGCGTGACCGCCGCGCCCGCGGTGGTGAAGCAGCTCACGCTCATCGATCCGATGAGGAAGGCATGACCGGCCGCACCGATCGACTCGTTCGCCTCTCGGATGACTCCCGCATTCTCTCCGAGCAGGATTGCCAGGCGATCGCGAAGCGCGTGTTCGCCTTTGCGAACGGGGGTGGCGAGACGAGCGTCAACCTGATGAGCTGGTGGAACGGCGAGCTGCGATGGGCGCGCAACCGCACGACGCTCGCGAGCGACCGGCGCGACATCCGCCTCGAGATCTGGCGCGACGTGGGCAAGGGCCGCGGCAACGTATCCACGAATCAGCTCGACGACGCATCGCTCGAGGCCGCGGTTCGCGCGGCCGAGCGAAGCGCGGTGCTCGCGCCCATCATCCGGCGCCCGACGCCGACGCAGCCGCCGCTGCCGAATCCGGAGCGTCCGAAGACGGCGATCTGGAGTGATGCGACGTACGCCGTCACGCCCGAGGCGCGTGGCGAAGCGGCGCGTGCGCTGATCGGGCCGGCGGAGGCGAAGGGGATGCAATCGGCGGGCTACCTCGAGATGCGCGCCGGATCGCATGCGAGGCTGAGCTCCACGCGCATGGGGACGACGCCCGCACCGTGGGACATTCCGTACACCGCATGGACGCAGGCGCAGTGCTCGATGACGGTGCGGGACAAGGAGGGCACGGGCTCCGGCTGGGCTGGGCTGTCGAGCTACGATTGGGCGCACATCGACGCTCCCGCGCTGGCCGCGCGCGCGCTCGACAAGTGCGTGGCCTCGCAGCATCCGGTAACGCTCGAGCCGGGACGCTACACCGTGATTCTGGAGCCGCAGGCGGTCTGCGAGCTGATCGCGATCGTTGCGACGTCGATGTACCGGGAGATACCCGAGCAGGGACAGGGGCCCTGGGTGCTTTCCTACGATGATGTGCTCGGACTCTGGCGCTCGAAGCTCGGGCTCAAGGTGCTCGATGAGCGCATCACGATCACGCACGACCCCGCCGATCCACTGCTCGGAATCTTTCCCGAGCCCTGGCTGGAGCCCGTGACCTGGTTCGACAAGGGAGTGCTCACGAATCTGTCGTTCCTCCGCGACTACGCGTTGGAGAAGCTGAACGTGAATGCACCGCGCCGCGCACTGACGGGCTATCGAATGAGCGGAGGTCAGACCTCGGTGGAGGAGATGATCAGCACGACGACACGCGGCCTGCTCGTGAGCCACTTCTCCGACATCCGGGCGCTCGATGGAAACAGCCTGCTGTCCACGGGGCTCACGCGCGACGGGCTCTGGCTCATCGAGCACGGAAAGATCTCGAAGGCGGTGAAGAATCTTCGCTTCACCGAGTCGCCGCTGTTCGCGCTGAACAGCATCGAGCAGATGGGAGTTCCGGTTCCCGTCTTCAGGCCCGTGAAGAATCCGTACGAGCAGGAAGCGCCGCTCACTCCGGCGATCGTGCCGCCCATCAAGTCTCGCGATTTCAGCTTCACGTCGACGATCGATGCCATTTAGGGGGAGGGGCGGGATGATTCAGCCGCAGGGGAACAGCCTCGTGCGACCCGGTTTCGTTCGCCGGGCCCGTGCACTCGCGTGCCGCACATTCGGCGCGATCGCGACAGCGATCGTCTCGTTCGCGATGCCGGCGCACGCCCAGACGATGTTCCAATGGCCCGACACGGCGGCCCACGTGTCGCATTACGCGAACATGGAGGATTGTCTCGCCGCGGACGATCGGGTGAAGCGAAGTGTGGTGCACAGGGAGGAGCTGACGGTGTGGCGGGACACGATTCCGATCAATCCGCGGCAGGCCCTCGAGCCGGAGCCTGTGGAGGTCGCCAAAACGGCGTCGCAGTGCGCGGCACGATTTGTCGAGCCGAACATCGACATCCGCGACTTCGCGCCGGCACTCACGCTCTTCCTTGCAGCCGGCCGCGATAGCGATGCAACCGCACTCGTGGCGCGCCGCGTCGCAGCCCCTGCCAGGAATGCACGCGACCGGGGCATCGTCGTGGACAGCGCCGTCGGGATCTATCTGGGCGCGAGGCCGGCGAGGCTCGATGCGGCGGAGAACCTGCTGCTGCATCGAGTCAGGAGCAGCAGCGATCGAGTCGAGCGGCTCAAGACCTACGCCACCCTGCTCATCTCGACTCGGGACGCCGGTGACACGGTGCGATCGAGGCGCGCCGCGCAGTGGATCGTGAGCATTGCGGACTCGCTCACGCTCGCCGACCGGCAGTCCGACGCGTTCGAGCGACTCGCGGATGGAAATGGCGGCCAGCTGTACATCTACGATGCGCTCGACGAGCTCACGGGCTTCAGAACGCGCATGGACAGCCTGAAGAAGAGCACCATGGCGTACGCGACGCTCGAGCGTGCCAACTGGTCCCGTGCCACTGGAGAGCGTCCCGAGGCGTTGCAGATACCGATCGGGGTCAAGGCCGCACCGCTCAGTGCCGAGCACTGGTATCCGGCGAGCGCGGGCAGCAGTCCGCGTCCGACCCCGGGTCATCCCGCACTCATTCTGTTTCTCGAACACACCTCGTGCATCGGGGATGCGTCCACCTCCGATGCCCACCCGGCGCCCGAGTGCGTGTCTCGCATGGCGGAGGTGCGCCGCATAGCGGAGCGCTTCCCGTCGCTCGAGATCGACATCGTGATGTCGACGCACGGCCAGTTCATGTACCTGTCACCGCCGTCGCCGGAGAACGAGGCGACGCTGATCAGGGACTGGATCGATGCGCATCACGTGCCGGGAGCGGTGCTGGGCGTTACCACGACGCAGTTCTGGCGACTCCCGGCGCCCGACGACCGGCGCATCGACAAGGAGACGCCGAATCTCACGCACTACAGCTTCGGCAAGAGCTGGAAGGTTGGAAGCGGGTCGATGTTCCTCGTCGACTCCGAAGGAATCATCGCCGATGCGTGGCGGCTGCGTGAAGAGGAGCTGGGCCAGTTCATCGAAGTCCTGCTGAACCGCGAGCACAGGGAAAAGTGATCATGACGCCACGCACACGTACGTTCACGATCGCGGGCGCGCTGGTGCTCCTGGTCTTTCTAAGCAACCACTGGGCGGTGCGCGCGCTCGCCGCGCCGCCCGCACCGGACGTGCGCGCCGCCACCGCGGCAGGCTCGCTCGCGGCGACCGACGCGCTGCACGATCCGGCTCTCACTGCCGGCACGCTGCCGAACGGCATGCGCTACTACCTTCGCCCCAACGCGATGCCGGCGCACCGTGTGGAGCTCCGCCTGGCCGTGAACGCGGGGAGTCTGCTCGAGGACGAGGATCAGCGCGGGTTCGCGCACTTTCTCGAGCACATGGCGTTCAATGGCACGACACACTTTCCGCACGGCTCGCTCGTGGACTTCATCGAAACGAGCGGCATGCGCTTCGGCGCGGATCTGAACGCGTTCACGAGTCAGGATGAGACGGTGTACATGCTCACCCTGCCAACGGACGATCGCCGGATCCTCGAGCACGGACTCGATGTCGTCCAGGACTGGGCGAGCGGCGGGATCACCATCGACAGCGCGGAGGTGACGGCGGAACGCGGAGTCGTGATGGGAGAATGGCGCATGCGCCTCCCCGACACGGCGAGCCAGCGCGCGCAGGCGCACGTCGATTCCGTGTTCTTCGGCGACTCGCGCTATCTCACGCGCAAGCCGATCGGCGACACGACGCTCATCGAGAGCGCCACCGTGGCGCCGATCCGGCGCTTCTACGAGCAGTGGTACCGTCCGGAGAACATGTCGATCGTGGTCGTCGGCGACTTCGACCGGGCGGCGATGCTGCGCGAGATTCGCCGGCGCTTCGGCAGAATCGCGGCATCGACGAAAGCTGCCGCGCGCCCGCAAGTGACGCTGCCGGCGAGCTCCACTCCGGTGGTCGATGTGTATCTCGGCAATGTCGTTCCATCCGTCGAAATACTGTGGCCCGTGCCGCCCGTCCCGGCGGGCGCCCGCGATGCCGTGGCGCAGAGTCTCGTCCAGCAGCTGATCACGCGCTCGGTGGAGCAGCACTTTCTGCGCATCCGCGAGCGGCCCTCACGCCCGTTCATCACCGCCGATCTGGAGACGGGGCGGCTCGTGCGGCCGCTCGACCTCATGGGCGTGCGAGTCATCGCGTGGCCCGACAGCCTCGAGCGCTCGCTCGGCGCGGTGCTCACGGAATTCGAGCGCGTGGCGCAGCACGGAATTCCGGAGCCCGCACTGGCGCACGAAAAGGCGGTGCTCCTGAGCCATCTCGAGCACGCGGCGGCGGGAGAGGCCGCGCACGCATCGCGGGCCTATGCCGACGCATACGTGGAGCACGAGCTCACCGGCGAGGGGCCGCTGCTCAGCGCGCAGCAAGAGCTCGTGCTGGCGCGCGGGATTCTCCCGTCGATCACACCGGAGGTGCTCGCGCGCGCCGCGCGCTTTTCGCGGGATCCGGCAGGGATGCGCGTGCTCTTCGATCTGCCCGAGTTCGCGCACGTGCGTCCGCCAACGCGACAGAGCGTGACCGCGATCATCGACTCGGTGAATCGCACGCCGCTTCCACCCGACAGCGCGCGCGAGCTCGGCACGTCGCCTCTGCTCGCGACGCATCCGACGCCCGGGCGAATCGTCGCCGAGAAGGTGGATCACGCGGCGGGGATCACGGAATGGACGCTGTCCAATGGCGCGCACGTCATCGTGAAGCCCACCCAGAACGATCCGGATGAGCTCCTGATGCGTGCCTGGAGTCCCGGCGGCTTCTCGATGATGCCGGATTCGCTGTTCGATACGCCGGGCCGGATGGTCGCGCGTGTCATGACCGAAGCGGGTGGGCTCGGCGGCGCCAGCCACGACGCGCTCGAGCGGCAGCTCGCGACCACGGGCATTCGCGACATGAAGGTCGACATCGGCTACGCCGACGAGTCGATCGATCTGGCGGGGTCGCCGAAAGATCTCGAAACGCTCTTCCAGCTGATGCACCTCCAGTTCACGGCGCCGATGCTCGATACGGCCGCGCTCGCGGGATGGCAGAGCCTCGCCAAGTACGAGGGCTCACAGTTCTCGCTCGACGACCAGCTCAACATCACGCTCGCCAAGGGGAATCCGCGCATGCTGCCGGTATCGACGGGCATCGCGGAGCTGGCCACGACGAAGCAGCTGGTCGATGCGTACCACGACCGCTTCGGCAATGCGGGCGATTTCACCTTCACCCTGGTCGGCGCGACGACGCCAGCGGAGCTGCGGCCGCTCGTCGAGCGCTATCTCGCGAGCCTCCCCAGTTCCGGAAAGCGCGAGCACCCGGTTCCATCCGAAGACCACACCTTCCTGCATCGTGCCAATCAGACGTTCAACACGCTGCAGCTGCCGAAGGCGCAGACGCTGCTGGTGTTCGATGGCCCGTTCCCGGACACGCCTTCGGTGTATCTGCGCGAGCGCGAAAAGCTGAGCGCGCTCGCCGGGATCGTGAACGATCGGTTGCGCGTGCGGCTGCGCGAGCAGCTCAGCGGCACCTATAGCCCGTTCGTCGGAAGCGAGACGTACGCAATCCCGGATGAGCGCTACCGGGTGGTGCTCGCCTTCGACGCTGCCCCGGAGCGCATGCACTCACTCAATCGCGAGATGCTCGATGTGCTCGACTCGCTGCGAGTGCGCGGCGTGACGCCGGCGGAGGCGGCGCGCGCGGCGATCGTGCAGCGCCGGCAGCTCGAAACGAGGCTGCAGGACGACGACTACTGGATGAGCGCGATCAGCGGATACACCAGGCTCGGGATCCCCCTGGACAGAATTCCCACGCCGTATCCCGAGCGCGAGTTGACGCCCGCCGAGCTGAAGGTGGCCGCGAACCGGTACATCCCGGGGGACGTGTACATTCATCTGACCGCCATGCCCGAGGACAGCACCAGTTACGCGAAGCGCGACAGCACGGAGCAGTGAGCGGACGGGAGGAGGCATCCGCGTCGCGTAGGGGTAGCCCGCGTGCCGGATGTCCTCACTATCGTCACCCGCAAGTCACGTCATTCATGTGCCGAGGTCTCGTGCGCCCTCTATCAGTCTTGACCATCTCCGTGCTCGTTCTGGCGTGCGCCGCCGGTGTCACGACCGGCGTGGCCGCGCAATCCGACTCGGCGGCGCCGGCCAAGGCATCGAAGCACGAAAATCGGGATCCGAACCGCCTCACGGCCGAGGAGATCGCGGGGTCGAAGCGACCGACTGTCTACGATGCGGTCGACCGGCTTCGCCCGGCCTGGCTGCGCAAGGACATGCTCACCGGCGAGGATGTCGTGGTCTACATCGATGAACAGAACGTGGGTGGCAGCGACAAGCTGCGAGACATCCCCTCGGTGGATGTGGCAGAGCTGCAGTATCTTCCACATGCCGATGCCGTGCGACGGTGGGGATCCGACATCAAGGGAAGCGTCATCGTCGTCGCTCGGCGGCGCTGAAGCGCGAGGAGGCTCGCATGTCGACCCCTGGCGGCACGCACGCCGGTATAGCGCCGGCCGGTTCCGACTCGTCCAAGCGCGAGCTCCTGCTCGCCGCAGCGGCGCGTCTCCGCTCCGAGGTCGCGAAGCGCATCGTCGGGCAGGAGCGCGTGATGGAGGAGGTGTTGATGGCGATGCTCGCCGGCGGACATGCGCTCCTCGTCGGTGTGCCCGGCCTCGCCAAGACGCTGATGATCCGCTCGATCGCGGAAGCGATGCGCCTCGACTTCCGCCGTATCCAGTTCACGCCCGACCTGGTGCCCAGCGACATCACGGGCACGGAGATCATGGAGGAGGACACGTCCACCGGGGCGCGCCGCTTCCGCTTCGTGCGGGGACCGATCTTCGCCAACATCGTGCTCGCGGATGAGATCAACCGCACGCCGCCGCGCACGCAGGCCGCGCTGCTCGAGGCCATGCAGGAGCGGCACGTGACCGCGGCGGGCGAGACGATGTATCTGCCCAAACCGTTCTTCGTTCTCGCGACGCAGAATCCGATCGAGCAGGAGGGAACATATCCACTTCCCGAGGCGCAGCTCGATCGATTTCTGTTCGACATCCGCATCGGCTATCCGAACAAGGAGGAGGAGATCGGCATCCTCCGCGCGACGACCGCGATC
>Ga0308175_100001725_pt1 | contig 14800 bp, 19 predicted proteins | sample PhyCR1_3_FD_203893 | JGI IMG/M metagenome (GOLD analysis project Ga0308175, IMG submission 203893) | Soil microbial communities from UC Gill Tract Community Farm, Albany, California, United States - DLSLS.C.R1 | ecosystem: Environmental > Terrestrial > Soil > Agricultural land | place: USA...
CCAGGACATCCTCGAGGCGATCCTCGCCGGCGCCTGCGGCTACCTCCTCAAGGACTCGCCGATCGAACGGGTCGCCGAGGGCATCCGGACCGCCGCCCACGGGGGCGCTTCACTCTCGCCGTCAGTCGCCTCCCAGCTCCTGGAGCACGTCCGCGAAAGCGGCCCGCCGGTGAGCATCGCCGCCGAGCCGGTGGGCGAGCTGACGCCTCGCGAGCTCGAGGTCCTACGCCTCGTGGCGTCCGGCAGGGAGAACTCCGAGATCGCGGCCGTGCTCGTCATCAGCCCCCGCACGGCGCGCAACCACGTGGCGAGCATCCTCGAGAAGCTTCAGATGCAGAACCGCATCCAGGCCGCCGTGTACGCGGTCCGCCACGGCATTGTCTGACCGGCCCTGAGCGGCTACGACTCGGCGATTCGCAGGAACGCCTCGGCGCGGCGCTTGTCGCGCAGCGCCTTGCGCTGCGCCTCCGAGTCCTCGTCGGCCTCCTGGGCCTCGCGCTCGGCGCGCGAGAGCTGGTCCTGGAGCTCAGAGGTGTTCAGGGAGCCGGGGTCGATCGCGTCCTCGACGAGGATCAGGACGTGATCCCCGGCCACCTGGACGTAGCCCTCGCCCTGCGCGAAGCGCGTGGCGGAGGACTCGTCGCCGTAGGTCTTGTAGAGGCGCAGCTCGGTGGGGTCGAGCATGCCCAGCAGCGGCTGGTGGCGCGCCAGGATGCCGATCGAGCCCACGGTCGTACGCGTCGAGACCATCTCGACCTCGTCGTTGAAGACCTCCCCCTCCGGGGTCAGGACCTCGACGCGGAAGGACTCGGGCACTACTCGTCGTCCTTCGCGGACTTGTCGCCCGTGACGTCGTCGATGCTGCCCTTGAGGAAGAAGGCCGACTCCGGCACGTCGTCGTGCTGGCCCTCGGCGATCTCCTTGAAGCCGCGGATCGTCTCGGCGATCGGGACGTACTGGCCCGGGGTGCCGGTGAACTGCTCGGCGACGTGGAACGGCTGCGAGAGGAAGCGCTCGATGCGCCGGGCGCGGCCGACGATCAGCTTGTCCTCGTCGCTGAGCTCGTCGATGCCGAGGATCGCGATGATGTCCTGGAGCTCCTTGTAGCGCTGCAGGATCTCCTTGACCTGGTTGGCGACGTCGAAGTGCTCCTGGCCCAGGATGTCGGCCTTGAGGATCGTCGAGGTCGAGTCCAGCGGGTCGACGGCCGGGTAGATGCCCTTCTCCGAGATCGCGCGCGACAGCACCGTCGTCGCGTTGAGGTGCGCGAACACCGAGGCCGGCGCCGGGTCCGTGAGGTCGTCGGCCGGGACGTAGATCGCCTGCACCGACGTGACGGAGCCCTGACGGGTCGACGTGATGCGCTCCTGCAGCTGGCCCATCTCGGTCTCCAGCGTCGGCTGGTAGCCCACCTGCGACGGCATGCGGCCCAGGAGCGCGGACACCTCGGAGCCGGCCTGCACGAACCGGAAGATGTTGTCGATGAACAGCAGCACGTCCTGGCCCTGCTCGCGGAAGTACTCCGCCATCGTCAGGCCGGACAGCGCGACGCGCATGCGCGCGCCGGGTGGCTCGTTCATCTGGCCGAAGACGAGCATCGTCTTGTCGATGACGCCCGACTCGGTCATCTCGAGCCAGAGGTCGTTGCCCTCGCGCGAGCGCTCGCCCACGCCGCAGAACGCAGACAGTCCGCCGTGCTCCTGGGCCAGGTTGTGGATGAGCTCCTGGATGATCACCGTCTTGCCGACGCCTGCGCCGCCGAACAGGCCGACCTTGCCGCCCTTTGCGTAGGGCGCGAGCAGGTCGACGACCTTGATGCCCGTCTCGAACATCTCGGTCGTCGGCGTCAGGTCCTCGACGTTGGGCGCGTCGCGGTGGATCGGCCAGCGCTCCTTGACCTCGATCGGGTCGCCGTGGTCGATCGTCTCGCCCAGCAGGTTGAAGATCCGCCCGAGCGTCATCTCGCCGACAGGCACCGTGATCGGCGCGCCGGTGTCGACGACCTCCATGCCGCGGGCCAGGCCGTCGGTCGTGTCCATGGCGACCGCGCGGACGCGATCGTCGCCGAGGTGCTGCTGCACCTCGCACACGAGCGTGGTCTCGCCGCGGTCGACGGTGATCGCGTGGTTGATCTCGGGAAGCTCGCCGGGGAAGACGGCCTCGATGACGACGCCCTGGATCTCCTCGATCCGGCCGACGTTGGTCTTGGTCTCTGTTGCAGCCATAGGTTGGTCTCCGGTCAGCTGAGGGCTTCGGCCCCAGCAACGACTTCCATGATCTCCTGGGTGATCTCGGCCTGGCGGGCGCGGTTCATCTCCAGGGTGAGGTCTTCGATCACCTCGGCGGCGTTCTCCGAGGCGTTGCGCATCGCGGTCATGCGCGCGCCGAGCTCCGATGCGGCGCTCTCCAGCAGCGCGCGATAGATCGAGATCTCGACGTAATCGGGGACGAGGCGCTTGAGGATCTCGTCCGGGCCGGGCTCGTACTCGACGAGCGCGTGCTTGCCCTCGTCGTCGTCGTCGTGATCGTCGCGGTCGACGTCGTGCTCGCCGCCCTCGAGGATCGTGGCGTCCTGCAGCGGAAGCAGCGTCTCGCGCCGCATCTCCTGCGTCAGCGGCGACACGTAGCCGTTGTAGAAGATCTCGACGCGGTCGATCTCGCCGTCCACGTAGGCGACCATCAGCGCCTCCGCCACCTCGCGGGCGTTGGCGTAGGCCGGGCGCTCGGTGAAGCCCACCCACGAGCCCTTCGGCTCCAGCCCGCGGAACGTCAGCGAGCTCGTGCCGCGGCGGCCCGTGGCGTAGTACACGGGCGTCGCACCGTCGCGGTCGAACTCGCGGCCGGCAGCGGTCGCGGCGCGCAGGATCTGCGCGTTGAACGCGCCCGCGAGGCCGCGGTCGGCGGTGATCAGCAGCAGCGCGACCTTGTCCTGCGACTCGTGCTCGCGCAGGATCGGCAGCTTGTTCATCTCGCCGCTGCCCGCAGCCTCGGCGGCCTGGCGGGTCATCCGCCGCAGCGCCTTCGCGTAGGGCCGCAGATGCGAGATGCGCTGCTCGGCGCGCCGCAGGCGCGCCGCCGACATCATCTCCATCGCCCGGGTGATCTTCTGGATGTTCTTGACCGACCCGATGCGGTTCTGGACGTCGCGCTGGCTCAAGCCGGTGCCGCCTCAGGTTCGCGCTCCTCGGTCTGCTCCTCGGAGGGCTCCTCCTCGGCGCTCTCCTCACGCGACTTCGCGCGCTCGGAGTCGCCCTCGGCGCCCTCCTCCAGCGGCTGGCCCTCCTCGTCGAGGTCGTAGCCGTAGTCGTCGGCGAACTCGCCGATCAGCGTCTTCATCTGCTCCTGCGTCTCGTCGGACCAGTCGCCGCCCGAGACCTTCTCGCGCAGGTCCGAGCCCTCGGAGTGGAAGCGCTGGGTCAGGCCGTCCAGGAAGTCCGGCACCTTGTCGACCACGATGCGGTCGACGAAGCCGTTGGTGGCTGCGAAGACGTGCAGCACCTGGTCGGCGACCGCCAGCGGCTGGCGCTCGCCCTGGTTCAGCGTCTTGACGAGCCGGGCGCCGCGCGCCAGCGTGCGCTGGGTGTCGGCGTCGAGGTCCGAGCCGAACTGCGCGAAGGCCTCGAGGTCGCGGTACTGCGACAGCTCGAGCTTCAGGCGGCCGGCGACCTTCTTCATCGGCGCCACCTGCGCCGACGAGCCGACGCGCGACACCGAGATGCCGACGTTGATCGCCGGGCGCACCCCCGAGAAGAACAGCTTCGGCTCCAGGAAGATCTGGCCGTCGGTGATCGAGATGACGTTCGTCGGGATGTAGGCCGACACGTCACCGGCCTGCGTCTCGATGATCGGCAGCGAGGTCAGCGAGCCGCCGCCCTCGTCGTCGGAGAGCTTGCAGGCGCGCTCCAGCAGGCGGGAGTGCAGGTAGAACACGTCGCCCGGGTAGGCCTCGCGACCCGGCGGTCGGCGCAGCAGCAGCGACATCTGCCGGTAGGCGTAGGCGTGCTTGGTGAGGTCGTCGTAGATCGTGAGCGCGTGCTGGCCCTTGTACGTGAAGTACTCGGCCATCGCGCAACCCGCGTAGGGCGCCATGAACTTGATCGGCGCGGCCTCGTCGGCGGGCGCGGCGACGATGATCGTGCTGTCCATCGCGCCCGCGTCGCGCAGCGTCTCGGCCAGCTGCACGACCGTCGCCATGCGCTGCCCGATCGCCACGTAGACGCAGATCAGGTCCGAGTCCTTGTTGTTGATGATCGTGTCGATCGCGATCGCCGTCTTGCCGGTCTGGCGGTCGCCGATGATCAGCTCGCGCTGGCCGCGGCCGATCGGGATCATCGAGTCGATCGCCTTCAGGCCGGTCTGCATCGGCTCCTTCACCGGCTGGCGCTGGACGACGCCCGGCGCCTTGATCTCGGCGAAGCGGGTCTCCGAGGCGTTGATGTCGCCCTTGCCGTCGAGCGGGTTGCCCAGCGGGTCGACGATGCGGCCCAGCAGCTCTTCGCCGACCGGGATCTCGAGGAGCTTGCCGGTGCGCTTGACCGTGTCGCCCTCGACGACCTTCTCCCAGTCGCCGAACAGCACCGTGCCGACATTGTCGGACTCGAGGTTCAGCGCGAGCCCCGTCACGTCGTGAGGGAACTCGAGCATCTCGAGCGACTGCGCGTTCTCGAGGCCGTGCACGCGGGCGATGCCGTCCGCGACCGACAGGACGGTGCCGACCTCGGTCAGCTCCGCCTGGCCTTCGTCGAGGCCCTCGATGCGGCTCTTCAGGATGCTGGTGATCTCGTCGGGCTTGATCTGCATTGGGAATTCCTCAGGCGGCCGTGGCCACGTTCTTTCTCAGGTTGTCGAGGCGGTTGCGGATGGAGGCGTCAAGGATCGAGTTGCCGACGCGCAGCACGAGCCCGCCGATGATGTCCGGGTCGACGGTCTTGGTGAGCTCGACGCGCTGGCCGGTCTGCTCGCTGATCTGGTCGCCGATGCGCTGCGCGATCTCGTCGTCGAGCTCGACGGCGCTCGTGATCTCGACCGGCAGGAGCCTGTTCTCGTGCTCCCACAGCACGTCGTACTCGCGGCGGATGCGGAAGAGCGCCGGCGTGCGGTGCTTCTCAACGAGCAGCTCCATGAAGTTCAGGACCGCCGGGTCGGCGCCGTCGATCACCTTCGCGAGGCCGTCCTTCTTCTCCTCGGTGGAGAAGTAGGGGCTGAAGAAGAAGACCTGCAACTCGCGGTCGTCGTGCAACGCGTCGGCGATCTGGCCGAGCTGCTCGCGGACGACGTCGAGCTTGTCCTGCTCCTTGGCCACCTCGAAGAGCGACCGTGCGTAGACGCTGGCGATCTCTTCCATCGGGCTAGTTGCTCCGCTCCCCGCTCAACGCGGAGAAGTCGAGCTCGTTGAGGGCCTCCTCGACCAGGCGGCGCTGATCGCCCTCGTCGAGCGACTTGCGCGTGACCTTCTCGGTGGCCTGGACGGTGAGGTCGGCGACCTCCTTGCGGATCTCCTGGATCGCGCGGCGCGTCTCGGCCTCGATGTCGCGCTTGGTCTGCTCGAGCATCTCGTCGCGCGCGACCTTCGAGGACTCCTTGGCCTCGCGCTCGTGCACGTCGGCAGCCTTCTTGGCGCGGGTGACGATCTCGTCGGCCTGCTGGCGTGCCTCGGTCAGGCGCTCGCGGTACTCGGCGAGCAGCTGCTCGGCCTCCTGCTTGGTGCGCTCGGCCGTGTCGATCGAGTCCTCGATCGCGCGCTGGCGCTTGTCGAGCGCCTCGGCGATCCGCGGGAACGCGGCGCGAGCGAGGATCACCATTGCGACGACGAACACGACCAGCGTCCAGATCATCAGGCCGACGCCCGGCTTGACGAGGAAGCTGCCGCCGCTGTCCTCGGAGGCCGCGGTGATGGCGATGGTCGAGAGCATGCGGTCCGGCCTAGAGGAAGAAGGCCAGCAGGCCGGCCACGAGGCCGTAGAACACGCAGGCCTCGGTGAGCGCGAAGCCCAGCCACTGGATCGACGTGATCTCGTCGCGCATCTCGGGCTGGCGGGTGATCGACTCGATCACCTTGCCGAAGATGTAGCCGATGCCGACGCCGGCGCCGGCGGCACCGAGGCCGCCGCCGATGCCGAGCGCGATCGCCTTGCCGGCCTTCGAGGCGGTGTCCTCGGATGCCGCCTGGGCGATGGTGGTGATGACAGCGAGGTCCACTTTGACTCCTTGGTTAGTGCTCCGCGGCGACTGCGCCGCCGAGGTAGATCGCGGTGAGCGTGGCGAAGATGAAGGCCTGCAGCGTCGCGACAAGCCCGACTTCGAAGAGGAAGAGCGCGACGCCGGCCGGGATCGTGAGCCACCCGAGGGCGGCGATCCCCAGCAGGACGGCGAGCGCGCCGGCCATGAACAGGATGATCAGGTGGCCGGCGAGGATGTTGGCGAAGAGACGCACTGAGAGCGACATGAGCCGCATGACGTTGGAGAAGATCTCCAACGGGAAGATCAGCAGCAGCAGCGGGCCGCTGACGCCGGACGGGATCAGGCTCTTGAGGTAGCCGATGAAGCCCTTCGCCCGGATGCCCTCGACGTTGTAGGCGATCCAGACCACGAGCGCGAGCACCAGCGGGATCGACAGGTTCGCGGTCGCCGCGTAGAGCGCGAAGGCCGGGAACTCGAAGCCCGCGACGTCGATCTTGTGCTCGGTGTTCGTCGGCAGCGGGATGTAGCCGATCAGGTTGCTGAACCAGATGAAGAGGAACAGCGCGCCGACGAACGGAAACCACTTCGCCGCCATGCGGCTGTCCATGTTCCCGCGCGTGATGTTGTCGCGCATGAGCGCGTAGATCGCCTCCACGGCGGTCTGCACGCGATTCGGGCGCTCCTGCATGCGCTTGGCGATGTAGACCATCGTCACGACCGTGAGGATCCCGGCGATCAGCACGTACATCGCGGCCTTGTTGAAGTCGAACGGCCCGATGCTGAACCAGGTGTCGAGCTTGAACTCGTTCTGCGGGTGGAACGTGTCGTTGCTCGTGCGGTTCCAGCCGGTCGCCGCGACGATGACGATCAGGCCGAGGATGTAGACGCCGAAGAAGGCGAGCACCTTCTGCTTGCGGGTCATGGACGGACGACGTTCCTCTCGGACTGACGGAAGATGAGTGACAGGGCGAAGTAGACGGTGAATGCGACGAGGGCGACGACCGCGGCGCAGACCGCGTCATCCCTTCCTCCCGCGACTCCGGCGCCGACCACGGCAAGGCCGACGACCCAGGCGCGGCCCATCATGCCAGCAACCTGTAGGCCGATGCCTGTACGTGGGTCCGCCGAGCGGGCCTTGCGATCGAGCACCTCGCCGCCCGCGCGCGCGACGATCCAGCTCCCGCCGCCCAGCAGGTAGCCCAGCGCGGGCGCGCCGGCCACGATGAGCAGCGGCGCGAAGAACACGACGAGGGCGACGTCGATGAAGCGCAGGAAGGTCATTCAGCGCTCGCTCAGAGGTCCCGGAAGCGGACGATGACAGCCGCGGTTCCCCCGGCGAACCCGAGGAACAAGCCGACCGCGAGCAGCGGCCCGAAGGCACCCACGAGCGCCCCGATGACGCCGCCGATCAGCGCGCCGAGCACGACGCCGCTCAGCAGCAGCGTCCCCGCGACCATCCCCCGCGCCGGGGACCTGTCGGCCTGTGTCGTCGGCTCGCTGGAATCGCCTGGCTTCATCGCGCTTGAAGGGATCGTTCATGGCATGCCCGCCACGTCCCCCCACAAACGACAAGGCCCGCGCAGCGCACGGGTCTCTGGGGGGCTTCCCGGGGATGGACCCTCCCGGGCGGCGGCTCGCGGAGTGTAGTTCATTCTCGGACCTTGTAACAACTTTGTGACACCCGGCACCAGCGCCGTAGAGGCTTACCCAGGGGCGGGGCGGTCGCTCGCGTCACGGGACATCGCGGCGCGGGCCTGCTGGTACTCCTCGACGCTCATGTCGCCCGCAGCGAAGCGACGGTCGAGCACTTCGCGCGCGGACGAGCCCTGCCGGCCGCGTGTCGCGTTGACCACGAGCGCCACGAACAGTCCGAGCAGGACGACCCAGCCGAGCATCATGAGGATCCCCCAGCCCCAGCTCATGTGGTTGTACATGTAGGCGAGCATCGGCGCTTCGGGCGCCGGGCACATCGGTGCCAAACCGAACGACGGCTTCCCGCTTGCCGCACATGGGTTGCGGGGTTTCCGGCGCCGGCTCGTTGCGCTCACGCGACGTCGTAGCCCGCCTCGTCGATTGCACTGCGGATGGCGACGTCGTCGAGGCCTTCGCCCGTCACCTGCACGCGCTTTGCGTCCAGATCGACCTCGACTGCGGTCACGCCTCGTAGCCGCTCGACCTCGGTGGTGATCGCCACACGGCAATGTCCGCAGCTCACCCCCGGCACGGAGTAGGTCAGCCGCTCTGTCTTGGTCATCGGTTCCTCCATATCGACCCTCGTCAGCCACCCGCCCGTGTCAGCAGCCCGCGCAGCGTGAACGAGACGACCAGGCCCAGGACCGCCAGCCAACCGAGGGAGAGCGCGAGGTCTCCCCATGCGTGGAAGGTCGGCGAGAATGCTCCATCGATGACGACGCGAGCGGCCCCGTAGTCCGGGAAGGCGTGCGCGAGGCCACCCGGCGTGCCGTCACCGAACATCGGGTTCTGCAGGATGCCGATGCCCAGCATGGCCAGGAACAGCACCACGTAGGTGGCGCCGAGTTGCCCGAGCGCGGCGCCTGCGAGGGCGCCGATGCACGCGTAGATGAGACCGACGAGCAGGTTGCCGGCGGCGAAGGCCACCCAGGAGCGCGGGGTGAAGCTCAGCCCGGTGACCGCCACGGACACCCCGAGCACGATGGCGGTGGCGGCCGCGAGCACCGCGAGACGCGGTAGGACCGCCTCGATGGGCCGGAAGCCGGCGACGACCAGGCGCCGGTCGGCGCTCTGAGCGGAGCGCATGATGAACGCCCCGCACAATGCCGCGAGGAAGGCCACGGTGATGGCGGCCATCGAAGCGCCGTGGATCTCCTTCATCGTCGTGACCACGGTGCCGCCGCCGGGCAGGCCGATCACCCGTGGCTCCGCCTGGGTCTGGGCGATGGCGCGGGTGATGAAGAAGAATGGCAGCACGACCAGGAGCACCAGCAGCAGCGGGCGGCGGGCCTGCTCGCGGAACCCGAGCCGAGTGGCGGTCACCATGCGCGCGTTCATGCCCGGCTCCTCGCCGCGGCGACGAACACGCAGAACGCCGCCACCAGCGCGGTGATCGTGACGAGCGCGAGCTTGATCCAGTCACCGGTGGGCGAGCCGACACCGCTCCCCGCGGCGATGAGGACGTCGGCCGCCTTCTGGCTCACCGACCAGGGCGGCGGCGAACCGGACATGCCGGGGCCGGAGAACGCGTCGAGCAGGAAGACGAAGATCACCAGCAGCGACCCCTCGAGCGGCGCGCTGATCACGGAGCCGAGGAGCACTCCGACGGCGAGGTACAGCAAGGCGAACGCCAGCACGGCGACCGCAGCGTGCAGCGGGTGGGCGACGCCGACGCGCAGGATGAGCGCCACGAAGGCGGTGCCGGCCGCGACGAACGCGAGTAGCACCGAGGCAGCGATACGCGAGCTCGCCACGCGCGCCGGCCCCAGGCCGGCGAGCACGAGCCGGCGGTCGGCGCCGCGAGAGGATGCCGCCTGGAAGAAGCCCAGGGCGCCGGAGATGAACGCGGCCGCCCAGCCTGCACTCAGCGCAACCGCCGCATCGCCGGCCAACGATCCGCCCAGCGCGGTTGCGAAGTCGCTCAGCACCCCTGCCGCGGAGATGACGAACAGCGCGGGGATGGCGACGAGCAGCGCGAGTGTGAACGGGGCGCGCAATTGCTCGCGGGCGAACACCGAGGTGCGGCTCACAGGGCCTCACACCTTCCGTCGCGCAGCTCGTAGATTCGCGTCAGCCGCTCGCGCTCTGCCAGCAGGTGGCTGACGACGAGGATGCCCATTCCGTCCGCACGGCGGTGCTCGGCCATCTCCCAGAAGCGCAGGTAGGTCTCCCAGTCAAATCCCGAGTAGGGCTCGTCGAGCAGCAGCAGCTGCGGTTCGTGCAGCAGGGCCAGCGACAGGTTGAGCTTCTGGCGAGTCCCGCCCGAAAGCTGCTCGACGCGGTAGTGCAGGTACTTGCGGTAGCCCAACTCTGCGAGCAGCCCGTCGCGAGACGCCTCGGCCGTCCGGTCATCAAGCCGGTACGCGGCGGCGAACAGCTCGAAGTGCTCGGCGACGGTCAGCTTGTCCCACAGCAGCGGCTCCTGGGGGCAGTAGCCGAGCCGGTCCGGGCGGCTCAGTGTTCCTGCATCGCGTGCGAGCAGGCCGACGATGACCTGCATGAGCGTGCTCTTGCCGGACCCGTTCTCCCCGACCAGTCCGACGAGCTCCCCCGGCCGGACCTCCAGCGACGCGCCGCGCAGGACCTCGATGCGGCGTCGGCGCCAGGGCGGACCCGACGAGAAGGCCTTGGTGATCCCGTCCGCCGCGAGGACCGGCGCGTTCGTGACGAGGGTGGAAGCCATGACACCTCGTCAGCGGTGGTGTGACTCGTGTGCGACGTCCTGAGCGGGCCTGGCGGTCTCACCAGAGCCTGTCAGCGCGGGACCGATGACGAGGCTGGAGAACACGAAGACGGCCGCCATCAACGCCAGCGCTCCGCCGGGCACCCGCCAGGACCCGGTGCGGCGACGGAGCCGGCGCAGCATCGGGACGGCCAGCACGAAGCCCAGCAGCCCGAACAGCAGCGTTCCCGTCGCCCCGGCGAGAACTGCCGCGCCGGCGAGTGGTCCCGCGTGGTGCAGGACGTGGGGAGCCGCTCCGAGCAATCCCGCAAAGACTGCGGCAGCGGCAGCGCGTACGCGCCTGAAGCCGCGGAGCGCTGGGGTGGGCGCAGGTTCGACGAGGGCGGACGCGCTCATCAGCTACTTCCCGCCGCCGCCCATCCCGCCCATCATCCGCATCATCACGACCATCATCAGGACGCATCCGATGGCCGGCAGCAACGCCAGGCCGGACCCTGTGATCGCCACGACGACGAGCGCCCCGACCACCATTGCCCCGCACATCCACATGTGCATTCCGTGACCGCGCATCGGTCCTCTCCTTTCACGCTGGTCCAAGTCGAGGCCAACATACCCCAGGGGGGTACTATCCACCACGGTGGTGAACCGCACAGCTGGTGCGGACAACTACGGACTACGCGTCCGCGTCTGTTGGCTGCTGGGGCAGCCCCAGGCGCTTGAGCGCGACGGCGTTGAGGGCCACGATGATGCTCGAGCCGGCCATCGAGATCGCCCCTACCTCGGGACGGAGGACGAAGCCGAGCGGCTCGAAGACGCCGGCTGCGACCGGGAGTGCCAGCGAGTTGTAGCCGACCGCCCACGCGAGGTTCTGGTGCATCTTGCGGACGGTGCCGCGGCTGATGGTGATCGCTGTGGCGACATCGAGCGGGTCGGAGCGCATGAGGACGAAGTCGGCGGTTTCGACTGCCACGTCGGTGCCGGTTCCGATGGCGATGCCGACATCGGCTCGGGCGAGCGCGGGGGCGTCGTTGACGCCGTCGCCGACCATGGCGACCTTGCGGCCCTGGCGCTGCAGCTCGGCGACCTTCGCGGCCTTGTCGGCCGGCAGCACCTCTGCGATCACCTCATCGATGCCGAGCTCGGCGGCGACCCGTTCGGCGGTCGCCTGGCTGTCACCGGAGAGCATCACCGGTCGCAGGCCGAGATCGCGCAATGCGGTGATGGCCGCCGCGGCGGTTTCGCGCGGCGCGTCCGCGATGGCGATGACCGCCGCCGCCCGCCCGTCGATGGCGACCTGCACGCTCGTCCGGCCCTGGCCTGACAGCTCGTTGGAGCGACCGACGAGCCCATCGCGGGCGATACCCTCGCGCTCCAGCAGCCTCGCGTTGCCGACGGCGAGCCGGTGGCCCTCGACGGTGGCGATCAGCCCGTGTCCCGGCACGGCCTCGAATGTCTCGGTCTCAGGCACCTTCAGGCCGCCCGCGCCGGCGGCCTTGACAATGGCCTGGGCGAGCGGGTGCTCGCTGTCACGTTCGGCCGCTGCAACCAGGCGTAGGACCTCGTTTCCGGCGATGCCATCGAGTGTGGCGATGGCGACGACCTCGGGCTCGCCACGGGTCAGCGTGCCGGTCTTGTCGAACACCACGGTGTCGAGCGAGGCGGCCTGTTCGAGCCCGAGCGCGTGCTTGAACAGGATGCCGCGCTGTGCGCCGAGTCCGGTGCCGACCATGATCGCCGTCGGCGTGGCCAGCCCGAGCGCGTCCGGGCAGGTGATGACAACGACGGTGATGGCGAACAGCAGCGAATCCTGGACGTCGCGGCCGATGACGAAGTACCAGACGACGAAGGTGAGCCCGCCGCCGACCAGGGCGACCAGCACCAGCCAGAACGCGGCCCGGTCCGCCAGCCGCTGCCCCGGCGCCTTGGAGTTCTGGGCCTCCTGGACGAGCTTCACGATCTGCGCAAGCGCGGTGTCGGAGCCGACGGCGGTCGCCCGAGCGCGCAGCGTCCCGTTCTTGTTGATGGTCGCGCCGATGAGCCGGTCGCCCGAACGCTTGTGCACCGGCAGGCTCTCTCCCGTGACGGTGGACTCGTCGACCTGGCTCTCGCCGTCCTCGACGACAGCGTCGACCGGGATCTTGGATCCCGGACGGATGAGCAGCAGCTCGCCCACCGTCACCTCGGCGGTCGGGACCTCGACCGGCTCGCCGTCGCGCAGGACGACTGCCATCGGAGGGGCGAGGTCGAGCAGCGCCCGGATGGCGTCGTTCGCTCCTCCCCGGGCGCGCATCTCGAACCAGTGGCCCAGCAGCACGAACGTGGCGAGCATGCCCGCGGCCTCGTAGAAGACCTCACCCTCGATGAAGAAGGTGGCAGCCACCGAGTACAGCCAGCCGACGCCGATGGCGACGGCGACCAGGACCATCATGTCGAGCGTGCGGGCGCGTAACGCGGCGACCGCGCCGGTGAAGAAGATCGACGATGCCCACAGGACGACGGGCAGGCTGAGCAGCAGCTGCCAGACCTCACGGTCGACGCCGAACGGGGTCGCCAGCTCCGTGCCGAAGAGCTTCGTGCCGACCATCGACCAGGCGACGATGGGGATGGTGAAGACGAGCGCGACCAGGAAGCGGTTGCGCATGTCGCGGGCCATCGATGCCATCGACATGCCGGCGTGGCCGCCATGCCCGTGCCCGTGTGCCTCGTCGCTGCGCCCGACTGCCGCGTGGTCGTGTGGGCCATGGTCGGGCGAGACCAGCGGATCGCAGAGATGGCCGGGCACCGACTGCCCGGCGCAGTGGTAACCGCAGTCGTGAATCCAGCGCCGCAGCTCGGCGACCGAGGTCACCTCGGGGTCGAACGTGACGTTCGCCGTCTGCGCGACCGGGTTGGCCTCGACCGCGACCACGCCCGGGCGCTGCGCCAACACGGTCTCGACGACCGCCTTCTCGGAGGCGTACTGCACGCCGCCGACGTGCAGAACCGTCGTTTCATGCTCCGGAGCGGCGACAGTGGTCATGCGTCCAGCATACCCCATAGGGGTATATGTGTGTGGCACCCGGCATCAGGGAACACCAGCGTCCGATGCGACGCGTGCTCGGAGCCCTGCTGGTGTCGGCCTGTGCCTGCTCGAGCGCCGCGGCCGCGACGCCGCCTCCCCCCGGCGCCAACCTGCCATGCCACCCCGGCGCCGCCCATCCCGAGCCGGTCGTGCTCGTCCACGGGACCGCGGAGAGCATGTTCGACAACTGGCAGGCGATGGCGCCGGCGCTCAAAGGCGCGGGCTATTGCGTCTACGCGTTCAACTACGGCTCGTACAACGGCTCCGGCGCGCTCGGCGTCTACGGGATCGGGCCGATCGAGCGCAGCGCCCAGCAGCTGGCGGACGAGGTCGACGCGGTGCTGGCGCAGACGGGCGCGAGCAGGGTCGAACTGGTCGGCCACTCGCAGGGCGGGATGATGCCCCGCTACTACCTGAAGAACATCGACGCCTCGAAGGTCGACGACCTGGTCGGCCTGTCGCCGAGCAACCACGGGACGACACAGGGGCTGGCGTCGCCGCTGGGCGGCCTGTGCCCCGCGTGTGCCCAGCAGGCGGCGGACTCGTCGTTCATCACGCAGCTCAACGCCGGCGACGAGACGCCCGGCGCGGTCGACTACACGAACATCGTCACCCGCTACGACGAGGTCGTCACGCCCTACACCTCGGGCTTCCTGGCGGCCGACGGCAACGCGGTGACCAACGTGACGCTGCAGGACAGGTGCCCGGGCGACACGTCCGAGCACCTGCGCACTCCGTACGACCCGCCGGCGATCCAGATCACGCTGAACGCGCTCGGGCGCGGCGGGCCCGCGGATCCCTCGTTCCAGCCCGCCTGCTAGGTCCGCAGGGCCTCGAGCTTGATCGGCACGTCGTAGAACTCGACGGAGCGATCGCCCATGCTGCCGCCGGGCGGGTTCATCTGTCGAAGAGGCTGATGAACACCACCTCGCCCTCGCGGTGGAGGACCATCAGGCCGACGGCCGGGACGCCCTCGGGTGGCCCGGAGTCCGCACGCGACCTGATCTCGTCGAGGCTGGCCTTGACGGCGGCGGGCTCGCCCCCGCGCCACGTCGCCACATACCGATCTCCCTTCGGTCGATGCCGGTGCGAGCCTACGCCGGATTCGATCTCTTGGATTCTGGTGCGATGTGTGGTTGAGTCCCGCGAGCTGAGGGCGCCCTGTGGGAGGGGCGCCCGACCTA
>Ga0308175_100001726_pt1 | contig 14791 bp, 12 predicted proteins | sample PhyCR1_3_FD_203893 | JGI IMG/M metagenome (GOLD analysis project Ga0308175, IMG submission 203893) | Soil microbial communities from UC Gill Tract Community Farm, Albany, California, United States - DLSLS.C.R1 | ecosystem: Environmental > Terrestrial > Soil > Agricultural land | place: USA...
ATGTCGCGGGTATTCGCCGCATCGCCGTTGGGGTAGCCGCTGCCGTTGAAGCTGACCGGGCTGTCCGAGGAGCCGCCTCCGCCGCAACCGACCGCGAGCGCCGTCGAGGCGATGGCGACAACCAGTGCCGCGACAACCTTGACGTACCCCCGCCCGCCCCTGAGATCCATCATTTCGCGACCCTATTTGATAGACAAAAACTTGTCAAGTATTCGTGGATACCTGAACAATTTCGCGAGTCGGGGTGCGTTCTGCGATCAGTGGTTGAAGCACCCGGTTGGCCATCAGTCCCAGGGCGCCGAGGTTGGCGAATCCCGGCCCCTGGCTCAGCCCGGCGAGCCCGGGGATGTGCAGGCGGGGAGACATCCCCTGCAGCTCCAGGTTGCGCCCGATCGGCACCTCGGTTCCCGCTGGCCTGTCCCACAGCTGCCCGACCCGCGCCTCGATCTCGGCTCGCGTCCGCTCCGAGAAGAGCTCGCGCAGCTGCGCGAGCAGGTCGAAGCCGGTGCAGTTGACGACGAAGTCGTGCTCGGGGCCCGCCTCCCCGTGCGGGGAGTGGTGGCGCAGCCGCACGCCCGTGCCGCCGCGCGCCGCGAAGACCTCGCTGACCCGGCCGATGACGAAGCGGCAGCGGTCGTCATAGGCGATCGCCGCGAGGCTCGGCGGGTCGAAGACGCCGCGATCGGAGTGCTTGACGAAGTCGCGCCGGGTCGTCGGGTCGAGCGCCTCCCACTCGATCTCGTCGGGGTTGGAGAAGACGCGGTTCTCGAGGAAGCTCTCGCCGCGGCTCATCGGCACCATCGGCGTGTAGACGGTGAAGCGCGAACGGGGGCGGAAGCCGCGCAGGAACATCATGCAGGAGAGCGCGCTCTCGCCGCCGCCGACGATCGCCACGTCGCAGGCGCTCTCCTCGGGCAGCTGGGCGAACTCCTCGCGGCGGCTGTCGCAGTGGAAGACCCGGCTCGCCACCGCCGGGTCGTGGGGGAAGGCGCGGTGCACCCCCGGCCCGGTGAGGACCAGGGCCCGGGAGGCGTGGCGCTCGGGCGCGCCGCCGGGCACCTCGACGTCCACCAGCCACCGCTCGCCCCCCTCGTCGGGCGACAGCTCGACGACGTGGCCACGGCGCACTGCCACGCCGTCGGTCGCCCTCTGCAGGACCCAGCCGAGGTACTCGCCGTAGTCGCGGTGGCGGACCGGCGGTGAGCCGGAGTTCACCCAGGCCGCGTATTCCCCGCGCTCGGTGGCGTAGCGCTGCCAGCTCAGCGGCAGCAGCGCCGCGTCGATCGCGTCGCCGGCCTCGCCGAGCTGCCGGCGGCTCTGGTACGGGAAGCCGACGTCCTTGATCGGCGGGATCGCCAGCGGCTCCTCCCCGGAGGTCATCCCGTTGCGGCCCAGCCAGGAGGCGGCCGGCTCGGTCTTCTCGAAGGCCGTCAGGGACAGCTCGGCGAGGCCGAGACCGTTGATGGCGTGCACCTTGGCGGCGAGCGCGGCGGCCTTGGCGCCCGCGCCGACGACCAGGACGTCGGTCTCGGTGAGCGTCGAGCTGGCGCCGGTTCCCATCGCTCCCCCTACGCCGCCGCGAGGTTCGGGGCCTTGGCGCGAGCGCCGGCCCGCGGCTCGGCGATCACCAGGCCGCTGCGGTCGGGGGTGAAGGAGATCGCGCCTTTCCGCGCCCGCTCCGCCCGGCCGACCGCCGGCCGCAGGTCGACGCTCTCCAGGACCACCTCGATCACCCGCTTCATCTCCATCTCCGCATAGCTGGCGGCGAGGCAGCGGCGCACCCCGCCGCCGAAGGGGATCCAGGTGTAGGTGCCGGGCGGGCGCTCGAGGAAGCGCTCGGGCCGGAAGCGCAGCGGCTCGGGATAGAAACGCTCGTCGCGATGGATCAGGTGGATGCAGGGGGCGACGGTGGTGCCCGCCGGCAGCTCATGGCCGCCCAGCGCCAGCGGCTGCAGCAGCCTGCGCACCACGACCGGCACCGGCGGCCGCAGCCGCAGCGTCTCCTTCACCACCGCGTCGAGGTAGGCGCCGTCGCCGCCGAGCGCGTCCTCGCGGGCCCGCTCGAGCTTGTCGGGGTTCCGCAGCAGCCGCTCGAAGGCCCACGCCAGCGTCGTCGAGGTGGGGCCGTCGGTAAGCAGCGTCACCAGTTCGTCGCGCAGGTCGCGGTCGCTCAGCGGTCGGCCGTCCTCGTAGCTCGCGCCGACCAGCATCGAGACGATGCCGCGCGGGCCTCCCTCGGGTTCGCCTCGGCGCCTTCGGACCTCCTCCATCACCGCCGCCTCGACCGGCTCCATCGCCGCCCGGTATCCGCGACTGCGGGTCACCCAGCCAGGTCCGAAGGCCGCCAGCAGCGCCAGGTTGCGACCTGCGTTCATCCAGCTGGTGAGGGTGCGCAGCCGTTCGCGCAGCTCGTGCAGGCGCGGGTCCCAGCGCCGGCCGAAAACCGCGCGCATGACGACGTCGAGGGTGATGTCCTGCATGCGGGGCCACAGCGCGAACGGCTCGCCGAGCGGCCAGCGGGCGACCGAGCTCTGCGCGACCTCGGCCATCGTCGCCGCCTCCGCCCGCACGGCCTCGCCGTGGAAGGAGGGCAGCATCAGCTTGCGACGAACCAGGTGCTCCGGTTCTTCCAGAAGCATCACCGAGCGCGGCCCGAGCACCGGCCCGAGCAGCGGGTTGGCGACGTCGACGCCGACCGCGCGCCCGGCGGTGAAGACCCTCTTCACGTCGTCGGGGTCGGCCAGGATCACCCAGTCGCCCCAGTGCAGGATCCGCAGGGTGAAGCTGTCGCCGTAGCGGCGCCGGCAGCGCTCCAGCCACGGCAGCGGCCGCTGCGTCCAGCCCACGGCCTGCAGCGCCCGCGGCATCCTCGGGCCCGGCGGCAGCGCGCTCATGCGGCGTCCCTCTCCCCCGCCTCCCGCGCGAGCCGCTCCATCAGCTCGTCCTCCTCGCGGCAGGTGGCGGCGATCAGCAGGTCGAAAAGATCGGCGGTGAAGTCCCGCGGAATGCGGTTCTCCTCGCCGCGGGCGAGGTAGCGCTCCCGCACCGTCTTGACCCGGTCGGGCTGCATCATCGGGATCTCGTGCTCACTCTTGTAGACCGCCACTTCGCGGCAGACCTCGAAGCGCTCGCCGAGGAGCCGCGCGATCTCGTCGTCGAGGCCGTCGAGCCGCCGCCGGAACGGCTCCAGGCCGCCGCTCATCGCTCCTCCCCCAGCAGGCCGAGGGCGAAGGCGTGGCTGCAGTCGGCGAGGCGGGGCAGCGAGTAGCCGCCCTCCTGAACCACGCAGACCGGCAGCGCCGCCGCGGCGAGGATGCGGCCGACGCCGGTGAAGAGCCGCGGCTCGAAGCTCCAGCCCCCGTGGGGATCGCCGGCGACGGTGTCGAAGCCGAGGGAGACGACGAGCGCCGCCGAGCGCTCGGCCAGGGCGCTGACCGAGGCGCGCACCTCCTCCAGATAGGTTCCTTCGTCGGGGCTGGAGGCGAAGGAGATCGCGCGTTCCCCCCACTGGCGCGGCAGCTCGACCCCCGGCGGGAGGTTGGTGACCGGGGCGGCGTGCAGCGAGTGCAGGGCTGCGTCCCCGGCCATCCGCTCGACCAGTGCCGAAGTCCCGTTCGGATAGTGGAGGTCGAGGTCGAGGATGCCGAGCGGCCGCAGGCCGCCGTCCAGCAGCCGGCGGGCCGCCGCCGCCGCGTTGTTCAGGTAGCAGTAGCCGGCGTGGAACCGCGGTCCGGCGTGATGGCCGGGAGGGCGGCAGAGCGCGTAGGCGAACCGCTCCCCCTCGAGGACCTGGTCGGCGGCCGTGATCGCCGTCCGGACCCCCTCCCGCGCTGCGGCGAGGATCCCGGCGCTGACCGGGATGTCTGGCTCCAGCCCCGGCGGGGCGAACTCGGGCATCACTACCGGATCGCCACCCAGCTTCGCGAGCGCGTCCAGGTAACCCGGCTCGTGCAGGGACCGCAGCGTCCGCTCCACCTCCTCGTCGGCGGCGGCCGCAGGGGTCGCCGTCACGCGGGGGTGGCGCAGCAGCCCGGCGCGCAGCTCGACCATGCGCTCGCGACCCTCGCGGCCCTCGATCCGGCGGTCGCCTTCGCGCACCCAGGGCGCCGCCTGATCGGCGTGCGCAGTCCGCTGCTCGACCATCACCAGCTCCTCCAGCGCCAGCTCGACGGTCACAGCAGCCGCCTCATCCTCGGTCCCAGGTGCTCGAAGCCGTTTGCCCGGTAGAAGGACTCGGTCGCCGCGATCGCCGCAAAGGTCTCACGCGGCAGGCCGACCTCGAGCCGCGCCGCCCCGCGCTCTCGCGCCTCGGCGGCGATCGCCGCGACTAGCTGTGCCCCGACCCCGCGGCTGCGCCAGCTCGCCTCCACCCAGAGGTCCTGGATCACCCCGTAGGCGCCCGGGACGTGGATCGCCCGCAGCCAGCTGGCGCTGAGCAGGCCGACGATCTCCCCCTGCGAGGACTCCGCGACCAGAACGGATGCTGCCTGCGGCTCGGCGAGCGCCGCCCGCACCTCGGCCTCGAGCTCGCCTCGGTCAGGCTCCCGGCCGCCGAGCTCGGCGAGCAGGCGGGCGACTGCAGCGGCCACGGCCGGCGTCTCCTCCGCGGCGGCCGCCCGGACCGTCGCCTCGATTGCGACCGGCTCCCTCACGCCGCCTCGACCCTCCTCGCCGCCGGCTCCAGCTCGACGCTCCAGGCGCCGGGGTTCTCGCTACCGGTCACGGTGCGGGCGATCGCCGCCATCGGCGCCCGGGCCTTCAGCAGGATCTCCTCGAACTCCTCCTCGGGATCCGACTGCATGACGATCGCCCCGCCGGCACCGATCGTCGTGCGGCCGGGCCGCATCACGACGGTGCGGATGACGATGTTGAGGTCGGTCGAGCCGTCGGCGCCGAAATAGCCGATCGATCCCGAGTAGACGCCGCGTGCCTCGGCCTCGAGGCCGTCGATGATCTCCATCGTCCGCTCCTTGGGGGCACCGGTCATCGAGCCACCCGGGAAGCAGGCGCGGACGCACTCGACCGGGTTGCGGCGGTCCTCGAGGCGGCCGACGATCGTCGAGACGACCTGGTGGACGGTGGCGTAGGGCTCGACCACCATCAGGTCGGGGACACGGACGCTGTCGACGTCGCAGACGCGGCCGAGGTCGTTGCGCAGGAGGTCGACGATCATCAGGTGCTCGGCGCGGGTCTTCTCGTCCTCGGCCAGCTCCGCGCGCCGGGCCGCGTCCTCGGCTGGGTCGGGGCTGCGGGACACGGTGCCCTTGATCGGCCGCGCCATCACCCGCCGGTCGCGCCCGACGGAGAGGAACCGCTCCGGCGAGGAGCTGACCACCGCCAGCTCGCCGAAGCGCAGGAGGGCGGCGAAGGGCGATGGGTTGCTGCGGCGCAGCTGGCGGTAGAGCGCGAGCGGGTCGGGGCTGGCGTCGGTGGAGAACTGGTCCGTGAGGCAGACCTCGTAGGACTCGCCCGCTTCCAGTTCTGCCTGCGAGCGCTCGATGTCGGCGAGGTAGCGCCGGCGGCCCCGACCGCTGCGGAAGGCGACGTGGCCGCCCGGATCGCTTGGCGGCTGCAACGGCGACTCGGCAGGCGGGTCGGCGATCGTCTCGCGAACCAGCGCCTCCGCCGCGTCCAGCCACAACTCGGCCTCGGGATCCTCGCCGCGGCAGAGCGCGAAGAGATGGGTGCAGCCGTGTGTGTGGTCGACGGCGACCACCCGGTTGGCGAGCATCAGCGCCGCGTCGGGCAGGTCGGAGCTGTGGACGTTGGGCGAGCCACAGTCGGCCTTGCACTCGTAGCCCAGGTAGCCGACGTAGCCGCCGACGAGCCCGCGCGCCACCGCCTCCGGCGGCTCCACCGCGATCCGCTCCATCTCCCGAGAGAGGACCTCGAAGATCGACTTGTGCTCGACCGTCTCGACGCCGCCGCGGCGAGCGGAGACCGTGCCCGCATCTACGTCGTAGCGCAGCAGGCAGCGGTCCGGCCCGGCGGTGGTGCCGAGATAGGAGGCCTGCGCCAGCCAGGTCGGCGCGTCGGCGCTGTCCAGCCAGAACGAGCACTCGGCCGCGGCGAAGAGCCGTTCGTAGAGGAACTCGGTCGGCGCCTCTCCCTCGATCCGCCGCGACCGCAACTCGAGGCCCGCCTCGCGCTCCGCCGACGAGCCGCCGCGCCTTCCTGGGCTAGGCGCAGCGGCCCGCCGGCGGGGCTTCGGGCTTCCGCGGCGATGGCGCTCGGCCATCGCGTAGAAGTTCTCGGCGATCGCCAGGCCGTGCTCGGTGGCGACCGACTCGGGGTGGAACTGCACCCCCCACATCGGCCGGCTGCGGTGCTCGATTCCCATCACCACCCCGTCCTCGGACCAGGCGACCTCGCAGCCCTCGGCGCCCATCGGCCGGGTGAGCGCCAGCGAGTGGTAGCGGACCACCGAAAAACCCTGCGGCAAGCCGGCGAAGAGGCCGCTGCCGAGGTGGCGGATGCGGCTGAGCCGCCCGTGCATCGGGACGGGAGCGCTGCTGACGCTGCCTTCGAGCAGGTCGCCGATGCCCTGGTGGCCGAGGCAGATGCCGAGCACGGGGATCTCGCTGTGGCGGAGGATGTCGCGGCAGACGCCGAAGTCGTGCCAGCGCTGCGGCCGGCCCGGCCCGGGCGAGAGGACGAAGGCGTCGAAGTCCAGGCGCGAGAGCACCCGCCAGGAGATCGCGTCGTTGTTGACAACCTCCGGCTCCGCGCCGCCGGCGGCAGCCAGCAGGTGGAAGACGTTGTAGGTGTAGGAGTCGTGGTTGTCGACGAGCAGGGTTCTCACGAGGCCCTCTCCAGGCCGAGCCCGCGCAGGCCCCGTTCGATCACCGGCCGCACGACCGCTCCGACCTCCGGGGCCCGCTCAGCCTCCAGGTACCAGCGCGCGAGGTGCGAGAGGTAGCGCGAGAGCGGCAGCACGTCGAAGCTCTCCACGGCGCTGCGCAGGTGGACGCGGTACATCTCCGACTGCACCACGGCGAAGCGGTAGTCGAGGTTCGCCGCCGGCCGCCCTCCTGCGGCTGCGGCAGAGGAACCGTGGGCCTGGGCGAGGGCCAGGTCCCAGCCGAGGCTGCCCTGCCAGGGCCGCAGCAGCTTCTCGGGGGCAAAGTCGACCCCCTTCGTGGTCGGCTGCAGGAGGAAGCAGCCGAGCGCGACCTGCGCCGCCAGCCCTTCGGCCGAGGGGTGAGCGCGCTTGACCGCCGCCCGCTCAGGATCGGACTCGAGCTCGGTCTCGAGCCACTCGACCAGGTCGTCGATCAGCAGCGCGGTGCGCTTGCTGGAGCTGATCGAGCGGCTTTCCCTGGCCACCATCCCGTGGAAGACATCGTGGGTCGGCGGGCCGCCGCCGCGGGCGCTGCCGTTGCCGTTGCCGTTGGCGACCTCGAGCTCGTCGATCAGCTTGCGTCGGCAGGTGACGTGGGCGAACCACTCGTTGCCGCAGACCTGCAGGGAGACGACGTCGTCGAGCTCCGGCGCCGCGGCCCAATAGGCGAGTGCGCGCATGTGCTGGGTCGGCAGGCCGTCGGCGCGGACCAGGGGCATCTCTTCGAGCTCCTCGCGCTCGGTCTCGTAGACGACCATGTCGTCGCCCCAACGGCGGCTCAGCTTGCCTTCGGCCAGGCCCTGGTTGGTGAGCTCGGCGACCTCCGGCAGGAAGTCGGACTCGAAGATCACCCGGTCGAAGGCGATTCCCAGCCGGGCCAGCGTCTTGCGCTGCCCCGCGATCACCCAAGAGCGCGTCTTCGACCACAGTTCGAGCGCTTCCTGGTCGCCGCCGAGGACCCGCATCATCAGCTCGTCGGCCTGGTCGTGGTACATCGAGGACTCGCGGGCGACCGAGTCCTCGGCCTGATCGTCGGTGCGCCGCTCGCCCACGCTGCGGCTGGCGGTGACGTAGTCCGCGTAGCAGAGACCGACGAAGTGGTCGCTCTTCTCGCCACCTTCCGGGCTCTCGCCGCCGCCCCCGCGGCTCACCACGCCCGCCATCGCCTCCCCCATGCTGCGGCCGACGTCGCAGATCAGGCTGCGGTTCTCCACCGTCGCGCCAGCCTGCTCGAGGGAAGCGGAGATGGCGTTGCCGATCGCCAGGTTGCGGAGGTGGCCGACGTGCAGCGCCTTGGTCGTGTTGGCGCCCCAGAAGTAGACCGCGTACCGCCCGCCGGCCGCGAGGTCGGAGAGGGAAGCCTCGGCCCCCGCAGAGCCCAGCGCGGCGCCGGCGCCTTCGATCCACTCGTCCGCGAGCCTGACCGCCGGCTGCGGCCGCTCCGGCGAGATCGCGGCGACCCATGGCTCCGCGGCGATTCGGTCCAGCGCCCGCCGCGCCTCCGCATCCCGCTGCCACTCCTCCAAGCGCGGGACGAGCATCAGGTCGCAGCCCTCCTGCGGGCGGTACGGCGCCCGAGCCGCCCAGAGGGGACCCTCGTCGCCGGCGGCGACCTCGTCCAGTCTCTCGAAGATGTTCTCGCCCATAGCCAGGTCCGATCCGATCGCTTCTCGAATGCACCGGCCGGGGCTCGAACCCGGATCTACGGCTTACAACGCCGTCCCTTTAACCGATTAAGGCACCGGTGCTGGCTATGAGCGCCTATCGATCAGCAACCCTGGATCGATCGGAGCGGCGGCAGCATAACAGCAATTCCTGTTCAGTATCAAATCTGCTGATCAAACAGGAGTGCTGTCTCCCGACGGAACGGATGGCCGTCGGAGATGGTCGATCAGGATTGGGACGGTTCCGAGAATCGCAGGGCGCGGCGGAGGAAACGGGAGGAGAGGCCGGCGCCTCGGCCAAGAAACGCCGGCCCCCCTTTTCGATGTCCGAGAGGCGCCCGTCCAAAGGCCCCCGGATACGAACATCTGAGTATAGAGTTTAGCTCAACTAGCAAAATATTGCTTGATCATGCTCCCCCACCCAGCGGGTCGGGGGGCGGGCACTGCCTGTACTGGGCCTCCAGGTCCTCGGCAAGCGCCGCCAACTCCGAGAGGCTGACGTGGAGGCCGCGGGCGATTCGCCGCACGTTGCCCCAGGTCGGATTGACCCGCCCCGACTCGAGGTGGGAGATCCAGGTCGGATGGATTTCCGCCCGCAGCCCCAGCGCCTCCTGACTGAGCTTGACCTGGGTCCGGAGCTCGCGGATGGCCCTGCCGAGGCCGATCTGGGGGTCGTCGCGCCGCGGCATCTAGGGAAGGGAATGCGCCCCCCGCCCCCGCGTCCATAGAGATGACCTCAACTCGTGGCTGGAATGCCGCGCGAACCGTGTTGATCGGGTACGCAGGCAGTTCCGCCGGCACCGCCGTCGGCGAGGACCCTCTTCAAGGGGGCGGTCTCTCGCTGCGACGGACACGAACGTATGTTCGCACCCCTGTTCCCCAAATGGAAGCGCAACCGGGCGCCGTGAGCGACCGTCAGGCTACGCGGCGCAGCTTCGGCCGCGCGCTGCGGGCCGACTCCAGCGCGAGCCGCCCCGCCTCCACCGCGCTTGCGAAGGAGACCTCCGAGAGGAGCCCGGGCGCGGCCACCATGTCGCCGGCGAGGAAGACGCCGTCGCCGCGGTCCACGGCGGGGCGGTCCCGCCAGGTGCTCCCCGGCAGGTCGAGTGCCCCGGTGCGGCTCTTCATCGTCTGGCGGCGGTGCCACGTCTGGCGCTCGTGGCGGTCGGGATAGGCGAGGTCGAGCAGACGCTCGAGCCGCAGCGCCGCCTGCTCGGTGCTCTCCTGCGGGCGGATCGGAAGCTGTGCCTGGACCAGCTCCTCCCCCGCCGGGGCGAGCGACGGGTCGGGGGCCGTGAAGCGCTCGATCCAACCGCATTCGTCGAGGTCGGAGACGACGAAGGCATCGCCGCGCTTCCGCTTCAGGCCGAGATCGACGCAGAGGGTGTGGCCGCTCGGCCAGCTCAGCGACTCGTCGCCGAGCAGCTGGCGAGCCTGGTCGAGCTCGGTGGCGATGATCGCCGGGCCCTCCGGCAGGCGCTCGACCCGGTGGCCGAGCTCGATCGCGACGCCGAGCCCGCGGGCCCGTCCCTCCAGCGCCGCGACCAGGGTGCTCCAGCCGCCGATCACGTACCGGGCGGTGGGCGGCGGGCTCAGCAGCACCCGCACGGTGTGGCCCCAGACGAAGGCGGCGGAGAGCTCGCCGGGATCGTGGTGGAAGGTGTAGACGCCGGCCGCCGAGGAGAGCAGGTCGGCGGTGCGATCGTCAGTGAGCGAGGCGACCCAGCTGCGGAAGTCCAGGTCGACGGGTGCCTGGCGGCCGCGCAGGCGAAGGATCGAAGGGATCGTCCCCAGCGGCGGCATGCGGCGGATCTCGCCCTGCCAGCGGAACCGCAGGCCCGCGAGCGGGACGCTCGCGTGGCGGGGCAGGATCTCCTGCTCGCGCAGCCAGGACCAGAACGGGCCGTCCTTGTAGATGACGTGGGGGCCGAGGTTCGCCTTGTACGGGCCGTCGCTGCTGCGGGCGCGGCCGCCCAGCTCCTCGTGCGCCTCCAAGAGCACGACCTCCGCCCCCTGCTCGGCGCAGGAGATCGCGGCAACCAACCCGGCCAGGCCCCCTCCGACGATCGTGATCCGGCTCATCACGCCACCTCCATCCGCTGGTGTTCCTTGGTCGCTTCCGCGCTGGAGCCAAGGTAGAGGAGAACTGGCTCGCTATAAAGAGCCAGTAATGAACTCTGGTAGTGAGCCAGTTGGAGCGACCGGCCTCGCCCTGCAGATCGACCGCGCTGCGGTGGCGGCGCTCCACGAACAGATCGAGGAGTCGATACGAGCGGGCATCCGCTCCGGCGCCCTGGCAGCCGGCGTCGCCCTCCCCTCCAGCCGGTCGCTGGCTGCCGAGCTCGGCGTCTCCCGCGGCGTCGTCAGCGAGGCCTACGGCCAGCTCGCGGCCGAGGGCTACCTGCTGATCCGCCAGGGAGCGCCCGTGCGGGTGGCGCTGAGCGTACGGCCGGCGCGGCCGCGGCAGCGGGCCGAGTCGCTGCAGCCGAGCTTCGCCTACCGCTTCGATCCGGCGCTGCCCGATCTCGCCGGCTTCCCCCGCGACCGCTGGCTGCGTTCGCTGCGGGCAGCCTGGCGGCAGGCGCCGATCGACGCCGCCGCCTATCCCGATCCGCGCGGCGTGCCGGCGCTGCGCGAGGCGCTGGCCGACTACCTCGGCCGCGTCCGCGGAACCGTTGCCGACCCCGAGCAGATCGTCGTCTGCACCGGCTTTCGCCAGGCCTTCTCGCTGCTCTGCCGCTGGCTGGCCGAGGCCGGCGTCGAGCGGATCGCGCTGGAGGACCCCGGCTGGCATCCCCACCGTCTCGTCGCCGAGCAGAACGGGCTCGGCGTGGTGGCGGTCGGGGTCGACGAGGAAGGGCTGCTGGTCGACGAGCTGAAGGCGAGCGGCGCCAGGGCGGTCGTCGTCACCCCCGCCCACCAGTTCCCGACCGGCAGCCTGCTCGGAAGCGAGCGCCGCGCCGCGCTCGTCGAGTGGGCCGAGGCGGGCGAGAACCTGATCGTGGAGGACGATTTCGACGCCGAGTACCGCTACGACCGCGCCGGGGTCGGCGCGCTGCAGGGCCTGGCGCCCGAGCGGGTCGCCTACATCGGCTCGGCAAGCAAGCGGCTGGCCCCGGCGCTGAGGCTGGGCTGGGCGCTGCTTCCCTCGTGGCTGGCCTGGCAGCTGGCGCCGGCGAAGGCGGTGGAGGACGGAGGCTGCGAGGCGATCGGCCAGCTCGCCCTCTGCGACTTCATCGAGCGGGGCGAGCTGGACCGCCACATTCGCCGCTCGCGGCTGCGCTACCAGCGCCGTCGCGAGGCGCTGATCGCGGCCCTGGGCAAGTGGCTCCCCGAGCTCTCCCTCGGGGGCGGCGCCGCCGGGCTCTACGAGCTGGCGGAGCTGCCGCCCGGCGTAGAGGAGGCTGGCTTCGTCGCCCGCGCCCAGGCGCTCGGCGTCGGGCTGGAGCCGCTGGCGCTGCACCGCTTCGAGCCCGGCGGCCGGGCGGGCGTGGTGCTGGGCTTTGGCGCGCTTGCCGAGCCGGCGATCGAGCGCGGCGTCAAGCTCCTCGGCCAAGCTCTCGAGCCTGGCAGAGTTCCCCGCGGATGAACGCGCACCTCAACCCAGCCTTCACCGAGCTCTCGCTCGAGGAGCTGCGACAGCGCCGCAGCGCGAAGTGGGCACGCTATCCGGACGACGTCCTGCCCGCCTGGGTTGCGGAGATGGACTTCCCGCTCGCGGAGCCGGTGAGGCGGGCGCTGGGGGAGGCGATCGGTCGCGGCGACTGCGGCTACGCCCACCCGGAGGCGCTCGGGCTCGGCGAGGCCTTCGCCCGCTTCGCGGCCAGCCGGCTCGGCTGGAGCGTCGATCCGACCGCGGTCTTCCCCAGCTCCGACGTGGTCAGCGCGATCACCGCGGTGCTCAGGGCGCTCACCGCGCCCGGCCAGAGGGTCGTGGTCACCACTCCCGTCTACCACCCGTTCTTCGCCGCCGTCGAGGAGGTCGGCTGCGAGCTGGCCGAAGCGCCGCTTGCCGCCGGTGGGCTCGACCTGGATGCGATCCGACGGTGCTTCGCCGAGGGAGCCAGGGCGCTGCTCCTCTGCAGCCCGCACAATCCCACCGGCAGCGTCCCCAGCCGGGAGGAGCTGGCTGCGGTCGCCGAGGCGGCCGCGCAGCATGGCGCCTGGGTGCTGGCGGACGAGATCCACGCCCCGCTGAGCCTGTCCGGCGCCGATCACGTCCCCTTCCTCGCGGTCTCCGCGGAGGCCGCGCGGCATGGCATCGCGTTCTCGTCGGCCTCCAAGGCGTTCAACGTGGCGGGGCTTCGCTGCGCCCAGATCGTCACCGCTTCCGAGCGCGCGCGAGAGGTGGTCGAGCGGCTGCCGGCCGGCGCCACGCATTGCGGCCACCACGGCGCCATCGCCTCCGTCGCCGCGTTTCGCGAAGGCGACCAGTGGCTCGACGACGCGCTGGCGGTGATCGACCACAACCGCGAGCTGCTCGGCCGCCTGATCGCCGAGCGCCTGCCGGCGGTGAGGTGGACGGCGCCGCGGGCCGGCTACCTCGCCTGGCTGGATCTCCGCGACCTCGGACTGGGCCCCGACCCCTCCGAGGCGATCCTCGAGCGGGGGCGCCTGGCGCTCAGCCCCGGGCCGCAGTTCGGCCCACAGGGGGCCGGCTTCGCGCGGCTCAACCTAGGCACCTCGCCGGCGCTGGTGGAGGAGGCCGTGGCGCGGATCGCCCGCACCGCCGATCAGCCGGCTTCGCTGCGCGCGGCTTCCAGCTCGCGCTGAACCGTCGCCGCCTGGTCGGGGATCTCGAGGCGGCGTTCGAGCACCGGGATCGCCTGCTCCGGGTGGCCGCTCAGCCGCAGCGCGTTGCCCAGGTTGAAGAGCGCATAGGCGTAGGACAGTTCTTCGGTGCCGGCCGGGAACGAGCGCACGGCTTCTTCGAGCACCGGGACGGCGGCTTCGTATTCGCCCGCTTGGATCATTTCGTAGCCCTCTTCGTTCAGGGCGCTGCCGCGCGCGGGATCATCGCCCTCGGCCGCCGGCACGGCTTCCACCGGCGCGGCGTCGGCCTCGGCGCGCCGGTGCTGGGCCGGGCGATCGGCCGCCCGAGCTTTGGCGGGCCCTTGCCGGTTCTCCTCCGAGCCACCCGAGGCGAAGACGGCGAACGCGGCGACGGCGGCCACGAATGCCACGGCTCCGGCCGCCGCGGCGACGCGCGTCCGCCCGCCGCGCGGGCTGCCGGCGACGGTTGCGGCGGGAGTCGACGCGACCACCGGCGTCGGCTCGAGCGGGCTGAAGGCCTCGGTCGGCTCGCCGGCGAGGCGGCCATCGCGCCGCAGCAGCGATAGCGCCTGGCGGGCGGAGGCCGCTCGGGCCGCGGGGTCGGGGTGCGTCAGCCACTCGACCACCGACCGCATCGAAGACGGGCCCTCGCCGAGGCAGTGGCGCAGGACGATCCCGCATGAGTAGAGGTCGGAGCGAGGCGTCGCCGGCTTGCCCTCCATCACCTCGGGGGCGGCGTATCGCCTGGTGCCGAGCACCAGCCCGGTCTGGGTGAGCGAGGTAGCGTCGTGGGGCTGGGCGATGCCGAAGTCGACCAGCTTCACCGTCCCGTCGGGCGCCAGCAGGATGTTCTGCGGCTTGATGTCGCGATGGACGATGCCGGCGTCGTGGATGTGGGCGACCGCGTCCAGCAGTTCCTGCGCCAGCCTCTCGCAATCCACGCGCTCGCCGTTGGAGACGTGGGCGGCGAGGTCGCCACCGGGGACGAACTCCATCACCAGATAGGGACGTTCGCCCTCCTCGGAGAAGTCGAACACTTTCACCAGGTTCGGGTGGGCGAGCCCCGCCGCCACCCGAGCCTCCCGCCGAAAGCGGGCGACGAAGTCGGGGTCGCTCGCGATCGTGTCGGAGAGGACCTTGATCGCCACCGGCCGCTCCAGCACCTCGTCGCGCCCCAGCCACACCGCCGCCATCCCGCCGCGACCGAGCAGACGCTCGAGCCGGTAGCGGTCTTTCAGGCACTCCCCGGACGCGATCGTGCTCACAGGCGTTCCCATACCCGCCTGGCGGCGGAACCTCTCCTCGCGATTACGGTCCAGGCGCCGCTGTCGAGGAGCTCGGGCTAATGCCGGTTCTCCGCCCGTCCACGGCAGCCTGCAGGAGGCCGGTCAGCAGCGGGTGCGGCGCATCCGGCGAGGAGCGGCTCTGCGGCACGAAGAGGGTCGCCAGGTAGAAGCGGTGCCCGGGGAGCTCGAGCACCCGCGCCTCTCCGTCTTGGTCGCTGCCGGAGACC
>Ga0308175_100001727_pt1 | contig 14781 bp, 14 predicted proteins | sample PhyCR1_3_FD_203893 | JGI IMG/M metagenome (GOLD analysis project Ga0308175, IMG submission 203893) | Soil microbial communities from UC Gill Tract Community Farm, Albany, California, United States - DLSLS.C.R1 | ecosystem: Environmental > Terrestrial > Soil > Agricultural land | place: USA...
CGACGACGTCGAACGGGCGGCAACGCTCGGCGTGGCGCTGCAGCTGATCAACATCATGCGAGACGTGCGCGAGGACTGGGAGCTCGGCCGGGTCTACCTGCCCCAGGACGAGCTGACCGCGTACGGCGTCACCGAGGACGACCTCGCCGCCGGGCGCACGGGGCCGGAATGGCGGGCGCTGATGGCGTTCCAGGCCTCGCGTGCGCGGGCGCACCTGGAAGAGGGCCTCGGGCTGCTCGAGACGCTCGACTCCCGCAGCACGGCATGCGTCTCGACCTTCGCCGGTCTCTACCGTGCGACGCTCGACCGAATCGAGTCACGTGACTTCGATGTCTTCGAGGGGTCGGTCAGGCTCTCGTCCCTGACGAAGCTTCGGATCATGGGCGCGGGGCTGCTGCGATGAGAGTCGTGGTCGTCGGGGGCGGGCTCGCCGGTCTGAGCGCGGCGCTCGAGCTCGTGGACGGCGGGCACGAGGTGACCCTGTACGAGGCACGGCCGACGCTCGGCGGGGCGGTGCAGACGCTGCCGCGGCGCGAGGGCGACCCGGAGCCGCCGCCCGACAACGGGCAGCACGTCGCGCTCGGCTGCTTCAGCGAATACCTGCGCTTCCTCGACCGCGTCGGCCAGAGCGGGTCGGTGCGGCGCGTGCCGCTCGAGCTGCCGGTGCTCGACGAGCACGGGCGCAGCGCTTCGATCTCGCCTTCGGCGCTCGCGCTGCTTCGGTACCGGCACGTCTCCCTCCAGGAGCGGCTGCGGATCCTGCAGGCGCTCATGCGCTGGGGAGACGCGCGCGGCGAGACCTTCGCCGACGTGCTGCGGGTTCGCCGCCAGTCGCAGCGGGCGATCGACCGCTTCTGGGATGTGTTCATCCGGCCGGCGCTGAACCTGCGCAGCGAGGAGGCGAGCGCGGAGGCCGGCGACTTCACCGTCCGCACCGCACTGCTCGGCGGGCGCAGCGACTCCGACCTGCTGCTGCCGGCCCGCCCGCTCGGGGAGATGCACGGCGACGCCTCCGGCCGCGCGCTCGAGGCCGCCGGCGCGACGGTGCTCACCAACGCGCGTGTCGAGCGCCTCGACGAGCTCGACGCGGACGCGGTCGTCGTCGCGGTGCCGCGGCGCGAGAGCGCGCAGCTGCTCGGCGAGCCGGAGCCCGAGCTCGAGGACTCGCCGATCGTCAGCGTCCACCTCTGGTTCGACCGTGTCCTGCTCGGCCCGCCCCTGGCCGCGCTGCTGGGCAGCGACGCGCACTGGGTCTTCGACCGTGGTGCGTTGACCGGCTCGCCGCCGGAACGGGGCCAGTACCTGACGGTTGTCTCATCGGGCGCGCCCGGGCTGATGGAGCTGCGCGGCCGCGAGCTGGTCGAGCGGATCGCCTCCGAGCTGACCGGCCGCCTCGGCGTGGCAGAGCTGCTCTGGTCGCGCGTCAGCCGGGAACCGGCCGCCACGATTGCCGTCCGGCCGGGCAGCGAGCGGCACCGCCCCGGCCCGCGGACCGGCCGTCCGAACGTCACGCGCGCGGGCGCGTGGACCGCTACAGGCTGGCCGGCGACGATGGAAGGCGCGATCCGCAGCGGCCTCGCCGCCGCGCGCGCACTTACGCAGGCGCCGGCGGAGGTGCCGGCGTGAGCGTCGCCACCGAGACGCGTCTCGACGCCGCGATCGAGGGCGCGACCGCGCGCCTGCTCGAGCTCCAGCACGCCGACGGCTACTGGGTCGGCGAGCTCGAGTCGAACGTGACCATGACGGCCCAGCATCTCTTCTGGCACCACGTCCTCGGCCTGCGCACAGCCGAGCTCGACCGCAAGATCGCCAGAGAGCTCCTGGCCCGGCAGCGCGAGGACGGCACCTGGGCGATCTGGTTCGACGGCCCCGGCGACCTCTCGACGACGGTCGAGGCCTACGCGGCGCTGAAGCTCGCGGGCGCCGACCCCGGCCCGCGAGCGCGCGAGTTCATCCGTTCGCGCGGCGGGATCGCGAAGACGCGGATCTTCACCAAGTGCTTCCTCGCCCTCCTGGGCCAGTGGCCCTGGCAGCGGGTGACGCCGATCCCGGTCGAGCTGGTGCTGTTCCCTCCGAGCGCGCCGTTCTCGATCTACAACTTCTCCTGCTGGGCGCGCGGCACGTTCGTCCCGCTCGCTGCCTGCCGGGCGCTCAGGCCGGTGCGCCACGCCGGGATCGACCTGCGCGAGATCGGCGCCAAGCCGGGGGAGACAAGACGGCCGGTGCCGCCAGGCCCGCTCAGGAAGGCAGCGCTCGGTGAAGCGGAGCGCTGGGTGCGAGCCCACCAGGAGGCGGACGGTTCCTGGGGCGGGATCCAGCCCCCCTGGGTCTGGTCGATCCTGATGCTGGCCGCGCTCGGCCACGGGTTCGAGGACGAGACGCTGCGCCGGGCGGTCGAGGGCTGGGAGGGCTTCACGATCGACGAGGGGGACCGTCTGCGCCCGGAGGCCTGCCAGTCGCCTGTCTGGGACACGGGCCTCGCGGTGCTCGCGTTGCGCGACTCCGGCCTCGGCCCTGAGCACCCCGCGCTGGTGCGCGCCGCCGACTGGCTCCTCCAGGAGGAGGTCACGGTCGCGGGCGACTGGGCCGTGCGCAAGCCCGAGCTCGGGCCGGGCGGCTGGGCCTTCGAGTTCCAGAACGACCTCTACCCCGACGTGGACGACACCGCCGTCGTCGCGCTCGCCCTCCGCCGTTGCCACCGGGGCCACGACGCCGTCGACCGCGGGCTCGCCTGGACGGCCGGGATGCAGTCGCGCAGCGGCGGCTGGGGCGCCTTCGACGTCGACAACGAGGCGTACTGGCTCTACAAGCTCCCCTTCTGCGACTTCGGCAAGGTCACCGACGAGCCGAGCGCCGACGTCAGCGCGCACGCGCTCGAGGCGCTCGCCCCGGAGGCCGGCTTCGACGACCAGGTGCGCCGCGGGCTCGACTGGCTGCTGCGCGAGCAGGAGGCCGACGGCTCCTGGTTCGGCCGCTGGGGCGTCAACCACGTCTATGGCACGGGCGCCGCGCTGCCCGCGCTGGAGGCCGTAGGAATCGAGCCCGGCCACCGTGCGTTCAGGCGGGCAGTGGCATGGCTCGACTCGGTGCAGAACGAGGACGGCGGCTTCGGAGAGGACATCCGCTCCTACGCCGACCGGGGCTGGCGCGGACGCGGAACCAGCACGCCTTCCCAAACGGCATGGGCGCTATTAGCCTACGTCGCTGCAGACGAGGCCGGCAGCCAGGCCGCCCGTCGCGCCGCCGAATGGCTATGCCGCACACAACAGGCAAACGGGGACTGGGAGGAAGCCCACTTCACGGGCACGGGCTTTCCGCTTGACTTCATGATCCGCTACCACCTCTACCGGCTGCACTTCCCGTTGCTCGCACTCGGTCGTCTACGAGAAAGGCTCAGTCGATGAAGTTTCCGCTCGCCCCAACCGTCCAGATCGCCAAGTACGTCGCGCAGCAGCAGCGCAGGGGCGAGCGCTATCCGCTCGTGCTGATGCTGGAGCCGACGCTCGCCTGCAACATCGCCTGCATCGGCTGCGGGAAGATCCGTGAGTACGAATCGAACAAGGCGCGGCTGTCGGTCGAGGAGTGCATCGACGCGGGCGTCCAGTGCCCGGCGCCGGTGGTGTCGATCTGCGGCGGCGAGCCGCTCGTCTTCAAGGGGATCGAGGACGTCGTCGAGGGCTTCCTCGAGCTGAACAAGACGATCGAGCTCTGCACGAACGCGCTCCGGCTCGAGCAGTTCCTCGACGTCTTCCAGCCCAACAAGCGGCTGACGTTCGTCGTCCACCTCGACGGGATGCGCGAGATCCACGATTACATCTGCGACTACCCCGGTCTCTGGGACATCGCCGTCGACGCGATCAAGCAGGCCCGCGCAAAGGGCTTCCGCGTCACGACGAACACGACGATCTTCAAGGAGACCGACCCGCTCGAGGTCGTCGAGATGATGGGCTATCTCACCGACGACGTCGGCATCGACGGGATGCTCGTGGCGCCCGGCTACCAGTACTCGCAGATCGACCCGGCGCTGACGATGACCCGCGCCGAGCACGAGGAGAAGTTCCGCGTCATTCGCTCGGCCGCCCGCAAGGAGGGCTACCGCTGGCTGGCGAGCCCGATCTACCAGGACTTCCTCACCGGCGAGCGCAAGCTGTCCTGCGCGCCGTGGGGCTCGATCACGCGCAACCCGTACGGCTGGAAGGGCCCGTGCTACCTGCTCACCGACGGGATCTTCCCGACCTACGAGGCGCTGCTCGACGGGATCGAGTGGGAGGAGTACGGCCCGGGGAACGACGCGCGGTGCGAGCACTGCGCGATCCACTCCGGGTTCGAGCCCTCGGCCGCCTTCGAGGCGACCGGCAGCGTCAGGGAGACCGTCCGCAGCGCGGCATGGACGCTGACGGGGTGACGCTCGCCTGCGCGACAGCGGCCGAGCTGCGGGTCGCCCGCCGCTCGGGCGTGCGTTCGGCCCTGGTCGGCCTCGGCGCGCGCAACGGCTTGCCCGAGGGGCCGCTGGTCTCGTTCGGGCTCGCGGGAGCTTTGCGGGACGGCCTCGCTCCGGGCACCGTGGTCGACGCGACGAGGGTAGTCGACATCGAGGGCACGGTGCTCTGGGACGACGGGCCGCTCGGCGTTCCCGGCGCCGAAGCGGTAACGATCCTTGCCGCAGCGGCGATCGTCGACGACCCGGCCGAGCGGCGAGCGCTGCACGAGCGCACCGGCGCCGACGCCGCCGACCTCGAGAGCGGCCCGCTCGCGAGAAGCGGCCGCCTGCACGGCGTGCTCCGCGCGGTCAGCGACACGCCGTCGCGCCCGCTCGACGGGATCGTCGGCGGCGTCAGGGCCGACGGCGGCTACGACTGGCCCGGCCTGGCGAAGGCGTTCGCCCGCTCGCCGCGCGGCTTCGTCCGCGCAGCCTCGGACGCCCGTCGCGCGCTCGTGCGGCTCGGCGACGCGGCCGAGGGGTGGTCGAGATAGGCCAGGTCCTGCTCGCCGCGCCGCGCTCGTTCTGCGCCGGGGTCGACCGCGCGATCGAGATCGTCGAGATCCTGCTCGAGCAGCACGGAGCGCCGGTCTACGTCCGCCACCAGATCGTCCACAACGATCACGTCGTCAGGCGGCTCGAGGGGCTCGGCGCGGTCTTCGTCGACCATGAGAACGAGATCCCGGCCGGCGCGATCTGCGTCCTCTCCGCGCACGGCGTCGCGCCGTCGGTGCGGGCCAACTGCGAGGCGCGCGGCCTGCGCGTGGTGGACGCGGTCTGCCCGCTCGTCTCGAAGGTGCACGCCGAGGCCCGGCGCTACGCCGACAGCGGCCACCTCGTCGCGCTCGTCGGTCATGCCGACCACGTCGAGGTGATCGGCACGCGCGGCGAGCGGCCCGAGGCGACGGTCGTGGTCGAGTCGCCGGCGGACGCCGCCAAGCTCGAGGCTGAGGGCAAGCCGATCGCGGTGATCACGCAGACGACGCTTTCGCTCGACGACGTGGCAGAGACCGTCGACGCGCTGGGCGAGCGCTTCGGCGACCTCAAGCGGCCGGCCGCGGACGACATCTGCTACGCGACCCAGAACCGGCAGGACGCGGTCAAGGAGCTCGCCAAGCAGGGCGCCACGCTGATCCTCGTGATCGGCTCGGAGACGAGCTCGAACGCGCGCCGCCTGGTCGAGGTAGCCGAGCGCCACGGGGCCACCGCGCTGCTGATCGACGGCGAGAGCGGGATCGACCCCGAGCTGCTCGCGGGCCACGAGACCGTCGGTCTGACCGCCGGCGCGTCGACACCCGAGGAGCTCGTCGCGCTCGTCCTGCGCGGGCTCGCCTCCTTCGGCTACGACGAGCTCGGCGAGGTCGAGGTGGCCAGGGAGAACGTCAGCTTCCGCCTCCCGCGGGAGGTCACCTCCCCAGCATGACCACGCTACGCGTTCGGCTTGGAGACCACAACCGTCCGAGTGGCGACCGTTCCGCATGCACTCGATACAAGGCTCCTAATTGACCAGCGTCGAGGTCCCGTATTCGATCGCGTCGGCGCTGCCGTCGCTGACGGTGCTCGACATCACGAACGAGATCCGCCGCGAGTTGTCCGGCGCCGGGCTCGACAGCGGGATCGCGTACGTCTCGCCGCTCGACGAGGTCGCGCTCGTTCGCGTGCAGGAACGGGAGTCCGGCTTCTTCGCCGACCTCGAGGAGCTCCTCACACGGCTCGTCCCCCAGGAGGAGCGCGAGCGGGAGCGGCTGCTCTGCATGCTGCTCGGCCCGCGCGGCGAGCAGATCCCGTTTGCCGGCGGCGACCTCTGTCTCGGCCAGTGGCAGCGGATCCTGCTGCTCGGCTTCGACCGCCCCTCGGAGCCGCGCTGGAACCTCACGCTGCTGGGCTAGGAATGCCATCGCCCACTCGGGCGTTTAACCGGGTCGCTGAGAGCAAGAACACCCGGTAACCGAAGGGACTTGTTTGAAATGGGCTCCAAGAGTGGGGCACACTTGACCCGATGAAGCGCGCACGGCGGCACCAGCGCTTTTCGGCCGGACTGGCCTTCGGGTTGCTCGCGCTGATCGCGGAGCTGACGGGCCGCAGCCTCACGCACCGTCTCGATGTCGGCCGTCACGTCGGCTCGCGCTACTCGGGCGCCGAGTACTACCCGTTCCTGCTCGCCGCGGTGAAGCTCGGCGTGGCGCTCCTGCTGGCGCGGCTCGTCTGGCGCTTCGTCCGGGCGCACACGGCTGCTCGGGCCGGACGGCGGGTGCTGGCAGCCGTCGGCAAGAACCCGGCGCCGCTGCCCCGCCTGCGGCTCGACCTCTCGCCGCGGCTCTGGATGCTCGCCTTCCTGACGACCTCGACCTTCTATCTCCTGCAGACCGATGGCGAGCAGGCCGCCTCCGGGCGCTGGCCGCTGCTCGCGCCCTGGCTGCACAGCTCGGCGCTGCCCGTCTTCGCCGTGCTCGCCGTGCTCGTCGCGCTCGCCTGGAGCGCCGTCGCCTCCTGGCTGCGCGAGTACGAGCGCTACGCCGAAGACACCTGTGCCCGCGCAGACAGGATCGGCCGCCGGGCCGAGCCGCCGCGCGCCGCGCACGCGCGCACGACTACCTCCGCCCCGCGAGAACTGTTCGGCCTCGCCTTCGAGAGCCGTCCGCCGCCCCTCCTCGCGTAGCCCGCGGACAACGCCCAGAGCCCGCGGGACCCTGTCGTCCCGACCTGGGGAGGTGGAATGAGCACACAACTCATCTCGGAGCGAGCACTTGCCCGTTCCCGCTCGGCCAGAGCCCGGCTCGTCGCCGTGCTGGGGCCGCTGACCATGCTCGGCGGCGTCGCGTGGGGCTTCCTGCAGCCCTACCGCCTGACGGTGCTGCACCCGCACGGGCAGGGCTTCTGGTGGCTGCTCGTCGAGCCGCCGCTGCTGGCCGTCGGTGTGGGGATCGTGTTCGCGTTGTTGATCGCGCCCGGCCTGATCGAGGACCTGGAAGACGATGCAACCACCCGCTGAGCACGTCCACTGGCTGTTCGCGACCGGCTTCCTGCTCCTCGCGCTCTGCCTGCTCGCGCGAGCGGTCGTCGGCGTCGAGGTCTGGAGCCGCCGGGCCTGGCGCGCCTACCTCTGGCCCAGCCTGCTCTTCGGCCTCGGGGTGCTGATGTGGCCCGTGATGGTCCTATTCACCAACTCGACGATCCACATGGTCGCCCACGGCGCCTGGGCCCAGACGATGATGCTCGCCGGCGCGGCGGAGCTCGGCCTCGTGCGCGGGAAGCTGCACGCCCGCGCTTGGCGCCTGTGTCTGCCGCTCGCGCTCGCCGTGTCCGGCGCGGCGATCCTGGTGCACGAGCAGAACGGCTGGTACTTCGCGCGCGCCGCATTCCTGCACCATGCGCTCGGCTGGACGGCGCTGATCGGCGCGCTCTTCCCGCTGCTGATCGTCTTCCGGCCGCAGGCGCGGGTCTGGGGCGCCGGTCTGGCGCTGACGCTCGTCGTCGTCTCGGTGCTGCTCTACTCCGACCGCGACGTGGCGCCTGTCTTCGGACACCTCTCGCCGCTCGCCGGGGAGCCGCACCGGTGAGGAAGCTGCTCGCCGTGGCCCTGCTCGCGCTGGCGCTGCCGGCGGCAGCCTCGGCGCACGCGACGCTGGTGAAGACGGCGCCCACCTACGGGAAGCGGGTCGAGCGCTCGCCCGCGCTCGTGCGCCTGTACTTCGACCAGAGCGTCGACGTGCTGCCGAACGCGATCCGGGTCTACGACGTGAGGGGCCGGTTGCTCTCGGGCAAGACGCTCGCGAGCGCGGACAAGCGGACCATTGATGCGCCGGTTTCGCGCCTGCCGCGCGGCGGCTACACGGTGCGCTGGCGCGCGGTCTCCGCGGACGGGCACGTCGTCTCGGGCGTCTTCACCTTCGGCGTCCGCATGCGCGCGCCCCCGGCGACGGAGGCCTTCGGGGCCGGCGGCCCGACGACGACCGAGCACCTCGTCCGCTGGCTCTACTTCGTGGCGATCGCGCTGCTCGCAGGCGGGCTCGGCTTCCGGCTGCTGATCGTGCGCGGGCCGCTCGGCGAGCCGGCGCAGCGGCGCTACTACCAGCTGCTCGGCGTCGGCGTGATCGGCGCGCTCGAGGTCGGGATCGTCGCGTTCCTGCTGCGGGCGGAGGACGCGCTCCAGCTCCCGTTTGTGAACTTCCTCTACGGCGACCTCTCGCCGCTTGCCAAGACACGCTTCGGCTACGCGTTCGTCGCGCTGACGCTCGGCTATGCGCTCGTCGCGGCGCTCGTCTTCCTGGCCTGGCTGAGCGACCGCGAGCTGCTGCTCTGGCCGGCCTTCCTGCTTGCGCTGGGGTTCGCGTCGGGCCTTTCGCTGTCCGGCCACTCGGCCGCTGACGCCGGGTCGTCGTCGCTCTCCGAGCTCGCGGACTGGCTGCACCTCTCGGCGGCCGCGCTCTGGGTCGGCGGGCTCGTGCAGCTCGCATTCGTGATCTGGCCGCTCGAGCCGGGGCTACGGCGGCGGGCCTTCCTGCGCTTCTCGCGCCTGGCGACCGTGCTGATCGTCGTGCTGCTCGGGGCCGGGACGTACCTGAGCGTGCTGCGGCTGCCGCACCTCGCCGATCTCTGGAACGAGCGCTATGGACAGGTGCTGCTGGTGAAACTCGGGCTCGTCTCGCTCGCGCTGGCGTGGGGCGCGGCCCACCACTTCCTCGTGCGTCCGAAGCTGGAGCGCGGCACGCCGCTCTTCGCCGCCCTGCCGCGCAGCCTGATGGGCGAGAGCGCCGTCGGCATGGCGATCCTGCTCGCGGCAGCTGTGCTCGTCGACTCGAAGCCGCCGCCGCAGCCGGTCCAGCCGCTAAATGCGGCGGTTCAGCAGCGCTAGCACGTTCCGCACAAACAACCGCGTCCCGGCAAATTGGCCGTGCTTGCGCACCGAGTGCGGTCCCTGGTACCAGGCGGCCAGCGCGAGCGTCCGGTTCCCTTTGAACTCCCGTAGTAGGTGGTGCAGGTAGGCGACGCCGATCCGGATGTTCCCCGAAGTCGATCTCGGCACCTTGACGCCGATCAGCACCGACTGGACGTATGAGCGTGTGCTCGGCAGGACCTGCAGCACGCCGCGGGCGCCGGCCGAGGAGACGAGCCCTTGCTGGAAGCCGGACTCCATCCACGCGAGCGCCCGCACGAGCGCGGGGTCGAGCCGGTACGCGATCGCCCAGTTGGTCAGCATCGTGCGCACACTCGGCGACGGCGCAGGAGCGGGGCGCACGGGCCGAACGCCGGGGGTGCCCTGACCGAGTGTTCTCAGCGTGACCGGCCCGGCGATGCCGTCGACGGCAAGCTGCCTCGCGCGCTGGTAACGGCGCAGCGCCCGCTCGGTGACGCCGTCGAAGAAGCCGTAGACGGGGACGAGCTCGCCGCGCCGCGCCAGCATGAATTGCAGCACCGAGACGTCCCAGCCGAAGAGCCCGCGCCGCAACGTGCGTCGGCCGAAAACCGGCGCCCCGAGCGGCCCGAGGGCGCGGCGGGTGGCTGGCCCGGCACGGCCGTCGGCGACGAGCCCGGCGCGTCGCTGGAACGCCTTCGTTGCGCCAACCGTCTTTGGCCCGGCGACCGCGTCGATCGGGCCGTTGTAGAGCCCGTATGCGCGCAGGGCGACCTGGAGACCCGCGATTTGCGGGTTCCCGGCGTGTGCGGCCGCTGCCAGCGAAAGCCCCGCCAGCAAGGCCGCGCCGAATGCGGCGAATCTGCCGGCCACGAGCGGACCGGGTTCGTGCCGCGCACGTAGAGTCCTGCCGCGATGCGCTGGGCGATCACCGGCGGGGCCGGCTTCCTCGGGCTCCATCTCGCGCGCCGGCTGCTGGCCGACGGGCGCGAGGTGCGCACGCTCGACCTCGCGCCACTTGACGACGCCGAGCTCGAGCGCTCGGTCGAGGAGCTGCGCGGCGACGTGCGCGACCCGGCCGCGGACGCGCGCCTGGTCGAGGGCGCCGACGTGCTCGTCCATGCGGCCGCCGCCTTGCCGATCCAGGCATCGCGCGAGTCGATCCGCTCGGTGAACGTCGAGGGCGCCGCCGTCGTGCTGGCAGCCGCGCTCGAGGCAGGCGTGCGCCGCGCGGTGCTGATCTCCTCGACCGCGGTCTACGGCGTTCCGAAGCACCATCCGATCGACGAGACCTCGCCGCTCGTCGGCGTCGGCGACTACGGCGAGTCGAAGATCGAGGCCGAGGAGGTCGCGCGTGACGCAGGCCGGCGCGGGCTCGAGGTCGTGATCCTGCGGCCGAAGACCTTCATCGGCCCGGAACGGCTGGGCGTCTTCGAAATCCTGTTCGACTGGATCCGCGAGGGCCGCCGCATTCCGATCCTCGGCGACGGCTCCAACCGCTACCAGCTGCTCGCGGTCGAAGACCTGGTCGAGGTGACCCTGGCCGCAGCGAGTGCCCCGGTCGCCGGCGAGACCTTCAACGTCGGCGCGACCGAGTTCGGCACGGTCCGCTCCGACCTCGCGGGCCTGATCGCCCACGCCGGCTCCGGCAGTCGCCTCCGGTCCGTACCTGTGCGGCCGGCCGAGCTCGCTCTACGGGCGCTGGAGCTGGCGCGGCTCTCGCCGCTCGCTGAATGGCACTACAAGACCGCGCACCGAGACTCCTACGTCGAGACGGCCAAAGCGCAGCAGCTGCTCGGCTTCGCTCCGCGGCTCTCGAACGAAGAGGCGCTCTGCGAGACCTACGACTGGTACCTCGCGAACCGCGGCCGCGTGGCCGGCGCCGGTGTCACGCACCGCGTCCCGTGGGACCAGCGGGCGCTGGGGCTGCTGAAACGCCTGAGCTAGCAGCCGGCTCAAGGCGCGACGTCCCCGTAGACGTTGTTAGCTACGTCCGCCCAGGAAACGTCGTCCCAGGAGACATCGGCCCACGAGACGTCCGACCACGAGACGTCACTCCAGGACACGTCCGACCAGGAGACGTCCGACCAGGAGACGTCCGACCACGAGGCGTCGGCCCAGGAAACATCCAGCCACGAGACCGCGTCCCAGCTGAGCGAGCCCTTGGCCGCATCGAGCCAGGAGACGTCGTCGAAGACCGTCCCGTCGCCGGCCGGATCGGGCACGAGGAAGGCGTCGAGCGCGCGGTTGGGGTTCGGCGGCGCCGTCACAAGGTCCGCGGCCGGCGCGTACACCTCACCGACTCCCCCGGCGAGCGTCCTCACCTTGCGCAGCGCGCGTGCCTTGAGCATCACTGCGCCCTTGACCTGGTCCGGGGAGAGCGTCGGCCTGAGCGCCAGCAGGTCGGCCGCGATGCCCGAGACGAGCGGCGCCGACAGCGACGTGCCGGAAAGCTTCATGTACGTGCCCTCGGCGGCGTGGATGACCTGCTCCGGCTTCTCGCCTGCCAGCGTCGAGCCGGCCGGCACAGGGCCGACGATCGCGCGGCCCGGTGCGCTCAGCTCGGGCTTGGCGAAGCCATCGAGCGTGTAGCCCCAGGCCGACCACGGGGCCAGGTCGGCTCGGTCGGGGTTGGTGGAGTTGTGCAGGTCGAGCGCACCGACCGTGATCACGAACGGGTCGTTCGCGGGCGCGTACGCCATCGGCGTCCGCTGGCCGCCCTGGGCCTGGTTGCCGGATGCAGCCACGACGACGACACCCGCGAACCAGAGCTTTTCGACGGCCTTGTCGAGCGGGTCCCAGCGGAAGCTGGTGGGGGTCGCAGAGTGGAGCGAGAAGTTCGCGACCCGGATGTTGAACGTGCGATGGTTCTTGAAAATCCACTGGGCGGCCGCGATCACGTCGCTCGTGCGCGCCATGCCCTGGTCGTCCATCACGTCCAGCGAGACGATCCCGGCCGTGGGGGCTGCGCCCGCATGACGCGGCGCCGAGCCTGCGGCCAGTCCCGCGACGAGCGTCCCGTGCCCGTTGCCGTCTCCGGGCGAGTTGTTCTCCAGCGACGTCATGTCAAGGCTAGCGAGCACCCGGCCGCCGAAGTCGGCCCGGCTCGAGTCGATGCCCGAGTCGACGAAGGCGATCGACGGCATCGAGTCCGGTCCCTTCGGGCGCGTGGCCTGCAGGGCCGAGAGCGCCGGCCAGAGCTGGTCGACTCCGACCGCGGCGGGCCAGTCCTCGCCGGAGCTGAACGGCGCCGGGGTGGCGTGCGGGTTCCCCTTCGGGTTCTTGGTCTTCGGGTCCGGCTTCGCGTCGAGTACCACGGGCTGGTCGGCCGTGATCACGAGCCCGGGATTCGTCGCGAGCTTCGGCAGATCCCCGGCGACGATCTCGCCCGCAGCCGCGTCGACGATCCCCAGCTTCGTGCTTGCAGTTCCGTATTTGTCGAGCGTGCTCTGCGCGCGGCCGGAGCCGTCGATGCTCTGGACGATCACGGGTACGGACGCGTTCGGCGTCTGCGTCGCAGCGCGCTGCAGCGACGGCGCCAGGTAGCTGTCCCGCCAGGCGCGACCATGCTCGTGATCGCCGGCGGAGGCCGCGAGCGGTGCCGCGAGCGCCAGGACGAGCAGCGCCGGCAAACCGCGCTTCACGACTCGATTGCGTCCTTCGCTCGTGCCGCGACCACCACGTCGCGTACTCCAGAGTCCGCTGCCGCGGGCCTCGCCTCGCACACCATCCTCGTTCCGCAAGTCACTCCCCTTTCGCGCTCCTGCGCGGGCCGCCGTCCGTCCTTGCCACGACCGTATGCGGGCAGGTCAGGGCCGGAATCACCCCTTAAGGGGATTCATGCAGCCGTTCCCTCGATCGAGGGATCAGGAGTGGGGGGGCCTACCTATACTCGCGGCCGGTGCCCGAGCTGCAGGAATACCGCGAGCGGTTCCCGATCCTCGCGGAGACGACCTACCTGATCAACCACTCGCTGGGCGCGATGCCCGCGGCCGCGGAAGAGCGCGTGCTCGAGTACGCACGGGCCTGGAACACGCGCGGGGTGCGCGCCTGGGAGGAGGGCTGGTGGGAGATGTCGCTGACCGTCGGCGACCGGATCGCCCGCCTGATCGGCGCCCCCAGCGGGTCTGTCTCGATGCACCAGAACGTGACGATCGCCGAGGCGGTCGTCATCTCGTGCTTCGGCTTCGACGGGCCTCGCCGGCGGATCGTCTACGAGGAGGGCAACTTCCCCTCTGTGCGCTACCTCTACCAGGCCCAGCGCGGCGCGGACATCCTCGTCGCCGCCGACGACGAGGGCGTGGTGGAGGCGATCGACGAGCGGACGCTGCTCGTCCCGATCACCCACGTGCTCTTCAAGACCGGCCAGATCCAGGAGGTCGAGGCGATCGTCGCCAAGGCGCACGAGGAAGGCGCGCACGTCGTGCTCGACGCCTACCAGTCGGTCGGCACCGTGCCCCTCGACGTGACCGCGCTCGGGGTCGACTTCGCGGTCGGCGGCTCGGTCAAGTGGCTCTGCGGCGGGCCGGGCGCGGGCTGGCTGTACGTGCGCCCCGATCTGGCGGCGACGCTCGAGCCGGCGCTCACCGGCTGGCAGGCGCATGCGCGGCCGTTCGCCTTCGAGCCAGAGCAGGACTACGCCGAGGGCGCCGCGCGCTTCCTGACCGGCACGCCGAACGTGCCCGCGCTGTACGCGGCGACGGCCGGCTACGACATCGTCGAAGAGGTCGGCATCGCGCGCATTCGCGAGCGCTCGCAGCAGCAGACGGCGCTGCTGGTCGAGCTGCTCGACGAGGCCGGCTACCCCGTCGGCAGCCCGCGCGACCCGGCCAGGCGCGGCGGCACCGTCGTCGTGCAGGTGCCGGGGTCGAAGCACGTGAACCGCGAGCTCGCCGAACGCGGCGTGATCTGCGACTGGCGCCCGGACGTCGGCCTGCGCTTCGGCCCTCACTTCTACAACACCGACGACGAGCTCCGGTTCGCCGTCGAACAGGTCGTCGAGCTCAGCCGGCGAGCAGCTCCGACAGGCGCAGCGCGTACCTAGGCGCGGTCGGCTCGTCCTCGTGCTTGAAGTAGCAGTAGATCCGAACGCCGTCGTCGAGCAGCGGACGTAGCCGCTCCGCCCAGCCGCGCAAGTCGTCGTCGGAGTAGGGCGGCTCGCGCAGGCGGAGGTAGCGGAAGGGCGTCTCGGCTTCGAACGCGCCGACGCGCACGGCGTTGCCCGGGAGGTCGCCTTCGATCCCGTCCCACGACTCGTGCCGGAAGTCGAAGGCCAGCTGGACCGACGTGTCGAAGGAGCCGAGCACGAGCGTCAGCAGACCCTCGTCGCGGGCTGCGGCGACGAGGACGCGGATCGGACCGAGCCGCTCGCCGAGCAGGCCGACGCGCTCCGAGAACGTTCCGAAGTCGGAGCGCGAGTGCGCGTTCAGCTTCGGCGCGAACAGGA
>Ga0308175_100001728_pt1 | contig 14772 bp, 12 predicted proteins | sample PhyCR1_3_FD_203893 | JGI IMG/M metagenome (GOLD analysis project Ga0308175, IMG submission 203893) | Soil microbial communities from UC Gill Tract Community Farm, Albany, California, United States - DLSLS.C.R1 | ecosystem: Environmental > Terrestrial > Soil > Agricultural land | place: USA...
GGAATTGGGCGTTTTAGCGCTGCATTTGATTATCATAAAATTGACAATCAGGATATAGCAACTTTAGTCGGTTTAGTGAGCAGATTAGAAACAGAAGTATCGGAAGTGAAAGAGTCTACATTGTTAACTAAATTCCCGATACAAGATGTATTAAAATCATATGGCCAAAAAGAAAAGCAGTTATCTGTGATGTTGTGGTCGTTGAATGTACCAGTATTAGTCATGCTTGGACTTTATCTGTATATGGTCTCCCGTTTGATTATTGGTCGTCAATTAAATGAAATAGCTATCCTTTCTAGCCGAGGGGCAAGCCGATCAAAGATTTTGGTCATTTATTTTATTGAAGTATCCATCTTAGGTATCACTGCACTAATCCTAGGTCCATTTATTGGATTATTACTAGTGAAAATCTTAGGTACCTCAAACGGATTTTTAGAGTTTATTCAACGAACTAATCTTCCGGTAAAAATCATGCCTAAGGCATTTGGATACGCCTTACTAGCTGTAATTGCCTCCATTTCGATGATTATGATTCCCGTATATCAGGCTTCCAAAGAAAGTATCGTCAATCATAAACAGAAGTTAGCTAGACTAGCTGGGTCACAGCAATGGTATACAATTATTATTGATTTTTCATTAATTGGAATTTCTCTTTACGGATTAAATTCGTTTATCAATAGACAAGAAGAACTTCAATCCTTAAAAGTCAGCAGCGGAGAACTATATATCGATCCGGCTTTATTCTTTATTCCTGCATTGTTTATTATTGGTCTGGGATTAATTATCTTAAGGATTTATCCTTGGATATTAAAAGGAATTTACAAGTTAGGCGAAAATATTTGGTCTGTTTCATTATACAGCACATTCCTTCAAGTTAGCCGCTCATTTAAGCAATACCAATTCTTAATGCTTTTTTTAGTTATGACGATTGGGATTGGGATGTTCAGCGCAAGTGCCGCAAGAACAATCAATAATAACTTAGAGGAACAAATCCGGTATGAGAACGGTGCAGATGTCAGGATGGAAGTAAGATGGGATAGTAATAAACCAACTGCCATGCCCGTTAACTCTGCACCAACTACCGATAATTCTAATAACGGAAAGACGGAGGAGGCACCAGAAGAGGTTGTTTATTCTGAACCAAAGTTTAAACCATTTACCGATTTAAAGGGTGTCCAACATGCAACAAAGGTTTTTAATATGGAGAATGTGATTTCCTCCGCAAAAGGAAAAAGTATAAATGGTTCAACGTTAATGGCCATTGAATCAAAGGATTTCGGTGAAACGGCATGGTTTAAGCCATCTTTGCTTCCACAACACTGGTTTCGATATTTAAACTTATTGGCAAAAGAACCAAGTGCAGTATTAATATCTCAAAATTTAGCTGCAAAATTGGGAGTTAAACCAGGAGACTATCTTACAGTTGATGGGAGAAACTCGGATAAAGGTGAGTTTGTTGTATATGGCATCATTGATTATTGGCCAACTTATAACCCACTAAAAAAGGATGAGGAAAACGAAAATAGCGACTCCTCTTTAATTGTAGCAAATCTATCATATGTTCAAAATATGATGGGATTAGAGCCATATCAAGTATGGCTAAAATTAAAAACCGATACAAAGAGGTCAACTTTTTATAACGATATTCAAAAGCGGAAGATTCCAGTTACAATGTTGGAAGATGTGTATCCAAAGGTAACGGATCTTAAAAATAGCTCATTATTATTAGGGTTGAATGGAACCATGACACTTGGATTTCTAATTTCAATTATAGTGTCATTAATTGGATTTCTTCTATACTGGGTATTAACGATTAAGTCTCGAACACTGCAATATGGTATTTATCGGGCCATGGGGATTCCAATGACGAAACTGATTGGTATCTTAACATGGGAACAATTGGTGACATCAGGTTTTGCCTGTATATTAGGAATTGTTGCTGGTAAAATCACAAGTCACCTGTTTGTACCTCTATTTAAATTATCATTGAATGCACAAGAACTTGTACCGCCATTTGCTGTCGTCTTTAATCCTGGAGATGAAGCGAAAATTTATCTTTTTGTATCGATTATGCTTGTTATTGGATTAACGATATTGGTTATCTTTCTAAGGAAAATTAGAATCCATCAAGCTTTAAAGTTGGGTGAGGATTAAATATGATACAGTGCCAGAATCTCGTAAAAATATTTAAGATTGACGACGAAAATGAAGTAATCGCCTTGCAAGGATTGGATCTCCAAGTAGATAAAGGGGAACTGATGGGGATTATTGGAAATAGCGGCAGTGGTAAATCCACTTTATTAAATTTGCTAGGTGGACTGGATCGTCCCACAGCCGGAAAACTAATTGTCGATGGAAAAGACTTATTGAGGTTGTCGGAAAAGGAATTAGTGAAATATAAACTAGAAACTGTCGGTTTTGTCTGGCAAAACAATGCTAGAAACCTGATACCTTATTTAACAGCCTTAGAAAATGTAGAGCTTCCTATGCTTATAAATGCGCGATATAAGCGGGACCGTGCAAAAGAACTGTTAGAGATGGTTGGAGTTGGTCATCGAATCCATAGTAAACTAAATATGCTGTCAGGCGGTGAGCAGCAACGTGTTGCCATTGCAATTTCATTAGCTAACCAACCGAGTCTATTATTAGCGGACGAACCTACCGGTAATGTGGATACAAGAACAGCGGATATTATATTGGATGTTTTTCGAGATCTAAATAAAAACTTAGGTGTCACCATCGTGATAGTAACCCATGATACTCAGCTCACGAGAAAAATGGATCGGGTTGTGGCTATCCGGGATGGAAAGACATCGAGTGAGATTTTGCGGCGTTCTCATTATTTAGATACAGAACTTAATGTAGAACAAACAGAAGAGCATGGAGACACCCATGTGGAATTGGCCGTGCTAGATAGTGCAGGACGGATTCAAGTCCCAAGCGATTACCTTGAAGCAATCGGGATTACAGATTCAAATAAAGTAAGAATCGAATTAGAGGATGGGAGAATTGTCCTGCTAAATCCAAATCGTATTACAGTTGGTTCCTAATGGTGGACATATGACACCGAGACTTTAAATAAGTGCTACATATTCTCTCATTAATTTGCCTCACTTTCAGATAAAGTGGTAATCATTTTTCAACTGAATTTGAGGGACATTTTTACTAGTGTTCCTACTGGATTTAAGGATGGAATCCACCAACACCAAAATTATTGCAGACAAGATACCAAACAGAAAGGTCTGCATAATTTACAATGAGGTGATTTCATCGTGATAGTTAAGTGTGGGGAAAGAGGTACATTTGACGCGGAGAAAGCAGCTAAGGGATTAATGGAACTGACGAATAAATTCAAGAAGCAAACCAATCGAGTTAAAAAAGAAACTCATCAGTCAAAGTAACTCGTGTACCACTTTGGTATACGAGTTATTTTTTATTTGGCTCTGTTAAATGACATTGTTGTTTTTATACTATGTTGATTGGAGCGGAAGCTCCCTACTCCTGTGGGAGTACGGTGCAGGGGAGACACGACAGGCGCTCTTATCGCGGAGGAGACTCTCCGGAACGCCCGCGGAAAGAGAGCGCTGGAGCGGAAATCAACAACCAATTTTAACAGAGCCTTTATTTCCAACGCCGCTGCACTTCTTTCACAATGCTCCACACTTACCAATAAATTTAGGAAAATAACAGATGTTAAATGGCTTGATGGGAATTATGTATATGAAGTAAATAAAAGTGATGGGCTATTTATTGAAGAAGCTTTACAATTACTCTCAGAATATGATGGCTCCGTGGTAGAACAAGAACAAATTGATATCGAATATATGTTCTTTTTTGGTGACCTAGTCCAAGTAAGCGGTTATGGTGCTGATTTATTTAAAGTCGTCGGATTCCGCACCGAAATTTGGCGCTACAAAGAGGATGCCTGGGAGGATGTTATTTATGAGCTTTCCCGTGTAAGTGACGGGGAATGGCTTGAAGCAGGCGAGGAGGAATTAACTCTTGTTGCGGAAGCAGAGAATGCCGATACATTTATACAGAAGCTGGGTCTCCTATACTTGGTCAACAAGCAGGAAGTAAAGAATAAAAACCCAAAAAAACAAAATATGGTTCGAAAGGCAGAATTTGAAGAGATTGAAAGAAAAAAAGAAAAGAAGGAGTTAATTGACAATTTATTGGACATATTTAATGATTACCGGATTCTTTATGAATTGTTTCATGATCAGGAATACTATCAAGTCATGAGGGTAATTCTTCGGAAATTAGAGAGTCTGGTCAACAATGATGGCAAAAGTCCTGTGTAGCTTACCATCTTGAAATCTCAATGAAAAGATATAGCACAAATGGAATTCCAGCCCATTTTATCAATAAAAACATTCTGTCAGTAATCTTTTCAAATAGTCGGAGAGTGAGACTATTCTCCTGGTTCACATCTTCAATAAATGCTGCGAGCTTCAAATGCAAATTTGACAACATTTTATCACCTCATAAGTATTATCCTTTTTTTCATCCTATGCTTGTCCACTCAAAAAAAGACTGAATTCCTTAAGGAATTGATATAGCTTTCAGCCCATTTAATATATTTACCTGCATTCCAAAGAAACTAGCATGAAAAAGCTACGTACTTCATACATTCTCTAAAAAGGGGGCGATGCTATGAGAGAAATTGAAGTATTTATTGATACTGAGGAAATTGCGGAATTTTTCTTTCATGAGCTGGTGAAGCGGGGGTACGTTCCTAGCGAAGAAGAATTAGAAGAACTCGCAGATATTACCTTCGAATATCTAATCGAAAAAAGTATTATTGATGAGGAAGTAGAGGATGAATAACAACCAGTAAATCAATGGAAGAGAGTCGACTCTTCCATTTACTATAAATGAACACGAAAGCGAGCATGCAAGCTCGCCTTTTGTTTTGTCTCAATATGGACCGTACCTCTTATGGAAATTGGATTAATTTTTTTGAGATGGGTCGAAACCTTTCGTAAGTTGTCTCGTATATATAATTACGAACCAAAGGGGGAATTTTGATGTTCAAAAAAATCCTTAAATCTATTATCAAGAGTAATCTTTCTAAGCAACACAAATATGGGTCCTCAAGTGATGGATGGAAGAAGATGAACCACCATAAGCATAGTCACCTCGGACATCATCATTACAAAAAGAAAAATAAGAGTGGAAGTTATATGTCCAGTTTCTTTAGTAGCTAAAGGAAGTTTATATGTTAAAAAGGACAGTACTATACTTTTTAAATTTGTTTGAAAGGCCCTTCCACCCGGGGGAGGAAGTTGCTGAGCGATATAAGGTGGTAAGCCACTTGGGCATGGGGAGTTATGGGCATAGTTATTTAGTCATTGATAGTTTAAATAAACAGAGAAAAGTCTTGAAAGCATTAAGGCTCCATAAGCGTCTAACCCAGGCTGGAAGAAATGGTTTTGAACTAGAAAAAGAACTTTTAAGGTCAATTGATCATCGGGGATTTCCAACCTATTTCGAAGCGGGATTACATAAAAACATTCCCTTTTATACGATGGAGTATATTGAAGGGAAAAACTTCGAACAACTAATTTTTGCTGAAGGTAGGAAAATAACAGAGACAGAAGCTTTTAGAATAGCGGATGTTTTACTGACATATATTGAATATCTGCATGACAAAAATATCATCCATAGGGATATTCGTATTCCAAATGTTATTTATGATGGCTCCAAGATCAGGTTAATCGATTTGGGATTGGGAAGACATTTTGAACATCCAGAAGGTCCGCATTTTGTAAAGGAAGTTGATTTACGAAGAGAGATAAACCGTCAGGCAGATTTTTATGGACTTGGACATTTTCTTTTATTCTTGCTTTATTCCAACTTTTCCTTTGATACAAACGAGAAGGAAAAAAGCTGGGACGAGGAATTGACTATTTCAAATAATGCCAAACAGATTATAAAAAGATTGTTACAGATTGATGCTCCATATGAATGTTGTTCCCAAATAAGGTCCGATATTAAATCTTTAACGGTAAATTAGGAGGAAAAACGATGTCATTTTTTAACAAGGTTTTTGCCAGTGTTGGGATTGGTGCAGCTACCGTAGATACAAGGCTTGAAAAGGATGCTTACATGCCTGGAGAGGCAATTCAGGGTGTAGTGGAGATAAAAGGTGGAAAGATTGAACAGCAAATTGACGAGATTTATCTTACCTTAAACACGACTTACTTAAGAGAAGCAGATGAAAAAAAATATACAGTAACAGCAACGATTGATCGCTTTCGTTTAACCACACCATTTACCATTCAATCAAATGAACGAAAGGAGATTCCATTTTCCTTCCAGCTCCCATTTGATACACCATTATCCATTGGCAGGTCAAAGGTTTGGGTATCAACCGGCCTTGATATTAAAGGTGGAATCGATCCAAGTGACAAAGACTTTCTGAAGGTTGTTCCTAATCCGTTAATGTCAGCCGTTTTTAATGCAATTGACAATATTGGCTTTAGTATTAGGGAGGCGGATTGCGAAGAAGCTCCAAGAAGATTACGAGGACGCTTGCCATTTGTTCAAGAATTTGAGTTTATCCCCTCCTCAGGACCATTCCGCGGGAGATTGGATGAATTAGAAGTGGTTTTCTTTCCTTCTGGGAATGGTGCACTGGATATTATGTTCCAGGTGGATCGGCGTGCCCGTGGCCTGGCAGGTTTGTTCTCCGAAGCATTGGGAACAGATGAGACCAATGTAAGATTAACTGTTACCAATGCAGACATTCCTCATATTCACCAACAAATTCAACATGTCATTCAAAGATATGCGTAATAAAAAAACAATAGAGTATTCTGACTCTATTGTTTTTTTGCTAGGCAGTTAACGTAACTCGCTACTTTTTCACAGGATTTGAAATAAACGTAAATTAAAGGATAATATGTGATGTTTCATTGGAGGATTCGACACTCTTTATCGCCAATTATTTAGAATAGATTATCAATTCGTATGGTTGGAGGTAAATAAAAATCAAACTATTAACAAAAAAAGCATGTAACCAGTATGATGTGACAATTTTCCAAACCCCAAAGTACCGTGAGTATAGAGGTTATAGAGAGGTGTATCGGACCACAATAACTGCTATAAACCATAACTATTGTTTAGAGGAAACCTTTAGCCTCTTTAATGTAACTGATAGTATTCCCGTAAATTTTGAAGGTAGATTTCTTTCGACTGGGGATATTATCCTAATTGATGAAGGTCGTGATGGTCAGCATTACTATCAATTAAAAACAGGAGGATGGTTTCCAATCAATCGAATTCTAATGCGATAAACCACAATAAACCTAAGGATAATCCTTAGGTTTGTTTTAGATTAACTTTTTCTTCCGCCTGCAGCATTCCATTCTTTTTCATGTGCTTCATGTTCTGCCACAATGGCTTCAGCAGGGATGTGATTATTCTTCTTTTTTCCACGTATTCGAGCTCGATGTTTTTTTCCCATGATGACCCCCCTTTATAAATCTAAAAGTAGCTTCCCACAATTTTAAAAAATCATGTCAATTTTCATAAACGTTTTCAATAAAAATCGTTTATGTTATAGTGACATTGGTACAGACTTACATTGTACTACTATTGACTGGAGGTCTATTTATGAGCGTACATATTGGAGCAAAAGAAAACGAAATAGCAGAAACAGTATTGCTTCCTGGAGATCCGCTACGGGCTAAATATATTGCAGAAACGTTTTTAGATGGTGCAACTTGCTATAATGAGGTTCGGAATATGTTTGGGTTTACCGGGACCTACAAAGGAAAAAGAATATCAGTACAGGGAACTGGAATGGGTGTCCCTTCTATTTCGATATATGTTAACGAATTAATTCAAAGTTATAACGTTCAAAACTTAATTCGCGTTGGTACTTGTGGTGCCATCCAAAAGGATGTAAAAGTACGTGATGTCATATTAGCCATGGCCAGTTCAACTGACTCAAACATCAACCGCCTCACTTTTGGACATATTGATTTCGCTCCCACAGCAAACTTTGATCTGCTAAGAAAGGCCTATGATACAGGATTAGCTAAAGGACTAAATTTAAAAGTCGGTAATATTTTTACTGCCGATTCCTTTTATAATGATAATGCTGACCTTGAAAAGTGGGCTCAATATCAAATATTGGCCATCGAAATGGAAACGACCGCACTTTATACGATAGCAGCAAAATTTAATCGGAATGCTCTGTCTATTTTAACAGTTAGTGACCATATTCTAACGGGTGAAGAAACAACAGCAGAAGAACGGCAATCAACGTTTAATGATATGATTGAAGTTGCTTTAGAATCTGCAATTAGGGATTAATAATTAATTGTTTTATCCTCTTTCATTTTGAAGGAGGTTTTTCTTTTGTTTAAAAAGGAACTTACCTGCACAATGGAGAATATATCAAATCAAAAGCGAATAAGCAGTATAGAAATATCTATAAAAAGTCTGCTGTTAAAAAAGACAATTGTCTGACTGTTTATTTGTGAATATTGATTATTATAGGGTGCGTGGGTATTGTACTAATGAGGTGAAAGAAATGAAAGAACAGCTCAAATTGGAAATTACCGGAATGACCTGTGCAGCTTGTTCAACAAGAATCGAAAGGGTACTAAATAAAATGGACGGCGTGGAAGCTAATGTCAATTTAGTGATGGAAAGTGCTGCCATTTCTTATGAGAAGGAATTGGTTTCCAGTGGGGATATTATCGCAAAAATTGAACATCTCGGTTATGGGGTACGCATTGAAAAAACCGACCTTGATGTCTTTGGCATGACCTGTGCAGCCTGCTCTACAAGAATTGAAAAAGTCTTAAATAAAATGGATGGCATTAAACAAGCAAGTGTTAATTTAGCTACAGAATCTGCTGTTATTGAATATAACCCCGGTCAAGTAAATACAGAACGAATCATTGAACGTATTCGTAAACTTGGCTATGATGCAGAGGTCAAAGTGAAGCGGGAAACCAAACAGCAATATAAGGAAGAGGAAATCAAACAAAAAAAGCGGAGACTCCTGATTTCGGTGATTTTGTCGACTCCCCTTTTATATACGATGCTGGCACATATACCCATTAATTTAGGCCTACCCATGCCTCACTTCCTAATGAACCCTTGGTTTCAATTTCTTTTAGCCGCACCAGTACAGTTTTATATTGGAGGTTCATTTTATATTGCGGCTTTTAAGGCACTTAGAAATAAGAGTGCAAATATGGATGTGCTAGTTGCTCTAGGAACATCAGCCGCGTTTTTTTATAGTCTCGCCGAAGGTATCAAAACAATAGGAAATCCCATTTATATGCCGCATTTATATTTTGAAACTAGTGCCGTACTTATTACCTTAATCCTTTTAGGAAAATTATTTGAAACAATCGCAAAAGGCAGAACCACACTTGCCATATCAAAATTGTTAGACCTTCAAGCGAAAGAAGCAACTGTTCTGCGTGAAGGAAAGGAATTTCTACTTCCAATTGGAGATGTGAAGGTTGCTGATCGACTTCTCGTAAGGCCGGGGGAGCGAATACCTGTGGATGGTGAGGTTGTGTTAGGACAATCCTCTGTCGATGAATCGATGATTACAGGTGAGTCCATCCCAATAGAAAAATCGGCTGGGGATAGCTTAATTGGTTCAACGATTAATAAAAATGGAACATTGACCATGAAAGCAACAAAGGTTGGGAAGGACACAACCCTTGCTGGCATAATTAAAATTGTGGAAGAAGCACAGGGAAGTAAAGCACCAATCCAGCGCCTAGCAGATACCATATCAGGCTACTTTGTTCCTGTAGTTGTAGCCATTTCTCTACTAACTTTTCTTATCAGCTATTTTTTCGTAAATCCAAGTAATTTCCCTTCAGCACTTGAAACGGCCATCGCTGTCCTCGTGATAGCCTGCCCTTGTTCCCTAGGACTCGCAACGCCTACATCCATTATGGTTGGTACAGGTAAAGGGGCTGAAATGGGAATTCTATTTAAAGGCGGGGAACACTTAGAGACTACACATAAAATAAATGCAATCGTCCTTGATAAAACTGGTACCGTTACCAAAGGACAGCCTGTAGTAACAGATTTCATTGCGTATGATGATGAGAAAAAAGTACTTCAATATCTAGTTTCGGCTGAGAAATCATCGGAGCATCCACTAGCCGAAGCAATCGTCAAATACGGCCATGAAAAAAGGTCAAGTACACTCCCTGTCAAACGTTTTCGGGCCATACCAGGATATGGAATCGAGGCGAAAATAGGTTATGATGAGATTTATGTAGGTACACGGAAACTAATGAATTTAAAAAGTATTGCTTATAATATAATGGAAAGAGACATGCTCCAGTTAGAATCAGAAGGAAAAACAGCTATGTACATCGCCATAAATTCTACCATTATGGGTGTGGTGGCCGTTGCCGATACTGTCAAAGAAACAGCAAAACTTACTGTACAGCAATTAACATATTTAGGGATTGAGGTTTACATGCTTACCGGTGATAATGAGCGTACGGCAAAAGCCATAGCCAAACAGGTTGGCATTAAGCATGTTATTGCTGAGGTTCTTCCAGAGGAAAAGGCCAATCATGTGAAAGAATTACAGCTAAAAGGCTTTAAGGTGGCAATGGTTGGGGATGGCATAAATGACGCCCCTGCCCTTGCTGTGGCGGATATCGGTATTGCTATTGGCACGGGGACCGATGTAGCCATTGAAGCAGCCGACATTACGATTCTGGGGGGTGAATTGACTCTTATTCCCAGAGCAATCACGTTAAGTAAAAAAACGATGCAAAATATCCGCCAAAATCTTTTTTGGGCATTAATATACAATTCTGCAGGAATCCCTGTAGCCGCACTCGGTTTGTTAGCTCCTTGGGTTGCAGGTGCCGCCATGGCCTTTAGCTCGGTATCTGTTGTGACTAATTCACTTCGTTTGAAGCGGGTTAAAATTTAGATTATAAAAGTGAGGCAATCTTCCTCTTTAAAAATAGTTTTGGGAGTTAAAAGGCTATGATGTCAGCTAAAAAGAAGAAGCATTTACCAATGGGTGGGTGCTTCTTTTTATTTGATGAAGTTTTAGTGTTTTCTTATATTATTATTTACTTTTCTTTGTTAATTTTATTAAAAAGATGTTATTCTAAACACAAAGCGATTGCTTATAATAATATAACATTCGTTTCTGTAAATCTGGGAATAGGTACTGGTGAACCATATGGGTGTATTACCTATTTTTATCGTGAATGAAAGTGGTGAAAGCTTTGGAAGAACAAAATGGTGAACAAAAGAAGGATGAGGAGATTCAAACTGGACAGGTTCAGGGGTCCGAAAAAAAATCAAGATACATACGCTTAAAAAAGTTTCACTTTATTACATTACTCGTTTTACTTGTGATCGTATCGGCGGGAGTTACTGCCACTGCTCTTGTCTTTGGTAAAGAAAAAGTGGTAACAATGGGACCGGAGAGGACAGAATTTACAAAACTATATGAAGCCTTTGATACATTGAAAAATGGCTACTATAAGGATGTAAATCAGAAGAAACTTATCAATGGCGCGATAAACGGAATGGTGGAATCTCTAGATGACCCTTATTCTGACTACATGAGTAATGAAGAAGCAGCGAGCTTTCATAGCAGTATATCTTCTTCTTTTGAAGGAATTGGTGCTGAAATCCAGGAAAAGGATGGCCACATTGTTATTGTTTCTCCAATTAAAGGTTCTCCTGCAGAGAAGGCAGGTTTAAAACCAAATGATATGGTTATATCGGTGGATGGAAAGAGCCTGCAGGGGATGAATTCCACTCAGGCAGTTACCTTGATTAGGGGCAAAAAAGGGACCAAGGTCGTATTAACCATCCAACGTCCTGGTACAGATGCACCTATGACGGTGCCACTTATCCGTGATACGATACCAATTGAGACGGTTTATGGTGAAATGGTCGATAAATCCATTGCCAGGGTCCAAATAACTAGTTTTTCAAGTAACACTTCAAAAGAACTAGTAGAAAGCTTAAATGATTTGAAGAAAAAAGGGATGAAAGGCCTTGTATTAGACTTACGGCAAAATCCAGGTGGATTATTAGACCAAGCAGTAAGCATTACAAGCATGTTCGTACCGAAAGGAAAAGTCATTGTCAAGGAAGAAGACCGAAATGGAAAAATTAATACCATTGCTTCCCAAAATGAAGGAAATCCAACACTTCCTTTAGTCGTATTAATTGATAAAGGAAGTGCGAGCGCATCCGAGATCTTTGCAGCTGCCGTAAAAGAATCAGCAGGAGTTCCGCTAATCGGGGAGAAGTCTTTTGGAAAAGGGACTGTTCAGACCGCACAAGATTTCAACGATGGATCAAACCTTAAGTATACCATTGCAAAATGGTTGACTCCTAATGGTAATTGGATTCATAAAAAAGGAATCGAGCCGGATGTAGCTGTTGCGCTGCCTGAATACGCCACCTTGCCAATTATTGATCCTGATAAGGACCTATCATTGTCAACAGCATCCACAGAAGTACAAACAGCACAGAAAATGCTTAAGGCAGTAGGATATGACCCAGGCCGTGTGGATGGTTTCTTTGACGAAAAAACCAAGGAAGCGGTTATTAAATTTCAAAAGGCTCAAAAACTTCCTAGTAATGGAGTGTTAAAAGGTGATTCCACCTTGAAACTCATGGATGTCTTGCGGGAAAAAATTAAAACCAGTGATACTCAATTGCAGAAGGCAGTTGAGGTTTTAAAAGGAAGAATGAAATAGGAAAAGCGCATATCGCTTTGGTCGGCCCCGACAGGCATAAGACGAGCTGGCGTGGAGGTTGCTTTTAACCTCTAGGTCGAATTGGCTTATGAACCGAGGGCTGGACGCTTGCACTGGACAATTTTCAAAGTTGCAACTTATAATGTCTTACCTTATAAAAAATAACCCGATTCCAACAGGAGTCGGGTTCAACTTTTTTAGATAATTTACAAATAAAGTAGAGGGAATGAGTATGAATAAAGCAGAAGTATATATCTTATCGGGATTTTTAGGAAGTGGAAAAACAACGCTGTTAAAAAGTTTATTAAAGAATGAGCGACTGTTAGATAGAAAAGTTGCCGTTATGATGAATGAACTTGGCGAGGTGTCCATTGATTCCAATTCTGTAGATAGAGACGTTTCTTTAAAAGAGTTATTAGGCGGCTGTATTTGCTGCTCCATTCAGGACGAGCTGGAAGCACAACTCCAGGGACTATTGTTAGAGGAACAACCTGAAGTCATTTATATTGAGACAACAGGTGCTGCTCATCCTGTGGAAGTGTTAGATTCCATCTTGTCTCCTTTATTTGCGGATAAGTTAATTATTAAAGGCATTGTGACAACAGTGGATGGAACAAGATGGCAAGATAGAAAATCATTAAGCCCTCAATTACAGCAGCTGATTCTCGAACAGGTTAGGCATGCAGATTTTATTATCATAAATAAGGCGGACGAACTAAAAGAAATCGAACAAGCGAAGATTACCTATGAAATTCAATCAATCAATCCTAAAGCAAGGTGTCTATTAACGACTTTTTCTCAGGTTTCTATTGATCAAATCAGAACATTGTCTGTTTCGTTTAAGGAGGAATCTCAGCATATCCACTTACACCTAACCACATTTGTTTACCAATTTAAACATGTGATTAGTCAGACTAGGTTTGAAGCGTTTTTAAGAGGGTTACCGGACAAGATTTATCGGATTAAAGGTTATGTGAAGTTTGATTACTCAGAACAGCCGTATTTATTTCAATTTTCTTATGGCATGCCACTTTACATGAAAGAATATATGAATTTGCCGTTAAATTTAGTTTTCATTGGCGAAGATATTGATTGGCAGGTCATTCAGGACCAGCTTTCAAGTCTGGAAAAAATCAAATAAAAAATCAGCTTGCAGTGAATGATAATTTTCTCTTCAGGTAACTCTTTTAATGTAGTAACAAACCATTAAAAGGGAGGATTTGAATGAAGAAGATTGTTTGTTTCTGTATATTAGTACACATCCTCCTAAATGGACAAGTCGTTTATGCGGAGAACAGTCTTAGTTATAAAATTGACATGCTGAATTGGAATGAAGTTAATCAATTAATGCCAAGGTACACAAAGTTTACAGTCATAGATGTGGAAACCGGAAAAAAATTCAAGGTACAAAGACGGGCAGGCAGCCATCATGCTGACGTGCAGCCATTGACTTCTCAAGATACAAAAATTATGAAAAAAATTTATGGAGGAAAATGGAGCTGGAAAAGAAGGGCTATTCTAATCATCCATAAGAATCAAAGGATAGCAGCATCTATGCACGGAATGCCGCATGGAGCAGGGGCATTGAAAAATAACTTTCCTGGTCATTTTTGCATTCATTTCTTTGGGAGTACGACTCATCGTACGAACTCAATGGACCTATCGCACATGCTAATGGTCTTAAAAGCAGCAGGTAAATTAGATGATTATTTTGGTAAGGCAAATCCCTATCAGGTGGTAAATGCCTATATCGCGGGTATGAAGCAGCAGGATTCGAGTATCATGTTTCAGACGTCTTTGCAAAAATTAAAATGGAAGCCTATTTTAGAGAAGGTTGAAAATGTCGCTTTATCACGAATGGAGCAATTTCCACCAGAAGACTTGACAGATGAAATTAGTTTGGAAATCCCCATTGTGGTAGATTGGTACATAAAGGGCAAGGGCAGGCAAACATTTAGAGGCACCATCCATTTAGTCAGATTTTCACCGGTTGATGCTTGGAAAGTCGACTCGTTTGATTTTTTACAGGTAA
>Ga0308175_100001729_pt1 | contig 14769 bp, 9 predicted proteins | sample PhyCR1_3_FD_203893 | JGI IMG/M metagenome (GOLD analysis project Ga0308175, IMG submission 203893) | Soil microbial communities from UC Gill Tract Community Farm, Albany, California, United States - DLSLS.C.R1 | ecosystem: Environmental > Terrestrial > Soil > Agricultural land | place: USA...
ATCAGGTCATTCATTCCGGCGTCGACCACCACGAACGTCTTCCGCCCATTGTGTTTTGTCAAAGTAACCCGGCAAAGCAGAATTCCAGCCTCCGCCACAATGGAGCGGCCGGGCTCAACCATCAACGTAAGCCCGAGCGGTTCTGCCAACTCTTTCAGTTGACGGACGACGGTGATCAAATCAACGCTCGCGTCGCTCTGGCGATAGGGCACGCCGATGCCACCGCCCAAATCCAAATGGCTGATCGCGAGACCTTCCGCGCGCAACCGGCCGACAAGGGCAATGGTTTTACGTGCCGCTTCCAGCAGAGGAGCGGTATCGAGCAATTGAGAACCGATGTGGCAACTCACGCCCTCGGGTTTGATTCCCGGCAACGCTGCGATGCTGCGGTAAATTGCCGGGGCATCCTCCATGGCCACGCCGAACTTATGTTCGCGCAAGCCGGTGGAAATGTACGGGTGAGTCACCGCGTCGACATCGGGGTTCACGCGCAAAGCGACAGATGCCACTTTGCCGAGAGACGAAGCAACGGTGGAGATTTGACTTACTTCGGCCTCGGACTCACAGTTGAAACTGTGAATGCCAGACTCGACGGCATATCGGATCTCCTCTTCCGTTTTCCCGACGCCTGAAAAGACAACGGAACTCGCCTCGGCACCGGCCGCGAGAACCCGATAGAGTTCACCGCCGGACACGATATCGAATCCAGCTCCCTGTTTGGCAAGCGCGGCCAGCACGGCCAGGTTCGAATTCGCCTTTACCGCGAAGCAGACTCGGTGCTTTGAGCCGCCGAGAGCATCCTGGTAGCGGCGAAAGCGCGAAAGAAGCGCATTGTTGGAATAGACATAACTGGGGGTGCCGTACTCTTCAGCAACTTGCCGCAGGTCGACTCGTTCGCACGCAAGGATTCCGTCCGAGTAATAAAATTCACCGTCGATAAGCATTCAGGATTAGCGGTCAGAGCACGCGGAGAGCGATCACTGTCTGATCGTCTGTCAGGGACGTGGCGCCCCGGAACCGGTCGATGTCTTCAAAAATTGCGTTCACGATGTACTGGGGCGTCTTGTCCTGATACTTGCCGAGAAGTGTTTCAACCCGCCCGCGGCCGTAGTCATCGTTATCTGACAACTGATCTTCGACGCCGTCGGAGTAGAACAAGATCAAGTCCCCGTGTTCCGCGTCGAACCTGACTTCGTCGTAATCCTGGTCATCCAATAGACCGATCGGCACACCCTCGGCGCGAACCTCCGAGATCGTGCCTCGCCGGCAGATCAATGGAGGCAAAGTACCGGCGCTGGTCACCGTGAACTTCAGTGCCTTTGAATCCCAGGAGATCAGAGACAGCGTGGCGTATTGCGCATCGACACGGCGCTCGAGAAGCGCTTCATTCAGGTGCTTCATCAACTGAGAGGGCGGCTCGCGCCGGGGCGCAAGCGTACGCAATAATCCCGAAATCAGGGCTCCGTACAGGGCAGCAGCGGCCCCTTTTCCACTGACATCGCCGAATGCAATCAGGGTGTATTCGTCCGCGTGCTCAAAAAAGTCGTATAGATCGCCGCTAATCTCCCGCGCAGGCCTGCTCTTGATACCCACCTGTAAGCCGACGACGTCGGATATAGTGCGGGGGGCGAGAACCGATTGCAGCTTGTAGGCGGCGCGGAGATCCTGCTCCATGCGCCCCTCGCGGGTCGCGAGTTCTTCGTACAGTCGCGCGTTTTCCACCGAGGTCGCGATCTGCGGCGCGAGAAGACTAAGTGCCCGAACATGATCATCCGTGAAGAATCCAAGGCGTACACTTTCGAGATCCATGACGCCCACGACACGGTCGCGAACGACCAGTGGCACAGCCACTTCTGAAAGGACGTCGGAGTGCGAGACAATATAACGCGGTTCTCGCGTGACATCCGCCACCCGAACCACCTGGCGCGATTGGAAGGCAGCGCCTGTCACGCCCTCGCCGAGCGGAATGTTGTTGACGGTCGTCTTCTGGTCATATCGCTGACTGAACCGGCAATTCAGTACCTTGCGCTCGTCGTCTACGAGGAAGATGCTGAAAGCGTCAAAGTTGATCAACGCCCGGATGGTCAGCGCTATCTTCGTCAGCAGTTCATCGATGTCCAGGATGGAGCTAAACTCCTGCGAGACGTGGGCGAGCACGCGCAAGGTGCGGTTCTGCCGTTCCACTCGCCGGTAAAGTCTCGCATTGTCGATGGCTACGCCGACCCGCGTTGCGATCAAGACAAGCAGCGACTGATCCTGCTCGGAGAACGCATTTAGATGGGTCGCCTGGAGATCGATAATCCCGACCAGCTTGCCGCGCACTAACATTGGGACGGCAAGTTCCGCGCGTACCGCATCGAGTGCGTTCAGGTACCGGGAATCCTTCCGGACATCTTCGACCAGGATTGGCTGACGCGACGCCGCAGCAGAGCCGGTGATCCCTTCACCGAGCCGGATCGCCAGATTTTTTGCGACCTCATCCCGGTGCCCGATCGAATATCGCATCCTCAACATACGCGTTTTGTCGTTAAAAAGAAGAATCGCGAACAGTTCGTACGGAACGACATCCTTGATGATCTCCGCGACATTCCCAAGCAGGCGATCAAGATCCAGCGTTTCCGAAGTCACTGTGCTGACTTCGAGAAGGAAGTCCAGGAGTTCCGCACGTTCCCGGAATTCGGCTTTGCGAGACACCGGCATCAATAAGCACCCGAATCAGCAGTGGACGATCCGGATTGCGAATCCGAAGCAAGTTCTTTCAGGATGCTCTCACCCGAACTCGTCCCGATGCGGTTGGCGCCGGCCTGCACCATCTCACCAAGAGCGGCGAGGGTCCGAACACCACCCGAAGCTTTCACGCCGATACCGGGACCGACGATGCTCCTCATGAGCTGCACGTCCTCTACCGTTGCCCCGCCCCCAGCGAAACCGGTAGACGTCTTGACGAAATCGACGCCCGCTTCGGCCGCCAATTGGCAAGAGATTCTTTTCTCCTCGCCGGAAAGCAAGGCCGTTTCGAGAATCACCTTAAGTAATGCACTGTTCGAATGCGCAAGGTCCGCGAGTTGCTTCAACTCGTCCCGAACCGTCTCCAGTTCACCGGAACGCAGCGCACCGATATTCTGAACGACATCCAGTTCGCTCGCTCCACTGCCAAGTGCCCTCCGCGCTTCAGCAAGCTTTGTTTCGGTTTCGTTTGCACCGAGAGGAAAGCCGATGACCGTACAGACTCGAACGGGCGAGCCCTCCAGTGCCCGTTTTGCGAAACGAACCCAGAACGGATTGATACAAACGGAAGCGAACGAGGCACGGCGCGCTTCGGCACACAAGCGATCAATATCGGCTCTCGACGAGTCAGGCTTCAGCAGCGTGTGATCGATCAGGGCGGCGACAGTGTCGGCTCGGTCGAGGTTCAAGTCAATCCTCTTCCCGCCAGCGCGAGGGAGCTTGTACAGAATGGCTCGGTATCCTTGCCAGCCAAGGATATCACCCAGCCCGCGTGCAAAACGCCATTTGCTTTCAAGTATTTAGGATAGCGAATCGGGAGCGGCTTTTCTCTGGACTCCGCCCCCTGGAAAAGTGGCGGTAGAATTGGTGAACCGTCGAAACGGAAAGGGACCTCACGAAGTGCTCTCCCGCCGGGATCCGGCAAAAAGATGGCCGACTTCGCTTACGCCTGAAGTGCTGCGCTTCGGGAGTCAAACCTCCTTATGACTGTGCGTGGTTTGCTTCTCGGGATTGCAACCGGGCTTCTCCTGATTGGAATCGGATATGCGACGGCGCCCTTTCCCACGCAAAGCGACCCCACCATCGTTGGCCAGCGCACCACGCGTAAACTTCAAATTCCATTACCGTTCCGGCAGTATGCGGGAGTCGAGTACTACGATTTCCCGCTGCCTCCTGATTACGCGACCCCGGGCGAATGGACGTTCGCGAGGTTCATGTATCGTTCTGTGGCCTGGGGACGCCGAAGCCGCAGTCATTGGACGGTTGACTATCCTCGTTCCGACCGCCACCTCGCGGCTGCGGTGCGGCGGCTGAGTCGCGTGGATGCACGCTCTGTAGAACAACCAGTTGCGGCGGAGGATGGCGACGACATCTACAATTGGCCATGGCTGTACGGCGTAGAAGTCGGACATTGGGATCTCACCGATCTAGAAGCAGCCAAACTCCGCGACTACTTATTGCGCGGAGGTTTCTTCATGTGTGACGACTTCCATGGAACCGCCGAATGGGAGGTCTTCGTCTCGAGCATGAAGAAAGTGTTTCCGGATCGCCAGATTGTGGATCTGCCCGACAGCGATCCTATCTTTCACTCGGTTTACGACCTTGACGATCGGTACCAGGTTCCGGGCGAACAGTTTGTCTACACTCACCAGACCTTTGAGTACGACGGATACGAGGCGCGCTGGCGCGGCATTTACGACGATAAGGGACGGGTCGTGGTGGCTATCTGCCACAACATGGATCTGGGCGACTCATGGGAACACGCGGATAATCCCGAATATCCGGAGCAGTATTCCGCGCTCGGATTTCGGATCGGAGTGAACTATCTCGTTTATTCCATGACACACTGATTACCTCTCCCGGTATGTTCGAATTCCTGTTCAAGTATCCGGCCAGTGCTTTCTCTCGAGGCACCATTGTGTTTCTTGGCTCCTGGCCCAAATGGATGCTTGTGGCAGGGATTCTCCTCGCCGCCGGTCTTATCGCACTGTTTATCTGGCGGGGGAAATCCCGTTTACGAGGAACCGTCCGGGGCTGGCACGCGGCGGTTCTATGGCTCCTGCAATCCGCTCTCCTCGCCACCCTGCTGCTGCTCCTATGGCAGCCAGCCATAAGCGTCACTTCGCTTAAGCCGCAACAGAATATCATTGCCGTTATCGTTGACGATAGCCGGAGCATGTCGGCCAAAGATGGTTCGGAGACCCGGTCGGCTGTGGCGAAGCGGCTTCTTGACTCCAGTCTGCTGAACGAACTCGGGAAACGATTTCAGGTGCGGCTTTACCAGATGGGCTCAGGTGTGGAGCGGCTGAAATCCACCTCACAGCTCTCGGCGAACCAGCCTTCGACGCAGATAGGAAAGAGCTTGCGGCAAATTGCTGACGAGGCGGCTACGTTACCGATTGGGGCTGCCGTGCTCCTCACGGATGGCGCCGACAACTCTGGCGGCCTCGACGCCGATACTCTGTCCGAAATCCGACGACGTCGAATTCCGGTCAGCACCGTCGGGATTGGCAGTGAGCAGGTTCCCGACGATGTCGAGCTAAGTGCGTTCTCTCTGCCCGCAAAGACGTTGGCAGGGGCGCGCCTGCAGGCGGAAATCACCATCCGGCAACACGGGTTCAACGGGCAACGCGCGCGCTTGGTGCTGACAAACTCGGGCACCGTACTCGCAAGCCGGGACATCACCCTGCAATCGGCGCCGGAACAACGCGAGACGATCGAGTTTCATGCCGGGAAAGCAGCTATCAAAACCGTAACCGCACGGATCGATCCATTCCCGCAAGAAACAAACAAAGACAACAATACTCAGACGCTCGCGGTTGCAGTAGACGATGCCAAACGCCGTATCTTGTACGTGGAGGGTGAACCGCGTTGGGATTACAAGTTCCTGCGAAGAGCTGTTGAAGACGATTCTGCGCTGCAAGTGGTGTCGATGCTGCGGACGACTCAGAACAAGATCTACCGCCAGGGGATTGCAAATCCGAGTGAGCTGGCGGAAGGCTTCCCGAGCAAGTCCGAGGAATTGTTCGAGTACCAGGGCCTAATCCTGGGAAGTGTAGAAGCCGCGTTTTTCACCACCGCTCAAGGACAGCTGATCAAGGACTTCGTCGATCGCCGGGGTGGAGGCCTGCTGTTCCTTGGCGGCCGCTCCTGCCTCTCTGATGGTGGCTACAACATTCAGCCGTTTGCGGAACTGCTGCCCGTAAGTCTACCGAATAAGAAGACCACATTTCAGCGGACTTTCGTTCCCGCTGAGCTAACCGAAGCCGGAAAACGAAGTCTCATCTGCCGCATCGAAGAGAACGCCGATAAGAGTACGGCGCATTGGGAAGTTCTGCCCTACCTTGCGAATTATCAGGATCCCGGAACACCAAAGCCCGGCGCCACCGTGCTTGCCCGGGTCAACGTGGCCGGCAACCGCATCCCGCTGCTCGTGACCGAGAACTACGGAAGAGGCCGGACCGCCGTGTTTGCCACCGGTGGAAGTTGGCGCTGGCGCATGCAACAACCGCTCGGAGACAACAGCGAAGAAACGTTCTGGCGGCAGTTGCTGCGCTGGACCGTGAGTGCTACGCCCTCGCGAGTGGTGCTCTCAACAAAGAATGCGACCCTGGAGGACGACGGGCAAGTGGAACTCCGCGCCGAAGTCCGCGACAACGTCTATCTCCCGACAAGTGGTGCCGAGGTTCAAGTCCATATGGTCGCGCCAGACGGAAGTGCAGAAGACATTCCATTGCGTCCCGAGCCTCTCACCCAGGGTGTTTACACGGCGAAATGGAATGCGCCGAAAGCCGGACTTTACGTGGCAGAGGCCCGGGCCAAAGATGGCGCCCGCCCATTGGGCAAAGACACCTGGGCGTTTCGCCGGGAGGATGGGGTTGCGGAAAACTTCCGTCGCGACGCCAACCTTGACCTTCTGCGTCGCCTTGCTGAACAAACGGGCGGCCACTATTACAAAGCGCAGGATGTCTCGCGGATCCCCTCGGAGATCACCTACTCGGAAGCTGGAATCACCTCCCGCGAGTTGAAAGATCTTTGGGACATGCCAGCGATCCTTCTGTTTGTACTGACATTAAAATCCGCGGAGTGGCTGCTTCGGCGGCGCTGGGGCGTCGTATGAGGCTGATCGTACTATTGCTCGCCATGTCGATGTCGCTACCGGCAGCCAACTACTTCGTCACAATCGTCGGGCTGGGTGGCGCCCCCGAGTACGAGGTTCAATTCGCGAAATGGGCGTCCGATCTGAACAAGCAGCTCGAAACCGGAGGATCCGACGTGCATGTGGTCGGGCTTGGATCCACAGCGGCGACAAAGGCCAAGATCACGGAAACGCTAACGCGCCTTGGCAGCGAGCTGAATCAGGACGACGCGGTTGGCATCTTCCTCATCGGTCACGGGACGTTCGACGGTGACGAATACAAATTCAATGTGGCCGGCCCGGATATTACCGCGCATGAATTGGCAGCGCTCCTGGACAAACTTCCCCCAAAGCGTCAGCTGATAGTGAATATGACGAGTTGCAGCGGCGCTTCTTTTAAAGTGCTGTCCCGGAAAGATCGCGTCGTGATCACTGCGACGAAGTCGGGCACAGAAAAAAACGCCCCGGTGTTTGCCCGCTATTGGGTCGATGCCTTGCGTGACCCGGCGGCTGATGCTGACAAGAACGGAACAATCTCGGCGCTCGAAGCCTTCACGTATGCCCAACGCAAAACGGCGGCGTACTTCGAATCGGAAAAATTACTCGCTACCGAACACTCAATGATTGCTGACTCCGGCAGATCAGAAGGCATCCGAACGATCACGGCCGGGGACCGCGAGGGAGCGCTCGCCGCGGCCTTTCCGCTGATGCGGCCGGCAAGCGTCTTGGCAAAAAATGCAAGTCCGGAGAAGCAGAAACTGGTCGCGCGAAAAGAGGACATCGAAGCCAAAATCGATCGGCTGAAATACCAAAAGGCGGCACTCGCGCCCGACGTGTACAAACAGCAGCTCAGTACTTTGCTGCTTGAATTGGCACGCACTCAGGCGGAAATCGATCGATGAGACGAACGTCCCTTCCGCTGGCACTCGCAATTGGACTCAGTTGCGCCTCAGCGTTCGCGGCCTCGCCCTGGAAGGACTGCCGAGCGCTCGAGCGGCACGGTAAGCGAGCGGAAGCGAAGGCTTGCTTCGAACGCCTGGTCCGTGCCTCCGATTCGCTGTCCAGGGCCGAGGGTGCATGGGGCCTCCGCCTCTACGATGAGGCGAATCGGGAATTTAAAAGTGCCTATAAGGAGCAACCCCAATCGGCCGAGGTCCGGACCGAATGGGGAGGCTTGTTCCTCGAGCGCTTCAACGCGGGCGAGGCAGCGAATCTGTTCAACGAAGCTCTGAAGCTAGATCCCAACTATGCTCCCGCAGCTCTCGGAATGGCACGAGTGGCCGCCGAGGGATATGGGAAGAAAGCCGTTGAATTCGCCCAGGAAGCTTTGAAGCAGGACCCGAAATACGTAGAGGCGCATGAATTTCTGGCGTTCCTCGCCCTTGAAGACAGCAACTCGAACATGGCCGCGGATGAAGCGCAGAAGGCGATCGCGCTTTCACCCGAAGCCCTGGACGGCATGGCTGTGCTCGCTTCCATGGACTGGCTGAAGGCCGACGGCGAGAATCCGTGGATCGCCAAGATCCTTGCTGTGAATCCAAATTACGGCCAAGCGTACGCAACCGGTGCACACTTCCTGGTGATCAACCGGCGCTATGACGAAGGCATTCGGCTCTACCGGAAGGCCCTCGAACTGGACCCGAACCTCTGGGCCGCTCGTTCTCAATTAGGCATCAATCTGATGCGTCTTGGCCTCGAGGATGAGGCTAAGACCGAACTCAATCGTTCCTACGAAGCGCATTACAGGGACCCGCAGACGGTAAATGCACTTCGCCTGCTCGACACGCTCGGTGATTACACGACCGCGAAGACGCCGACAACCGAGCTGATGCTGCATAAGAAGGAAAGCGCTCTCCTCCGGCCCTACGTGGAATCGGAGTTGCAGAAGGCGGTTGCCACGTACTCCAAGAAGTACGGGATGACCTTGCCGGGGCCGGTGAGGCTCGAGGTGTACCCGAACCACGACGACTTCGTTGTGCGAACACTCGGTTTACCCGGGCAGGGAGGTTTGCTCGGTGTGACGTTCGGGCGCGTGGTTGCCATGGACAGCCCTTCAGCGCGACCGGCCGGCGGTTTCAACTGGGCGAGCACCATGTGGCACGAACTGAGCCACGTGTATGTCCTGACGGCGACCAAACACTTTGTTCCGCGGTGGTTCACGGAAGGACTGGCAGTCCATGAGGAAGGCGCCGCTTCGCCCGACTGGGGCGACCGGATGACTCCCGAGATTGTCGGCGCAATTAAGGACAAGAAACTGCTGCCGGTTCTGGAACTCGAGCGTGGCTTCATTCGCCCCGCGTATCCGCAGCAGGTGATTGTTTCGTATTACGAGGCCGGGAAGATGTGCGATTTCATCTCGAAAAAGTGGGGTGATGCTGCGCTGCTCGGAATGATCCACTCCTTCGCTGCCCGAAAGACCACGGAGGAAGCGATCGCGGACAACCTGGGTGAATCTCCCAAGGCTTTCGACACCGAGTTCACCGCCTGGCTCAATGCGCAAACAGCGAACGTGACCGAGCATTTCGACGAGTGGAAAAAAGGAATGCGAGCCGCGCTCTCGGCCTCAGAAGAGGGTAAGAACGCCGACATCCTCAAGCAGGCGTCGACGCTGCGCGACTGGTATCCCGAATTCACTGGTAGCGGAAGCCCATATGAACTCCTGGCGAAAGCTTACGTCGCACAGGGCAAGAAGCCCGAGGCCGTCGCACAGCTCGAAAAGTATCGCGAGATGGGTGGAACTAACGTCGAAACGTTGAAGAAATTGGCGGACCTTGAAGCGGGAACCGGCAAGAAAGACGAAGCGAAGAAGACGTTGTCCAAACTGCTATTCGTCTATCCGGAAGACGAAGCGGTGCATCAAAAGTTGGGGGCGCTGCTGCTCGAATCGGCGGACGCGACGGGTGCGGTGCGGGAGTTCCAGGCGGTGGTAGATTTGAAACCTGCCGATACCGCTGAGGCGCACTATCATCTCGCCCAGGCCCTGGCCGGCGCTCATCGTAACGGCGAAGCAAAAGATCAAGTCCTAACAGCATTAGAAGCCGCGCCTGGTTATAAGCCGGCACAGCAGTTACTTCTGAAACTCAGCCAGGAATAATGTCAACTCTCACAACCCCTGTTGTCGACTCCTCCGAGCTTAAGACCCGCCTGAAGCGCTTCGGTGAGGCACATGCAGCCATCAAGCGCGAGGTGGGTAAGGTCATCGTCGGGCAGAACGAAGTCATCGAGAATGTGCTGATCTCGTTGTTTGTCGGCGGCCATTGTCTCCTGACCGGACTTCCCGGGACAGCGAAGACTCTGCTCGTTCGAACCATGGCCCAGACTCTCGGCCTGAAGTTCAGTCGCATCCAGTTCACGCCCGACCTGATGCCGTCGGACATCACTGGTACGGACATCATCGAGGAAGATACGACCACAGGTCATCGCCGCTGGACGTTTGTCCCGGGACCGATCTTTGCGAATGTTCTGCTGGCTGACGAGATCAACCGCACACCACCGAAGACCCAATCGGCACTGCTCGAAGCCATGCAGGAGGCATCGTGCACGGTGCGCGGTAACATCTATCGCCTGGAGCGCCCGTTTTTCGTGCTCGCAACACAGAATCCAATTGAACTCGAAGGCACTTATCCGCTGCCCGAAGCGCAACTCGATCGGTTCCTGTTTAATACCGTGCTTGACTATCTTGCTGCGGAAGACGAAGCCAAAGTGGTTGACTTGACGACGACGACCACCTCCGCCTCGCCGGAAGTAGTCACAGACAAGGACGAGATTATCGGGTTCCAGGAACTGGTCCGGATGACCCCGATCGCAGAGCCCGTCGCGCGGTATGCGGTGGATCTCGTTCGAGCAACTCGTCCCGGCTCGGCCACGGAGACGCCGGACTTCATCCAGAAATACGTCAATTTTGGCGGCAGCGTGCGCGCGATGCAGTTCCTGGTATTAGCGGGTAAAGCCCGAGCCCTGATGCATGGCCGGTTCCATGTCTCGTACGAAGATATTCGGGCTTTGACGACGCCGATACTCCGACATCGTGTACTTCTCAATTTCCACGCCGAATCGGATCGTCTCACGACGGACGATCTTTTGCGACGTCTGCTCGATTGGAAGCCCGCTCCCCGCAACTAGAAGAAACGGATGATCGTGCCGGTCGACGTCACAAACCGCTTACTCGATCCGTCAGTTCTGGCACAGATCTCGAATCTGGAACTGATCGCGAAGACGGTTGTGGACGGATTTATCTCCGGCCTGCACCGTTCTCCCGATTTCGGCTTCAGCCAGGAGTTCGCCGAATATCGCGCCTATACTCCCGGTGACGACCTTCGGCACGTGGACTGGAACGTGTACGCCCGAACGGAGAAGGCTTATCTCAAGCGCTACCGGGGAGAAACGAATACAACCGTGATGGTCCTGCTGGACGTGAGCGCCAGCATGGGCTTCGGCTCCGGTCCTCTGCGCAAGATCGATTACGCCAAGATCCTCGGAGCCTCTCTGGTGTATCTGGCGCATCTGCAGCGCGACGGAACGGGGCTGATCACATTCGCGGACGATGTGACGAATTTTGTCCGGCCGTCTGCGCGGCAAGGTCAGATGATCCGCCTCCTGCATGGGCTCGATAGCGCAACCTTAGGCAAGCGAACGGATTTCGCACGCCCGTTTTTTGAATTGCAGCGAGTGATGCGCCAGCGCGGCGTGAGCGTCCTGATCTCGGACTTCTACGAAGACCCGGAAAAGGTGATCAAAACCGTTGAGCCGCTTCGATACCGGGGCAACGAACTGATTCTCTTTCATGTTCTCGACGCGCTTGAAATAGAGCCCGTACTGGACGGTCCGGCCCTCCTGCTCGACATGGAAACGGAAGAAGCCATTGAAACGTCGGCTGATTACGCACGGACTGAGTATCGCGGCAAGATAGCGGCCCATATCGAGGCGATGCGATCCAAGGCTCAGAGCGCAGGCCTGGGTTATTTCCTGCTACGTACTGACAAACCGCTCGATGCTGCGCTCCGCGAGTACTTCAAGATGCGCAAGGGCAAGCTGTAGATGGGATTCCTCTCGCCGCTGTTCCTTTCGGGGCTGGTCATACTTGGCCTGCCTTTGTGGCTTCATCTCCTCCGGCAATACCGGCGGAACCCGCAGCCGTTCAGCTCGGTCATGTTTTTCGAGCGGCGTCTTCAAAGCTCAACCAAACACCGGCGCTTGCGTTACATCACGCTTTTGCTAATGCGGCTGGCGCTGCTGGCGCTCTTATTGCTTACCTTCGCCAACCCGTTCGTCAACCGGACCAGCTCGACCGCCGGTAAACGGAAATTGACAGTCCTCGCCGTTGATCGCTCGTTCAGCATGAGGACCGCTCAAGAGTTGGAGCAGGCTAAAGCCGAGGCCGTTCGGGTTCTTCATGCGCTCGGCGGGAGTGAGATCGGCCAGGTGGTGGCTCTCGATTCCCATGTCGAAAGTCTCGCGGGCCCGGAACCGAACCGGGCGGCCCTTGAAGCGGCGATCCAAACGATCCAGCCCACGGACGAGGCGAGTTCTTTCGGTGAATTGATCCGGGCGCTCCGTGTGGAAGCGCAAAACACGGGCATGCAATTGAACGTACATGTGTTCAGCGACATGCAGCAAACCTCGATGCCGCCAAACTTCAGGGATCTGACCTTAGGGCCGGATGCCACGCTACAAATTCACACGGTGGGCGCGAACTCCACGCCGAACTGGACGGTCGAAAGCGTTGTGACCTCACCTCACGTGTATGACGTGAAACGTACGCAACTCACGGCGACCGTTGCCGGTTGGCAAACTGCAGGGGCAACGCGGAAGATCACCCTGTTGCTGGACGGGAAAGTCCTCGGAAGTAAATCCGTAACTGTGCCGCCGAGCGGCCGCGCTCCAGCAGAGTTCCTGGCGTTTGATGTGCCGTACGGCCCGCATCGGGGCAAAGTCACTATCGAACCGCATGACGCGCTGCCCAACGATGATGAATTTAACTTCTCGGTTGAGCGCTCCGATCCTCGCCGGGTGCTGTTCCTCTACGCCGCGGGAAATACTCGGGAGGCGTTCTATTACAAAACCGCAATTGATTCCGCGAGTGACACCGGCCTGATCGCGGAACCTTTCCCTCTTGAGCAGGCCGCCGGTAAAGACTTCTCGAAATATGCTTTTGTTGTCCTGAACGATGCCGGGGGCTTAACAGACAAAACCGCTCAGGATCTTTGCGGGTACGTTCAGCACGGAGGAGCCGCGCTGGTGATTCTGGGCCCGTCGACGGCGAGATCGGGCCGCGTCCCGCTCTCTTCGGGGCGAACGGCCGATGACCGGACGGTTCAGGGCGTGGGCTTCGTTGATACGCAGCACTCTGCTCTCGCCGGAGCGGGCCGGTTCGAAAACGTCCAATTCTTTCAGACAAATCGCATCACGCCCAAACCAGATGCGCATATCCTCGCCCGCTTGGCCGACGGGACTCCTTTGCTGGTTGAGGAACGCATGGGAGAAGGACGAACGCTCACGTTCACGTCCACAGTAGATAACACCAGTAATGATTTCCCACTGCATGCGTCCTTTCTCCCGTTTGTAGCGCAAACCGCTCGTTATCTGTCGGGTAAGGAGGAAGGCCCAAGCAGCGTTGTGGCCGGTACATCGGTTGCCTTGCGGCAAACAGCAAACGAAGGAACCGCCGCGGACGTGATTGGTCCCGACGGCAAACACGAGCTGACGCTTGCCGAAGCAGCGAAAGCTCTCGCTTTCGATCTGAAGCACGAGGGTTTCTACGAGGTCCAGCGCTCAGGTCGTCCACGACAACTGGTCGCCGTGCACGCGGACCGTCGTGAATCCGACCTTCGCAAAGTCCCCAATGACACCCTGGAATTATGGCGCAATACTGGGAGTGCAGCGGTACAGGGCAAAACCGGAGCGCCCTCAACCGAGACACGCCCCTTCAGTCTGTGGAGGTATTTCATGATCCTCGTTGTAGTCGCCGCCCTCGTCGAATCAATCTTCGGTAGTCGCTACTTGAAGGAGGCGCGTCAATCCGCATGACAGCCCTGGAACAACTGAACGCGTACCTGAAGCGCCTTGAGGGCCGGATCAGGCTGCATGCTCTGTCGCGTGGAGCCGCGCTTGTTTTTGGCATCGCGCTTGGGCTCACCCTTCTCTTCGTCTGGATCAGCAACCGGTACGTGTTTGCGCAGGGTGTGGTGCTGCCGCTGCGGATTACTTTGTTTGTTTTGCTCGCAATCGGGATTGCTTTGCTTCTCGTACGTCCGATTCTGCGCTTGACTCGCAGACGCATCACCAACCTTGTGGAACAGCGTGCGCCGGAGTTCCAGGAACGTCTGCTTACGTTGGCAGAACCCAAAGACGCTCCCAATCCTTGGGATGAAGTGTTGGCCGAAGACGCTTTGAAGGTTGCTCAGGTCCACACGCCTGAAACCCTGACCCCGAGCAGGCCTGTCCTGACGTTTGCGGGCGGGGGCGCAATCGCGCTCGCTGTGCTTTTGTGGCTAATCTTTGCCGGCCCCGGCTACTGGGGCTACGGCGCGGACCTGCTCTGGACCGGGCACTCGGATTCAGCCAAGAAGCCGCTGTATGACATCGCTGTGCAACCCGGAGACAAAACGGTACGCCGTAAGGCTGATCAGCTCATTATCGCTACCCTGCGGGGCTTTTCCGCCGATTCGGTCAGCTTGCATGCGAAATACGGGACCAACGATAAATGGGAGCACACTCCGATGCAGGTCCAGTCGGATGGAGACAAATACCGGTTCCTGTTCGCCGGCCTGTCCGACACGGTCGAATATTACATTCAGGCCGACAAAGCTCAATCGAAGCACTTCACCATACACGTCAAGGATTTCCCGGCAGTAAAGCGTGTCCGCGTTGCTCTTCGCTACCCCGCGGGTCTGGATCTGCAGAAT
>Ga0308175_100001730_pt1 | contig 14762 bp, 13 predicted proteins | sample PhyCR1_3_FD_203893 | JGI IMG/M metagenome (GOLD analysis project Ga0308175, IMG submission 203893) | Soil microbial communities from UC Gill Tract Community Farm, Albany, California, United States - DLSLS.C.R1 | ecosystem: Environmental > Terrestrial > Soil > Agricultural land | place: USA...
GACGGCCTTTATCTTGTGCTTCCACCGCTTATTTATATGGCCATGAGCATGACTTCACACCTGAACATAGGCGTCAGGCACATCATGCCGGTCTTTCCGTTTTTCGCAATCATGGGCGCAGCGGCGGTATCTGCATTTCTCAATGTCGAAGGTTTGAAACGCAGGCATTTGTCGAAAATACTGGTCGGGATTCTCATCGCGGCGATGGCTTTTACAACGATCTCGACGTTTCCGGATTATACAACCTATTTCAGCCCTCTCGCCGGCGGTCCAGCGAACGGATGGCGGCTTTTGTCTGATTCAAATGTGGAAACGGGCCAGGATGTGAAATCGCTTGCTGCGTATTTTAAAAAACGCGGTGAAGATCACATTGAGGGTCTTTTTGTAGGTTCGGGCATAATCGAATATTACGGCGTCGAAAATTGCGATATTCCATGCAGTGGTGATCAAGATAACAATAGTCAAGAAGCCGACGAGAACGACAATACCGAGGCAAACGACGAACAAACGGACGAGCCCGACAAGCAGGAAAAACCGGCTAATTACATCGCGATCGGTGCATGGTATCTTGAAGAAATCAATTTAACACCCGAACAAAAAGCGGTCATCGACCGATACCGCTCAACTCATCCGGAAGCAATAATCGGCAATGCAATTTTCGTTTTTCGTAAGCAGCGTTGAAAAATTATCGCACCTTACCGCGGAACATAAGAAAGGTAAAGACTGGAAGTGCGTAAACGTCGAAACAGACCTCTTTAAAACAGATACGGTTAATTCTTCTCGGCGCGTTGCAAGAATTGCATTTGCGTTTTTGTTATAATCGCCTTTCTTATGAAAGCATCGCCTACATCCTATCCCCGAACCAAAATCAAGATTTTACTTCTTGAAAACATCGCCGATTCTGCTATTGAAGAGCTAAAACAGGGCGGCTACACCGACATCGAAAAACTCAGCGGAGCGGTCAGCGAGGACGAGTTGGTCGCGGCCGTCAAAGGCGTTCACCTTCTCGGCATTCGCTCGAAAACGCACGTTACCAAAAACGTGCTTGAGGCTGCCGATAAGCTGCTCGCGATCGGCTGTTTCTGCATCGGCGTTAACCAGGTTGATCTGCAGGCTGCGACGGAAAGAGGAGTTGCGGTTTTTAACGCGCCGTATTCGAACACGCGTTCGGTTGCCGAATTAATTATCGGCCTGTGCGTTATGTTGATCCGCAAAATTGCCGATAAAAACGCGGCGGCGCATCAAGGGCGATGGCTAAAAGAGGCAAAAGGCAGCTTTGAGCTTCGCGGCAAAACGCTCGGTATTATCGGCTATGGTAACATCGGCTCGCAGGTGTCGATCATGGCCGAGGCGATGGGAATGCAGGTCATTTATTACGACATCGCAACAAAATTACCGCACGGCAACGCAAAGCAGGTCCGCGATCTCAAGGAACTTCTAAAACAATCAAACATCGTAACGCTGCACATCCCGTCGGACGCGACTACGCGGAGCCTGATGAACACCGACGCGATAAACGCAATGCCGAAAGGCAGCATTTTGCTAAATTATAGCCGTGGCGATGTCGTGGATCTTAAAGCCCTAAAAGAATCCATCGAAAAAGGCATAATCGCCGGCGCCGCCGTCGATGTTTTTCCTATTGAACCCGAAAAGAACGGCGATAAGTTCTCGACAATCCTGCAAAATCTGCCGAACGTCATCCTCACGCCGCACATTGGCGGCTCAACCGAAGAGGCGCAGGCAAATATCGGCCTCGACGTAACTTCAAAACTCATAAAATATCTCGAACTAGGCACCAGCGAAGGCTCGCACACCGTGCCGCCCGTAAATCTGCCGCCGCAGGCCGGGACGCACCGCATTTTGCACATTCACCACAACGTGCCCGGCGTGCTCGGCGAGATAAACTCGCGGCTCTCAAATCACGGGATCAACATCCTGGGGCAATATTTAAAGACAAACGATGAGATCGGATATGTAATACTCGATGTAGATTCAAAGATATCGCACGAGGCATTTGAATTGTTAAAGGACATTCAGGGAACGGTTAAGGCTAGAATGGTTTATTAAGAAATTTGCCCGCGAATTACGCGAATGAACACGAAATAAAACATATTCTTAGATTCGCGTCTATTTGCGTTATTCGCGGGCAAAATCAGAAAAATGAAAATCGTCATTCCAGGCGGAACAGGTCAGGTCGGGACGCTGCTGGCGCGTGCATTTAACAACGATGGGCACGAGGTCGTTGTGATAAGCCGCAAGCATGAGCCTGTGGACTGGGCCGTTATTTCGTGGGACGGCGAAACGCTTGGCGAGTGGGCCGACGAGATAGACGAAGCGGATGTCATTATCAATCTTGCCGGGCGGAGCGTTAATTGCCGTTACAACGAGCAGAACCGCCGCGAGATAATGGATTCGCGGGTAAAATCCACAAAGGTCATCGGTGAGGCAATTGCCAAAGCTAAAAACCCGCCAAAGATATGGCTCCAGGCAAGCACGGCGACGATATATTCTCATCGCTTTGACGCGCCGAACGATGACGTGACGGGAATCATAGGCGGATCGGAGCCAAACGCGCCAGAAAAGTGGAATTTCAGCATAGATGTTGCTAAGGCCTGGGAACGAGCCGCGAACGAGGCCGAAACACCGAACACAAGAAAGGTTCTTATGCGTTCGGCGGTTGTCCTAAGCCCTGACCGCGGCGGCATTTTTGACGTGATGCTAGGCCTGGTCAGACGTGGTCTCGGTGGGACCTCAGGCACGGGCGAGCAGTATATTTCGTGGGTGCACGAAGTTGATTTCGTAAACGTTGTTTACTGGCTGATCAATCACGAAGAGCTTTCCGGCGCAGTCAACATTGCTTCGCCCAACCCGATGAAAAATCGCGACTTTATGCGAATCCTTCGTGATGCGTGGGGAGCGTCGATTGGGCTTCCTGCGACGGCGCTGATGCTTGAAATCGGTGCGATGTTTATGCACACAGAAACGGAACTTGTTCTCAAAAGCCGTCGCGTAGTTCCGACGCGTTTGCTTGAGTCAGGATTCGGATTTTCTTTTCCATTGTGGGAACAAGCAGCGCGCGATCTTTGCCGCCGCTGGCGAAACGAAAATCAATAGACCAACAAATATTTCTAAACGTCTTAAACTTTTGTTATCTTGAAAATACGTTAGAAAGTTTTGCGGAGGTTAGTCTAATGCGATTTTGTCTCCCGTTTATGCGTTTCTGTTTTAGTCAGATATTGCTTTTCATTTTGATCTGCGGCCCCGAAGCCGGTTTTGCCGCAACCGGGATTCCAAAAACAAAACTTACCAAAGACCAGCAGATCGCGCAGGTTCTGTCGCGTCTCACGTTTGGCGCACGGCCAGGTGATACCGAGCGGGTCAAACAAATTGGCGTCGATGCCTATATAAAACAACAGCTTGAGCTTGACACTATTGACGATTCCGCGCTCGACAAACGCCTCGAAAAATTGCCAACGCTGAATTTAGCAACGCCGACGATTGCCGAGCTTTATAATCCTCCGAAACCGGTCGTAAAGCCAACGCCGAGTCCTGCTCCTAAGGTTACAGAAGAAAAAACCGAAACAGCAACCGCAAATGCTGTGGCTGTTGAGGCCAAACCGTCACCGACACCTGCTCCAAAACCGACGCCTCCGCCAAAAAATCCCGGCATGGTCGTTACCGAATTGCAGCGTGCAAAATTGCTCCGAGCCGTTTACAGCGAGCGCCAGCTTTACGAGGTGATGGTCGATTTTTGGGAAAACCATTTCAGCATTTTTGCAAATAAAGACTCTGATCGGCTGCTGCTGACGGGTTTTGACCGCGAAGCGGTCCGGCCATTCGCCATGGGTAATTTTCGCGACCTGCTCGGAGCTACTGCTCATTCGCCGGCGATGCTCTATTACCTCGACAACTGGACGTCGAGCGTTTTGCGAAAATATCCGGCCACAAAAGACAGGCCTGCGCGGCAATCCGGCGGGATAAACGAAAATTACGCTCGTGAGCTTATGGAGCTTCACACGCTGGGCGTAAACGGCGGCTACACGCAAAAGGACGTGCAGGAGGTCGCACGCTGTTTTACGGGCTGGACCATTCGCAAACCAAACGAAGAGGGCGTGTTTATCTACAACCCGGCGCTGCACGACAACGGTGAAAAGGTCGTGCTTGGCGTAAAAATTGCTGCCGGTGGCGGCATTGCCGATGGTGAGCGAGTGCTTGATATTTTGGCAAGCCATCCATCGACCGCGCGATTTATAGCAACAAAAATGGCGCGCCGTTTCCTCGGCGACGATCCGCCAAAGGCTGTCGTCGATCGAGCGGCGAAGGCGTTTTTGGCTACTAACGGATCTATATCTGAAACTCTGAAAAGCATCATCACATCCCCAGCATTTTTCAGTCCAGCAGTTTACCGAAACAAGGTGCGGTCCCCATTCGAATACGTCGCCGCCGCGCTCAGAATAACGAACGCCGAAACCGACGGCGACCGTCCGATCCTTGCCTGGATTTCACGAATGGGCCAGCCCGTTTACGGACGCGTTACGCCGGACGGTTATCCTGATATGAGCAGCGAATGGCTGTCGAACAACGACCTGCTCACACGTTTTAATTTTGCCGGCGCTCTTGCGACAAATTCGATCAAGGGTACCAGGGTCGATGCCAAAAAGCTGTTGGAAAACACCGATGCGAACGATCCTTTAAAGGTCGAGGGAGCACTGTCGCGTTTGATACTGACTAATGAAATTACAGATCATACGAAAGCCGCGCTCGAAAAGGTCGCAAATGATGCAAAAGCCCAAAAAGACGGCGCAGTCGAGAAAACTGCACTTGCTGGTACAATAGCGTTAACGGAACAAAAGCCGTCGGCGAAACAGCCTGATTATATGCGTGAAATGCTCGGGCTTGTACTTGGAACACCGGAATTTCAGAGAAAATGAGATTGAATCAGTGTGTCAACGTGGATTAATGTTTCCGAGCTCCGCCAGGAGCGATATGTTTGTAGCGACGAATTCAGTTATTTGATTTCAAGCCCCGTAGGGGCGGCGTGTAAAACTAACGTTCAAAAGCTGTCGCTCCAAAAGGAGCTAAATCTTTTTCTTTATAGATTTGCTACAAACATATCGCTCCTGACGGAGCTAAAAAGTGGCTGCGAAATTGTTTCAATTAAACTGGATCGCGAAGTTAACGCCAATCAGCTTTAAGATGACTCGCAAGAAAAAATGAGGAAATTTCAGATCATTTGGCTTCTTTTAACTCTACTCGTATTGTTGCCGATAATCGCGAACGCTCAATGGCAGCGGCAGCGTATTAATACGACTGCGGGTTTTCGCGGCCTTGCGGTTGTCGATGACAATATTATCTGGGCCAGCGGCACTGGCGGAACTGTCATTCGAACGACCGACGGCGGCGCCACCTGGAAAGTCATTACAGTACCCGGCGCGGAAAGGCTCGATTTTCGCGACATCGAGGCTTTCGATACTGACACCGCTTACATCCTCAGCATCGGCAACGGCGAAAGCTCACGCATTTACAAAACCACCGACGGCGGCGCGACGTGGAAATTGCAATTTACCAACAAGAATGAAAAAGCGTTTTTCGACGCAATCGCCTGCCGAGACGGCGACAACTGCATTGCGATGTCCGATCCGGTTGACGGCAAATATCTTCTGATCCGCACGGGCGACGGCGGCGCGACGTGGAAACCAATGCCGAACGGCGCGATGCCCGCTGCAAAATCGGGCGAAGCGGCATTTGCTGCAAGCGGGACATGTCTTATCACCCAAGGGAAAAAAGATATTTATCTGGTAACCGGCGGCACGGACGCACGCGTTTTTCATACTGACAAGGACGGTGAGAGTTGGACCGTAACAGATACGCCGCTTGAAAAAGGCTCTGCCGGAATGGGCATTTTCTCTATCGCGATGCGCGACAGCGATCACGGCATTATCGTCGGCGGCAATTACGAAAAACCTGACCGGAACACAGGCAATCTTGCCTTTACGAAAAACGGCGGCAAGACCTGGACGCCAGGTAAAGGCCTAAGCGGCTACCGTTCCGCAGTCGCGTATATTACAAAAGATAATGTGATCGCGGTCGGTTCGAACGGCTCCGATCTGTCTATCGACGGCGGCAAGGTTTGGACGCGGCTCGACGGCGAAAATTACAACGCCGTGCAGGCACACGGATTTTCTGCAATCTGGGCCGTCGGCCCAAACGGCATGGTCGCAAAACTCAACGTCAAAAAGAAAATGATGTAAATGACCAGAACTTATGGCCAAACTCAGCAGCATTTTACTGTCTCGAGCTTTTGATTGCTAAGGTGCCTTCCATCGTCTAACATGTTGATATTTCCTGATCGGCGAGCGAAAAAGAAAGAGAAAATCCCTGTTGATATTGATAGAGATAGGTTAAAATTTGAATATGTCCGTAATTGCTGAAATTGAAAAACAAGCGTTAAGCCTTCCCGAACAGGACAGGGCAAGGCTTGTTTTTCGCCTTATTGCCTCTTTGCCGGAGGATTTCATTGATGAAAACGAAATTGAAGAGGCCCTGAGGAGAGATCGGGAAATGGATGAGGACCCGAGTAAAGTTATTTTGTTTGAAGAGTTTGATAAATTTTTTGAAAATCGACGCAACCGTCGAAACTTTAATCAGCAAACGCAATGATAATTCGTCAAATTATCTGGAAGGACGAGTTTGTCGAGAAGTTGGAGGTTAAACACGGAGTATCCATAGAGGACGCGGAAGAGGTGCTTCGTTCAACTCCACACGTCAGAAAGGTCGGTAAAGGAAGAACCAGAGGTGAGCATGTTTATGCTGCACTTGGTAAAACAGTAGGCGGCCGTTATTTGATAATATTTTTTATTAGAAAGATATCCGAAGCCGCACTGCCGATTTCGGCTCGCGACATGGACGGCGGCGAACGAGATTATTATGCCAAACAAAAAGAAAGTTATTGATCCATTGCCTGATTCATTTGCAAATGCAGAGGAAGCTGGTGAATTTTGGGACACTCACAGTCTGGCAGACTACGAAGAGTTTCTTGAACCTGCGGACGTTGTTTTCGAAATAAATGAGCGAGTTTTCGAGGTGCGTGTCGCCGAGGACATATTCGACAAATTACAGCACGAAGCTCGAGAATCGCATCAATCATTGCCAAAAACCGTGGACAGAATTTTGAGAAAGGAGTTGTCCCTCGCAAAATGACTTACGTACGTTCAACATTTCGTCACCCGGCGTTGCCGAAAAACGATCTCGGTTTTACGGTCGATTATTACGAAGGCTCGTTGTCCACCTTGTGTGCGGGCTGCGGGCACGATTCGATCAGCGCTGCAATAGCGCAGGCTTGTTTCGAGATGAACATCGAGCCGCACAAGGTCGCAAAGCTTTCCGGCATCGGCTGCTCGTCAAAAACACCGGCATATTTTCTTCGCAACTCGCACGGGTTTAATTCGGTCCACGGCCGTATGCCGTCGGTCGCAACGGGCGCAAGTCTTGCTAACCGCGACCTGATGTATATCGGCGTTTCCGGTGACGGCGATACGGCGTCGATCGGCATGGGGCAGTTCGTTCATGTCATCCGCCGCAACCTGAAAATGGTTTATCTCGTGATGAACAACGGCTGTTACGGGCTCACGAAAGGGCAGGATTCCGCGACTGCCGACAACGGCTCGAAAAACAAGTCCGGCTCGGTCAACCATTTCGAAGCCATCGATCTTGCAAGCCTCGCCATCGAACTCGGGGCGACATTTGTCGCACAGAGTTTTTCGGGCGACAAGGGGCAACTTGTACCGCTTATCAAGGCCGCGATGGCTCACCCCGGCTTTTCATTCATCAATGTCATCTCACCGTGCGTAACGTTCAACAATAATCTTGGTTCAACCAAATCGTACGACTACGTTCGCGAGCATATAGAGGCGACCGCGACCGTCGATTTCGTGCCGATAATGAAACAGATCACAACGAGCTACGACGCTGGGCAAACCAAAGACGTGCCGATGCACGACGGTTCAATTCTTCGGCTTCGTAAGCTAGCAAAAGACTGGGAACCGCTCGACCGTTTTTCGGCAATAACGGCAATGCAGAACGCGAAAACGAGTGGTGAAATTCTCACCGGCCTGCTGTATATCGATCCTGAATCGGGTGACCTGCACCAACTCCTCGAAACCAGCGACAAGCCGTTGAACACGTTAACGGAAAAAGAGTTGTGTCCTGGAGCCAAGGCGTTAACGAGCATCAACGCCGGCCTGCGGTAAAATCTCGTCACAAAACCTTCGCCCGCGGTGTTACCTCATTAGAAATTAATTCCGAGGGAGATGACTATGTTCAGAATATTGCTTTTGGCGGTTGTTCTATTTTGTGTCGCATCGACGGGTGCGGTTTACGCTCAGGACGCCGGACAGCGTGCTCGCGATCTTGCAACGGCTCTCGACAAAACAAAATACAAGAAAAAGGAAAAGCGCGGTTTTGCGATCGAGATGTACATCGACATAAAGAACGAGCCGGTCGTAAGGAATGCCGCTGCATATTCCGGCCTATATCAATCCGATGGCAGCGATTTCAGGCTCCAATTGGACGTCTCGGCTGACGGCTCGGCAACGGGCAGCGGTTATGACAGTTTAAATTTCAGCAACGGGCAGAAGGTAAATTTCACCTTGAGGGATGCCCACGTCGATGGAGCGCTGTTGACAGCAACAAAAGTTTTCGACAACGGCACTTCTGAAAAATTCGAAGCCATTTTTGCAAACCGGACGGTTTCCGCCGGGCAAAACCCGAACTCGATCAGCACTCATGACACGAGCTACGGCCTCGGGTTCATCCAGGCAAACGGTGCGTGGACAAATCGTGTTTTTCTCGATTTTATGCGATGAACGGGTCACGAAATCGTTGAAAGATGTATCTCGTCATTTTTGGGAACGCCCCCATTGTGCCTGGCGGTTTTTGCGTCCGGTAATATTCCGTATCGTTTCATTTTTTCGTGAAGCGTCGTCGGTTTGACATTCAGCAAACGGGCGGCATGACGCTGGCGACCGCCGGTTCTTATTAACGCGCAGCGTATCATATCTATTTCCAACCGTCTGACCTCTTCGGGCATATCCAGTTTTATATCTGCGATAACTTCACGATTTTTTTCAAGCGCTACCACTTCGGTCAGCATCGAGTTCGCAAGCATCTTCAGAGCTTCCAATTTATTATTAATTACGGCCGAGCCTTGAGCGTTTTGTCCTCCAGCCAATTCGCCTTGGCGGTTACCACGATATAATTGCACCTGATTCAAATACATTTTCCTGTCCTCCATTTTGATTTATAAGACTTCAAATTGGGTCTTGAGTGCATGGTACAGACGCAGCCAAAAATAAATCTTCAATTCATGAATAAAATCTAATAAATTATTCGATTGATGTATCTCAATTTTAAATTGAGACAAGATTTTCCTGTTTATCTCATCACAAAATCTCTAAAACCTGTCATCCTCTGATATTTCTCCCGCCAAATTTGCCAGTTTCAAAATAATGAACATTTCTACTCGTTCCGACTGACCTTTACCCGCGCAATTTTCCAAAAATTCCGATTTTCCGACGAAATCTCTTCACACATACCTATTTCAAGTTTGGCAATTCAAGCAACCGTCTTTTTCATTATTGATCTGCGCAAAACCGGCACAACTATTGCCATTTTCTATAGTGACGAGAATCGGCTAAACGCAATCTATCCAATAAATTGAACAGATAGAAATTAAAAGATTTCACGCGTTTTGCCCATTCCCGAAACCGAAAAAATCAGAGGCCGGAAAACTTCGCCGGCTCTTACGAGGAGATTTAAAATGAAAAGAATTACAGGATTTATTCTGGCGGCGATGCTCGGTGTATTTGCCGTCACTGCCGCGTACGGACAGGACACCGGCGGTGCTGTAACCGGAACCGTGCTTGATGCAAATCGGGCCGTTGTCCCGGGTGCCACTGTTAAACTTACCAGCAAAAAACGCGGGCAGGTTCTCACAACACAAACAACCGGCTCCGGATCGTACCTTTTCCCCAACGTGCCTGTCGGGGAATATACATTAAGTATTGAGAGCGGCGGTTTTGCGACGGCAACAAAAGATGTAGTCGTTTCGCTGAACCAGACCGCAACGCTCGACGCAACACTTCAACCGGCCGGAACGACCAATGTAGTCGATGTCATCGCCGGAGGTGAGACGATAGTGCAGACCGATAGCTCTCAAGTAGGAAAAAGCTTTGATACGCGCAAGGTCGAGGATCTTCCGATAAACGGCAACGCAAATAATCTCGCCGTTCTCGCCCCGAACGTTGCGCCGTCAGCCACGGGGCTTGCAACAAGATCGGCGGTAATTGGCGGTGTTCGTCCGCGTGGAAATACTTTCAATATAGACGGCGTCGATAACAACGATGCGTCAATCACCGGTCCGGCAGCGAATGTTATACAAGACGCTATTGAGGAATTTTCGCTGTTGCAGAATAATTTTAACGCCGAATTCGGCGCGGGTGCCGGCGGTCAGTTCAACACGATCACTAAATCGGGAACGAACAGCTTTCACGGTCGGGCGTTTACTTATATAAACAGCCAACAGTTCAACGCTCACTCGACGCTTGAGGATGGACGGGACAAGGATTTCTTCAAGCAGGTTCGATGGGGTGGAGCTATGGGCGGCCCGATCGTCAAAAACAAACTCTTCTTTTTTGGAGCTTATGAAAGGTATTACCTTGCGCAGCCCGGTGCGGTCGATAATTATTTCGCACCGACGGCAGAGGGACTGAATCAGATAGCGGCTCTTCCCGGCGTAAGTCCGTTTGTTGTAGATCTGCTTCGCAACAATCTGACTCTCGCGCCTACTGCTGATGAGGATAGTACTGCTGCTGTGGGGCCGGTCTTAGGAGCGAATATTCCCTTCGGCCAGGTGATTCTGCCGATTCCGGGCAGTCAGGCCGGCCACTCGTTTCAGATCAACATCGACCATAACCCGAATGACAAAAATCAGTTTCGCTACCGATTTGGATATGATCGTCAGAGGGTGATCCAGGCAGGCGGAGGAGGACTGAAGTTCAATAATGCTGTTGCCTTCGATACACGCCTATTCTCAGCCAACTGGATTCGCACATTTGGCTCTAACATAATCAATGATTTGCGAATCTCGTTCAGGCACGCCGTTGACCAACGGCCTCTCGTTGATCCTTCAGTCACGAATTTTCCGAATCTAACCGTTCTTTCGCTAAATCTGGCCCTTGGCCCGAACGGCAACCTGCCGCAAGGAACGCCGGTTGACGACAACTATCAGGTTTACGATACGCTGACGATGGTTCGCGGAAATCACACGTTGAAATTCGGCGGCGAAATGCGGCGCCTGATCTTTACAAGTTCCTTTTTGCCACGCGCCCGCGGCGATTATTGGTACACAACTCTTGATGTGTTACTCCAGGATCAGTTACCCGATTTTGTGGACAAACGCGGCGTCGGTTCGCCAAATTTTACAGGAAACCGGTTCCTTTGGTTTGCGTTTGGACAAGACGACTGGAAGATCCGTCCCGACCTGACGTTGAATTTTGGCTTGCGTTACGAGTATTCGACACTGCCTCGCGACGCTGCGAGCCAGGAGCTGAACAGTATTTCGTCGGTTCCGGGCGTTATAGAATTCAATCGGCCCAAAACCGATAAAAATAATTTCGCTCCTCGTCTGGGTTTTGCGTGGTCGCCGACCTGGGACAATAAGGTTGGACGTTTTCTATTCGGCAAGCAAGGCGAGAGCTCGATCCGCGCAAATTTTGCCGTTGCATATTTCGTCAATTTTCAAAACCTGCTTTTGCTGAATCTGCCGCCGCAATTCTCAACCGAGATAACCAACGGCGGGTCGGCAACCGACTTTTTGAAAAACGGCGCTATTTCGAACATTCTACCTCCGACAAATACGGCAGCGGCGGCACGTGCTTCGACAAGTTCGATCATTGTTGACCAAACTGCGCCTTACACTGTCTCATGGGCGCTTTCATATCAGCGGCAGATAACAAACGATATGGGCATCGAATTCCGTTTTCTGAGCACCCGTTCATATAAATTGCCAGTCCAGGTGCAGGAAAACGGCGGCATTGTCCGCGATCAGGATCTCGTTATTCCGACGTTCTTTACGCCGCCGACGGCAGACCAGCTTGCGGGACTTCCGACACTCGGAGCAATCACAGCCGCCAGCCCCACGGTGGGACAAAGGGCATTGGCCCAATACGGTTTTAATCAGGCGGTCACGGGCTTTCCGCCTATCGGCAAATCGTGGTACGACGGCGGTTCGGTTTCACTGACGCGACGATTTAGCAAAGACCTCGGATTTACTGCGGCTTATACGTTCAGCAAAACTCTCGACAATTCGACAAACGAGCTGAACACCAGCGCGCTTAATCCACGCCGGCCACAGGATGGATTTAACATCGCCGATGAGAAGTCGCTGTCGGCTCTCGACGTTCCGCATCGTTTTGTCGTTTCGGCGAATTACGATCTGAATATAATAAGAGATCCGAGTGCTCATTCGGTTTTGAAATGGATACTAAACGGCTGGCAGATAAACCCCGTATTCCAGATACAGTCGGGCCAGCCTATCACGATTCTTTCCGGAATCGACAGCAACAAAAACCTTGACTCCGCCGGTGACCGAGCCACTTTCAACCCGAACGGCGATCCGAATATCGGCAGCGGTATTCAGGCGCTGGCACTGGTTAACGGAGTGGTAACGCCTGTTGCTCTCGGAAATGCCGGGACTGTTGCTTACGTCGCAAACGATCCGAACGCGGGATATGTCCAGACGGGATTTTTGGCTCGGTCGAATCTGGGTCGAAACACGTTCAGAACACGCGGTTTCAACACAACCGATGTGGTGTTAATCAAGAACACACGTGTCGGCAGCGAAGGCCGTTACAACTTTCAGATAGGTGCCGAGATCTTCGATCTGTTTAATCAACGCCCGAAGACGATCGGCAGCGGGCCAGCTCCGGGACTTGCGCAAACTCCTGCTTTCGCACAGCCCCAGAACGCCAGCTTCCTCAACTACGGTCTGGCAAATGCTCCGGGTCGGTACATCACAATGCGTGCAAAATTTATTTTCTGATCCTGCACGTGCGTGATCCGGGAAGGAGTTTTCCTTCCCGGACTTGTTCATATCACCCCTCGGACTTAAACTTTTTCTACTTATGCAGGAATCCCAGGAAATAAAAGAACTGCTTGCCGAGATCCGCGACGGGCAAAAGGAACATCTTGCCGAATACAAGCGCGTTGCAGAACGCTCGCTCGAATTACAGCAAAAGGCCGTCGCACGTCAGGAACAGATCGGCAAGCTGTATAAGCGAATGGTAGTTTTTGGCTTATTGCTGATTGTTTTCATTATCGTTTTGATCGTTTATCTATTATGGAAGCTTATGTTCCTGCGCGGTTTCTAAGTGGCCTTTGCGAAAGCCCGCGCGTAAGCAAGGACGATACTTCCAACGTTCACATTTCGCCCTTGCTAACGCGCGGGCTTTCGCAGAAAATTCCGTCTCAAACATCGGCTCCGTGGTGTATTAAATATAAAGCGGCAAGTTTGCGATGCGGAATTTGAAGTCCGTTCTGCAACAAAAGTGTATTTGCCGACATCCAATTAAATTGACTTGAGAGCAAACAGTGACATAGTTCTTGAAATGCCGGTTCGTGAAGTTATTTATTATGATTTCGACGATTTCCGCCTTGATGTAAAAAAACAGGAGCTGCTGAAAAACGACATTCCTGTTGCGCTGACCCACAAGGCTTTCCAGATCCTGCTCATACTCGTTCAAAATTTTGGACAAACGGTCGGAAAAGAGAACATTTACAACGAACTCTGGGCCGACAGCTTTGTCGAAGACGCAAATCTTACACAACACATCTACGTTCTGCGAAAGACGCTGGGACCAAAACCCGACGGCGAACCCTATATCGAAACTGTGCCTCGTCTTGGTTATCGTTTTTCCGCCGATGTTAAATCTATTTATTCGTCGGTGATCGTTCCGATGACACCACCTCAGATCACGCCGTCCGTGATCAGAAAGCAGACAGGCGGTGCATTACCCGTGGAAATGCCGGGACCGTATCTGCGCCTTGCAGAAAATCCTTCTCCCATAGCTGTGGAGCCGAAAAATGCGGCCGAGCCGCCAACTACAATACAACAGCCAATCGATCACAAAAAACGAAATATCTTGATCGTCGCAGCAACGCTTTTCGCAGTTTCGATTATCTTGTTTGCCGTTTTCAAAAACAGGCCGCCGGCCTCTTCGCCAAACGCGCAGCCGATCAAGTCAATCGCCGTATTGCCTTTCAAAACCATCGGTGACGAAAGTCATAAAGAGCAGCTCGGCCTCGGGATGGCCGACGCGATAATTACGCGTCTAAGTAAGCTGACCCAGATACCGGTACGTCCTACGAGCTCTGTCTTTCGTTATACCGATGCTCCGCCCGATAATTCCGTCGCTGCCGGGAAGGAGATGGGAGTTGAGACCGTTCTGGAGGGAACGGTGCAACGTGACGATAACAAGATTCGGGTTACTGCACAGCTTATCAACGTCGCCGATGGAAAATCGTTATGGGCCGACACGATGGACGAAGATTATGTAAATATCTTCAGCGTTCAGGATTCCATCGCGGCCAGGATCGTCAATGCGCTTCAGATAAATCTGACTCCGCAGCAGCAGCAATTACTTGCGCAACAGCCGACGAGCAACAAAGAGGCGTACCAGGCCTATCAGCTTGGTGTTTATTTTGCC
>Ga0308175_100001731_pt1 | contig 14761 bp, 9 predicted proteins | sample PhyCR1_3_FD_203893 | JGI IMG/M metagenome (GOLD analysis project Ga0308175, IMG submission 203893) | Soil microbial communities from UC Gill Tract Community Farm, Albany, California, United States - DLSLS.C.R1 | ecosystem: Environmental > Terrestrial > Soil > Agricultural land | place: USA...
TGCCGCAAGCTGGTTCACGTTGTCGGTCAGATCGCGCCACGTTCCCGATGCACCGGGCACATTTGCCTGTCCTCCGAGCTCGCCTTCGATACCCACCTCACGGGCCACCGTCGTAACCTGATCGGCGAATGTCGCGAGCGTGTCTGTCATGGCGTTGATGGTGTCGGCAAGCTCTGCAATCTCGCCGAGCGCTTCCACCTCAAGCTTGCGGTTAAGGTTACCGTTCGCAACGGCCGTCACGACGCGTGCGATACCACGTACCTGCGTCGTAAGGTTCGACGCCATAAAGTTAACGTTATCGGTAAGGTCCTTCCACACACCGGCGACGCCTTTTACCTCAGCCTGCCCGCCGAGTTTTCCTTCAGTTCCCACCTCGCGAGCCACACGCGTAACCTCGGACGCGAACGAATTGAGCTGGTCAACCATCGTGTTGATCGTGACCTTAAGCTCAAGAATTTCCCCCTGCACGTCCACAGTGATCTTTTTCGAGAGGTCGCCGTTCGCCACAGCAGTTGTGACCGCCGCGATGTTGCGCACCTGTCCCGTCAGGTTCGACGCCATGAAGTTCACATTATCCGTAAGGTCCTTCCACGTTCCCGATACGCCGCGAACGACAGCCTGACCACCAAGCTTTCCTTCGGTTCCCACCTCACGTGCCACACGCGTAACTTCCGATGCGAATGACGAAAGCTGATCGACCATCGTGTTGATGGTGTTTTTCAATTCCAAAATTTCGCCCTTAACGTCCACGGTAATTTTCTTCGAAAGGTCGCCGTTTGCAACGGCTGTGGTAACGTCAGCAATATTTCGAACCTGAGAGGTCAGGTTCGAAGCCATGAAATTAACGTTGTCGGTAAGATCCTTCCAAGTACCCGAAACGCCGCGAACGACAGCCTGGCCGCCAAGTTTTCCTTCCGTTCCGACCTCGCGGGCGACGCGCGTAACCTCGGACGCGAACGATGACAGTTGATCCACCATCGTATTGATCGTGTCTTTCAATTCCAAAATTTCACCCTGCACATCGACGGTGATCTTCTTTGACAAATCCCCGTTTGCAACAGCAGTCGTCACAGCCGCGATGTTGCGCACCTGGCCGGTTAGGTTCGACGCCATGAAGTTCACATTGTCGGTCAGATCCTTCCACGTTCCCGATACGCCTTTCACCTCAGCCTGGCCGCCGAGCTTTCCTTCCGTACCCACTTCACGTGCCACGCGAGTAACTTCCGATGCAAACGAGTTGAGCTGATCCACCATTGTGTTCAGCGTGTCTTTCAGCTCAAGGATCTCGCCGCGAACCTGCACCGTAATTTTCTTTGACAAGTCACCGTTCGCCACGGCGGTTGCGACCTCGGCGATATTTCGCACCTGGCCAGTCAGGTTGTTGGTCATCAGGTTCACGTTGTCGGTGAGATCCTTCCAGACGCCGCCGACGCCTTTTACGTCGGCCTCGCCTCCGAGTTTTCCTTCGGTTCCTACTTCCCTTGCAACACGCGTAACTTCCGATGCGAACGATGATAATTGATCGACCATCGTGTTGATGGTGTCTTTTAATTCGAGAATTTCTCCGCGTACGTTTACGGTGATCTTCTTCGAAAGATCGCCGTTTGCAACCGCTGTTGTAACTTCTGCAATATTACGTACCTGGCCTGTCAGATTGTTCGCCATCAGGTTTACATTATCGGTCAGGTCCTTCCAGGTTCCCGACACGCCGCGAACCTCAGCCTGTCCTCCGAGTTTTCCTTCCGTACCCACTTCGCGGGCAACACGAGTCACCTCGGACGCGAACGACGAAAGCTGGTCCACCATTGTGTTAATGGTGTCCTTTAATTCGAGAATCTCGCCTTTAACATCGACGGTGATCTTTTTCGAGAGGTCGCCGTTCGCCACGGCTGTTGTGACCTCGGCGATATTTCGCACCTGGCCGGTGAGGTTGTTCGCCATCAGATTTACGTTTTCGGTAAGGTCTTTCCACGTACCGGAAACGCCTTTCACCTGCGCCTGGCCGCCGAGTTTACCTTCGGTTCCGACTTCGCGGGCGACGCGTGTAACCTCGGACGCGAAAGACGAAAGTTGCGTCACCATCCGGTTGACGGTTTTGCCCGTCCGCAAAAATTCGCCCTGGAGCGCCCGGTTGTCGATCTCGAGATTAAAATTTTGCGAAAGATCGCCTTCGGCCACGGCCCCGATCACGCGGGCGACCTCGGTCGTCGGCTGCGCTAAGTCCGTGATCAGATCATTGACCGAATCGATGCACGACCCCCAAGAGCCGCCGGCCCGGTTAAGCCGCGCACGCTGCGCGATCTTTCCCTCCTTGCCGACGACCTCACTGATGCGGGCAAGCTCCGAGGTCAGCATCTCGTTTTTTTCGATTATCTCGTTCAACGCCTCGTAGATCTTCCCTGTGGTACCCGTTTTGGTCTTGGGCATGCGGACGGAAAAATCCCCTCGCCTTACGGCATTCAGCGTTTCGAGCAGGAGTTTCGTATCCGCGGTGACCACGCGCGATCTTCCGTTCGCGCCATTGCCCGAAGGTTTTGTACCATTAGTTTTCTGATTAGTTGCGGCCGTACCGGTTGTTCTTATGCTCATGCGTTCCCCTTTATCGACAGATGTTGAAGGACAGAGAAAAACAATTCCGCTTTTGTGGACAGGTGTGGGGCTAACCCTAAGCGGAACGGTTTACTCTGAATTGATAGTATAAGCCCGATTCACCGTGAATAAAAGTGAAAACTCGCTGCGCACGGTGGGAATTTTATCGTCCGCCAGACCGCTATTTTGCTTTTAAGCCGCTGCTCAAGCAAAATGTATCTGGTACTGAAAAATTCCGGAAATCCTATGTTTTGTACAAAATGCGGGGCAAACAATCTGGACGACGCTGTTTATTGCCAAAAATGCGGCGAGTTGGTGGCTCCCGAGGAAGAAACGCGTGTTGCCACTCGGCACAAATCCGATGCAGAAATTTCGGACGATACGCCGGTTGTAACGGTTACCCCGACGCTGAAATTTGTAAAAGCCGGATATGTTGCCTCGGTTATCGGAGCAATAATACTGGTCGCTCTTTTGAGCTTATTTGTGACGGCGGTTCCGGCGTGGGTTGCGGTTTTGCTCGGGCTGCTGCTGCTTCTGATTCCGGCGTATTTTCATCTTCGTCAAAAGCTTGTTAAATACACGCTTACCGGTACAAAGATCGAGATCGATTCGGGGCTGATATCCCGAACAACGCGAAACATCCCGCTTACGCGAATACAAGACGTTACGGTTTCGTCAACCGTCGCACAGCGGCTGTTGGGTTTTGGCAGCGTCGTCATCGACAACGCAAGCGAGGACGGCGGAAAGATCGTTCTGCAAAATATCGACTCGCCGCGAAAATTTGCCGACAGGCTGCTGCATCAGATTCGATTACTTGAAAAGTAGCAGCATCACCGGCAGTAGCAGTTCGCTGAAGATTTCTCTGCTACTGCTTCTGCCGCTGCCACTTTTCCAACTTAGTTTATGAAAACCTTCTTCGTCACCGGCGGCGCCGGTTTTATCGGCTCTGCTTTTTTGCGGCTTGTTCCGAACGAATACCCCGAATTTACGGTTGTTAATTTTGACGCGCTTACTTACGCCGGAAATTCGGAAAACTTAAAAGGGTTGGACGAGACCCGACACCAATTTATCAAGGGCGATATCTGTGACCGCGAAGCGGTGCTAAGCGCGATGCCGAACGAGTGTGATGCAGTGTTCAATTTTGCGGCCGAATCGCACGTTGACCGCAGCATAGATTCGGCCGACGAATTTTTAAAAACAAATATTATCGGAACGCAGGTTTTGCTTGATGCCGCACGTGAAAAAGGCGTTCGTCGCTTTGTCCAGATTTCGACCGATGAGGTAATGGGCAGTCTGCCCGAAAACAGCAACGAATTTTTTACCGAAGGCTCGCCACTACGGCCGAATTCACCGTATGCCGCGTCAAAGGCGTCAGCAGAGTTTGTCGTCCGCGCCGCACGAGAGACGTTTGGCATCGATACCGTAATAACCCGTTGCGGCAACAACTACGGCCCGCGTCAGTTTCCCGAAAAGCTGATTCCGCTGATGATAGCAAACGCGGTAAACGACGAACCGCTGCCGGTTTACGGCGACGGCAAAAACGTCCGCGACTGGATATTTGTTGACGATCATTGCCGTGCGATCTGGTTGGCGTACGAAAAGGGCAAATCTGGCGAAGAATATAACATCGGTGCGAGAAACGAACGTGAAAACATCGAGGTGGTCAAGGCGATTCTCGATGCTTTGCACAAACCGCACGATCTGATCAAATTCGTTACCGACCGCTTGGGCCATGATCGCCGCTACGCCATCGACCCGCGAAAAGTTGAGACAGAACTTGGCTGGAAACCTATGACGACATGGGAATCGGGCCTGCAAAAAACCATCGAGTGGTACCTGGAAAATCAGGATTGGGTAAACCACATCCGCAACGGCGAATACCGCGAGTATTACAAAAAAATGTACGGCGCAAGCCTAAGCTAAAAGTCAGAACCGCCTGCGGGTAGCGGGTGGGGATTTAAAAAGCTCCCCTCCTTACAGAGGAGGGGTGGCAGCCGCTTCGGCTGACGGGGTGGTAGAGATTGTATTACGAATGGATATGCCTAAGATTAACCACAATTTAAAACCGCAAACCTTTCAATGAAAATCATCATTACAGGTGCAAACGGAATGGCGGCCCGGGCCGTTATCGATCACTGCGGCTCAATTGGCGATGAGGTTTTCGGCTTAACCCGGCAGGACATGAACATCGCGGACCGCGACGCCGTTTTGGAAAAATTTGCCGAGATAAAACCGGACGCCGTTATAAACTGCGCAGCGTTTACCGATGTTGACGGCGCCGAATCGGCAGAAACATCCTGCTACGCCGCGAATTCGGACGGTGTAGAAAATCTCGCCGGCGCTTGTAAAAAGATCGGTGCGGCGTTCGTAACCATCTCAACCGATTACGTTTTTGACGGCGCCAACGCGGGCTATTACACGCAGCGTAATACGCCGAACCCACAAGGCGTTTACGCAAGATCAAAACTCGAAGGCGAGATAAGGGCGCGAAACGCCTATGCACGATCTGTCATAGTCCGGTCGGGTTGGATTTACGGGCCGAGAGGCACCAATTTTTTAAGCGTGATGCACAACCTGCTTGCCGAGGGTAAATCGATAAAGGCGATCAATGATGCGTACGGCACTCCGACGTATGCCGTCGATCTGGCGCGGCGGCTCCGCGAGCTTGTCGCGCTCGATCTGCCTTGCATTTTTCACGTAACCAATTCGGGACCGGGGACCAGTTTTCTCGGATTTGCAGAGGCAGTTTGTGAGATAGGCGGCTTTAACAGGAATCTGCTGCAAAGCGTTTCAAAAGACGACCTAAAACGCCCGGCTCCGCGTCCTGCAAGCTCGAAATTGGCATGTCTTTTTAGTGAACGTTTTGGGCTGGAACCTATGCCCGACTGGAAAGATTCGCTGACTCAGTTTCTGAAGCAGGAAAGTAACAAAGTGAAAAAATGAAAAAGCTGGTCGTTAGTTGATGCTTTTTCACTTTTTCACTTTTGCCCTTTTCATCCCTTCGTATTGTGAATCGACCCGACCTCTTCCATCAGTGGTGTCGAATCGTCATCCTCAGCGGCTTTATAGTAGTTGTAATATCCCGCACCGTAATATTCATACTCGACCGAGCCTGATTTGATACCGTTCAGCACGACGCCGTAAATACGCGCTCCTATCGTTCCCAGACGTTGCTTGAATCGACGCATCAGGTGAACCGAGCTCTTGCCCGCCATTGCCACCAGAACGACGCCATCTACGATCGTAGAAAGTATTGCAGCGTCAGTAAACGAGATCGCCGGCGGCGAATCGATAACAACGTGTTTGAATCTGCCCTTAAGAAACTGAAGGAGATTTTTCATCTCGTTCGAGCCGAGCAATTCCGTTGGGTTCGGCGGTATCGGGCCGCTTGTGATTATCTTCAGTTTTGGCAGATCCGGATAAGTTTTCAATAGATTTTCCGTGTTACGCTCACCCGAAAGATAATTTGTCAGCCCATGGCTGTTGTCCATCTGAAAATGGCTGTGCAACCGCGGCCGGCGCAAGTCGCAATCGATCAAAACAACGTCCGCGTCCGCCTGTGCAAGCGTTATTGCGGTGTTGATCGCAGTCGTAGTTTTACCTTCGGACGGCTGTGATGAGGTAACCAGAATGGTTTGCGGGGGCTTACCTGCCGACGAGAATAACAGCGACGTTCGCAAATGCCTGTAAGCTTCGGCCATCGGCGAGCGAGTTTCTTCGAGCGTTATCAGTGCAGCGGTTGACGCAGCTCCATTGCCGTTCTTTGGCGCAAGGCTCAGCCGTCGTTTTTCGATACCGGCATATTGCGGTATCAGCGCCAGCGTCGGCAACCCAAGGTGTCGGCTGATGTCGTCGGAGCTCTTGACCGAATCGTCCAGGTAATCCATCAGCAGTGCGAGCCCGATACCGGCACACAGCGAAAGCAAGAAAGCTACCAAAATGTTGCGGTTACGCTGCGGCCCGATCGGCGTTGTCGGCACAACTGCGTTGCTCGTTATCGTAATGTTGTCGGGCTGATTGCTCTGAATTGCAAGTTCCTGTTGTTTTTGTTGCTGAATGTATGAATCGAGCAAAGTGCGATTGGTCTCGATTTCGCGTTTTTGTGTCGTCAACGCCGTCATCGCTGTTCCCTGAACGTTGGCGTGCGCGGCCTCCTGATTATATACGCCAAGTAGTTGGGCCTCACGATTCTTAGCTGCGTCGAGCTGCGCTTTCAGGCTGACGATAGTGCCGCTGACCGCGTCTTTTTCAGTCTTTTTCTGATCAGTATCAATTATTTTTGCAACTTCCTGCTCGGTTTTATCTTTGGCCGCTTTCAGCGATGCAATTTTTTCCTCATTTTGCTTTACCGGAGCGTACTCAGGTTGATATTTCACCAACAATTCCTGTCTTTCGGTTTCGGCAGTCTGAATTTGCTTGTCTATATCTCGAATCTGGTCCTGAAGTTTTGCCTTGCGTTCGGCGTTTAAACGAACCGCATCCTGAACCATTTTGCTTTCCGAGATGTCGGGGATGTTCATGGCCTCGCCGCGGCTGTTCGCCTGTATCGCCGTATTGTAGCGAGCCTCAAGCTTACGGCGGTCATCCATGGCGGTCATCCATTGCTCGCTCATCGTCTGCAGACGGCTTGCGTTCAGGTCCACTCCTTTTTCTGCAAGCGGCAGGTTGTATTCGCGCATTGATTCGATCAGTTTTGCTTCCTGATCGCTGATGGTCCCTTTCAGGTCTTCGATCGACTTGGAAAGCTCCTCATACGCCTGCTTAGCGCCCTGAGTTTCGCGCTCGGCGTCTTGCCTTTGGAACAGTCTAGCAACGCCGTCGGCGACCTTCGCCGCTATATCTGGGTTAGGGTTTTGAACCGTAATATGGACAATATTGGTACGTTCGACCTGCTCGACCTTTAGGCCTCCGCTTAGTTGTCCCGCATACGCTTCGGCCCGCGTGTTCTGTTCGGGGGTAAGCTTTACATCCTCTCTCGGACCTGCCTGGTTATCGGCGATGATGGGCAACGAATTTTCCTTGTCTTCAGGTTTTTTTCCGCCCGAAAAGATCGATCGCAGGCCTGAAATAAGGCCTTGCGACGAGTTTCCGGCTAAATTGGGGTCGCGATAAAGCCCCAGATCGATCACGACATCCTTCATCAAATCAGGGCTTTGCAGCAACTGCAATTGTGTCTGGTAATAGTTGGCGTCATTGCCGAAGTTAATATTTATGGAATCTTTGGATTGAACTTTCGGCTTTCGCGGCTCGATGACCATTTCGGTGGTCGCCTGGAATTGCGACGGCTGCCGGTACATGTAAAAAGCGGCGGCAGCAGTTACCAGGATCGTCAATGCCAAAATGAGCGGCAGGCGCTTGTAAATAATGTTTAAATACTGACGAATAGAGCGTTTACTCTCAAAGGTTTCGTCATCGTAGAACGACGAATAAGCCGGAGAGTAATCGTGGTGAGCGGTGTGAAGATCGCCTGCGACAGGCAAGGGAGTCAGCCTCTGATCGTTTTCCATACTACTGTAAATACCTATATTTAACTAAAATCAAAATAATTGCCAGGAACTTGAGTTATAACACATTTGGCGAGATTTTTCACGAAAATCTCGGAATTTTTGTCCCGCACGCTGCAAAATTGTGCGGCGTTTTGGGCCTCGCTTTTTGGTGTCGAAGTCGGGCAAATGTTATACTTTTTGTTTACACTTTTTACGATTTTTATTGAGTTATCAGACCTATATGACTGGAATTACCGAACAAGGAACAATGGTGCCGAACTTCGATTTTGAGCTCGGCATTGATGGATTTCGCTATTCGGATCTTTACGACGCGGTGAAGCTGCGTGAGCTGGCCGAGCGATTTTATGCTGAACTGATTGAAGAACAAGAGGTTACTGGCACGGCGTTAAAGAAATACATTGAGGCCGAAGGGCGGGGCTATGAGCCAAAGGTGGAATCGAAAATCTTGACGGATTCTGCGCCGTTTTTGTCACGATTTATTGCCCGGATCTTCAAAATTACCCCTGCCGTTCTTGAATTAGAGAGGCAGATTCTCGAACAAAACCCCATCTGGAAATACAAGTTTTTTGTCCAGCGGCGGGCGATAAAAAAGTTCAAGGCGGAGCAGATCGCCGACCTTAACGAAAATCAATTATGGCTAGCCGTAACTGAACTTCGCAACGATGGTTTCGGCGACACATTGCGTCACGACAACGAGCTTTCGATCGCCGAGATGACGTCGCTTCTTCTCGACGCAGAAGACGCACTCACTAAAACGCCTGAAAACGCTGACTCACACACAAAAACCATCGAGCAGATCAATTACGCCTACGCGAAATTGAAAGACAAAACGTTCGGAAAACTGTTTTCCGAGGCAATTGTCGAGACCGAAGCGACCGGAGACCTGCTTGCGGTCAAGGCGGCGCTCAGCGTGATCGAAAAATGGTCGGCCGCAGCGTTCTTTAATAAATCGAAAAAATGGTACAGCTTTAAGACGCCGCACGCACTCGATTATCAAAATCTTGTGCATTTGATCCATCCTGAGCCGAAATTGCACAACATAATGCGTGGCGCGGGCAGCGAGATGCGGCGGCGCGACGGTTTCAAGCTGACCGATGAACGCGGCACGATGCGCGACGCGTTGTACGAGGTCGATTACTGTTTGATCTGCCACGAGCGCGAAAAAGATTCGTGTTCGAAGGGACTGCACGATCCGGACGGTTCGACGAAACGCAATCCGCTCGGCATAAAGACCGACGGATGCCCCCTGGATGAAAAAATTTCGGAGATGCATTTGCTGAAAAAGCAGGGCGACCCGATCGGTTCACTGGCGCTTGTGGCGATAGATAACCCGATGTGCGCAGGAACCGGCCACCGCATCTGCAACGACTGCATGAAGGGCTGCATTTTTCAGAAGCAGGACCCGGTGAATATCCCATTGGCTGAAACGGCGACGCTGACGGATGTTTTGGATCTGCCGTACGGTTTTGAAATTTATAATCTGCTCACGCGGTGGAATCCGCTCAACGCAAAACGGCCTTATCCGCTGCCTTACAACGGCAAAAACGTACTGGTTGTCGGCCTCGGCCCGGCGGGTTACACGCTTGCTCATTATCTGCTCAACGAAGGTTTTGGCGTTGTCGGCATGGACGGGCTGAAGATCGAGCCGCTGCCAACCGAATGGACAGGAAACAACGGGAAGATCTGTCCAAAACCGATCAAAGAACTGCACGAAATTACGGACGATCTGGACGAGCGGATTTTGTCGGGCTTTGGCGGAGTTTCGGAATACGGAATCACCGTCCGCTGGGACAAAAATTTTCTGACGATGATGCAGTTGATGCTGTCGCGGCGTAAGCGATTTCGCGCGTACGGCGGCATTCGGTTTGGCGGTACGCTGACCATCGAAGACGCGTGGGACTTCGGTTTCGATCATATAGCGATCGCGACCGGCGCGGGACGTCCAACGATCGTTCCGATGAAGAACAACCTGATCCGCGGCATCCGCCAGGCGTCCGATTTCCTGATGGCGCTGCAACTGACCGGGGCGTTCAAAAAAGACACGCTGTCGAATTTGCAGGTTCGCCTGCCGGCCGTTGTCATCGGCGGCGGACTGACAGGTATCGACACGGCGACCGAGCTTTTTGCGTATTATCCGGTGCAGGTCGAAAAAATGCTCGATAAATACGAGCAGATCACAGCGGAATTTGGCGAGGAAGAAGTTCTTGCAAAATTTGATGAAGAAGAGCTGCGGGTGCTGCAGGAATTTCTCGAACACGGAAAGGAAGTTCGAGCGGAACGCGCACGCGCCGCGTCCGCAGGCGAAGAGCCGAATTTCGTCCCGATGGTGCAGGGCTGGGGCGGTGTTTCGCTCATCTATCGCAAACGGCTGCAGGATTCGCCCGCCTATCGCTTAAATCACGAAGAGGTGCAAAAGGCGCTCGAAGAAGGCATCACCTTTGTCGAGTGCATGAACCCGGCCGAGGCCGTGCCGGACGAATACAATGCGGTGAAAGCGCTCATTTTCGAACGGCTTAATTACAACGCCGAAAACGGCAAGTTCGAAAACACCGGCGAGATGCACGAATTTCCTGCGCGAACGGTTTGCGTCGCGGCGGGTACGTCGCCGAACGTGATCTACGAAAAGGAAAAACCCGGCACGTTTCGGCTTGACGAATGGCGTCAGTTTTTCCTGCCGCACAAACTCGAAAAAAGCGCTGACGGCAAGTTTCATGTTATCGAAGCAGGTAAAGGCGAATCGGGATTTTTTACCTCGTACGAGCACGACGGCAAATTCATCACTTATTACGGCGACAATCATCCAAAATATGCCGGCAACGTCGTCAAAGCGATGGCCTCGGCGAAGTACGGCTATCCGAAGGTCGTCGAGCTGTTCCGGGATGAACTTGCGACACGCGGATCGCTGCCGCAATGGGAACGCGACGCGATCTTTGACAAGCTCGAAGCAACGCTTGACGAGCAAATACGCGCGTATGTGGTGAAGGTCGAGCGGCTGACGCCGACAATTGTGGACGTGATTGTCAAAGCTCCGCTGCAGGCACGCAAATTCGAACCCGGACAATTTTATCGCTTGCAAAATTTCGAAACTGCTGCGCCGGTCATCGACGGCACGCGGCTTGTGATGGAGGGACTTGCGCTGACCGGTGCGTGGGTCGATGAAGAAAAGGGATTGCTGTCGATGATCGTTCTCGAAATGGGAACGTCGTCGCGGCTGTGTTCGCTGCTGCGCGAGGGCGAAGAGGTCCTGGTGATGGGCCCGACCGGAACACCGACCGAGATACCCGAAAACGAAACCGTTTTGCTTGCGGGCGGCGGGCTTGGAAATGCCGTGCTGTTTTCTATCGCGCGGGCGCTTCGCGAAAAGAAGAATCACGTCATCTATTTTGCCGGGTACAAAAACGGCGGCGACCTGTTCAAACGCGAAGAGATCGAAAGGGCCACCGATCAGGTCGTTTGGGCGACGGATTTTGGCGACGAGATAAAGCCGCACCGGCAATATGACTCGCATTTTCGCGGCAACATCGTGCAGGCAATGGTCGCTTATGCCGAAGGCAAACTCGGCGGCACACGCGTAAATTTAAAAGACGTTGACCGCATCATTGCTATCGGTTCGGACCGTATGATGAACGGCGTCCGCGAGGCCCGGCACACAACGTTGAAGCCTTATCTAAATCCGCAACACACCGCTATTGGCTCTATTAACTCGCCGATGCAGTGCATGATGAAAGAGGTCTGCGCACAGTGCCTGCAACGGCACGTAAACCCGCACACCGGCGAAGAATTTTTCGTTTTCTCGTGCTTTAACCAGGACCAGCATCTCGATTTCGTCGATTTCAAAAACCTGAACGAGCGGCTAAAGGCAAACAGCGTTCAGGAAAAGCTATCGAACATGTGGCTGGACAAAGCATTCGGCCGTGAGGAGTTTAAGAAGCTGTACGGGCAGATCGGGTAGATGCTGCTGCTGCGAGGGTTATGCTTTGCGGGAAAGTGTGACAATCGATCAGCCCAGCACCGCAGGCGCTCTATGTACGTATCGATCGTCCGTGAACTGCTTTACAATAAAATCTGCCACGTCGGCACGTGAGATCGACGCCAGGAGTGTTCTATCCCTGACATCCTCGCCGCTTCGATATTTCCCTGTGTATGGCCCGTTTGTCAATCGCGGAGGACGTACGATCACCCAATCCAGCGTACTTTGCTTGATGATCCCTTCCTCTCTCGCGTGATCTGTCACGACGTTGCGCAACAGGAGCGGCACCACGATGTGCCTGTCCACGAGGCCTAGCTGTTTGCCGCTGTCACCAACCCCGAGCATCGACAAATAGACCAACCGGCGTACCCCGACGTGTTCCATGGCTCGAACAATGTTCCGGATGCCGTCGGTCAAGGCCGGGTTCGAACTCAAGGAATTGCCTGAGCCCAGCGCACTCGCGACAACATACTGACCCCTGACGGCACGCTCCACCGACGCATACTCCGTCACGTCGCCGACCGTCAGAGTAAGGTTGGCATGCTTGATCTCAAACTTGTCGGGGTCACGAACGAATGCGTCAACCGAGTACCCGCGGTCAAGCGCGTGCTTGACGACCTCGCGCCCGGTCGCACCCGATGCGCCGAATACAAGCACATTCACGGATTCGACTCCCTCATCGGTTGCACGACCGAACTGCTTACTAACAACATACTGTTTCGATGATACGCCAAACACTGCATGCGATCAACGGATCCTCCGGCCCACTATTCGTACCGGGTCAAAGCACCATCAAAGCAATTCACAATGTGGTTTCAAACCGTGACTGAGACATCAGGACATCAAATATTTGATGTCTTGATGTTGCCTTACGCATTAACTCAAGGTATTATTTATGTGCTATGAGAACTACGCTGACGATAGATGACGATGTTGCTTTTGGCCTCAGGAAAATTCAACAAAGCGAACCTTCGAAGTCGTTTAAAGAGGTCGTGAACGAGGTGCTGCGAAAGGGTCTAAATACAAACCTTACCCGTAATAAGGCAAAGAAGGGATTCACGATCGAGCCGCTGAATCTGGGTCTTCGCGAAGATCTTAATTTCGATAATATCGAAGAACTTCTGGACCAGTTGGAGGGCCCGTTTCGCAAATGATCTACCCGGATGTAAACGTACTACTTTACGCTTATGATGCGAAAAGTCCGTTTCATGAAAGGTCTAGTAATTGGCTCAAATCGGTCTTGGACAATGAACAGGTTTTTCTTTCATGGCACACGATTACCGGATTTCTTCGAATCATGACTCATCCCCGTGCTATGGCTCATCCGACAACAATAGCTAAGGCCGTGAGTATCGTCCAAAAGTGGCTGGAGCTCGATAACGTGCATCTCGTGTCATTTGAGAAGATGAATTGGCCTACCTTCGCAAAAATGCTGGTTGACGGACAAGCAAATGGCGATCTGGTTATGGACGCTCACGTTGCAGCAATGGCCGCGTCCTGCGGAGCGACAGTCGCAAGTACTGACCGCGATTTTACGCGGTTTCCTAACATTCGGCTCGTTAACCCGCTGAAGCCGTAAAGATCAATAATAAAACTAGCTGTTAGCTGTTAGCTCAAAGCTGGTAGCTGTTATTTTTCCGACGCTGTCGCCGCGGCGATTTTTAATGGGCATCGGCGAGACGTCAGGCAGGTCGGCGTCGGATAAGATTTCGAGTTTGCGCAATATCTCGACTGCGACGACGGGGCGGGCGCGTTTGTCATCGCCGTCCTCGATCTTTAGAGCGATCGCGAGGCCTTCGGGCCATTTCTCGCTCGGTGCAGCGGCACACAGCCAGACGCCGTCGGCACCGACTTTTGAGATCAATTTTCCGGGTACGGCCCGCATCAGCATTGTGTCGAGGCGTTCGGATCCGCCGATTAGTTCGGGAAATTTGGTCATCGCGTTGACGATGCGCGTGCACGCCGCGCGGACGTTGTCGCTGAAATTTTCGGGACGGATCAGATTTGCAAAACTTTTTGCCATTGCGGAAAGCGGCAGCGCAAAATTGGGCGCGGCACAGCCGTCGATGCCGATCTGAATTTTGTTTTTCGGGATCTCGGTAAACAGCGAAATTGTTTCGACGATCATCTGTTGAACCGGATTTCGCGGATCGCAGTATGTGCCCGTGTCGGCTCCAACGTGTTTTGCAACGGCGAGCATCGCGGTGTGTTTGCCGGAGCAGTTGTTGTGAAGCTGCGTAGGCTCGATTCCGGAACGAAGCATGCGTTTTGCTTCGCCGTCGTTGAACGGCAGGTGCGTGCCGCAGTGAAGGTCTGATTCCTTCAAGCCGATCTTATCGAGCATGTTTTGCGCGGTCGCGACGTGAAATGGTTCGCCTGAGTGCGATGCGCAGGAAAGTGCGATCTCGCTTTCGTCAAATCCGAATGCGTCGGCCGCGCCGCTCGTCACCAACGGCATCGCTTGAAACGGTTTGCAGGCGGAGCGGAAAAACGTGACCGTCGCAGGCTCGCCGACAGCAGCTATCATCTTGCCGCCGCCGTCCATAACGATGAAATGGCCGCGATGGAGGGATTCGACCGTGGTGCCGCGAATGACTTGAGCGAGAATTGGAACTTCCATAAAATAATTGGCCGCGGATAAACACAGATCAAGAAAAGGAATGACCAGATTATTTCTAATCTGCGTTTATCCGTG
>Ga0308175_100001735_pt1 | contig 14750 bp, 12 predicted proteins | sample PhyCR1_3_FD_203893 | JGI IMG/M metagenome (GOLD analysis project Ga0308175, IMG submission 203893) | Soil microbial communities from UC Gill Tract Community Farm, Albany, California, United States - DLSLS.C.R1 | ecosystem: Environmental > Terrestrial > Soil > Agricultural land | place: USA...
GCTGCGGAAGCGGGTGCCCTCTGCCTCCATCTGGGCGACCCGGCGGTCCACGACGGACTTCTCCATCTTGAACTCCGGGATGCCGTAGCGCAGCAGGCCACCGGGCTTGTCGGCCCGCTCGAAGACTGCGACCGTGTGTCCGGCGCGGGTGAGCTGTTGGGCAGCGGCCAGCCCGGCCGGGCCGGAGCCCACGACGGCCACGGTCTTGCCCGAGAGCCGTTCCGGTGCCTGCGGCTGCACGTAGCCGGCGTCGAAGGCCCGCTCGATGGTGGCCACCTCGACCTGCTTGATCGTCACCGCAGGCTGGTTGATCCCCAGCACGCAGGCCGTCTCGCACGGCGCGGGGCACAGCCGGCCGGTGAACTCGGGGAAGTTGTTGGTGGCGTGCAGCCGCTCGATGGCCTCGCGCCAGTCGCCGCGCCAAGCGAGGTCGTTCCACTCGGGGATGAGGTTGCCGAGCGGGCAACCGCTGTGGCAGAAGGGGATCCCACAGTCCATGCAGCGTCCGGCCTGGCGCTGCAGCTGGGAGACCTCCTGCTCCTCGTAGACCTCCTTCCAGTCCTTGATGCGCACGGGAACCGGGCGCCTGGCCGGCAGCTCGCGCTCGCGGGTCTTCAGGAACCCCTGCGGGTCAGCCACGGGAAGCCTCCATGATCCGCTCCCACACCTCGGAGCCGTTGACGTCGAGTCCCTCCGCCTCGGCCGCGGCGCGCACGTCGAGGACGCGCTGGTAGTCGCGCGGCAGGACCAGGGTGAACCGCTGCTTCGCCGAGTCCCAGTCCTCCAGGAGCCGGGCCGCGACAGCGGAGTCGGTCCACCGGACGTGCTGCTCCAGGAGCTCCCGGACGGTGGTCTCGTCGTCCGGCCGCAGGGCCGTCACCTCGACGAGCTCGGGGTTCACCCGCTCGCGGTCGAGGTCGAGCACGTAGGCCACTCCCCCGGACATGCCCGCGGCGAAGTTGCGGCCCGTCGGCCCGAGGACCAGGACGATGCCGCCAGTCATGTACTCACAGCCGTGGTCACCGACGCCCTCGACGACCGCGGTGGCGCCGGAGTTCCGCACGCAGAACCGCTCGCCGACCTTGCCGCGCAGGAACACCTCGCCGGAGGTGGCGCCGTAGCAGATGACGTTGCCCGCCACGACATTCTGCTCCGCCAGGAGCGGCGCCGTCCGCTCGGGACGGATCGTGACCCGGCCACCGGACAGACCCTTGCCGACGTAGTCGTTGGCGTCCCCGAGCAGCCGCAACGTGATCCCCCTGGGCAGGAAGGCGCCGAGCGACTGCCCGGCCGACCCGACCAGGGTGAGGTCGATGGTGTTGTCGGGCAAGCCGTCCGGGTGGGCCTTGGTCACGTGGTGGCCCAGCAGCGTGCCGACGGTGCGGTTGACGTTGCGGACCGCGACCTCGCCGGTCACGGGAGTGCCGTCGTTGATGGCTTCGTGGGCGAGCGCGATGAGGCTGTGGTCCAGGGCCTTCTCGAGGCCGTGGTCCTGCCCGGTGGTGTTGCGCCGGGCCGACCCGTCCGGGCTGCGCACGTCGGCGAAGATCGGCGACAGGTCGAGGCCGCTCGCCTTCCAGTGGTCGACCGCCCTGGCCGCGTCGATGGCCGACACCTGGCCGATGGCCTCCTCGATCGAGCGGAAGCCCAGGGCGGCGAGGTGCTCGCGCACCTCCTCGGCGATGTACTCGAAGAACGTCTGCACGAACTCCGGCTTGCCCGAGAACCGCGCCCGCAGCTCGGGGTTCTGGGTGGCGACGCCGACCGGGCAGGTGTCGAGGTGGCAGACCCGCATCATGATGCAGCCGCTGACCACCAGCGGCGCGGTGGCGAACCCGAACTCCTCAGCGCCGAGCAGCGCCGCGATGACGACGTCGCGACCGGTCTTGAGCTGGCCGTCGCACTGCACGACGATGCGGTCGCGCAGGCTGTTGAGCACCAGCGTCTGCTGGGTCTCTGCGAGCCCGATCTCCCACGGCCCACCGGCGTGCTTGAGCGAGGTCAGGGGCGAGGCGCCGGTGCCGCCGTCGTGGCCCGAGATGAGCACCACGTCGGAGTGCGCCTTGGAGACGCCGGCCGCGACCGTGCCCACCCCGATCTCGGAGACCAGCTTGACGTGGATCCGGGCCTCGGGGTTGGCGTTCTTGAGGTCGTGGATCAGCTGGGCCAGGTCCTCGATCGAGTAGATGTCGTGGTGCGGCGGCGGTGAGATGAGGCCGACTCCGGGCGTCGAGTGCCTGGTCTTCGCCACCCACGGGTAGACCTTGTGGCCGGGCAGCTGGCCACCCTCGCCGGGCTTGGCACCCTGGGCCATCTTGATCTGGATGTCGCCGGACTTGGTGAGGTAGAGCGAGGTCACGCCGAACCGGCCGGACGCCACCTGCTTGATCACCGAGCGTCGCTCGTCGTCCATGAGCCGCTCGACGTCCTCGCCGCCCTCGCCGGTGTTGGAGCGGGCGCCGAGCCGGTTCATCGCGATGGCCAGCGTCTCGTGCGCCTCCTGGCTGATCGAGCCGTAGGACATGGCGCCGGTCGAGAAGCGCTTGACGATCTCGCCGACCGGCTCGACCTCCTCGATCGGCACCGGTGGCCGGTCGTCGGAGGCCCGGAACTCGAAGAGTCCACGCAGCGTCATCAACCGCTCGGACTGCTCGTCGACGCCCCGGGTGTACTGCTTGAAGATGTCGTAGCGGCGCGCCCGCGTCGAGTGCTGCAGGCGGAAGACGGTCTCGGGGTCGAACAGGTGCGGCTCGCCCTCGCGGCGCCACTGGTACTCCCCGCCCACCGCGAGGCGGCGGTGCGGGAGCCGGACTCCGTCCGGGGGGTATGCCGCGGCGTGCCGGGCCGCGGTCTCCGCGGCGATGACGTCGAGCCCGACTCCACCGAGCTGGCTCACCGTGCCCGTGAAGTACCGGTCGACGAGCTCCTGCGACAGCCCCAGCGCCTCGAACACCTGGGCACCGCGGTAGGACGCGACCGTGGAGATGCCCATCTTGGACATCACCTTCAGGACGCCCTTGCCGAGCGCCTTGATGAGGTTGCGGACGGCCTGGTCGGACGTGACGCCCTCGATCGCCTTGGCGCGGACCAAGTCCTCCACGGTCTCCATGGCGAGGTAGGGGTTCACTGCCGCCGCGCCATAGCCGATGAGCAGGGCGACGTGGTGCACCTCGCGGACGTCACCGGCCTCGACGATGAGGCCCACCTGGGTTCGGGTCTTCTCGCGGATCAGGTGGTGGTGAACGGCGGAGGTGAGCAGCAGTGACGGGATGGGCGCGTAGTCGCGGCCGGAGTCGCGGTCGGACAACACGATGAAGCGCGACCCGTCCGCGATCGCCCGGGAGACCTCGGCGAAGATCTCCTCCAGCCTGGCGGCCATGCCCTCGCCGCCGCGCATGTGGTCGTAGAGCCCACGGACGACGTGGGTGGCGTAGCCGGGCAGGTCGCCGTCGGCGTTGACGTGCACGATCTTGGCGAGCTCGTCGTTGTCGATCACGGGGAAGGGCAGGACCACCTGCCGCGCGTGCGCCGGGCTGGCGCTCAGGGCGTTGCCCTCCGGCCCGATCACCGTTCCCAGGGAGGTGACCAGCTCCTCACGGATCGCGTCGAGCGGCGGGTTGGTCACCTGGGCGAACAGCTGGGTGAAGTAGTCGAAGATGAGCCGTGGGCGCGAGGACAGCACCGCGATCGGGGTGTCGGTGCCCATCGAGCCGAGCGCCTCGCCACCGGTGCGTGCCATCGGGGCCAGGAGGATCTTGAGCTCCTCCTGGGTGTAGCCGAAGGTCTGCTGCCGGCGGGCCACGGAGGCCGCGGTGTGCACCACGTGCTCGCGCTCGGGCATGTCCGCGAGGTCGATCAGGCCGGCGTGTAGCCACTCGTCGTAGGGGTGCTGGGCGGCGAGCGAGGCCTTCACCTCGTCGTCGGGGACGATGCGCCCGTGCTCGGTGTCGACGAGGAACATCCGGCCCGGCTGGAGCCGACCCTTGCGCACCACCCTCGAGGGGTCGAGGTCGAGCACGCCGGCCTCGGACGCCAGCACCACCAGGCCGTCGTCCGTGACGGAGTAGCGCCCCGGGCGCAGGCCGTTGCGGTCGAGCACCGCGCCGATGAGCGAGCCGTCGGTGAAGGCCACACAGGCCGGGCCGTCCCACGGCTCCATGAAGGTCGAGTGGAACTCGTAGAAGGCCCGGCGCGCCGGGTCCATCTCCTCGTGGTTCTCCCAGGCCTCGGGGATCATCATCAGCACGGCGTGCGGCAGCGACCGCCCCCCGAGGTGCAGGAGCTCGAGGACCTCGTCGAAGGACGCCGAGTCCGATGCGCCCGGTGTGCAGATCGGGAAGAGCCGCTCAAGGTCACCAGGGATGACGTCGGAGACGAGCTGGCTCTCGCGGGCGCGCATCCAGTTGCGGTTGCCCTTGACGGTGTTGATCTCGCCGTTGTGGGCGATCAGGCGGTAGGGGTGGGCCAGCGGCCACGACGGGAAGGTGTTGGTGGAGAACCGCGAGTGCACCAGCGCCAGCTGGGTCTCGAAGCGGCGGTCCGACAGGTCGGGGAAGAACGGCTCGAGCTGACCGGTCGTCAGCATCCCCTTGTAGACGACGGTGCGGCAGGACAGCGACGGGAAGTAGACCTCGACCTCGCGTTCGGCGCGCTTGCGCAGGCAGAACGCGAGCCGCTCCAGACCCAGCCCGACCACTCGACCCGCGGAGGCGGCCACGAACAGCTGGCGGAAGTGCGGCATGCACTGCTCGGCCACCTCGCCCACGAGACCGGTCGCCACGGGCACCTCGCGCCACCCGAGCACGCGCAGCCCCTCCTCGGCGGCGATGGTCTCGATGCGCGCCACCGCGTCCGCACGCTCGCCCTGGTCGGTGGGCAGGAAAGCCGTCCCCACGGCATACGCGCCCTGCACCGGCAGGTCGAAGTCGACGACCTCGCGGAAGAAGCCGTCCGGCACCTGGGTGAGGATGCCGGCACCGTCGCCCACCATGGGGTCGGCGCCGGTGGCGCCACGGTGCTCGAGGTTGCGCAACGCGGTCAGGGCGTGGTCGACGATGTCGTGACCGGCACTGCCCCGCATGGTGGCCACCAGCGCCACACCGCACGCGTCGTGCTCGAACTCGCGGCGGTACAGCCCGGTGTCTGCGGGCTGGGCGGAGAAGCGCACGGAACTCACGTTCGGGTCACCGTCCTCGGGGGTCAAGTGCTGCGCGGCCCCAGACCTCGGACTGCTCGTGAACTCGCCGGGGGCACACCGGTCATGCTCGTGGACGGCCCTGGCCACGGCTGCAGGCAGAATAGCCCCCGGCCTTGCCGTCCCGCTATGTGAGCCCGCTCATTCCGTATTCTGAGATGCCGGCTCCCGCTCGCCCTCCGGGAGTGCGGTCGCCCGCCGCCGGCTGAGCCAGACGATGGCCACCCCTAGCAGGAACACCAGCGCCGAGGTCCACACGTTGACCCGCAGCCCGAGGATGTGGTTCGCCTCGTCGCTGCGCATGAACTCGAACACCACCCGGCCCATCGGGTAGCCGGCGACGTAGAGCCCGAACAGCTGACCCTTGTGCAGCCGCACCCGCCGCTCGACCAGCACGAGGACGAGCGCGAGGAGCAGGCACCAGAGCGACTCGTAGAGGAACGTGGGCTGGAACGTGCCCAGCACCGTCGAGCTGGTGCCCGGACACGTGACGGCATGCCCGTCGGCCTGGTCCCAGCAGTGGATCGTCAGGCCCCACGGCACGTCGGTGCGCCGGCCGTAGAGCTCGTTGTTGAACCAGTTGCCCCACCGGCCGAGGGCCTGGGCGACGAGCACGCCCGGCGCCGCCGCGTCGGCGAAGTCGGCGAACTGCACACCGGCCCGCCGCGCCCCGAACCAGGCGCCCAGCGCGCCGAGCGCGATCGCGCCCCAGATGCCGAGGCCGCCCTCCCACACGTACAGCGCCCGGATCGGGTGGCCGCCCTCGCCGAAGTAGGGCTGCGGCGTGGTGATGACGTGGTAGATCCGGCCGCCGACGATGCCGAACGGCACCGCCCACGCGGAGATGTCCAGCGCCTTCTCCCGCGGGTGCCCGCGGTCCTCCAGCCGGCGTCCGGCCATCCAGACGGCCAGGACGATCCCGGCGAGGATGCACAGGGCGTAGGCGCGGATCGGCAGTGGGCCGAGGTGCCAAACGCCGGTGGCCGGGCTCGGGATGGCCGCCGGTAGGACGCTCGTCGCCGCCGGGAGGGCGCTCGTCGCCGCTGATGTCACCGCCGTTGTCGTCACCGAGTGGCGGCCTTGACCTTGGCGGCGAAGGTCGCCTGGGTGAGGCCGGCCAGGTCGACCGCCTGTCCGTTGAGCTTGAGCGTGGGCGTGCCGTTGACGCCGTCCTTCTCGGACTGGGTCTGGACCGACTCCACCCACTGGTTGTGGGTCCGGTCGTCGTAGCACTTCTGCCAGGTGGTCAGTGCGGCACCGGTGATGCCGGCCTGGGTCGCGAAGCCCTTGAGCTGGGCGTCGGTGTACCCGGTGCCCTCCTTCGCGGGCTGCCCCTGGAACACGGCGGCGTGGTACTGGAGGAACTTGTCGTCGTCGGCGGCGCAGGAGGCCGCGTTGGCGGCGCGGTTCGAGGAGTCGTTGTGCAGGTTGTCGTCGAGGAAGGACAGGGTGTGTGAGACCAGCTTGAGCTGGTTGTCCTTGACCATGCCGGCCAGCTGCAGGCCGAAGATGCGCTCGAACTCGCCGCAGACCGGGCACTGGAAGTCCTCGTAGAGGTCCAGGGTGGGCACGTTGGCCGGCGCGCCCGGGTTGACGACGATGCCGGCCCCCATGGCCGCGACGCCCTTGGGCAGGGCGGAGCCGCCGGCCGTCGTGGCGGCCTGCTTGTCGCGGCTGCCCAGCAGCACCGCGCCCACGACTCCGACGACGACCAGCACGACCACGACGACGGCCACCACGACCTTCGTGGTGGCGGCCCGCCGCTGCTGCGCGGTGGCAGCCTCGATCTTCGCCCTGCGGTCGGCTGCCTTGCGGTCAGCGGTGGCCTTGCTCATCCTGCGTCATCCTTCGTGGTCATCGGGTCGAACGGGTCGAGCTGGTCGTGCGGGTGGCTCCGGTGGGCGACAGCAGCCCGTCGAGGCTCAGCGTCGAGCGCGGCCTGACGGCCAGCCACACGGCGCAGGCGAGCAACCCGACGTCGCGGGCGATCTCCTGTGGATACTGCGTCTGGGAGGCCGCGATGGTTCCCCCCTTGCCGAAACAGCCACAGTCGATCGACAGGCCGCGGGCCCACGCCGAGGCGATACCGATGATGAAGATGACCATCAGCAGGCCGGCGATGACCGCGGACACCCGGGTGAACAGGCCCAGGATCAGCAGCACGCCGACGGCGAGCTCGAGCACGGGCAGGCCGTACCCGATGGCCCCGGCGACGTCGTAGGGCAGCAGCTGGTACGCGCGCACGGACCGCGCCGACGTCTCCAGCTGCCCGACCTTCAGGGCCCCGGCGACCAGGATGACGCCACCGAGGACGAGGCGCAGCAGGAGCGCGAGCAGGTCGCGGTGGACCGGGTTGGGCAGCAGTCTCACCGGTCAGCGGCCTCTCCGGACGCCGTCCGCGAGCTCCTCGACGAGCATGCGCAGCGACTTGAGCCCCGCCCCCTCGTCGGCCGCGTCGGTGAGGCAGCGCACCAGCGCCGAGCCGACGATGACGCCGTCCGCGTAGGCGGCGACCTCGGCCGCCTGGTCGCCGTTCGAGACGCCCAGCCCGACGCACACCGGCTTGTCGGTCACTGCCTTGGTGCGTCGCACGATGACCCGTGCGGCGTCGCCCATCGACTCCCGCGCCCCGGTGACGCCCATGTGCGACACGGCGTAGACGAAGCCGCGGCACTGCGCCGTGACCATCGCGAGCCGTTCGTCCGTCGAGCTGGGCGCGACCAGGAAGATCCGGTCCAGACCGGTCTGGTCGGAGGCCTCGATCCAGGCCGCTGCCTCGTCGGGGATGAGGTCGGGGGTGATCATGCCGGCCCCGCCGGCCTCGGCGAGGTCGCGCGCGAAGGCGAGCGGGCCGTGGCGCAGGATGAGGTTCCAGTACGTCATGCCCAGCGGCGGCGCTCCCGCGTCGCGGACGGCGCGGGTGGCGGTGAACAGGTCGCGCACCCGGGCGCCGCGCTTGAGGGCCTGGTCCGCGGCATACGCGATCACCGGGCCGTCCATGAGCGGGTCGCTGTAGGGGACGCCGACCTCGACGATGTCGACCCCCGACTCGACCATGGCGACCATCGCCTCGACCGAGCCGGCCACCGAGGGGAACCCGACCGGCAGGTAGCCGACCAGGGCGGCCCGGTTCTCCTCCCGGCAGCGTTCGAGGACGGGGCCCACCCCGGCGAGCGCGGTCGTGCTCACAGCTGGGCCCTCCCGTCGCCCTCGGCCCGCGGGTCCTCGGCGGTCCCACTCGGGATCGCCTCGCCCTCGATCAGCCCGAACCACTCGGCGGCCGTGTGCATGTCCTTGTCACCGCGTCCCGACAGGTTGACCAGCAGGAGCGCGTCCGAGCCGAGCTCGCGGCCCACCTCGATGGCACCGGCCAGCGCGTGCGCCGACTCCAGGGCCGGGATGATCCCCTCGGTCCGGCAGAGCAGCTCGAACGCCTCCATCGCCTGGGCGTCGGTGGCGTAGCGGTACTCCGCCCGTCCGCTGTCGCGCAGGAAGGCGTGCTCCGGGCCGACGCTCGGGTAGTCGAGCCCCGCAGAGATCGAGTGCGACTCGATGGTCTGGCCGTCCTCGTCCTGCATGAGGTAGCTGAAGGTGCCATGCAGGACGCCGGGCTCGCTGTCCGCGAACCGTGCCGCGTGCCGTCCGGACTCGAGACCCTCACCGCCGGCCTCGACCCCGATGAGCCGCACCCCGGCGTCGTCGATGAACCGGTGGAAGATCCCCATCGCGTTGGAGCCACCACCGACACAGGCGATGACCGCGTCGGGAAGCCGGCCCGCCAGGTCGAGCACCTGGGCGCGGGCCTCGACCCCGATGATCCGGTGGAAGTCGCGGACCATCTCGGGGAACGGGTGGGGACCGGTCACCGTGCCGAGGACGTAGTGGGTGTGCCCGACGTTGGTCACCCAGTCGCGCAGGGCCTCGTTGATGGCGTCCTTGAGCGTGGCCGACCCGGTGGGCACCGCGACGACCTCGGCGCCGAGCATCCGCATGCGCGCGACGTTGAGGGCCTGCCGCTCGGTGTCGACCTTGCCCATGTAGACGCGGCACTCCAGCCCGAACAGTGCCGCAGCCGTGGCCGTCGCGACGCCGTGCTGGCCGGCGCCCGTCTCTGCGATCACCCGGGTCTTGCCCATCCGCTTGGTGAGCAGTGCCTGCGCGAGGACGTTGTTGATCTTGTGCGAGCCCGTGTGGTTGAGGTCCTCGCGCTTGAGCACGATCCGCGCTCCCCCGGCGTGCTCCGCGAACCGCGGCACCTCGGTGATGATGCTGGGCCGGCCCGTGTAGGTGCGGTGCAGCCGCTCGAGCTCGCCGAGGAACTCCGGGTCGACCATGGCCTTGCGCCGCGCCTCGTCGAGCTCCTCGAGTGCCGGGATCAGGGCCTCGGGGACGAAGCGGCCGCCGAACTCGCCGAAGCGACCGGGTCGTGGCTGGGGCTCGGGGGTCAGTCCGGTCACGACCGTGCCCCTGCCCGCACGATGTCGTATGCCGCGCGGCGGGGTTCGCCGCCCGTCACCAGTGCCTCCCCGACCAGGACCGCGTCGGCCCCCTCCGCGGCGTACCTCGCCGCGTCATCGGGGCCGGCGACGCCGGACTCGGCGACCTTGACGACGTCGTCGGGAAGCAGCGGCGCCAGCCGGGAGAACGTGCCGGGGTTGACGTCGAGGGTCTTGAGGTTGCGGGCGTTGACACCGACGACCGCCGCGCCGACCTCCAGCGCCCGGGCGGTCTCCTGCTCGTCGTGGACCTCGACGAGCGCGGTCATGCCGAGGTCGCGCACGAGGGCCTGCAGCCGGACCAGGTCGGCCTGCGGCAGGGCGGCGACGATGAGCAGGACGAGGTCGGCGCCGTGCGCGCGGGCCTCGTGCACCTGGTAGTCCTCGACGATGAAGTCCTTGCGCAGCACCGGGATCCCCACCGCCTTGCGGACGGCGTCGAGGTCGTCGAGCGAGCCGCCGAAGCGCCGTCTCTCGGTGAGCACGCTCACCGCCGTGGCGCCGCCGGCCTCGTAGTCCGCCGCCAGTGCGGCCGGGTCGGTGATCTCGGCGAGCGCACCCTTGGAGGGGCTGGACCGCTTGACCTCGGCGATCAGCGAAAGTCCGGGCCGACGCAGGGCCGCCTCGGCGTCCAGCGCCGGCGGCGCGGCGGCCGCGAGCCGCTCGACCTCCACGCGCGAGGTCGCCACCTGGGCGTCGGCGAGGTCCTCGCGGACGCCTGCGACGATCGTCTCGAGCACGGTCGACATGCCGCACAGGCTAACTGCCCGTGCTGCACGCCCCGCCTCAGGGTCGAAGCGCGGACAGGGCGGGCAGGTACCGCGCGACCCCGAACACGGCGAGTCCTATCCCCCACCACGCGACGAGGGTGGGCAGGTGCCGGCCCCACGACGGTCGGCGACCGCGGAGAGCGGCGGCCAGCCACGCGGCATACCCGATGGTCCCGAGCACCACGGTGAGGACGAGGTAGGCGTTGGAGGACAGGGCAGCCGCCCACTCGCCCGTCAGCAGGTCACGCGTCGCGCGCAGCCCGCCGCAGGCGGGACAGGGCTGGCCGGTCACGAGCAGGAAGGGGCAGTAGCCCCAGGAGCCGCTGTGGTGCGGGTCGCGCAGCAGCAGGGCGGCTGCCAGGGCGGCGCCCCCGGCGCCGAGCAGCAGCGGCGCCCGCACGGGTGAGCGTGCGGACAGGCTCGCGGGTGCGGCCAGCACCATCGCTCACTTGGTGCCGAGCTCTGGCCTGCCCGACTCCGGAGCGTCCGCGCCGCCCGTGCTCGTCGCGCCGAAGCCGGCCATGGCCAGCACCTTGCCGATGATCGCGCCGAGGACAGCGATCACGGCACCGATGACGAACCAGACGAGGTGGGGAAACGCGACGGCGAGCGCCATGATGAGCCCTCCCACGAGGATGACGGCCACAGCCGTCCACGCGGCAACGCTGTGGCCGTGGCCGTCTGCGTGGTCTGCGAAGTCTTCGTGCTGTGCCATGGGCGGTGGGCTCCTGCTGCTCGGGCTGGTGCGGGTGCTGGGCCAACCTTAGTCAGGTCGGCTCGGAGTCGTCGCGAAGCGTGGGGTCCTCCCCCGCATCGAGCCGGTCCCAGTCGCTGCCGACACGCTGCCCACGGGCCCCGGTGGTCGTGGTCGGCGACTCGTAGCGCGCGCCGAGGCCGCGCCAGCGCCCGGCGCCGAGCCAGCCCCCGACGGCGGCAAGGAGCAGCAGCAGGCAGGCGGCCAGGGCGAGCCACGGCCAGACCGTGGCGCCGGCGTGCGTCTCCAGGCTGCCCGTCCGACCGGCCGCGCGGGCGGCGACCGAACCGAGCGCGCCCGCCGGGTCGAGCGCGACGCGGGCGGCCAGCCACCCCGCCGCGACGGCCGAGGCCGTGAGCACGGCGAGCGTGACGCGGCGCACCACCCGGCCCGCGGTGGTGCTGGCGAGGGCCGCGGCTCCGGCAGCCAGGGCGAGCGCGACCACCCCGGAGGCGACCTCGCGGCCGGTGCCGGCCACCCGGCTCGCGCCGAGGACGGCGTCGTCGACGGTGCCGGTGACCCAGGTCCGCGAGCCGCTGATCAGCAGGATGGCCGCGCCGAGCAGCGCCACCAGGACCACGAACACCTTGGAGGTCGGGCGGATCCGGCTCACTGGATGGCCCTCACTGGACGGTCCGCATCGCGGTCGCCGTCGCGACGGCGCGCAGGGCCGCGGCCGCCTTGTTGACGGTCTCGTCGTACTCCGCCGTCGGCACCGAGTCGGCGACGATGCCGGCGCCGGCCTGGACGTGGGCGACGCCGTCCTTGATGACGGCGGTGCGGATCGCGATGGCCATGTCGAGGTCGCCGTGGAAGTCGAGGTATCCCACGACGCCGCCGTAGACGCCGCGGCGGCTGGGCTCGTAGCCCTCGATCAGGCTGAGCGCCCGCGGCTTCGGGGCACCGGACAGCGTGCCCGCCGGGAAGGTCGCGGCGAGCACGTCGTAGGCCGTGGACTCGGGCCGCAGGTCGCCCACGACCGTGGACTCGAGGTGGGTGACGTGGGAGTAGCGGCGCACGTTCATGAACTCCACGACGTCGACGGTGCCCGCCGCGCAGACCCGTTGCAGGTCGTTGCGACCGAGGTCGACCAGCATGACGTGCTCGGCGCGCTCCTTGGGGTCGGCGAGCAGGTCCTCGGCGAGGGTCTGGTCCTCCTCGGGGGACTTGCCGCGCGGTCGCGAGCCGGCGATGGGGTGCGTGATCGCCCGCCGGCCGGTCACCTTGACCAACGCCTCCGGTGACGAGCCCACGACGTCGTATGCCGTCCCGTCCGGGAGCGGGAGTCGCAGCAGGTACATGTAGGGGCTGGGGTTGGTGGTGCGCAGCGCGCGGTAGACGTCCAGCGCGTTGGCAGGGCAGGTGGTGGAGAAGCGTTGGGAGACAACGACCTGGAAGACCTCACCGGCGCGGATCGCCTCCTTGGCATCCTCGACCAGCTGCTCGAACGCGTCGGCGGTGAAGTTGCTGTCGACCCGGCCCAGGGCAGCGTCGAAGACGGACCGGTCCACGGTGGCGACCGTGCTGTCCGCCGGTGCCGCCAGGTCGGTGGTCATCGCGTCCAGGCGGGCGACCGCGTCGGCCCAGGCCTGCTCGACCCGGTCGTCGGTGGCGTCGTAGTTGACCGCGTTGGCGACCAGGAGAAGCGAGCCGTCGGCGTGGTCGAGGACGGCCAGGTCGGTGGCGAGCATCATCGAGATCTCCGGCAGGCCCAGCACGTCCGGCGCGGTCGCGGGCACCCGCTCCCACCGTCGCACCGCGTCGTAGGTGATGGCGCCGACCATGCCTCCGGTCAGCGGCGGCAGCCCGTCGACCGGCTCCGTGGCCAGCGCGGCGACGGTGTCGCGCAGCGCGTCCAGCGGCGAGCCGGTGGTGGGCACTCCGACTGGCGGCTCCCCCAACCAGTGGGCCTGGCCCTCGCGCTCGGTGAGCGTTGCGCGGCAGCGGGCGCCGACGATCGAGTAGCGGGACCAGACGCCCCCGTGTTCGGCGGACTCGAGCAGGAAGGTGCCGGGCGCGTCCTTGGCGAGCTTGCGGTAGACGCCCACCGGGGTCTCCGCGTCGGCCATCAGCCGGCGCACCACGGGGATGACCCGCCGGTCCTTGGCGAGGACCTGGAACGTCTCCAGGCTCGGCCAGGTCGCGCCGAAGGTGAGGTCGGGACCGAGGTCACCCACCGGCATACCCCTGCGCGCTGAGGTCACCGGCGTCGAAACAGGTGCGGTCCCCCGTGTGGCACGCCGCGCCGACCTGGTCCACGCGCACGAGCAGCGCGTCGCCGTCGCAGTCGAGCGCCACGGAGTGGACGTGCTGGACGTGGCCGCTGGTGTCGCCCTTGCGCCAGTACTCGCCACGGCTGCGCGACCAGAAGGTGACCCGGCCCTCGGTGAGGGTGCGGCGCAGTGCCTCGTCGTCCATCCAGCCGAGCATGAGCACCTCGCCGGTGTCGTGCTGCTGGACGATCGCGGCGACCAGTCCCTGTCCGTCACGCTTGAGGCGTGCGGCGATGGTGGGGTCGAGCACGGCAGGCGAGGTCACCGGCCCATTGTGCCAACCCCCCGGCTCGCGACTTTATCGGGTTGGGCGGGAAAGTAGCGCCCCACCCGGGTTGCCCTCTGGGGCGAGGCGCAACCAAGTCCCCCAACCCGAGAAAGTTGGGACGAAGGGAGCAGAGTCGGTCAGCCGCGCTGTTGGGCCGCCCACGACGCGTGCAGCGCGGCGTAGACGCCACCGGCGCCGACGAGGTCACTGTGCGGGCCGCGCTCGACGATCCGGCCGCGGTCCACGACGACCACCTCGTCCGCCGCCTCCGCGGTCGAGAGCCGGTGCGCGATGGCGATGGACGTGCGCCCCCGAGTGAGGCCCTCCAGTGCCCGTTGCAGCCGGACCTCGGTCGACGGGTCGACCGCGGAGGTGGCCTCGTCGAGGACGAGCAGGTCGGGGTCGGCGAGGTAGGCACGGGCCAGCGCCACGAGCTGGCGCTCCCCCGCGGACAGTGACTCGCCGCGCTGGCCCACCTCGGTCGCGAGGCCCTGGGGCAGCCCGGCGAGCCACGCGTCGAGCCCGAGCTCGGTGAGCGCCAGCCGGACGTCGGCCTCCGAGGCCGCCGGCCGGCCGAAGCGGACGTTCTCCAGGAGCGTGGCGTCGAACAGGAACCCCTCCTGCGGCACCATGACGACGCGCTCACGCAGCGAGGCGAACCGGACCTCGCGCAGGTCGACGCCGTCGAGGCGCACCACCCCCTCGGTGGGGTCCATCAGGCGGGTGAGCAGCTTGGCGAGGGTGGACTTGCCGGAACCGGTCTCGCCGACGATGGCGACCCGGGATCGGGGGGCGATCGAGAGGTTGACGTCGTGGATGACCGTGTCGCCGCCGGGGTACGCGAACGAGACGGCCTCGAACTCCACCTCGATCGGTCCGCGCGGCAGGCTCAGCCCCGCCTCGCCCGGGTCGGCGACGTCCGCCGGGGTGTCGATGACCCCGATGACCCGCCGCCACCCGGCGACGGCGTTCTGCAGCTCGTTGAGGATCTCGGT
>Ga0308175_100001737_pt1 | contig 14747 bp, 16 predicted proteins | sample PhyCR1_3_FD_203893 | JGI IMG/M metagenome (GOLD analysis project Ga0308175, IMG submission 203893) | Soil microbial communities from UC Gill Tract Community Farm, Albany, California, United States - DLSLS.C.R1 | ecosystem: Environmental > Terrestrial > Soil > Agricultural land | place: USA...
GCGGCCGTGGAGGATTTGCGTGACGTGGATTCCTCGCTCCTGGTCATGGCGACCGGGCTTGGCAAGACCGTCACGTTTTCCCACGTCGCCAAGCGCTTCGCCGGCGATGGCTCGGACGGCGGGCGGGTGATGGTGCTGGCCCACCGCGAAGAGCTCATCCGCCAGGCGGCGGACAAGCTGGCACGGGTGACGGGCGAGGTCCCGGACGTCGAGATGGCGGAAGAATGGGCCGACAAGCCTTGCCTGACCGGGCGGCGGGCGCGGCTGGTCGTGTCGTCCATCCAGACGCAAGTGTCTGGATTCGGGGGACGGGGGAGGATGAGCCGGTTCGCGCCGTCGGAGTTCTCGCTGGTGATCGTGGACGAGGCGCACCACGCGGTGGCCGACAGCTACAAGCGGGTGCTGGCCCACTACAGGCAGAACTCCGACCTCAAGGTGCTGGGGGTGACCGCCACGCCCGACCGTGCGGACGAGGAGGCGCTGGGGCAGGTCTTTGAGCGCGTCTCGTTCGTGTACGAGATCAACGACGGGATCGCCGACGGGTGGCTGGTGCCGATCCTCCAGCGGTCGGTCACGGTGCAGGGGCTGGATTTCTCCGCCGTCCGCACGATGGCCGGTGACCTGAACGGGGCGGACCTGGCGGCGCTGATGGAGTACGAAGGGAACCTGCACGGGATTGCGCACCCGACCTTCGAGGTGGCGGCGGGACGCAAGACGCTGGTGTTCGCCGCCTCCGTCGCGCACGCCCAGCGGCTGTGCGAAATTTTCAATCGCCACAGGGCGGACTGCGCGCGGTTCGTCTGCGGGGCGACGGACGACCTGGAGCGTCGGCGGACGTTGAAGGGCTACCGGGAAGGGCGGTTCCAGTTCCTGGTCAACGTGGGCGTGTTCACGGAGGGTTTCGACGAGCCGAGCATCCGCGTGGTGGCGGTGGCGCGGCCGACCAAGAGCCGGGCCCTGTACACGCAGATGGTGGGCAGGGGCACGCGGCCGCTGGATGGCGTGGTGGATGGGGTGGACGGCGCCGCCGGGCCGCTGGCGCGTGTGGCGGCGATCCGGGCCAGCGGCAAGCCGGACCTGGAGGTGCTGGACTTCGTCGGGAACTCGGGGAAGCACAAGCTGATGACGTGCGCCGAGATTCTGGGCGGCAAATATCCGGACGAGGTGGTGGAGGCGGCGGCTCAAGCGGCGCGGGAGGGTCGGGGGGCGGTGGACCTGCGCAAGCTGCTCGAAGAGGCGGCGGCCGAAGCCGAGCGGCGGCGGGCGGAGGCGGAGGGAAGGCGTGCGGCGGAGGCGGCGACGCGGGCGGCCCTGGTGGGGCGGGCGAGCTACAGCACGGAGCTGGTCAACGCCTTCGACGTGCTGGACCTGCGGCCGGCGGTGCAGCGGGGCTGGGACAAGGGCAAGCCCGCTTCGGGCAAGCAGGTGGACCTGCTGCGGAAGTTCGGCGTGCCGGGCGCCGCGGAGCTGTCGTCCGCGCATGCCTGTCAGCTCATCGGCACGCTCATCGAGCGCTCGCGCTCCAAGCAGTGCACGTTCAAGCAGGCGAAGCTGCTGAAGCGCTACGGGCTGGACCCCAACGTGAGCTTTGACGAGGCCCGCAAGACCATCGACGCGATCGCGGCCAACAACTGGACGCTGCCGTCTGGCTTTGGAGCGGCGGCGCTATGAGCCGCTCGTCCTTGGCGGAAGAGACGTTCGGGGAGCTGGCCGCGGCCTTCGAGGAGTGGCGCTGGCGGTCGGAGGTGGCGCTGGTGGCGGGCGTGGTGGCGGACCCGCGCCGCGGCCTGGCCGTGGCGGAGGCCGCCGGCTCAGGACCCTGGGCATTCGAGCAGGAGGACCTGCGACTGATCTACTGCGCCGCGGCGGTGCTGCGCAGCGAGCGGCGGCTTTGCGGGCCGAGTTTCGAGGACAAGGTGAAGGTGTTCCGATTGGGCAAGCTGGCGCTGCGGCGGGAGGGGTGGTGGGACAAGGACGGGCCGCTGTCGTTCTCCTGCCGGTGGAATGACCAGACGCTGGCGCGGCTCTTCTTCTGCGTGCCCTACTCAAACGCCTTCGTGCACGCGGCGGCGTCGATGGTGCTGGAATTGCGGCGCCGGGAGGCCGAGGCGGAGGAGCATCTGAGGGCTGCGTGGGGGGCGATGTGGGAGGGGGTCGAGCAGGCGGTGGCGATAGGTGCGGTGGCGGAATACTCGCCGGAAGGTTGGTCGGCGGTGCAGCGCAGGTTCGGTGGCGGGTGAGGATGGCGGTGACGGATGGCCGGTGACTGGATCAAGTGGACGGTGGGGCTCACCCGAAAGCCCGAGGTGCTGGGCATGGCCCGGCGCCTGGGGAAGGACCGCCGGTTCGTGGCGGGTTGCCTGATGGAGTTGTGGGAATGGATGGATCAGGTGTCGTGCGACGGTCACGCGGACTACGTGACGTTCGATGACGTGGACGGTCACGTGGGGGTCGAGGGGTTCGCGGGGTCGATGGCAGAGGTGGGGTGGCTGCGGCGCGACGGGGAGGGGCTGAGTCTGCCGAATTTCGAGAGGCACAACGGGACCTCGGCCAAGAGCCGGGCCCTGGCGACCGAGCGAAAGCGGCTGCAGCGGGGCCGGAACGGGGAAGCGGGCGGCGCGTCACGCGGCCAGCGTGACGGCGTTTAGCCCCCGTATCTGGTGCGTGTCGCGCTTCCTGCGTGACCAGAGGTGTCACACCAAAACGTGACCAGAGAAGAGAAGAGAAGAGGAAAGCAGGAAGATCTAAAAGGGAGAGGACCAGGACGGGTAACCGTTCGGCGCGCGCAGGGGGCGGGCGGAGGCGGGGCCAGTGGACGTTCGCGGCTCAGGGAAGACCGGACCGACTGCGGGGGCTGCTGGCCGGAGCTCGGAGGGTCCGTAGACAGGAGCATCCGCCGCCGGGCGGATTCACGCGGCCGGCGGCACACGCCGGCCCTGCCGCTGGGCGGCAGGAATTCCCGGGGACACTTCAGAAGGGACTTAAGGCCCCGGCAAGGGGCCGCGCGGGTGGTGTATTTCCTTCGTGTGTGAAGTCCTGTGTGAACTCGGGTGCGGGCGAGCATACGCGGAGGTGAATCGTGGTGGTTGCTGTCGTTTGCGATGCGTTTTCGGGGTGGTGGTGGGCGTGGCTGCTCCTGGGCCTGTTCGTCGGCGTCTCGGCGGGCGTCGTCCTGGCCGCCTTGCTCGCCGCGGCGGGCGAGGCGGACCGGGAGGCCGAGGCGGTGGCGCGGCGGCTGGTCGGGCAGGAGGTGCCGGCGGGGCTGCGGGATGGGGATGCGACCCTGCCGGTCTAACTCGGGAGGGACGCTGCCATGGGAAGCTCGCTCAAAATCCTGGCGCTCGACCCGGCGACGAAGTGTGGGTTTGCCCATTCGTGTGGCGTGGCGGGCACGTGGGACCTGTCGGTGCGGCGGGACGAATCCGCGGGGATGCGCCTGGTGCGGCTCCGGGGGAAGCTGGGCGAGCTGCAGCGGGACGTGGGCGTGGACCTGGTCGTGTTCGAAGCGGCGCGGCACGCCAGCGCGAGGATGGGCGGGGCCGTAGTGGTCCAGGCGGAGCTGCAGTCGGTGATCAAGGTCTGGTGCCACGACGTCGGCTTGGACTACCGCGGCTACTCGCCCTCGGAGGTTAAGAAGCACGCCACCGGCAAGGGCAATGCGGACAAGAAGGCGGTGATCGCGGTGGCGAGGAAGCGGTGGCCGGGCCTGTCCCGCGAAGTGGATGACAACGAAGTGGATGCGCGTTGGCTGCTCGACTTGGCCGTACGCGATCTTGGAGGGACTGAGCGATGAGCGCTGTTGAATGTGAAGGCGGGACGGCGGTGTTGGAGCGGCCGAAGCGGCCCGCGCGGGCGGCGAAGGCGGGCGGCGGCGGCGGGAACGCGACGGCCGGGCATTGCCGGGCCGTGGTCAATCCCGACCTGGGCCGCGCCTACGCCAGCGCCGCGGCGGCGGTGAAGCAGGTCCGCAAAGCCGAGGGGGTTCAGCTCTCGGTGAAGCTGATCTGGCGGGCCATCCGCACCGGCAGGCCTTACGCCGGACGGTACTGGGACTGGCGCTACCCGATCGGCTGGGACGAGCTGGCAATGTGGTTCCGCCTGGCGGAGGCGGGGCTGGTGGACTGGGAATCGCTGGGCAAGTGAACGCGGTTCGCGGGACACACGGGCGGCCGGTGCGTACCACGGGTGGGTCCTGAGGAGGGTGCTGTGGCGGATGGTGAACTCAGGGTTGACTCGGTTGTGGGCGATTCGGTAGATTGCGATCGTGGGGGATGCAACGGGGGGCTCGGTGTGGCCGGCGCGGGTTTGCGGGCTGCAAATCCTCCGGTCGGAGGTGCGTTCCGAACTGATCTCGGTTTCCGGCGCCCGGGTGTTGCGCCCGGTGACGTGCCGGCGCTGAGCCCTGGGCTGACCGCTCTTGGCGGGATCGAACGCAGCGCGGCGACGCTGTTCGTGGCTTCCGTCCGCACGGGTGAGGAGAAGGTCTTCGCCTGGGAGCTTTTGGGGCGGGGGATCGACTACTTCCTGCCCCTGGTGGAACTGGCCAAGCGTTCGGGGCGGACGAACTACGTCGAGCGGCGGGCGGCGTTTCCCGGGTACCTGTTCTTCGCGGGGGACGGGGGCACGCTGTCGGACGTGCGATCGGTGGGGCGGCCGTGCAGTGTGATCCGCGTCGAGGACCAGGACCGGCTGCGCCGCGAGCTGGCGCAACTGGAGCGGGCGCTGCGCGTGAACCCGCGGGTTCAAGTCAGTCCTGCAATCGTGAAGGGGCGGCGGTGCCGGATCGTCGCCGGGGGGCTGGTGGGGTTGGAGGGCGTGGTCGTGCGGCGGGAGGGGCGGAGCGGTGTGCTGCTGGAGGTGTCGGTGCTGGGGCAGGGGATCGAAGTCCAGACGGATGCGGGGGCGGTGGAACTGATTGGATGAATGCTGCGGAGGTTTTTATGCGTCGGATGCTTCGTGAGGTGTCGGGTGTGGTCGCGTTCCTTTTTGCGGCGGCGGTGCTGGTCGCGGCCGTACTGCACCTTTCGGGGTGCTCAGCGGAGCAATGGGCGAAGGTAGGGAAGGGGGCAGCGGCGACCACCCAGGCGGTGAACGGGCCGGTGGGGAGGGCCGTCGCGGACTCGCTGCCGTTTGGGAACCTGATCTCCGGCGCGATCACGGCGGTGGCGGCGGTGCTGGGAGCGGTCGCGAAGAATCAGCACTCCAAACACAAGGAAGATCACATCGCCCGCCAGAAGCTGGAGGCGGAGAACGCGGAATTGAAGGGGAGGCTGACGCGCAGGCCGCAAGCCGCGCCTGCCGCGGCCGCGACGGCGTGAAGTTGGTTAGGGTCAGGGGTCAGGGGTGAGGGCAGCGGGAGAGGCCATGTCGCTGAATCAGGAGATTGGCCAGCAGCTCGCGCGGGTCGAGGGGGATCTTGGGGCGATTAAGGCGACGCTGGCGAAGCTGGAGAAGATCCTCAGCGGCAACGGGTCGCCCAGCATGGGGCTGGTGGTGCGCTTCGACCGCGTCGAGCAGGCGGAGAAGCGTCGGTCGCGATTGGCGTGGATCACCGTCACGGCCGCGGTCGGGGCGCTGGTGGCGGCGGCGGTGGCGGCAGTGGTGGCGCGGCCGGGGCCGGCACCCTCGGCTGCGGCCAATGCGGCGGGGCAGGCGAGCAGCCATTGACGGATGGGGGAATGGCATGGCCGCGACGCGCGTGATTCGTGAGCTGCTTCGGCTGCTGGACGTGAACGTCCCCTCGCCGTCGGACGGCTACGGCCTGGCGTACGACTCTGCCAGCGGCAAGTTCGTCCAGCGGCTGTTCGCCGCCACCAGCGGCGCGGCCTTCACCGGGAACGTGACCAACACCGGCTCGTACTACGCCGACAACGGCGGGGCCTTCGTCACGCGCAATGCCGGCATCTACAAAAGCATCTCCGCCAACTCCTACCTGGCGCTGGGTGCGGGCTTTCCGATCAAGTGGACCAGCTCGGATGCCCTGGGCTCGGCGGACGTGGGCCTGACGCGGGATTCGGCCGGGGTTCTTCGGGTCAGCGACGGCGGGACCGGCCTGGGTGGCCTGACCGTTGCCGGAATCACCTTCTCGGGCGCGGTGATGCCGAACGGCACGTGGCTGAACAGCGCCGAGGGGAACAACCGCTTCTACTTCACAACAGGGAGCCTGACGTACATCAAGGGCCTCAACGGGGCGATCTTCCGGGACTACGACGACTCGGTGGTGTTCGGGATGCGGCCCTGGGGCGCCGTGGTCCGCAACCTGGCCTCGCACCCCGCGACGACCGAGCCGGGCCAGTTCTACTTCAACACCACCGACGGGCACTTCTACGGGTGGAACGGGTCGGCGTGGAAGCAGTTGGATAATTAACGGCAGGGGTTAGGGGTCAGGGGTTAGGGATCAGGGGTTAGGGGTTAGAGGAGAATCATGGCGACGGATGTGATTGATTTCGTGGCGCCGACGGACCCGCCGGAGCCGACGGTGGCGGACAAGCAGGCGGCGACGAAGCAGGCGCTGGCGCAGGGGGTGAACGCGATCTACGTGGCGATGGTGAGCCAGTACCGGGAGCTGCACGGGCTGCTGTGGCGGAACCGGCTGGGGCTCACGCCCAAGCAGGCCTGGGCGGCCTTGGGAGACTCCGGGGCGAGTCTGCTCCAACGCGCCGCGGACCTGCGGACCTTCATCCTGGCGCAGAAGCCGGACGCGCCCGTGCCGGGGATTCCGGTGGAGTGGACGCTGACGCCGAATGCGGACGGCACCGTCACGGCGACGGAGGTGTAGGGAGGGTTGAGCGATGGCCAGGGGCACGCGCGTGGTGGACTGGGGAACGGCCGGCAAGCAATCCGTCGCCAACGGCGGGGACGGGTCGCTGTACTACTCGGCCTTCGACGGCAGCGGCGACACGCTGGTGGCGCGGACGAACCTGGGGATCTCCGTCGCGGCGGGGACGGCGGCGGGTCAGAAGGCGTACCGGATCGCGCCGGCGGGGTGGAGCACGAACTGGAGCGGGTACGAGCTGTGGGACGATGGGAGCGGCGTGGCCGCGGCGGACTTCGAGGCGGTCGGGGACGGCGGGTCGGGTCAGTTCCCGATCGACCACGACGGGGGGAGCGGCACGGGCGGGGCGGACTGCACGTTCTACATCCCGTACTCCAATGGCGTGGGCGTGGGCAGCTCGGCGGACGTGCTGCGGTACACGACCGATGGGGCCAGCGGCTACGGCGGGCTGACGATCCGGGCGTATCTGGCCAGCGCGTACGACGCCGGCCTGCGGAACGCGGTGGGGACGACGTTCACGAGGAGCGACGGGCGGTGGACGGGGCCACTGAACCTCTCGGCGGGGACGTATTACCTGATCGCAGACGTGCCGGATGATTCCTACGCGGCGTATCAGGTGAAGGTGGTGGTGCCCTGAGGCGTTTGAGTTCAGCGCAACCTCCACCCGCGGCGTAAGCCGTCATTGGAGCGGCTCGCGGCGGCCGTTGCTCGCCCGATTCTACATCCATTTAGACCGCACCATATTATTTTGTTGCGTTCCTGCTAGTTTAGCGTACAAGGGGCGAGCCGAATGGGAAGCCATCTCTTTGCGCGGGAAAAACTGGGCTAGTAGCCGCTCCGCGGCGATTTGCGCGCGAACGTTGGTCTCCGCCTGCACGGAAGGAGATTGAACATGCGTCGCTCTACTCTCGCTCTCGGTTCGACCATTGCGCTCGCCGCCCTGTGCTGGGCCGCGTGCTTGAATGTCTTCACCGCGACGGCCCGGGGAGATTCCGTCCTCAACGGCGGCTTTGAAACCGGGACTTTTTCGCCTTGGACGTCCACGGGCAATCCCAGCAACCAATCCGTCGTCACCGGCACAGGATTCGGCGGTTGGAACTCCGGCGCCCACGGCGGAACGCACTGGGCCGAGTTCGGACCGACCGGCAGTAATGGAGGCGTCGAACAGACCGTTGTCGTCATTCCCGGGCAGTCGTACCTGCTGAGCTTCTGGCTGGCGAGTGACGATGGAACGGCCAACGCCTTCCTGGTGAATTTTGACGGCTCGCGTGTGTACGATACAGGTAATGTCGGCCAGCAAGGCTGGACGCAGTATTCATTCGCCGTGACACCTACCGTAGCTAATCCGAATGTCGACTTCGAGTTCCGGGTTGGCACCTCGGGCGACCACCTCGGGCTCGATGACGTCAGCCTGACGCAGGCCTCGAGCTCGGCCACATCCGCGGCCCCCTTGCCCGGCACCGCTTGCGGGGGCATCGTCCTGCTGGCTGGGTTGGTTGCGCGCAGGTTCCGCAGAACGTAAGCGTCAACGCCGTGCTTTCGACCAAGCTATGCCTGCCCGCAGGAGTGCGCGTGCCCGGCCGGGCTTTATGGTCCGGGGCGAGCGGTTGCGCCATGTAGCCGGCCTTGCGCGCCAGCAGCTCATTGACGCTCGGCGCGCGAAGCGTCGAGACGCACATATCCCCGGGGGCACCGGGGAGCGAGATAACCCGTCGATGGCGGCGGACCGGAACCGTGGTGTAGTTCCTTGTCTCCGAAGGTTGCCGGAGCGCAGCTCCGGCCGCTGATCAGCCTCACGTTATTCATCTCTCGCTCGCCTCACCACTCTCGCCTGGGGCGTACTTCACTTCGGGGTGGCAGCGGAATCATAGCGTCTCAGGAAGAGCGGCACGTCTGGCGGGGTGAGTGAGGGCCGGAGCTCGGAGGGTCCGTGAACAGGAGCATCCGCCGCCACACAGCGGCGGATTCGAGCGGCCGGCGGCGTAGGCCGGCCCTGCCGCCAGGCGGCAGGTATTTCGGGGTGGGGAAGGAGGGAACCATGAGTGACGAGGCGAAAGGCGATTCTTCGCGCAAGGCGCTGACGCGCGCCGGCGACTGGAAGCCGCTGTTTCTCAAGTGGCTGGCCAGCACCGGCAACGTCACGCGCTCGGCCGCGGCCGCCGGCGTGGCGCCGGCGACGGTGTACGAGGCGCGCAAGGCGGACCGGGCCTTCGCGCGCCAGTGGAAGCGGGCACTCCGCGAGGCCGGGGACCACCTGGAGCACGAGGCCTGGCGGCGGGCGGTCAAGGGGGTCACCGAGCCGGTGTACCAGCTCGGCAAGCTCGCGGGGTACGTCCGCAGGTACAGCGACCCGCTGCTCATGTGCCTCCTGCGCGCCGCCCGACCCCACAAGTTCCGCGACACGGCGCGGGTGGAGCACACCGGCCGCCGCGGCGGGCCGATCCGGACCCAGACGGAGCACGGCGTGGATTTGAGCCGCTTGACGCTCGAAGAGCTGAGGACGCTGCACGCGCTGCGGCTGAAGGCGGAGGGGCACGGGCAGCGGCAGATTGAATCGTCAGGCCAATGAGCCGTCGGAGTTCCTCCATTTCGAAGCGGTCGACCATCGAGCGCTTGATGTGCCCCCTGTGCCTGCGGGACTTTGTGCGCTGTGCCTGGCACGTGCTGGAACCCGACCGGATCGACACAGCGGGCTGGCGGGAGACCACCTTCATCGAGGGGTGGCACCTGGACGCTATCTGCGAACATCTGGAGGCGGTGACGCGGGGGGAGCTGCGGAACCTGCTGATCAACATGCCCCCGCGGCACATGAAGAGCCTGGCGGTGGCCGTGTTCTGGCCGGTGTGGGTGTGGCTGACGGCACCGCAGCGGCGGTGGCTCTTCAGCAGCTATGCCCTGAGCCTGTCGATTCGCGACTCGCTCAAGTGCCGGCGGCTGATCGAATCCCCCTGGTTCGCCGAGCGTTGGTCGGACCGCTTCGCCCTGACCGGGGACCAGAACGCCAAGATGCGGTTCGACAACGACCACACCGGCTACCGCATCGCCACCAGCGTCGGCGGGGCGGCCACCGGCGAGGGCGGGGACGTGATCGTGGTGGACGATCCCCACAACGTGCAGGAGAAGGAATCGGACGCGGTGCGGGAATCGACGCTGGTGTGGTGGGACGAGGTGATGAGCACGCGCGTGAATGACCCCCGCACGGGCGCCAAGGTGATCGTCATGCAGCGCGTGCACGAGAAGGACCTGAGCGGGCACGTGCTGGCCCAGGGCGGGTACGAGCACCTGTGCCTGCCGGCTGAGTTCGAGCCGGGGCGGCGGTGCGTCACGTGCATCGGCTGGAGCGACCCTCGATCGGCGGGGGGCGAGCTGCTGTGGCCGCAGCGGGTGGGGCGGAAGGAAATCGCCGAGTACAAGGTGCGGCTGGGGCCTTCCGGCTACGCCGGGCAGTTCCAGCAACGGCCGAGCCCGGCAGGCGGCGGGCGGTTCCGCCAGAAGGATTTCCGGTACTGGACCAAAGAGGGGCAGTTTTACCGCCTGCACCTGCTGGACGGCGGGTTCAAGCTCGTTTCGGTCGATGCCTGCGACCGCTTCGCCATGATGGACCCGGCGGGGACGGATGCGCAGCAGAACGCCAAGGCGTGCTACACGGTGGTGCAGGTGTGGGACGTGACGCCGGGGCACGACATGATCCTGGTGGACCAGTGGCGGGGGCAGGTGGAGGCGCCGGAGGCCGCGGACGCCGGCGTGTCGATGGTGCGGCGGCACGATTGCCCGTGGCTGGGCGTGGAGCAGGACGGGATCGGTCTGGGCACCGTCCAGACCATCCGGCGCAAGGGCGTGACGGTGCGGCCGGTCAAGGCCCGGGGGAGCAAGGAGGCGCGGAGCGAGACGGCGGAGATCCGGCTTGCCGCCGGGATGGTGTACTTCCCGGCGGCGGCGCCGTGGCGGTTCGACCTGGAGCAGGAGCTGCTGCTGTTCCCCAACGGGGAGTACAAGGACCAGGTGGACGCCTTCGCCCACGCGGCGATCCACGTGCACAAGGTGCGCGGGGCGCCGATGGCGGCGGAGGACGGGGAGGCGGCGGAGGCGGCGATGGCGGTGGCGCGGGGGGAGGCGGTGCGGCTGCGGGACAAGCCGGTCGCGCAAGCTGAGGACGCGGAGCTGCGGCGCCTGCTGGCGGAGAACTGGGAGGATGCGATGTGGGAGGAGGTCTGAGGCCTTAAATAAGCCCAAATAATCTACTGCTCCTCAATTTCTACTTGAAGGCGAATGTCCCCCTTAAAGCCAATCCATGGGCCGTCATCCCTCATGACAGAATCGATTCGGAGTTGAAGTTTATCCCAATAGGTTCCCTGTACATTTATGTCAAGAAGGGCCTCGTCGAATTTACCCTTTGGGTGAAATGCGTTCGGATCCAACATTGTCGGTTCATGATCATATGTCGGTAATACCCGAACAATAGTATATCCCGCCGGCGCTTCGAAAACGTCAATGTCCCTGCCACCTTGAAAAGTCGTGTGATCTCCGTCGTGCTCTCGCACTCTCAACCACATGCCTACCTTAATCTTTGCAGGGTCAACCAAGAGTTTTGTTGAATACATTACTTCTGTCGTTGCATTAGCCTGTGTGTTAACATCCGAGTCGCCATGAACGCGAGGATAACCCCCAATAGCATCCATCGATTTTCGAACATTACGAACTTCGCGATACACCCACGGCTCACCGTGGAATGGCACTATGTCAGCAAGGGAAGGATCTGACGGCGTGAAAGGATCTAAGACGATCTTTGCGAAGGCCTCGTCAATCTGTCTAATCGTCTTGGTTGCAGTGTCCGCAGCGCTGTCGAGCGTAGCCGGTGGGATGCTCGGGAATTGAGTCGGGTGCTTCCGAACATATGCAACATTATCTGCTTGCCTTAGTGCAATAATTCGCTGCTTTGCCAGCCTGTCCAGAATACCTGCCGCACGACCGACGTCCAATTGCTCGGTAACCCCCTCAACAAGGGAGTAGTTGACGACCGTGAAGGAAATCATGCCGGCCCGTTGCGGATTAGCTGCGAGGACTTGTGGAAACCGTCGCGCCGCTGCTTCTATCTCTCCAACTGACTTCGGCACCTCAAAGTCGCCGGCACCGTAGGTTCTAAAGTAGACGTTTTCCTCCCGGGCTGCGCGAACCTCGGATGCTACACGATCCAGATTCAGGCCACCTTGGGCACCGAGTGCCTTGGCGCGGATTTCTGTGGCGAGCTGGTCTTTGCGCTTTGAACTCCTAGTCTTGAGTTCTGCGGTCCCAAAGAGCTCTCCCCCTCGTCGAATCCCGATGATAAAGCTGTCCCCGTACTTTTTGTAAAACGCAGCGACGCCGTTGTCGACTAAATACTGCCGGGCCGTAGCGCTTAGCCGATACTTGGCTAGCTTCTCCAGCCTATCGACCACCGTCGTGCGCGCGATGAGGTGTAGGCTATAGTCGTTGTACGCCATACTTTGGCGTAAATCGACCTTTGCTCGTGCATTCCATCCCACCCCCTGGGCCCCGGCGAACGCATTGAGCCCCAGAATCTTATAGTACTCGTCTGCCGACTCTGCGAGCTGCCGCACGTGCTCGACGGTGGCACCTGCGGGGGTCCTCTCGATGTCATTTTGAGAGAACTCGATGGCCGTGCCCTGAATGACGCCGGTGAGCGTGTTAAAACCCGAGCCCAACTGAGCCGCGGCTTCTTCCTTCTCAACCGGAACTTCCGTGCCGGCTGGACCCGTTTGACCCGGCGCGGACTTAAACGATGCGAGAATGCCCAACACGAGGGCTGTGAAGAGTGGAACTTTGTTCCGCATAAAATCTCCTTTTAAGGCGTGCGAATTTCTTGATGGAACGGCGTCCAGTCGTTTCACGATAGCCCCGCCGCGTCAATCGGTCGGTCGGGATGTGCTTTAACCGCTGTGTTTGCGGTGAGGTGCCAGAACTAGCTTGATCCATCGTCGCACTAAATGCAAGTGCTTGTGGCAATTGCCGTATTGGCAATAACTGTGTTTCGACCAGCGCGCCTCAAGAAAGCCGCAGAAAGTGCCAGGAACACGCATGGGCGTTGCTGCGTATCTATCCACTATCGCATTCGCAGCGGTCGGCAAGGCGGCGCCGGCGCCGTACGTCCGCGGGGACGTGGGCTCCGGAGCGGTGGCGGGGTTTTTGGACCTGTTCCGGCGGTCGCGGGCACCCACGGCGGCGGAACTGGTGGCGGAGAACGTCAACACGGCCTACGCCTGCGCCAGCCTCAACGCCGACCTGGTCGCCTCCTCCACACTGCGGCTGTACGTCTCCACACGGCGGGGCGAATCGCCGCCGAAGATGAGCCTCCGGGGGGAGTGCCGGGCGGTGGTCGGCCGCGAGCTGGCGGCGCTCAAGGCGGAGAGCCCGCGTGCGGCGGCGGCGCTGGCGGGGGCGATGACGGTGGAAGAGGTGCTGTCGCACCCGCTGCTGGAGCTGCTGGCCCACCCCAACCCCGGCGAACCGGACGGCGTGGGCATGGGGATGCAGCAGCTCTTCGACTTCACACAGCTCTACCAGGAGGTGGTGGGCAGGGCCTACTGGTACACGCCCCTGGACGGCATCGGCGGGACGCCTTCGGCCATTTGGCTCCTGGCGGCCCATCAGGTGCGGGAGGTGCTGGATCGGGACGGCGGCTCATCCATCATCGACCGCTACGAGTTCGGAACGGGGCCGAACAAGGAGACGTACTCGCCGCAGGAGGTCGTGCCGTTCCGCTGCCCGGACCTGGACAACCCCTACGTGGGCGGGGTCTCGCCGATGCGTGCGGTGTTCGAGAAGATCCGGCTGAACCGCAAGGTGGACGCGGTGACCAACGCGTTGCTGGACAACGGCGGCATGCCCTCGGCCCTGTTCACGCCCAAGGGCGATTCGGAAGGCGGCGGGATCGGGGAGCACGAGGCCGAGCGGCTGCGGTACAAGCTGCGGATGATGCTGAATTACGCCGGGCGGGGCGGGATCATGGTGGCCGAGGGGCCGGGGGCGTTACATCCATTACAGTGGCCTGTGCGGGACCTGGCGGACTTTCAGACGCTGCGACTGACCAAGATCGACATCGCCAACGCGTACCAGGTGCCGCCGGCGCTGCTGGACCCGCAGGACGCGAACCTCAACGGGATCAAGATGGCCCAGTACCTGCACGCCCGCTACGCCGGCGTGAAGCGGCTGCGGCGGATCGAGAGCGCCTTGAACGCCTTTTTGCTGCCGAAGTACGACCCGAGCGGGCGGCTGTTCGTGTGCTACGACTCTCCGGTGCCGGAGGACAGGGCGGAGCTGCGGGAGGAGAGCAAGGTGCTGATCGCCGGGGCGGCGATCACCCGCAACGAGCTGCGGCGGCGGCACGGGATGGAGGAGCTGCCGGGCAGCAAGGGGGAGGAGCTGGTTGATTCCGGGCCAAGGCGCGAAATTGGAAAGGGTCGGCCGGCACCGCGCACTACGGAAGCTTAGTTGAGGCGGAGGTTCACTGTGCGGGTGTCCTTCGCTGCTCGCTCGATACCGTCGTATTGCGAGCCCGTTCTTTTGCGAGCATTGCCTGGAGCGCGTTTACCTTCTGTTCACGGCTCTTCGATTGCTCGATGAGTTCTTGGAGTGCTTTCCCGACCTCGTCCCGAAGCTGGTCATTCGTTTCCTCTCCGCGCCAAATGCGGTACAGCCACTGCGTGAAATCAGCGCGGTCCATGTCTTCGATGAGCTCCAATAGCTGTTCCCGCCCCATTCCTAATGCGTTAATACCGATCTTCGTGAGGCCGGCAATAATCGGCCCGTAATCCCGACCTGTGCCGCGCAACATGGTCTCGGATTGCAGGATGAACCCAAATGTGCTTTCGTCCGCTTTTGCTTGGGGCACCGCCCGGAGTTTTTCGAGGAAATGAACTGGATGTACGCAAGGTTTTACTTTGAAGGCGTCCCGGTGGTCCAGGTATGCACGGAA
>Ga0308175_100001738_pt1 | contig 14743 bp, 6 predicted proteins | sample PhyCR1_3_FD_203893 | JGI IMG/M metagenome (GOLD analysis project Ga0308175, IMG submission 203893) | Soil microbial communities from UC Gill Tract Community Farm, Albany, California, United States - DLSLS.C.R1 | ecosystem: Environmental > Terrestrial > Soil > Agricultural land | place: USA...
TCGATTGCGTTTTCCGCCGACGGCAGGATTATGGTCGCTGGCGGCGGAACGCCGGCTCAACTGGGCGAGATCCAGATCTGGGATGTGGCCGAAGGGAAGCTGCTGCGTTCAATCGAAGTCGCCAAAGATACGGTGTTTGGCGCATCGGTTTCCGCGGACGGAAAGAAAGTTGTTGTCGGCTGCACGGACAACACCGTGCGCGAATTCGATACCGCGACCGGCAAGGAGCTTTATAAGGTAGCGAGCCATGAGAACTGGCCGCTCGGCACTATCTTCGGCGTGGACTCTAAACGCGTGGTTTCCGTGGGTCGCGATCGCGCGGCCAAGCTGATCGATGCAAACGCAGGCCAGTTTTTGGAAAACATCAACCAGATGCGGGGTGAACTGGGCGCCGTCGCGAGGCATCCAAAGAAGGATGAGATCGTGATCGGCGGCGATGACCGCATTCCGTACGTCTATTTGATGGACCGCCCGCGAAATATGAAGGTGGGCGAAGAGGCGACGCTCGTGCGGCAGCTCGAGGCGCAGGAGGGCGCGATTTTTGCGCTCGACTGGTCGCCGGACGGAACCCGCATCGCGGTCGCTGGTGCGGCGCCTGAAGTGAATCTGTATGACGCGGATTCAGGCGCTCTCGCAGGCGCGTGCAAAGGGCATTCGGCGGGCATCTATACCGTTGCGTTTTCGCCGGATGGAAAAACTCTGGCAACAGGGGGATTCGACGGCGAGGTGAGGCTTTATAACGTCTCCGGCTGCGCTCTGCAAAAGGCTTTCGTGCCGGTCCCAATCGCGCAGACGGTGGCCGCAAACGGGGGCGCCCGATGAAGTTGAAGCTGTTGGTGTTTTTTGCCGGGGCGATGGTGTTGTCCGCGGAGCCTCTGATCACGGATCTCCAGCCGCGCGGCGTCCAAAAAGGACGGCCTTTCACGCTGACGGTGGCGGGCAGAAATCTTGGCGAAGGAGCGAAGATCTGGTCCACAATGCCGGCTTCATTCACGCCGCTTGCTCCCGAGAAGAACGCGACGATGGCGCCGGGCGGGTACGCGTCTTTTCTGGTCGAGCCGAAGGGTGATGTTCCGGTTGGCGTGTACCCGATCCGGGTCGAGACGCCGGAGGGCATCTCCAACATTCAACTGTTCGCGGTCGGATCGTTCCCGGAGTCCATGGAGGATGAATCACGGCCAGGCGCGCTGCCGAACAGCAATGACACGATCGAATCCGCGCAGTCTCTGCCCTCGGCGCCGTTCACGCTGAACGGAACCTTGCGGGGCGCTGAGCGCGATGTGTACCGCTACAGCGCCCGGAAGGGCGAGAAACGGGTGTTTGAGATCGAGGCCCGGCGCTGCGGTTCGGCTATCGATCCCGTGATCGAGATTCTGGATCAATCCGGTAAGCCGATCGCGAAAAGCGAAGACGCGCCCATGCTGGAGCTTGACGCGCGAACCGAAGTAACCTTCCCGCGCGATGGTTACTACTACGTTGTGGTGCACGACGCGCGCTTTTCGACGCAGATGGCCAACTTCTATCGGTTGAAAGTCGGCTCCTATCCGTACATCACCGACCTTTTCCCGCTCGGCGGACGGCGCGGCGAAGTGACGCAGGTTTCGTTCGGAACCGAGAAGGCGCCGGCGGATCTGAGGAACATCGCCAAAGACGCGACCGAGACCTTTATTAATGCGCCGGGCAGCGCGACTTTGCCGGTGCTGTTTGCCGTAGGAGACGATCCGGAAGTCATGGAGCCGGTGAATGAGGCTGTTCCAGCGCCTGCGACGATTAACGGCCGGCTTTCGAAGCCCGGAGAAGTGGATCGCTACAAGCTGCGCGTAACTCCGGGAGAACCGCTGATCCTGCGGATGGAGGCGCGTGAACTCGGCACGTCGAAGCTGATGGCCGTGATTACGGTCCTCGACGCAAACGGGAAGCAACTGGGGCGGTCGGGCGATGAGCCGCTGGCGGAAGATGTGTACAACGTCAATACCAGCCGGACGGCCGGCGATCCGATTTTGCGCGTGCAGGCTCCGAAGGACGCGACGGAGTTGACGGTCACTGTGGAAGACCTTGCGCTGCGCGGAGGGCCGAACTACGCGTACCGACTGAACGTCAGGCAACTCCCGCAGGACTTCCGGCTCGTCCTGAACACGCCTTATGTAAACGTGCCGGCTGGCGGCTCCGTCGCGGTCCCCGTGACCGTGCAGCGGCAGGGCTATGACGGCGAGATTCAGTTGCAGATTGCCAACGCGCCGAAAGGGCTGAAGGTGGAAGGCGGCTTTGTGGTTGCGGGGCAACCGATAAAGCAGACTCCGCAGAACCACTTCAGCCGGGGCGTCCTGGTTCTGACTGCGGAACCGGGCGCATCGATCGAGGCGACTGATCTGGAAGTTCGCGGCGTGGCAAAGCTGCCGGATGGATCGGAATTGGCTCGAACGGCGGAAGGCCCCGGCATGATGGTGAGCGTTGCTGGCACGACGCAGCAGGGGTCTGTGGACCGGCAGCGCCCTCTCACCGCGCCATGGCTCGATCTGAAGCTTCCGGTGGCTCGCACGGCAGCCAAACCCGCAACCCTCGAGGTCAGCCTGGCGGAACGCAAATTAACCGCGGAAGGCGACCAGTTCAAATTCCGATGGAAGTGGAACCCCGTGGAGGCGACCCTTGCTCTTCCGAAGACCGTCTCGGCCGAACTGGTAGGCGCGGGCGACGTCCGGGTGATTGATGCGAAACAGGATACTCAGAATCCCGCGACCGGCACATTCACGTTGACGACCACGAAACTGACACGGGCTTCGAAGTACGACCTGTATATCTCGGGCAAATTGAAGGTCGACGGGCAGGACGAAGAGGTGGTATCGCGCCCGATTCCCGTACAAGTAGAAGAGGTGAAGGCGACCAATGACGCTCAAACTGCTGCTGGCCGTTAGTTTGGCTGCGAGTACGCTGGCAGCGCAGGAACAGGTGACGTTCCTGCGCGATGTGGCCCCCATCCTGAATAAGGTCGGGTGCACCCAGGGGACCTGCCATGGCGCGGCCAAGGGAAAGAACGGTTTCAAGTTGTCGCTGCGCGGATACGATCCGCGCTTCGATTACGAAGCGCTCTTGTACGATCTTTCGGGCCGTCGCTTCAATCGAGCGGATCCGGGCAAAAGCCTCATGCTCCTGAAGCCGATTATGGAGGTGGCGCACGGCGGCGGTCTGCGATTCGAGAAGAACTCCGATTACTACAAGATCATCTATAAATGGATTGCCGAGGGAGTTCCATACGGAGATCCGACAAAGGACTCGGTTGCGGAAATGCAGGTCGAGCCGAAAGACATCTTCATGCAGAAGCCGGACGAGACCGCATCAGTCAAAGTTTCGGTGAAGTTTGCGGATGGTCAGACTCGCGACGTCACTCGCGAGGCATCGATTGAATCGAACGTTCCGAGTGTCGCGCCCGTTGATGTGAAGAGCGCCAGCGTGAAAGGCGAGCGGATAGGTGAAGCGACCCTGATGGTGCGCTACCAGGGGAAATTTTCCATGATTCCGGTAACGGTTCTGAATCCGAAGCCGGGGTTCGCGTGGAAGGCTTTGCCGCAGTACAACTTTATCGATCAGAAGATTGACGCGAAGCTCGAGAAACTGCATATAGCGCCTTCGCCGATTGCCGATGATGCAACGTTCCTGCGGCGCGTATCGCTCGATCTGACGGGTGAAATTCCAACTCCTGCCGTCATTCGCGCATTTGTGGCGGATACGACTCCCACGCATGAGAAACGGGCCCGGATGATCGATCAGTTGATCGCAAGTCCTGCTTATGTCGATCACTGGACCGTGAAGTGGGGCGATTTGCTGCAATCCAACCGCAAGTATCTCGGCGAAAAGGGCGTGTATGAATTCCAGGACTGGATTCACCAGTCCATCGCGTCCAACAAACCCTACGACAAATGGGTGCACGAACTGCTGACGGCGCGCGGAAGCTCTTACGATAATCCAGCCGCGAATTATTTTCGGGTGACGCGCGAAGCCAGGCCGACAATGGAGAAAACCACGCAGGTGTTTCTCGGCGTCCGCATGGTTTGCGCCCAATGCCACGATCACCCGTTCGAACGCTGGACGCAGAGCCAGTATTTCCAGATGTCGGCTTTCTTCTCCGCTGTGGGCTTGCGCGCGGGCTACGAAGTGGGCGAGGAGATTGTCTTCGATCAGCGCGCCGATTATGAAATGAAACATCCGAAGACGGGACGAGTGGTGAAGCCGGTCTTCATGGTGTCGTTGAATAATCCGGCTCCGATTCCGGACAATCAGCGCCGCCGCGATGCGCTTGCCGACTGGGTCACGTCAAAGGACAATCCGTTCTTCGCGAAAGCGATCGCCAATCGCGTGTGGAGTTACTTCTTCGGACGCGGCATTATCGATCCCGTCGACGATATCCGTGCTTCGAATCCGCCCGCGAACCCGGCCCTGCTGGACGCGCTGACGAAGGACGTCATCGATCACAATTTCGATCTGCAGCACCTGATGCGAACCATCGCCAATTCGCGCGCCTACCAGACTTCTTTTGTTCCGAACGAATGGAACGCGAAGGATCGCGACAACTTTTCCCGCGCTTATCCGAGACGCCTGACTGCCGAAGAACTGATGGACGCTGTGTCTACGGCAGCGGGCGTACGGCCTGCATTCGCCGGAACGCCGGAAGATACGGATGCGCAGCAGATCGTGGACCCGCATGTTGGGGAGGAAGGTTTTCTCGACGTCTTCGGGCGTCCGGTGCGCGAAACCTCCTGCGAATGCGAACGGCGATCGGATTTCAGCCTGCCGCAGGCGCTGAATCTGGTGAATGGGGTGACCATCTCCGACGCAGTCGCCGATCCGAAAGGCCGAGTGGCCAAACTCGTTCTGAGCGGCAAGGACGATAAAGCCATGGTCGAGGAGCTTTATCTCGCCGCGCTGGGCCGGTTCCCGGATGCGCAGGAGAGCGATCGCGGCGTGAAGTATCTGGCGGGCGGCGCGAAGGCGAGCCGCACCCAGGATTTGATGTGGGCGTTATTAAACAGCAAGGGATTCCTGTACCTCTATTAAAGGAGCCGACGAAATGCTTAACATTCCCGGACGCCGCGCATACACCTGCGAAGGCCCGACACGGCGCGAACTGATGCGAATCGGCTCCATCGGCATGATGGGGCTCAGCCTGCCGCATTTCTTTCTCTGGCGCGATCAGGCGAAAGCGGCCGGCGCGGCCAGCAAATACGCGGGCGCCAAAGGATGGGAATCGGCGAAGAGCGTCATCATGGTGTTCCTGCAGGGCGGCCCGTCCCACATCGATATCTGGGATCCGAAGCCCGACGCGCCTGCGAACATTCGCGGCGAGTTCAAGCCGATCAAGACAAAGATCACGGGAACTTACGTCAGCGAACACATGCCGATGATGGCGCAGCATCTGGATAAGGCTACGCTGATCCGGTCCATGAGCTACACGCCAAACGGCCTTTTCAACCATACTGCGGCGATCTATCAGATGCTGACGGGCTATTCGCCGGATAAGGTCTCGCCGTCGGGGCAGCTTGAACCGCCGTCGCCTGCCGACTTCCCAACCGCCGGCAGCCAGGTATCGAAAATCAGGCCGCCGAAAGATCCGGTACTGCCGTTCGTAGAGTTGCCGCGCCCGCTGCAGGAATCGGGCATTATCGGGAAGGGCGGCTCGGCCGGTTTTCTCGGCAAGGCGTACGATCCCTATCGCATGTATCAGGATCCCGCTAAACCGGTGAAGCTGGAGGATCTCGCTTTGCGCAAGGAGGTGGGCCAGGAGCGTTTGAAAGATCGCTTCGAGCTGCTGAAGGGCATCAACGCCTCCATGCCCGACCTCGAAAAAACGCTAAACGAGTTCGCCGTTGATGAATATTACGGCAAGGCGTACGACCTTGTTCTTTCAGGCAAGGCGCGCGACGCGATGGATCTCGAAAAGGAAGATCCGAAAATGCGCGAGCGGTATGGCATGCATACCTTCGGGCAGAGCCTTCTGATGGCAAGACGTCTGATCGAAGCTGGAACGAAATTTGTTCAGGTGAACTGGCCTTCGGTGGCGAACGGCGACCCGGAAACTACCGCGTGGGACACGCACTCCGCCAATTTCAGCCCACTTAAGAACCTGCACTGCCCGAAGCTGGATCGCGGACTTTCCGCGTTGCTGGAGGATATGGATCAGCGCGGCCTGTTGAAAGAGACGATCGTGGTTGCGGTCGGCGAGTTCGGCCGAAGTCCACGGCTGGGCGTTTCAACGTCAGGCAATTCGAATTCGCCCGATGGCCGCGATCACTGGCCGTATTGCTACAGCGCGGTGGTGGCGGGCGCAGGCATTGCGCGCGGGATGCAGTATGGCGAATCGGACGCGACGGCCTCCTCGCCCAAAGAGAAGCCGGTGCAGCCGGCCGATCTGCTGGCGACGGTTTATTATTCGCTCGGCATCGACCCGGATATGGAGATCCGCAATCACCTGAACCAGCCGCGTGAGCTGGTGAAGGGCAAGCCCGTCGCCGATCTCTGGGCTTAAAAGCGTCGGCCCCGGCATACGGTTGTTCGACAACTGTCGCGATCGAGCGGCATTGCATATGATGGACGCATGAATTTCGGATGCGGTCGGGGATTTCGCGCCTGTACGAAACTGATCGGGCTGGCGTTCATTCCGGGCCTGGCGCTTGCCGCGCCGGCGGCTCCGCTCAATTACGACCGCGACGTTCGCCCGATTCTCTCCGAAAATTGTTTTCCCTGCCATGGCCAGGATGGCAAGAAGCGAATGGCTGGCCTGCGGCTCGATTCAGTCGAAGGCGCGACGGCAGACCGCGGCGGCCGTGTAGCGCTGTCCCCCGGCAAACCCGAATCGAGCGAAATCTACAGGCGGATCACCAACCCGGACAAAGCCCGGCGCATGCCGCCCGCATTCTCGAATCGCACATTGAACGCGGAGCAGATCGCTGTCATCAAACGATGGATCGAAGAAGGCGGCAAATACACGCCGCACTGGTCCTTTGTGCCGCCGGTCCGGCCCGCTCTGCCGCATGTCTCAAATCCGGCGTGGATCCGGCAACCGATCGACGGTTTCGTTCTCCAGCGCCTGGACGCGGAAGGCCTGAAGCCGAGTCCCGAGGCCGCTCCGGAAAAGTGGTTGCGCCGTGTGACGCTCGATCTCACCGGACTGCCGCCATCGCTGGCCGAACTCGATGCATTTCCGAAAGAAGTGAAGGCTCACGGCGAAGCGGCGTATATTCGCGCGGTTGACCGCCTCCTTGCCTCACCAGCCTACGGGGAGCGAATGACGATGGACTGGCTGGATGTGGCCCGTTACGCGGATACGCACGGATTCAATAACGATGCCGAACGTTCCATGTGGCGGTGGCGTGATTGGGTGATCAAAAGCTTCAACGACAACACGCCGTACAACCGGTTCATCACGGAGCAACTGGCGGGCGATCTGCTGCCGAACGCCACACTCGATCAGAAAATCGCGACCGGTTTCAATCGGAACCATGTCATCAATTCCGAAGGCGGCATCATTGAAGAGGAATACCGCGTAGAGTACGTCACCGATCGCGTGCGCACGCTCGGCATGGCGTGGCTGGGTCTTACGCTCGAATGCGCCCACTGCCACGATCACAAATTCGACCCGATTACGCAGCGGGATCACTATCGCTTCTATGCCTTCTTCAACAATGTTCCGGAGATCGGCGAGGATGGACGCGTTGCCAATGCCGTTCCGATCATTTCGGCGCCAACCACGGAACAACAGCAGAAGATGAAGTCGCTCGAATCCCGAATCGACCGGCTCACGGCGGAGATCGAGCGGCGCGAGAAATCCTGGCGGCTCCGGGAGGCCGATATTCAGAAGACGGTTCAGGCGGCCGAAAGGGCGGGCGTTGCGGAAAACCCGACATTGAGAATTGATTGCGAATCGGCCTCACCGGTTGATGGCATTTCAGGTCACGCGTGCGCCGGCCCAACATCCATTCCTGGACTCGAAACTGACGGAAAGAGCCTGGCGGTCTCGAAAAGAACTCCGCTCACATTCAGTCTCTGGGTCGATCCTTCACCTGGCGACGCCGACGCGGCGTTGCTTTCCGCGATCGACTACTCGCAGAATCCGGCATCGACGACGTATGGGCATGGGGTGGAGCTGCGCCTGGTCGGCGGCGAAATCGAATTCCGGTTCAGCGATCGATTCCCGGCCTATTCGATTCGTGTCCGGTCACAAGGCGCGCATCTTGCTCCGGATCAATGGCGCCAGGTTACGGTTGCTTATCAGGGCGCCGGAAAAACCGATCAGCGTGTGCGCGCCGGGCTGGTAAGGATTTTTGTCGACCGGCAGGAGTTGTCCACTCTGGCCGTTAACGACGATCTCGCGTTGCCCGATGAGAAGGGCGACAAGCCGAAGGCGACGAGCTTCCGCATCGGCTGGGACAACCTTCCGAAGAGCACACGATATTCCGGCAGGCTGGATGAGATAGCGGTCTGGAACAGGGAACTCAGCCCCGCAGAAATCAGCGGTGTGTTCGAAAAGGGCGCGATACCGTACGCCGCGGCGAAGGCGAGAGAGCATAAGACATCGCCAATTGAAACAGGCTGGCTTCGCGAGGCTGCGCTCAGACTCGAGAATCCCCGGTATGCGAGCGACGCGGCGCAACTTGCCAGTATGCGCGCCGAATGGCTCGCGCTTCGCCGCGACGCTCCCACCGTAATGGTGATGCAGGAAATGCCGAAGCCGCGCGAGACGCACGTGCTTATTCGTGGTGGCTATGATACGCCGGGAGAGAAGGTAGAGCCCGGAGTGCCGGAACAGTTGCTCGGGGCATGGCCCGCAGGCGCGCCAGTAAACCGCCTCGGTCTCGCCCAATGGCTCACGAAACCGGATCATCCGCTCACTTCACGCGTCGTGGTGAATCGTTTCTGGCAACAGCTTTTCGGTGAAGGGCTGGTCAAAACCAGCGATAACTTCGGCATGCAGGGCGAGTGGCCGAGCCATCCCGAACTCCTCGACTGGCTGGCGCGTGAATTCGTGGACTCGAGGTGGAACGTAAAGGCGCTGATGAAGCGCATCGTTCTCTCCGCCACTTACCGGCAGGATTCGGCGGCTTCGCCGGAGCTGATCGCTCGTGATCCGGAAAACCGTTTGCTCTCGCGCGGTCCACGCTTCCGCCTCCCGGCTGAAGTGATTCGAGATCAGGCGCTGGAGATTTCCGGGCTGCTGAAGCCGCGTGTTGGAGGGCCGAGCGTGTTTCCGTATCAACCCGCGGACCTTTACAAGGGCATCGTGGTCGCGGCCAGTTACCCGGGCACAACTTACGTGGAAAGCAAAGGCGACGATCTTTACCGCCGCAGCCTTTACACATTCTGGAAGCGCACGGTCCCGCATCCCACCATGAACGTCTTCGATGCTCCGGATCGCGAAGTCTGTATCGTACGGCGTTCCATCACGAATACGCCATTGCAGGCCCTTACGTTGCTCAACGATCCGATTTTTGTGGAAGCCGCGCGTAAGCTTGCCGATCGATCGATTCATGAAGGTGGCGCGGAGCCGGATGGCCGGCTTGCGTATGCGTTCCGACTGGCCACAGGACGCAAGCCGGACGCGGATGAGCTCAAAATTCTGCGGTCGACTCTCACGCGAATGCTCGCGGCTTATCGGAACGATGAAGCCGCGGCGCCTTCGCTCTTGAAAGTTGGCGCATCGAGAATCGATGGTTCGATTCCGGTGAGTGAACTTGCCGCTTATACGGCAGTTGCAAACGTAATCCTCAACATGGACGAAACGATCACGAAGAACTGAATGGGAATCTCCATGGAATGCCGTAACTACTCTCGCTACACGTCGCGCAGGGATTTCCTTGCCCGAAGCGCTTACGGGCTTGGGGCCGCCGCGCTCTATTCGCTGCTTGGGCATTCGAATGCCTCGGCAGCGGACCGTGAGTTCCCCAATTTCGCTCCGCGCGCAAAACGGGTGATCTTTCTCTTTCAGGCCGGCGGACCTTCACACCTTGACCTGCTCGATTACAAACCGCAGATGAAGGGCTGGTTCAATCAGGACATTCCGCCATCCGTTTTCGGAGGTCAGCGCGTTACGGGCATGGTGGCCCAGCAGGATCGCTTTCCCGTGGTGCCCACCGTCTACAACTTCAAACAGTATGGCGAGAGCGGCCACTGGCTGAGCGAACTGCTGCCCCACACCGGAAAGGTGGTCGACGAGATCTGCCTTTTACGGGGCATGTATACGGAAGCGATCAATCACGATCCCGCCATTACTTTCATTCAGACCGGCAGCCAGTTGCCCGGCCGCCCCAGCTTCGGTTCGTGGGTGGATTACGGTCTCGGCAGCGAGAATCAAAACCTTCCGGCGTTCGTCGTTCTGAATTCGCTGCCGAGCAACGGCATGCCGGATCAGGGCCTGCTCTCTCGCCTGTGGGGTTCAGGATTCTTGCCCAGCCGCTACCAGGGCGTGCAATTCCGCAGCGCCGGTGATGCGGTGCTGCATCTTTCGAATCCGCCGGGAGTCAGCCCGGAGCTTCGCCGCGCGCAACTGGACGCGCTGGCCCAATTGAATACGCGTGAACATGATCGCGCGGGCGATCCGGAGATCGAGACCCGCATCGCCCAATACGAGATGGCGTTCCGGATGCAGTCGAGCGTTCCCGAACTTCTCGATACATCCCGCGAGCCGGAGCACGTGCTGGCTCTCTACGGAGATGATTGCCGCAAACCGGGAACCTTCGCCGCCAATTGCCTGCTTGCGCGTCGCCTCGCCGAACGCAACGTCCGTTTCATTCAGCTTTATCACCGCGGCTGGGATCATCATGCGGGGCTTACCGAAAAGATACCGGCGCTTGCTCGTGACACCGACCAGCCGGCCGCGGGCCTCATCCAGGACCTGAAACAGCGCGGAATGCTGAAGGACACACTCGTGGTCTGGGCCGGCGAGTTCGGCCGCACGCCCTACGCGCAGGGTTCGCCGAAACCCGACAGCTACGGACGCGATCATCACGGCCGCGTTTTCTCCATATGGATGGCAGGCGGCGGCGTGAAGCCCGGTTACGTACACGGCAGTTCCGATGACTACGGCTTCAACGTGGTTGACGGCGGCGTACACATTCACGATCTCCAGGCGACGATTCTGTATCTGTTGGGCATCGATCACGAAAAGCTGACGTACACCTTTCAGGGACGTCGCTTCCGCCTCACGGATGTCGCGGGGGCCGTCGTAAAACAGATCGTCGCCTGACGCAGGGCGGCAGGTATAGTAGACGCCGCGATCTTATGGAACTGCTGAAGCTCGCTACTGCTCTTGTGCCGTTCGTGCTGCTCGCCGCGGCAGCAAATGAATTTCATGGACGCTCTGCATGGACGATCGATGCTCCCCGCCTGCGTGTCACTGTTCTGAAGGGCGGAGGACACGTCGCGGAGATCGCGCTGAAATCGCCGGGCGCAGTGAATCCGCTTTGGGTCCCGGCGCAGCCCACCATGGATCCTTCGCACTACGTACCGGCGCGCGATGCGCAAAAATACGGCGGCGGTTCCGTCGCGAAGCTCAGAAGCGGACTCTGCGGACATAGCCTCTGCTTCCCTTACTGGGGGGATCCCTCGCCCTCGGAAGAACGCGCCGGCATGACGTATCACGGCGAAACAGGCGTAGTTGACTGGGTGAGGACCGGCTCCGGCGATAACTGGCTGGAAGTCGCAGCGGAACTGCCGGAATCGCGAACGCGCTTCAGGCGGCGCTTGACCGTACACGGAACCGTCGTCTGGTTCGATGAAACGGCAACCAATGAGAGTGCCTGGGATCGTCCCATCACGTGGTGCGAGCACGTCACCATGGGCGCGCCGTTCCTCGAGCGCGCGGTTACCAGGTTCGCCGCCTCAGCCACGCGCGGGAAGCCGGTCGGAGCCGCCGGCGATGCACAACAGAACTGGCCAGAAGGCAGCGAAAACGGCAAGCCGATTGACTTGAGCACCGTTCGCAATCTGAACGCCGGTGGCGCGGTCAACAACTATATGGTCGATCCTTCGCGTGAAATCGCCTGGTTCGCGGCGTTCAACCCGAAGTTATCCCAGGTCTTCGGCTATGTATTCCGGCGCACGGATTTTCCCTGGTTGAATGTCTGGGAATCATACACGTCAGACACCTTCACCCGCGGCATGGAATTCAGCGACACTCCTGTACACGGAACGGCCCGGGCGATTCTAAAAATGCCGAATTTGTGGGGCAAACCGACTTTCGAATTGCTTGACGCCAGAGGATCCCTCCATAAACGCTTCGCCGCGTTCAGCGCTTCCACCCCGGCGAACTTCAGGGGAGTTCGTGATGTTGTCGTCGAAGGCGCTCATCTGAGAATCATCGGAGAGAACGGGGCCCCGGCGATCGACGTCGATCTCGGAGCATCCCTCTAATCCGCTCTAATTCGGGTAACAAAACACACAAAATTCGCGGCGTTGTCTCAAATTCCCGGACGATCTGCCTGAAACCGGCATCCTGTTAGGAAACACTAATCAGAGTGGGGTGTTCCGTGGGCGCCCGCAGCGCTTTTCAAATTTCCCCGTGAATTGCGTTTCCGCAGCGCCTTGCCTGTTCTGTCTAACCTCTTGAACCTGTATGTCGCCCGTGCTTACCATCGCAGAACGTTATCAGATCACCGGGCAGCCCGTCGGCGAGGGTGGAATGGGAATCGTCTACAGAGCGTACGACCCGGTTACCCGGCGATACGTCGCGCTGAAAACGATGCGCGGCGTGATCGATACTGTCGCGCTCGAGTTGTTCCACAAAGAATGGACGGTTCTCTCACGCATTAACCATCCGAACATCGTCGATATTTTCGATACCGGTGAGTTCGAACAATCCGGTCAGCGAAAACCGTTTTTCGTGATGCCTTTTCTCTCCGGTCGGGCGTTCGATTTCCTGATCAAAAATGAGACCCAGCGCCTGACCGTTGAACGCGTGGTCGAAATCATGGTTCAGACCTGCCGGGGTCTGCACGCCGCGCATGAGAACGGCCTGATTCATCGTGATGTGAAGCCAAGCAATATCTTCGTCATGGATGACGACACGGTGAAAGTGATCGATTTCGGCGTGGCTCACCTCGCGGGAGCCGACACGGTCACCGGCATCAAGGGCACGCTGCAGTACATGTCTCCAGAGCAACTGGAGATGAAGCCCACGACGCCCGCGTCGGACATCTTCTCCCTTGCCGTCGTCTGCTATGAGGCGCTAACCGGACGCAAGCCCTTTGCGCGCCGTACGGATACCGAGACTGTGGAAGCGATTCGCCGGCACGTACCGCCGCCGGTTTGCGACTTGAATCCCCTCGTGAGCCAGCTTCTGAGCCGCGTGGTTCACAAAGCTCTTGCCAAAGCGCCGTATCACCGTTTCTCGACGGCGCGCGAATTCTCAGACTTCTTGCAAAGAGCGCTGAGCAATCAGCCGATTGAGCGTTTCGATAAGTCCAAAATCCAGCCTCGCATCGAACGCGCACGAAAAGCGCAGGCTGAAGGCGACCTGCAGTTCGCATCGGAAGTTCTTGCCGAACTCGAGGCGGAAGGTCACTTCGATCCCGAAATGACCGTTCTGCGATTGCAGATCAATCAGGCCATTCGCCAAAAATCGATCCGGCAGTTGCTGGACAGCGCGCGAACCCGCAGGGAAGAAGATGAACTGCCGCTGGCGCTGCAGAAGATTGGCGAAGTGCTCGAAATCGATCCCGAAAACGCCGACGCGCTCGCCTTGCGCGGCGATATCGAAAAAGAGCGAAGTGAGCGGCAGATAGAAAACTGGTTCCGGCTCGCTGAGCAGCATCTTCACCACCACTCTTTTCCACAGGCCCGTCAGGCTCTTAAGGAAGTTCTGAAAATCGATGCGGCCAACACGCGCGCTCGCGAGATCCTGCTGGGCATCGACCGTCGTGAGCAGGAAATCGCCAGGATTCGCACGGAAAAGGAGCAGCTCTATCAGGCTGCGCTCAGCAGTTATCAGAACGGCGAGATCAGCTCTGCGCTCACCAAACTGGAACGGGTCCTCGACTTCGGCCGTACCGCGCCGGAATCCGGAATCCCCGATCGCGACGCGCAATATCAAGGTCTCTATAACCAGATTCGAACGGAACGGGACGCCGCGAAAACATCCTATGCGGAGGGCCGGCGCTGTCTGGAGGACAGGAACTTCGCGCGCGCTCTCGAAATCTGCGAGGAATTCCTCAAGCGCTATCCAAACGATCCGCTGTTTCAGGCCCTCAAAATCGAAGCCGAGGAAAACTGGCGTCAGGAGCGTTCTTCCTTTATCGCGGACGTGGCCCGCCGTGTTGAATCCGAGCCGGATCTGGACCGGCGCGTAAACATCCTCAAGGAAGCCTCCGAACGATACCCGGATGAACAGCACTTTCAGCAATCGCTGCGGCTGATCCGGGACCGCCGGGATCTGGTCAACTCCATCGTCGCGAAAGCTCGCCAGTACGAAGAACGCGGGCAGTTCGGCGAATCGCTGGGCCAATGGGACATTCTGCGCAGCATTTATCCTCAATATCCCGGAATTGAGTTCGAAATTGAGCGCGTGACGCGCCGCCGTGATGAACAACTGCGCACCGAAACCAGAGCGCGGTGGGTAGATCAGATCGATCGTGCGCTTGCCGTTGGCGATTGCGCGCGCGCCCGCGATCTGGTGCGAAACGCCTTGCGCGAATTCCCGGGCGATGCCGAACTGGCCGGTCTCGATCGGATGTCGCAACAAGCGCTCGAGCGCGCGAACGAG
>Ga0308175_100001739_pt1 | contig 14736 bp, 10 predicted proteins | sample PhyCR1_3_FD_203893 | JGI IMG/M metagenome (GOLD analysis project Ga0308175, IMG submission 203893) | Soil microbial communities from UC Gill Tract Community Farm, Albany, California, United States - DLSLS.C.R1 | ecosystem: Environmental > Terrestrial > Soil > Agricultural land | place: USA...
TTGCGCCGGAAGTGGAGGACGCGCTGGTGGGGGCGGGAAAGGAGGCGGCGGTGAAGGCGGGGAGGGCGAGGGGGAGGCCCGAGGCTCAGAACCCTCAAGCAAAACCTGAAGCGCGAAAGCCGGCCGCGAAATCCGAAACCAGAAACCCGGCCGGGAAATCCGAAACCAGAAACCCGAAATCCGAATCAAGCCCGAAGCCCGAATGACGAATGACGAAACAAAAGGCATCACCATCTTCGTTTCGTCATCCGGGCTTCGTCATTCTTCATTGATTCGGATTTCTGGTTTCGTCATTCGGGTTTCCGCTCGGATTTCAGCCGCAGCCCAGCTTTGTTAGCTCGGCTTCGACCTCGGCGAGTTGCTGCTTCGTCTGCTGGACGAGGTGTGGCGGGGCCTTGGCGGAGTAACCCGGGTTGTTGAGCCGCCCGGCCAGGGCGTCGCGCTGTTTTTTCAGGTCTTCGCAGCGTTTCTGCTGTCGCTGTTGTTCGGCGGCGGGGTCGATCAGGCCTTCAGCGTAGATTTCGCAGCCAGCGGCGGTGGCGCGGGCGGAATTCGCGGGGGGCGCTGCCTCGGCGGAGGCGTGGCGGATTTCGGCCGTCGCCAAGAGCTCGATCAGGGGTTTGTTGGCCTGGATCTGGCGGGCGGAGTCGCCGGGGGCGAGGATGGTGACGGCCAGTGTCTTTTTCGGGTCCACCTTGTATTCGGTGCGGATGTTGCGGATGGCGGTGATCAGGTCCTGGAGTTTTGTGAAGACGTGTTCGGCGCCTTCGCTGGTGATGCTATCGTTGTATTGGGGCCATTGCGCGCGGATTAACCGGGGGCTGCCGCCCGCGGCTATGACTGTCCCGAGCGAGCGGTCGGGGCGAATTTCGTTGAACTTCCACCAGATCGTTTCGGTGATGAAGGGGATGATCGGGTGCAGCAGGCGAAGGGAGTGGTCCAGCGCCGCCGCGAGGACGTTGGCGGCCTGGCCGCGGCGCGGGGAGCCTTCCTTGAGGTCGGGTTTGATGGCCTCGATGTACCAGTCGCACAGGTCGCGCCAGAAGAAGTCGTAGGCGGTCTTGGCGTACTGGTCGAAGCGGTAAGCAGCCAGGGCGTCGTCGCATTCCTTGATCGTCCGCATCAGGCGCGAGAGGACCCAGCGGTCGGGGATGGTCCATTGCGATTCTTCGGCCGGCTCCGCGGGGATGGATTCGAGGTTGGAGAAGGCGAAGCGGCAGGCGTTCCAGAGCTTGTTGCAGAAGTTGCGGCCGAGGTCGAATTTTTCGGAGGTGTTGCGGCCGTCGGGCAGCTTCTTCACCGGCAGGCGGGCGTCCTGTGTCTCGGTGGCCATCGTGGTGAGGGTGAAGCGCAGGGCGTCGGCGCCGTGGGTTTCGATGATGTCCACGGGGTCCACGCCGTTGCCCTTGGATTTGCTCATCCGCTCGCCCTTGCCGTCGAGGATGGTGGGGTGGATGTAAACGTGGTGGAAGGGGATGGCGGGGGTTCGCGACGCGGAAGCATCCGGGGCTTCGCTTCGCTCTGCACCCGGCGTGGGGCTGGGACCCACTTGGTCAGGGGGCGGCTTGGGCGTGTAGGCGGGGTCGGGGGTCATGTTGTAGATGCCGGTCATGACCATGCGGGCGACCCAGAGGGTGATGATGTCGCGGCTGGTGACGAGGACGGCGGTGGGGTAGTAGGTGCGCAGGTCGGGGGTATCCTGGGGCCAGCCGAGGGTGGAGTGGGGCCAGAGGGCGGAGGAGAACCAGGTGTCGAGGACGTCGGGGTCTTGGACGAACCCTAGCAATTCCAACTCCCGCTCAATCTCTGGGCGTCCTGGCGCAACGCAGGCGAATACCGTCTCGATATCGTCGTTTGAGACAAAGGAAGTTTGTGCGGTGGTGTGGATTCTTAGAACAATGTGCTCTCGCAGCTCGGGGCGAATTTCCCACCGCTCCCCTTCTGAAGTTCTTGTGATGGCAAATAGCGACTTCAGTGACTGCCTGTCCCCGACTCGAAGTGTCTTCGTCCACACCGGTATCCGATGCCCCCACCACAATTGCCTTGAGATCGGCCAATCGCGTTTTTCGCCGAGCCAGCTCAGGTACTGTTGGGCGTGGCGTTCGGGGAAGAACTTGATCGTGCCGTTGCGGACGACCTCCAATGCGGGCTCGGCGAGGGGGGCCATTTTCACGAACCACTGGTCGCTGAGGTAGGGCTCGACGGGGGTCTTGGAGCGGTCGGAGTGGCCGACCTGGGTTTCGTAGGGCTCGATTTTGGCGAGCAGGCCCTGGGCTTCGAGGTCGGCGACGACCTTGGCGCGGGCGGCGTCGCGCTTCATGCCGGCGTAGGGGCCGCCGTTCTCGTTGATCCGGCCGTCGGGGGTGAGGATGTTGATGATGTCGATCCGGTCGGGCTGGCCGAGGTGCCGCTGGTAGACGGCGTAGTCGTTGGGGTCGTGGGCGGGGGTGACCTTCACCACGCCGGAGCCGAACTTGGGGTCCACGAGGATGTCGTCGGCGATGATGGGGATCTTGCGGCCGGTCAGCGGGAGCTCGACGGATTGGCCGATGGCCCAGTTCCAGCGGGGGTCTTGGGAATGGACGGCGACGGCGGTGTCGCCGAGCATGGTTTCCGGGCGGGTGGTGGCGACGGTCATGTGCGTAGCACGAGCAACTTGCCCGTGGCTTTCGGAAGACACGGGCTGGTAGCCCGTGCTACTGATCGGATACTTAATGTGCCACAGGCTCGTCTTGACGGTTTCGTGGTAGATCTCGTCGTCGCTGATGCTGGTTTGGAGGTGGATGTCCCAGTTGACCAGGCGTTTGCCGCGATAGATGAGGCCGTCCTTGAAGAGCTTGAAGAAGGTGTGGCGGACGGCGCAGGCGCACATTTCGTCCAGTGTAAAACGCGTGCGCGTCCAGTCGCAGGAGGAGCCGAGGCGTTTGAGCTGGTCGAGGATGCGGTTGCCGTACTGTTCCTTCCAGGCCCAGATGCGCTCGACCAGGCCTTCGCGGCCGACGTCGTGGCGGGTCTTGTTTTCCTTTTCCTTGAGCTGTTTTTCGACGACGGCCTGTGTGGCGATGCCGGCGTGGTCGATGCCGGGGACCCAGAGCGTGTTGAAGCCGCGCATGCGGTGGTAGCGGGTGAGGATGTCCTGGAGGGTGTTGTTGATGGCGTGGCCGAGGTGAAGGGCGCCGGTGACCTGGGGCGGGGCGATCACGATGCTGTCGGGGGGGCCGGGGGCGGCGGGGTTGGCGGTGAAGGCGCCTTCGTCGAGCCAGGTTTTGTAAGCGGTGGATTCGACGGCCGAAGGGTCGTACGTCTTGGCGAGTTCGGTGGGCATGGGAGACTCGGATGTTCAATTCGCGCGAAAAGAGCCGCGGAATTGCTGGTAAATCGTCTAATTTGAACAGGGGAGGCGATGGTACGGGGGTGGGGTCCGTGCGGCAATGGCCGCGGCGGACCCTAGCGTACGACGCCGGTGCGGGCGAGGGTGGGATACATCACGGGGGATTTTATACCGGTGCGACGGGAGGGGAAAGTGAGGAAGCGCAACGGAAAGGCGGGGACGCATCGCCGATGCATCCCCGCCGGGGTATCGTCGGAGCGAATACCGCTTCCGTTACTTCGAGGTCGTGTGCCGCTTGGCGGAGGTCTTCTTCGCCGCGGGGTGATGCTTGGCCTTGCGGGCGCTGCGTGCGCGGGAAGCCTTGGCGCGCGAGTGCTTCTTGGGGGCCGCGTGCTTCACGCTCTTGGCCGTCTTGCCGTGCTTGGCGCGATTTGCGCTCTTTGCGGTCCGCTTGGCCGAGGCCTTCTTCTTTAACGAATGCTTCACCGCCGGCTTGGCGGCGGCGCTGGTCGTGACCTTGGCGCTGGGGGTGCGGGTGACCGCCGGGGCGCCGGGGGTGGGGTGGGAGCGGGTGAGTGCGATGGCGGGGATCGCCGGGACCGCCAGCGCCGCGGCCGCCACCCATTTCAGAACGGTATGCTTGAACATGGCAACTCCTTGCCGAAAGTTCCCGGGCCGTGCGGGGGCGCAGCGACGCCGCCGTCCGCCGAGATGTACGTCAGCCCGGCGTGCATCCATGCACGCCGCTCGAGGAGTCTTATCGGACGGGTGAGCATGACGGCTCGATAATTTCACGGCGTTGAGTGGTACTGAAGTGCCGCCGCCGCGCGGGGATGGTCGGGTTGAACCCGCCGGCTCGCCCCCGTATCTCTATTGGAGGTCGCACGAAGCTGGTGAGCGAGACGCCCATGTTGATTTCCCACGGACTCGACGGACTCCGATCGCTGCCCCCGGGTTCCGTGCTGTCCATCGGCAACTACGACGGGATCCACCGCGGGCACCGGGCGCTGCTGGGGGTGGGGCGGGAATTACGGGCGCGGACGCCCGGGTCGGTTCTGGTCGTCGCGACGTTCGAGCCGCACCCGCTGACGGTGCTCCGGCCGGAGTTGGCGCCGCCGCGCCTGTCCAGTCCCGCGACCAAGCAAGCGCTCCTCGAACGGGAGGGCGTCGATCGACTGGTGATCCTGCCGCCGACGCGGCAGGTGCTCGATCTCACGGCGGAGGACTTCTGGAAGGTGCTGCGCGAGGAGGCGCGGCCGGCGCACCTGGTCGAAGGGGATACTTTCAGCTTCGGCAAAGGCCGCGGCGGCACGATCGGGAAGATGCGACAGTGGGCGGCGAATTCGCCGGTCCGCCTGCACGTGGTGCCGCCGGTTGCGGTGCCGCTGCTGGACCTTCAGGTGGTGCCGGTGAGCAGCACGCTGGTGCGGTGGCTGCTCGATCACGGGCGCGTGCGGGACGCGGCGATCTGCCTCGGCCGGCCGTACGCGCTGGAAGGCCCGGTCGTCCGCGGCTTCCGGCGCGGGCAGCGGCTTGGGTTTCCCACCGCCAACCTTCAGATCGGCGAACAACTCGTCCCCCTCGACGGCGTTTATGCCGGGCGGTGCACGGTGGACGGCACGACATATCCCGCCGCCGTGAGCATCGGGCGGCTGCCGACGTTCGGACCGGACCAGCCGCGGCAGATCGAAGCGTATCTGGTCGGGTTCGGCGGCGATCTTTACGAGCGGCGACTCACGGTGGAACTGCTCGACTGGCTGCGGGAGCAGCGGAAATTCAATTCCCTGGAGTCGCTAAAGGCTCACCTCGGGGACGATGTGACGGTCACCACGCGGCTCTCGTCACTGGACCCGTCGCGAGCAATTGCCAACGGCTCGCTCAATGAATCACGTCCCACCCCTTCCCCTTCTTCAGGCGCGCAAAGATCGTCTTGATGTCGAAGGCCTTGGGATTCAGCTTTGCCGTGACCTCTTTCCAATCGAGCGGCGTCGAGACCGTCGCCTCCGGCGTCGCCCGCAGCACGTACGGCGGCACCACGTGATGGCCGAGCACGTTCTGCATCACGTCCACGTACACGCGGCCGTGGCGCTTGGCCTTGCTGCGTTGGACCGTGGCTACGTCGGGCAGGTCATGCTCGACGCGCCGGGCGATGTCCATCGCCCACGAGCGGGCGTCGTCATAGCCGCCGGATTGCTTCCAGGGGACCACGATGTGCAGGCCGCTCTTGCCGGAGGTCTTGGGGAAACTGTCGGCGCCTTGGTGCACTAGCAGTCGATGAATGTGCTTCGCCACCTTGACGGCGTCCTGAAAGGTGGCCTGGCCGGGGTCGAGGTCGAAGAGCACGTAATCGGGGTGCTCCAGGTCCGACACGCGGGAGAAGTAAACGTGGAAGGTCATGGTGCCCTGGTTGACGAGGTAGAGCAGGGTCTGGAGGTCGTCGACCAGGGCGTACTGGACCGGCTTGCCGCGTTCGGTGGGCAGGTCGATGCGAGGGATCCAATCGGGGTAATAGTCCGGGGTGTTCTTTTGCCAGAAGTGTGGGGAGTTGGGCCGTTGGAGGCCGTCGGGGAGGCGTTCGAGTGTGACCGGCCGGTCCTTGAGGTGCGGCAGCAGGCGGTCGGCGATTTTTTCGTAGAACTCCAGCACGTCACCCTTGGTGTAGCCTTTGGCGGGGAAAAGGACTTTGTCGGCGTGTGTGAATTCGACGGCCCGGGGCTTTCCCCTTGCCTTTCCGTTTGCCTTGGGGTGCGGCCGGCGATGGGTTCGGGCAGTCGTGTTACGCCGGCCGCTGATCGCGGCGTGGGCGGCGGTGCCGGGCTGCGCGTAGGCGTCGGTAAGCTTGATGAGCAGCCAATTGTCCTTGCCCCGGCCCCATTGCGTGCGCAGAAGGGTGAATTTCCCCTTCAACCGCTGGCCGTGCAGTTCGAACTCCACCTTGCCGTCGTCGAGCCCTCGTTCCAGGGCTTTGGCCGGTTTGGCAACCTGGTAGGTTCCCTGGTCCCAGATTTCGACGTGGCCGGCGCCGTACTCGCCTTGCGGGATGTCGCCTTGGAACCTGGCGTAAGCGAGCGGGTGATCTTCCACCCGCACGGCCAGGCGCTTGACGGTGGGGTCCATGGTGGGTTCGCGCGGGACGGCCCAGCTTTTGAGGACTCCGCCGGACTCGAGGCGCAAGTCGTAATGCAGTTTGGAGGCGTGGTGTTCCTGGATGACGAACACGGGTTTGCCGGCGTGACGTTTAACGACCCCTTTGGGCTCGGGCGTGTGGGTGAAATTGCGCTTCGCCCGGTATTGCTCCAGTGCCATGGCGGCCTACCTTCCCTGATGGCGATGCCTTAGCGGTGAAGTGTGCGGTCGTATCTGATGATGCAACGGTCGTGCCAGTTTCCGAATCGCTAATGGGCCGCAAGTAAAGGTTATTGCGATGCTTACGATACTTCGGCGGGGCGGGCTCAACAAGAGGAAAACAGGTTAAATCGATTGAGGCGGTGGCGGGCTTGATTGACTGGCCTATTGTTTGCCAGTAGAGTTTCGCCCTCACTTTTGGGATAGAAACGCACTTTCGGGTGCAAAGTAACTCAGTTAACGAGCGAAGACGGACAACCCCTGGAGGTTCCGATGCAAGAGTACGACAACCTCAAGCGCATGGTCGAGGAGGCCGCGGAGGACGTGGCCAAGGCCGAGGGCGGGAACAAGGCCGCCGGCACGCGCGTGCGGAAGAAGATGCAGGAAATCAAGCAGGCGGCACAGGACCTTCGCAAGAAGATCCTGGAAGGCCGCGAGGCCGAGCCGGAGAGTTCCGGTCAGGCGCAGTAGGCGTTTGGGTGCCGCGGGGTTGTTTCTGGTAGTTTGCCAGCGCGGCGCATCTGCCAGGGCGATCCAATCGGGTCGCCCCGTTCTTTTTCAACGACTGCCGACTATGCCCCCACAACTGCTGTACGACATCTCCGGGATCGACCTGAACCACGTCCTCTATGATCAGGACGTGATTCGGGAGATCAACCCGCAGCGCGGGGCGATGGAGCACCTGAACGCGATTGTTTACGTCGCCGCGGAACTCGGGCGGATCATCGGGTACAAGGACGTTCGGGACGATGAATTCTGGGTGCCCGGGCACATCCCCGGGCGGCCGCTGTTGCCGGGGGTGATCATGCTCGAGGCGGGGGCGCAATTGGCGTCATTTTACACGAAGAAGTTCGTCGGCTGGAAAGGGTTCATCGGTTTCGGAGGGGTTGAGGATTGCAAGTTCCGCGCGCAGGTTCCCCCCGGGTGCCGGATGTATATCGTCGGCCAGCAGTTGTGGGAGCGGCATCGGCGCATTCACTGTCGCATTCAAGGCGTTGTGAACGGGAACGTGGTGTTCGAGGCGGGGCTTACGGGGACGCAATTGTAAATGCGGTTGCGCACGAACGAGCTGACGGAGATCGGCTTCGCGGATGAACTCGGGGGCGGTTCAGGGCAGGATTGGACGGTCGCGATCGGTGTCGTTGATTGAGGGTGTGGCAGACGCAAGCAATGGTGAATAGGCCGACGATGCGGCGGCGACGACTTCCGGCGCGCTGGTGCCGGCGTTGGCTCTGAAGGCGAGCAGGTCCTGGATGTCCACCTTGCCGTCGTAGGTGAAGTCGGCCTGCCACCACTGGGCGGGCGTGGGCGTGCCGGCGTTGGCGCGGAAGCGGAGCAGGTCCTGGATGTCAACTTTGCGATCGAGGTTGGCGTCGCCGCGGCGGGTGTAGCGGACGAGCACCTGGCCGGGCGGGGCGTCGGAGTTGACGCCGCCGTCGGCGTAGCCGAGGGAGAAGTGCGTCGGGTCGCCAGCCGCCGTGGTGCTGCGGATCCCGGAGCCGTTCCACGCGTTGTTCGCGTAACCGCTGGTCAGGTACGAGCGGATCGTAGAGGCGGGGGTGAGTGAGCGGTCGGCCAGGAGGTCGCTGGTTTGAAGGTCCAGGGCGGAAGTGCCGTCGATGGAGAGGGTGCCGACGATCAACGCGCCGCCTGCGGCCGTCGCGGTGGCGCCGCCGGCAACGGTAAGGGTGGAGAAGTGTTGGGCGGAGGCGAAGGATGCAGTTGCGCCGTTGGATACGGTAAAGCTAATGCCAGGGTAGGCGAGCGAAAGGTCACTGGCAACGGTGACTGTGCCGGCGGTCACGGAAAAGACCTGTGTACCCGGCGGGCCTGTCATGTCGAAAGCAGCACCGGTTGATGCGGTCACCGTGGTGACGACGGCGGCGGGGGAGAGGGGCGAGGCGTTTCCGGCCGCGTCCAGGGCACCCACCTGATAAGAGGACGTCCCCGCGCTGGGGAGGCTGGTGAAGGTATTGCCGGCGTTGTACGCGCTGCCCCTGAACATGCCATCGATATACAGGGAGAAGTACGGCTCGGGATTAGCGAACGTGAACTCCTGGCGCGAGGCGTTGGTGATGTTGTCGGTGTTATTGCCGCCGGTGTCGCTGGCTGCGTCGAGGTCAGGGGCTGTAGGGGCCGCTGGGGCGACGGTGTCGACGGTTACGTTAAGGGCGGGGCCGAGCGCGGAGATGTTTCCGGCGGTGTCGCCGAATGCGAGCTGATAGCTGTGTACGCCGTCTGATTGGGAGGCAACGGTAAACACGGTGCCGGTTTCCACGTCGGCGCTGACCTGTGCGCCTTCGACGTAGAAGCGAAAGAAGGTGTTGGCAGGGACGGTGAAACTCAATGTTGTCGCATTGGTGACGTTGTCGCGAAAGGATTGGCCGGTGTCGCTGGCGTTCTGGAGGTCGGGGCCGGGGGGGGCTACCGGGGGCGTCGTGTCGATTTGCAGCGAGAGATGTTTGGAGTCGATGGACTGCACGGCGCCGATGGATTCGCGCGCAATCACGTAAAAAGGGGCGTCTGCCAGCACAGTGCTGCCGTCCGTCGTGACGACGGTGGTCAGCCCGGTGGCGACGGCGCCGCCGATGGGAACGAAGTTCGTGGTTCCCGCCGGCGCGGCGTAGAGGGTGACGGTGGCCCCGATCGTGGTGTTGGTGATGGAGAACTGGAGCGATGTGCTTGGGTCGGAGTTGTTGCGGTTGGTGATGTTGTCGGTGGCGGACGTGCCGGTGTCGCTCGAATCCAGCAGGTTCGGCGTGGCGGGGGTGGCAACCGTGGTGCGGGGGAGGTCGGTGGTGACGACGTACTCGCCGGTGGAGTTGGCGGCGCCGTAGATGCGGAGCTTGTAGACGCCGGACTGAGAAGGCGTGAAGGTGAGGACGGCATTCCGGCCGTCGGGGGCGCCGTTGTCGTCGGTCGCGACGCTCGCGCCCGAGGGGTCGAGCAATTCCAGAGCCGGATCGAGCGTGTTGTCGAACAGGCCGGATGCGGCGCCTGGGGTCGCGGTTCGGAACGTGACGCTCTGGCCGGCTGTCAGGGTCAGCGAATAATAATCGTCGGGCGGCCCGAAGATATTCCCGTCGGCGATGCCCACCATGACCCAATTCTTAAATGTCCGTAGCAGCGCCAGGGTATTGATGTCGTAGACAAAAACTTGTTTGCCGTCGCTGGCGAACAGTTCGGTGCCGAGCATCCCCATTCCGACGAGGGTGGCGGTCGCGGGGAGCACACCCACGAATATCGGATGAGTGGGATTGTTAGGATCGATTCGATACAGGTTGTTGCCGGCGGAGCCGCCGGTTGATGCGCCGAAGAGCGCCGTATCTGAGGCGGCAAGGCCCTGATCCGGAATGGCGTTGAACGAGCCAAGCACCGTGCCGCTCGGGTAATCGAGCACGGTGATGGTCGACGTGGGCTCCGAAAGTACATAGATTCTGCCGTTGAGAAAGGCCATTCCGGTGATTTTGATTCCGGGGTTGGGAATGGTGCGGATTACGGTGTGCGTCTCGATGTCCCACTCGGAGATGGGCTGGATGGATTGATTGCCGATGAGCAGGGAGGTCGGGGTTGACGCTACGCCGTAGCCTGCGCTGTTCACCCCGCCGGCGAAGAGCGGGGAGCGGTAGAAGTGGATGGACGCCCCCGTTCGGGCGTTCACCTCATAAATGGATGTGTCGTTCTGATTGACCTGTACACCAAAGAGACGGCGGTCGGGGCGCACGGCACCCACAATTACGTTGGCGCCGTCTATTTCGGTGGCCGTGGCGGCGGTGCCGTTGTCCCCGTTATCGGCGACCGCGTTGCGCGTGATCAGCAGGTTGTATCGTTCGACACCTGAACCTTGGACGCGGACGTAATACGTCCCGGAGGCGGCGACGACGAGGCTGGGAACAGCTACGTCCACGTTGGCCGACAGGATGAAATCTTCGGAACGCAATACGTTGCTGGAGTCGTCGAGAACCGTGATGTCCTCATTCCCGCCTCCTTGCCGTGCGATCGCGACGCCTATCGAGTCACCGGCCGAAAGCGTTACGGCATAAAAATCGGAAGTCGGACCAACAGCGGGCATGAGTATTCCCTCAACCGCAACGCGCGACGCGGCTTGCCCGATCGTTGTAAAGGCGGAGTCGAGATTCTGTGCCGTGGCGGTCGTATCGTTAGTGGGGCCGGAATGCTCTTCGGACTCGATCGCGGCGTTCAGCACCGCCTGCGCCTTGAAGGTTCCGGTGGTGCCCGACGCGCCCGAGACGCGAATGGTGTAAGTGCCAGGGGTTAACACGGGGAATGATTGCACCACCACATCTTGCCCATCTGCGGCGGCGGATGAACTGGCGAGGACGTTCCCGCCGGGGCCTAGCACCGCGAGTGCCGGACGGAGCGTTGGAGTTGCCGGTGAGCAGATGATCGCAAGCGTCTGGCCGGTTTCCAGCGACAGCGTGAAATCCGCCGCGTCGGAAACATTGACGATCGAACCGGACGTCGACTGGTCGTAAACCATGCTGCCGCCGGGGGCCTCGGCAAGAAATGGTGTAGGGAAAGCTGCGGTAGTCGCCTCCACAACAGCTATAGTGCCGGAGGGTTCCGTTGTACTTAACAGCCGGCGATTCTCCAGGCATTCGACGCATGAGCCCGCTCGCCGGCTGGGCTGTATCGATCGGCGCTTCCAATATTGCTGCGGCGTCAACGGCACTTCCGCTCCTCAAAAAACAAGCATTGGCCGAGGAATACCTCAGTACCCCTGTCGCTACACTGGATACTTTGACATCATATCAACACAGTTTGCATCGTTTAGCAAGTATTTCCCAGACGCTCTAATCGTAGATTGCACAACCTATACCGCCCGCCCCCCACCGCGCGGCCGCTCAGCTTTCACCCGCGAGTGAAAACTTGCAACGCAGTGCGATCGAATGCGACGCCGCACGCGCTTTTCGCTTGCCCATCTTCACACCCGCCACGGCCTTCGAAGCCCCAAAAAGCCCGAATCCGTGCGAGTTGGCCCCGGCCACAATCGCCCGAACGCCGTGGCGGCGGCGGCGTAATGGGGTAGCATACCCGGCAGTGACGGAGCACCATGGCCTTTTCACTCGTGCAAACCCTTTGCGAACTGCCTTTAGCCTTCGTGGACCTGGAGACCACCGGTGCGTCGGCGGACTTCGGCCACAAGATCATCGAGGTGGGCATTGTGCGGGTGGAGGGCGGGAAAAACGTCGCCGAGTACCAGCAGCTCGTCGACCCGTTGCGGCGGATCAGTGCCGGCGTGACCTTTCTTACAGGCATCACGCAGGAAATGGTGGACGGGAAGCCGACGTTCGCGGCCCAGATGCCGGCGATGCTGCAGCTTTTCCGCGGGGCGATCGTGCTTGGGCACAACGTCCGCTTCGACCTGTCGTTTCTCCGGCGGGAATTCCGGCGGTGCGGGTGCGAGATCACGCAGGTGCTGGACAACGCGCCGGTGCTGGACACGGTGAGAATCGCGCGCAAGCGGTTTGGGCGCGGGGGGAATGCGCTTCAGGTGCTGTCGCGGCGGCTGGGGATTGTGCCGGCGGTGGCGCACCGGGCGCTGGCGGATGCGCAGACGACGCACCTGGTGTTCGAGCAGTTGATGTCGACCGTAGGGGGGTGGGGGTGCATGTTGTGTGATGCGATGCAGCAGCAGGGGGGGCCGATGGGGCTGCTGCCGGTGTCGGCGAGGGAGTCGCTGCTGCCGCTGGAGCTGGAGGAGGCGCTGGACGCGCGGCGGCCGGTGATGATGGAGTACGTGGACGGGGAGGGGCGGCGGACTGAGCGGGTGGTGCAGCCACTGCACGTGCGGAGGAGGGGCGGGGAGTTGCACCTGGTGGCGCACTGCGAGTTGCGGGGGGCGCAGCGGACGTTCAAGCTGGATCGGGTGGTGCACCTCACGCGGATCGAGAACGCGCCGGCGGTAACACAATCAGCGGCGCCAGTGGCCGAGCCCGTTGCAGTTGTTACGCCCGTGCTTGACAACACCCCTGTAGTTCCATAGGTATCATGCAACATTCCGGGCCGCGGCGCATTGGATGATGTACGAACGATGTGCCGGAGCAGGTTGGCCGTTGTGGCGACCCGGGGCCGGTCCGGCGTGAGAGCCCCCGAATTTGTTTATTTCTGGCGCGGGACGGCGGCAACGATAGAGGCGTTGCACTGGTCGCGGTTTCCCGCAAATCGGGGCGAAGGGGCGGGTAAAGACGCGGTTAGACGCGGAGGAATTGGCGTGATATCGGTTTCCGAACTGTCCAAGTCGTACGGCCCGGTGCTGGCGGTGGACCGGGTGAGTTTCGAGGTGCCCAAGGGGGAGGTCGTCGGATTCCTGGGGCCCAACGGCGCCGGCAAGTCCACGACGATGAAGATGCTGACGTGCTACATCCCGCCGACGAACGGGACGGCGACGATCAACGGGTTCGACATCTTCCACCAGTCGGAGCAGGTGCGGGAGAGCCTGGGGTATCTGCCGGAGAACGTGCCGCTGTACCAGGAGATGAAGGTCGAGGAGTATCTCGACTTCCGCGGTCAGTTGCGGAAGATGCTGCGCGCCGATCGGCGCAAGCGGATCGATTACGTCGTCAACCGCTGCTGGCTGGGAAGCGTGCGGAATCGGATCATTGGGCATTTGTCGAAGGGGTATCGGCAGCGTGTCGGGTTGGCCGATGCGCTGCTGCACAACCCGGCGGTGCTGATTTTGGACGAGCCGACAGTGGGGCTGGACCCTACGCAGATCCGCGAGACGCGAAAGCTCATCCGGGATCTGGGGGGCGAGCACACGATCATGCTGTCCACGCACATCCTGCCGGAGGTGGAGGCGGTGTGCGACCGGGCAATCGTGATCGCGGCGGGGCGGGTGGTGGCGCAGGGGACGACCGAAGAGCTGCGGCAGAGCCGGCGGCTGACGGCGCGCGTGCTGGTGGAGTGCCGGGGGCCGGCGAGGGAGGTGGAGGCGGCGCTGTCGCGGGTGAGCGGGGTGAGCAAGGTGGAGATCCTCAACGGGGATGGGGCCAGCAGCGGCGACGGGAAATACGTGACGGCGGCGGTGCGGTCGGCGGAGCAGCGGGACGTGCGCGAGGAGGTGGCGCGGACGGTGGTGCAGCACGGGTGGCCGTTGCGTGAGATCCGGTTGGAGCATGCGACGCTGGAAGAGTTCTTCATTCAGGTGACGGCGACGCAGGCGATGGCGGGGCCGGAAGAAGTCAGTAGCCAGTAGTCGGTAGTCAGTAGAAAATCCAAGCACCCTCACCCCTGCCCTCTCCCGGAGGGAGAGGGGGAAGAGCAAGAGGTATCCTGAGATGAGTCGAGCGGTGGTGATTGCAAGGCGGGAGTTGAGTAGTTACTTCTACTCGCCCGTCGCTTATGTGGCGATGTTTTTGTTTCTGCTCGTGTGCGGGTTGCTCTTCTGGGACGACTTTCAGCCTGGGCACCCGGCGGCGATGAGGACCATCTTTGATTGGATGGTCTGGCTGCTGGTGTTTGTGGTGCCGGTGTTGTGCATGGGTCTCCTGGCGCAGGAGTGGTCCACCGGGACGATTGAGACTCTCATGACGGCGCCGGTGGGGGAGACGGACGTGGTGGTGGGGAAGTTTCTGGGGTCGCTGTTTTTCTTTGTGGTGCTGCTGGTGCCGACGTTGCTTTACGTTGTCATGCTGGCGACGCACAACGTGGGGCGGCTGGATCTGGGGCCGATCTTCAGCGGGTACGTGGGGATCGTGCTGGTGGGGGCGATGTTCATCGCGGTGGGGCTGTTCTGTTCGTCGCTGACGCGGAGCCAGGTGGTGGCGGCGGTGTCGGCGGCGGCGATTTTGTTCGTGGTGACGATCGTGCCGTGGTGGGCGAGCACGAAGGCTACTTTGCCGACGTTCTGGCGGACGCTGGCGGACCAGAGCGTTTACCGGCGGTACACGGATTTCAGCCGGGGGGTGCTCGATACGAGTAATCTGATTTTCTTCGTGATTGCGACGGCGTTGTTTTTGTTCCTGACCGTGAAGGTGCTGGAGTCGAGGCGGTGGAAGTGAGCAGTTGCTAGTTGCTGGTTGTTAGTTGCTAGTGAA